>Ga0208756_100020_pt1 | contig 160888 bp, 194 predicted proteins | sample LakWasMe73_LOW10_2_FD_183901 | JGI IMG/M metagenome (GOLD analysis project Ga0208756, IMG submission 183901) | Freshwater sediment methanotrophic microbial communities from Lake Washington under simulated oxygen tension - Sediment Metagenome... | ecosystem: Environmental > Aquatic > Freshwater... | reverse complement strand
GTTCCAGACAATGCTTTGTGCTGTTTGCACAGAGCGTACAAACCATTGTCACAACCAATCCTTATTAAAAGAATTTTGCCCTAACCGGCAGAACGCCGCGTATATCCATTACGCATTTCATAACCCTAGTGGGCACTCCCACCGGGGATTGCTCGCTTTTATTTGGAGCAATAAAATGATTATCTGGTCTGACCCAGCCGTACAAGCTGCAGTAATTACCGCAGCTGGCACAATTTTGGCCACTCTGATCGCCGCAATATCTGCTTCCTTAATTGGGAAATATATTGCAGACAGGGATAAGCTGAAAGAAAATCTCAATCTTGCAATTAACGATATAGCCTTCCTACTAGTTGTGGAAGAGGAACATTGTAATGTGCATAGAGAAAATACAAGTCAATCATCAAAATTAAGAATTAGACAGATTGCAGTTGACCGCGGTCTTACATGGTCGGGTAAATTTACACCTGGTCGAGCTAAGTCTTTATCAACAAAGATTGATTTTTAACCCATCGGGGCATGTTCCCTGATGGAATATGCTCCATCTTAAAAAAGGAGCAATAAAAATGTCAGTTCAAGAAACTAAAGATGCCTCTACCGAATACTTTCTGGTAGGGAAATCTTCTGTATATGACTTGGGCAAACACAAATCGCATGAAGACGCTAAGAAATCAGATTATTGTAATGCAATGGGCGGGAATCATCCTGACTCTCTAGTTGTATGCAGGGCAGAAGCTCATGAGATCATGCGTCAGCTGAGATTGAAACTTTCCCATTACGACAACAGCGCATTTAAACAATAGCTGCTTGCTTATACTCAGTATTTTAAACCCATCGGGGCACGTCCCCGATAAGGGTGTGCTCCATCAACCAAAAGGAGCATCAAATGAAAATACTAACCAGCGAACTAAAAAATACAGCACTTGATTGGTGTGTAGCTAAGAGCTTAGGTTTTGAAGGCAATCGCAGACTGAAAAATTCCGAAGGTTCTATTCTTGTCCTAAGAAGCTTTAATCCCTCAAGCAATTGGACGCAAGGCGGTCCAATTATTGAGCGTGAAAGAATTAATGTTAAAAGCCAAAAGCCTTCAAACTCTATAGTTCAATACTTCACTACGAATTGGGAAGCTTCCACAAATACTGACCATTTAGGTGATGTTTTTATTTATCTTTACGGAAGTACAGCTCTTGAGGCAGCGATGCGCTGTTTCGTTGCAAGTAAGCTCGGTAGCGAAGTGCAAGTGCCTTATGACATTGTGCATGACTAAACATAGTTATGTAATTTGTAAATAGCATCCTTACAGGTGCTTTAACCCATCGGGGCATATCCCTTATGGGTATGCTCCATTAACCAAAAGGAGCATCAAAATGTGTACTAATCAAATCAAAAAATCTATAGCCAAAGAATATAGCGGATGTAATTGTCCAGCATGCCAATCAGACAATATCGAGACCACTTCAGAAGTGAATCTCGATATCAGAACTGCATGGCAGTCAGTCAAATGCAACAACTGCAATCTTGAATGGGATGATGTTTATACCTTAACAGGTATCGACATTCAGGAAACTGCCCGTCTGGAAATGCTACACAAGCTGAATGCCGTTGGTATTCACATCCATGAATCTGAATTTGGATATGGCTTCACTGACTGTGAGGCTGATATCTATGAAACAGAAATGGATGTGCTGCTTGCGGCATTTAAACATGGCATTGACCGTGACCTAATCGTAACCAATGAAAACCGCAAGGTGGATATTGATGATGATATGCCTGGTCAGTACGTGCCTACGCCACGTTAGTTGCTATATTCAAACCCCATAGGGCTTACGCCCTTTGGGACAGCCTAAATTTTTATTTGGAGCTATCCATGACTATCGATAATTTCTTTCAAGTGTTAATCCTGTTAACCGGGGTTGTTGGCCAGTTGTTAATTGCCCATCAAAACCGCAAAGGTTTTTACTGGTTTATCGCTTGCAATATCGTTTCATTGGTCGTTGCTGTTGCGACAAATCTGTTCGGCATGGCATTACTGTATGTTTTCTATACGGTTATGTGCGTGTACTCTCTTTATAAGTGGGAACGGATTGCTGTCAAAGCAGTAACTATCCAGTAACGGTCAAAGGGTCACGTCTTCGTGACTCTTTCCACAGCGTCTTGTAATGACAGGATTTTGTGGAAAGAATTTTGACCGAAAGGCCAAAAGCCGCGTGAATAAATCACGCATTTCAAAACCCGATGGGGCATGCCCTATTGGGCTGCTCTATCTAATTTTTAAGGAGTTAGATCATGAGCAATACAAAAAAATCAGTAGCTATTAAAGTTAACCAGGACAAGCTTTTGGCAAATCTTGAGTTTTCTTTCAGCAATCAAAGTACCGTTCTTGGCGAGCTTATGCAGAACGCGAGACGTGCCGGCGCGACAGAAGTGAACTTCACTTATGTTGAAGAAGGGGAACTGATGATTTCAGACAATGGCAAAGGCATCAGCGATTTCCAGAACCTGTTCAGCGTAGCTGAATCTGGCTGGGATGCCAACACCATTCAAAATGAACGTCCTTTCGGCATGGGTTGGTTATCTTGCCTATACTCTGCAGAACACGTTTATGTTGAAAGCAATGGCCAATACATTGAAGGCAAATCTAGCGGTATCCTAGCTGGTAATGCATTAGAAGTTAAGTCATGTGACGTACTGAATACAGGTAGCTACACCACAGTAATTTTAACCGGCTTTAAGTTGAACGCTGATAAAACGAAATTGGCACTGGGTAAATTAGCTGAAGGTTTTGATATTCCAGTAAGTTTGAATGGTCAGCAGTTTGACCAGAAAAACAAATTGGATACGAATCGGTTTCTTGAGGTTGCTGGCATTGGGCATATTTATGCTCCTTCCAATAATTTTAAAACTGTTCGTCATAGCGACTTGACAGCAAACTGCAATATTTACCTTCAGGGGTTGCCAGTAAGTCGCAGTTCAAGCTTCATGCACACAGTAGAAAATGTGATTCATCTTGATCCCACAATCTTCTACGCCAGGATGCCAGACAGGGATGCATTGATAGATGAGCAAGATGCTTTAAAAAAAATACGTGCCGCGATCAATCAGATTCATCTGGACCGACTGATTGCCCTTAAGGGTCAATTAACACCAGAAGAGTTTGCTGCTCGAGGTATTGCTGACTATGCGTTAGAAATAGATGGCGGTTTTAAAGTATTGTGCGATAAAAACGTGCTTCTCTCTGAGTATTTCTACGGTTTGGTGGATCCGGTGCAGCCTAGCTGCTATGGGGAAGACAGTAAAACTGTAAATTCGACAAAACTCTCAGCGTCATATCAGGAAGTGGTTAATGGTGAAGTAATGTTCTTTATTACCGAAACCATAAGCGACTACGATGACGAATCTAATGCAGCTGCTTGGATTTTCGCTAAGAAAATGAAATGGAATTTGGTGGAGCATCATTACCATTACAAACATGCAATCAACCTATTACATGAACATTGGGTAGGTCCGTTTGTACATGAACTGAATAACGACAACCTGACGGTTGAAGTTATCGGTCTTGGCAAGACAGGAGATGTTGGGTTGAATTACTGGCCTAGCACCTGTCATGTGGTTTTATGCGAGAGCTACAAAATCACATTCAAAGCCAAAGATGGTAAAGAGTACGTTGCTGAAATCAATGACGAGCCATTATTAACCAAAGATGGCCAGTTACTTGTACCAAGCGAAGCCAATAATATCGGCGGTGCTGTCATGCAAGGTTCATCCTATATGAATAATGATGAGTTTCAGGAGCATGAGCAGGATATCGATGAGCGCGCATTAAGGCTTTATGTGGAGATGCTGCGCACAGGCGACGAAGTAAGTGCACTGCAAAGTATGCTGAATTCTATTAGTTTAAGTGAGTATAAAGACTTTATTGGTCAGAAATACGAGCTGACATTAAATGAGCATTGCGGTATTCAGTTAAGAAAACTGGCAGCCTGATCGCCAGAAAATGTAATTTATTCATAACCCAGTGGGGCAACTCCCACTGGGAGTTGCTCTGCATCTTATACGGAGCAACAAAATGAAAATTGAAAAAATCATTGAACGTAAAGATGGTTCTATCGTGAAAATTGTAGCTGAATTGTTCGTGTCCATAAGTGGTGTTAAGTCAATATCCAATTGGGCATTAACCAAGCACCAGACTGCTAAAGAATGGGTGCTACATACAAGCGATACTATCCCTCGCAAGTGGGAGTCCGTAGATGAATACCTGTCTAACGGAAGGCCAAAATTGCTTAAAGTTGTTTCAATGGCTGAAGTGTTAAAAATCAATCAAGAGCTATTAAATTTAGTGCATTGATAAGTTAAATCCGCGTGTCATTCACGCATTTAAAAAAAACACCAATCGGCGGGGCTAATTTCCCGTCGGGACGTTGCTCTGCCTAACTTTAGGATAAATAAAATGAGCAAATTAAAAATTGGTATGCTGGTTCAGCCTAAATTAAAAGTACGGGCTTCCTACAGCGGTTATGCAGGACGGCCAGAGATGTACTTTGATGTGGGTATGTTGGGCGTAGTTAGATCCGTTGATGGTTTAAGTTTTGCCGGTGTTCAAGTGGAATATATAGACCCGGCAACAGGTTGTTTAGAGCATGTTCGCGTGTTTGAAGACAAACTAGTCATCTTGGAATGGCCTGACAACTGCATTAACCTGACCCAAGTATTACCTGAAAACGGTGTAGGCAACAGATATTGGTTCTGCGGCTCCATGTCTTTTATGGGTTGCGTGCAGTACATCAAAGCAATTGCGCTGTATAGCTATGATTATTTACAGTCGATTGATTTGAAAACAGTACGAGTTCCAGGTGTGCATGCTGCGCGTCTTCGTTCCGAAGAGCCTTTGCCACATGTATCACAGCCAGATAACAAGCAAATAATGGATAACGAGTTAAAAGACGTTCTTGCATTTGCTTAAGGATAGCCGCCCTTCAGGGCGGCCTTTCCACAACGTCTTGCTAAGACAGGATTTTGCGGAAAGAATTTTAGCCGAAAGGTTAAAAAACAGCGTGGTTGTTCACGCATCTCAATATAACCCATGGGGAATAATCTTTCCTACATGGAAGATTGCTCTCTATATTTTTTAAGGAGCAATTGAAAATGGCTACAACACAAATCAGCGAAGAAATTAAGGCTATCGTGATGAATGCGATACCTGCAAAAGTTACGCTTAATTATGTTGAATATGACGACAAGCTCAATTCTGAGCAATTAACGTCTGTAAATGGAGTCTTGAACATGAAACTTAGTTTTAATGATTTCGTGGACGAGATTTACTCTAAGCTGGAAAATTGGTTGATTCAGAGTTCCGATATTTCAGTGGAACAATACACCAAGGAAATCGAAATCGCTCTGGAGAACGCGCCGGATATGAAACTGGATGCTGAAGCAGTGGCGGATGATCTTAACGATTTTATCCGCGACATGCTGCATGACAGGGACGACTCTACTCCAGTTACAGACCTGATCCGTAATACCGGAACCCAACCATTGCGTGTAGAAATGCACTCTAACTGGGAAGGTCTTGATAGCGGTTATAACCTTTGGCGCTACGGTGTGGCATACGATGAATATCTAAAACATATCATCGATGTGCTGAATCTCAATCCAGCAAGGTTAAAAAAATTACTGCTTGCATGCAACATCAAATGCACTGGTGCCTGGCCTAATCGCAAATATCGCGAAGGTAAGGAGTATGTGCAATATGAAGATCTAGTCTCTGAAATGGCTAATACCACTTCCGGATGCAACCGATTAACATTCGTAGGATTGTTTAATGTGGGCAGCCTGGAAAATTACAAAGGGAAAATAACATTTCCCAAAGGTAATTGCGTGGGGTTCTTTGATTCATGGAACGGCGCAGGCTCTATGATTGAAATGGAATTGTTAAGACCTTTGACAATCGATTTCAATAAAGCCCAATACGGGGAAACCGAATATGACAGCTTCAACGCATATTTGGATAACACCAAAAGCTATTCAATCGATAGCGTTTACGGTGTGACCAGTAAATTTTGGGGTAATCAGGTTTCTATCTGACACTTCAGGTTTATGTTAAACGACTGGCTACCGCAAGGTAGCCTTTCCACAGCGTCTTGTCCTGACAGGGAACTGCGGAAAGTTACGTTTTTATTATTAACCTCTATGGCAAAAGTTACGTATTTATTATTACCGATAACGTAAAAGTTACGTTTTTAATATTAATACTCAAAAAAGTTACGTATTTATTATTATTCAAATTTTAGTCGCGAGACTAAATCCCGCATGACTAACCTCATGCATCTCAAAACCCATTGGGAATCAATTCCCAACGGGATATTGCTTCCTGATATTTTTTAGAAGGAGCAATAATCATGGATCAACAAAATAATGAGCAATTCACCCCTGCGATGATTGCAGGTTGTGAAGCTGCTTTAAGGGCAGAAATGTTTTACCAAGATGATTTTGAAAAATATGTCTTGCAACACATGGGCGGCCCGGATTGCAAACCGGTTTTGGTTAATGTTTATAGTATCGACCAGAACGCCACGGACTTTCCAAAAACATATGTGCAGTTTACACGCGACATCGATGCTGAAATCAGGCAGAAGCCGCGTGGCCATTATGCAATCATAGAAAGAATCGGCACTACATCAAGATTCTCTACTGTGGTTTCAGATGGTACCGGCAAGGTCGCGGTGGGTGGTAAATTTAACTCCAGCGATACACAGCCTACGGGTGACGAAGTGATCAAAGCCATGATTGGTTATGAAATCTATTGTTGCCGGAAGTATGCTGAACGTTTGTTTGCACATCAGAAAGACAAGGAAATGATGGAACAACATCAATTCCAAGTCGGACAACAGTTTAAAGGGCTTCAAAGTGACGAGCATTATCCTAAGCACAAGTTCGGCACCACAACTATTGTGGAGATCCGTCCGGATTTGCGAATTAGGCTTCAGCACACAAAACGAGGTTCTAGAAACAAATGGGAAGGCATGGTATCCCCTACTCTACTGGCCAAAATGATAGGCTGGGCGAATAAGGTTACAAGCCCTACAGAAGATAAAAAAATCAGTGTTGCCTCAATGTTCTAATACGACAGAAAGGTTATCCTGATTATTCAACTCAACCCCTGGGGGCTACTGCCCTCAAAGGGAGTGGTCTCCGTTAATAAATGGAGAAATAAAATGCAGTCATATTCAATTCACAAAGTTGGCTCGAACAAAGGCGCTCCCCGGCTTTACTTGGAAGGTGCAACTACGAGCCGTGCCGGGTTCAACCCAGGCAAACGTTATGAAGTGGAAATATCTCTTGAAAAGAAAATGGTGGCTCTGCGTCTTAAAGAGACTGGGAATAGAGTCGTTTCAAGCAAAGAGAAAAAAGGCGTGGAAGTACCAGTGATCGACTTGAACTCACAACAGCTACTTTCCATGTTTGAAGGGATGGATGCTGTGCGTGTAGTGATGAGAAACGCTGAGATATTTATCATGCCACTAGCTTCTGCAGTTCGTAAAAAACAGCGCATTAGTGACTATCTGGCTAAGGTTCAGAATAACGAACCGATTACCGTAGGCAGTTTATCGCATGGCGTGGGTGTGTTGACGCATGCTCTACATGCAGGCCTAACCAGTGCAGGTATGAAATCCAAGCTTTCTTTCGCTTTGGAAATCAGACCAGAATTGCTGGACCAGGCAATCGCAACGAATGATGCATGGGATATGGATACGCAATATATCGCTGCCCCGCTTCAGGAATTTGCTTTTGATGTCTATGCGATGGCGCATCTGCCGCAAGTCACTGTCCTCGAAATGGGCTTGCCGTGCTCGGGTGCTAGTGTTGCCGGCCGTGCGAAGTTAAAAACTGCACATGCAGAGGCACATCCGGAGGTGGGACATTTAATCGCAGCTGCTATTGCTGTCATTATGCGTGTCAATCCGCTGGCTATTGTCTTTGAAAATGTAGTGCCTTACCAAAGCTCCGCCTCGATGTCTATTCTACGGAATCATTTGAGCGATATGGGCTATGCATGTCATGAAACGATACTTGAAGGTACAGAATTCAACGTGCTGGAGAATCGTAAGCGGATGTGCATGGTTGCGGTGACCGAAGGTGTGGAGTTTGACTTTGATGCGTTGAATAAGCCGGATAAACAGGAACGACACTTAGGTGAAATTCTTGAAGACATTCCAGATGATGACCCTCGCTGGTCCAAAATGGAAGGTCTGAAGGCAAAAGAAATACGCGACAAAGAAAAAGGCAACAACTTCAATATGCAAGTGTTTAACAAGGCTTCATCGCATATTGGAACTATTACTAAAGGCTACAGCAAGATTCGTAGCTCAGATCCGAAGATTGGTTCTGAAACAAACCCTGATATGTTACGGCAATTGACTGTGAGCGAGCATGCTCGCGTTAAGGATATTCCGGTACATTTAGTGGATGGTCTTAGTAATACGATTGCACATGAATCACTAGGACAATCTGTACTTTACACGCCATTCGTGGCTGTGGGGAAACTGCTTGGTGAATCATTAAAATTATTTGGTGTGGGTAGTTTTAAACCGATTGCTCCCCAGGTAAACCAGCTGTCATTATTAATGGCGGCATAAATAAAGCCGTGTATCTTTTTAGATGCACGGCTTTTTCCATTTATAGTATTAATCTTACCTGTTATAAATCTATTCAAGCCGATTCTGCTTAATATAAAGCCATAATTGGGCTTTAACCCCTGCAGACATCAAACCACTTTTTTTATACTGGCCCAACATTAAGGCATTTGTTTTAGATAAGAAAACTTTAAAATCTTCGCGTAAATCTGTTTTTTCTTCCTCACTTAAGCCTTCGTAATAATCTTTAGCCAGATTATTTTTTTCAGCATTTTCATCTTTCTGTTTTTTTTCTGCTTCTGCTTTAGCCTGTTTCTGTTCTTCAGCTTTCTTTAAATCTGCCTCTTGCTTTTCCCTGACTTTTTTAACCAGGGGAGATTCTTTAGGCCGGTAATCATCATTAATTGCTCTTACCAGGAATGCTGCCAGGTCTTCAACCTTCCCAGCTGCAAATTGTTTATCAACATATTCTATATTTCCAAGAATTCTTTCACGATCAAAATTTTTCACCAGTTTCTCGGCTGCTTTCTCTGAGACACCATAATCAACGATCTTTTGTTGCAAAGTCAAAGATTCATCTATTGATATGAAATTCAACATTGCTTGTGGTTTACTTTCCACCTTGAAACTCATGCGTGAAATCACTCTCCCCTCTTTGTGATAAACAGGCTCAATGAGTATGTCACCGATTTTATTTACTTCGTTTACCGCAAATTTAATGATTTTATTATTGAAATACTTAAACTCTTGATATGTCGTTTGATCTTCTTCTATTTCAAGAAACTCTTTCCATCTATCTATGCTCCAAGACGGGGTTTCGCCAACGTCCAGGTAAATCAAGCAATGTTCATACAATATATATGCATAGTTACTTTCAATATTACCCTGTACTTGCATATTGATTAGAGCAAAGTGCTCACTATTAGAAAGCATTTTCTTTGTCAGCTCAGGAATCTCAAAGTAAACCGTTCCATCTGACCTGAATGCAATTGATGAAAAAATATTGGATGCACCGATATGTCTGACTTGCTGTTGATTCATAACATCAAACTCAACCTTAGCATCTAACAAATTTGATGCTGCTTCTTTTAAATACTTAACATCATTGCTATTAAAGCCACTATATTCACTAAATCTTGATTGAGTAGTAATGTAATGTTGCTTATCAAAACCTAAGTCTGAGGCGATTTTAAATAGCGCATTTGTAGCCTTTCTTTGTAAAAGCGACCGCTTCCCGGCTACCACTCTTATTTGAATTGCACCAGAACCCTTCCTTAAATACAGTGATAAATCCGAGTCTTTATCGTTGTTATTATCACCATTATTCTTAGCCATCCCTAACCCAATCGTATTTTTTAAAGGTTATTAAAAGTAACTACAAAAAATAACCTATGCATGGTGCATACATTTTTTTAAAAAGTCAAAGTTTGTTCAAATATTTTTATCGTCCATAATTTAGAATAAAAATCACGCAATAACAACAACTTATAAGCTAACGATAATTATAGGTTACCGTTTATGGGATGATATTTTTTTATAGGTTACCGTTTACAGGATGAGATTTGTTGTTAAGAATGATGAATGGCGCCGTTCGTTTGTATTTGTTTATTTATAATCAATTACTTATGCAATAGGTCACCGTTTATGGGATGGGGATAGTATATAAGTTAGCGACCACTCACATCCATGCTACTTATTGTTTTAATTGATATTTCTTTCTTAGGTTACCGTTTACAGGATGGATAGGTTACTGTTTACGGGACGGGAAAGAGCTGCAATAGGTTACCGTTTATGGGATAACGTTAAATTCATATATATAAGTATATGATTTTTATATGTTTATTTTATTGATAGGTTACTTTTCCTCACCTGTATTAATTTCCAGCCGTCCATATACCATAGTTCGATTATTAAGGTAGTAAATTATAAAGGGCATTTTACCTATTGATTTTTAACTAGTTTATTTTTACTGGCTTTTAGATATTCATCCTGTAAACGGTAACCTATTCTCTGATTTCATCCCATAAACAGTAACCTATTGGATATATCCATCCCGTAAACGGTAACCTATAGATGGATCAGCACTATAAATCAGCTTAATTTATCTGAGTTTCATCCCGTAAACGGTAACCTATAGTGAATTATGCTGCTAGGAGCCTTATGAAATATGGCTTTAAGGCATTATCATCCCGTAAACGGTAACCTATCTATATCATCCCGTAAACGGTAACCTATGGAGTTTAATAATATGCAGGAACCCATTGGACTGGCTATTTTTTAGGCTTTTTATCCTATAAACGGTAACCTATTGGACATATCCATCCCGTAAACGGTAACCTATCAGGAAGAAAACTCTTGAAATACTAGTCAGCATGGGCTTTTCGATGATTTCATCCTGTAAACGGTAACCTTTCCCCATAGACGGTAACCTTTTAAAAGGTTCTATCCCGTAAACGGTAACCTATCTATCCTGTAAACAGTAACTAATGCAGAGTTGTTATCCCGTAAACAGTTACCAATTGATAAATTAATGCCCTGTAAACAGTAACTAATGATGTTTTTTCATCCTGTATCTTGTAACTAATAAAAAAATAACCAATAAAATTCATATAGTTACAAGTAATTAAAATACAACAACAATGTGTTGTTTGTTTATTAATAAATACAACAACAGGTCTTTAGGTAAATATTAAGTAATATTACTTAATACCACTAGGTGCTAAGAATTTCTCTTAAATCAGACGGCCTGATTTTAATGTTGGTAAAGACTGAGCTTCTAACTGTACCACTTTGCCTGGTGCCATCTTCCGATACATCACCAAAGCCGCGCAATTCCATGTCCATATCTGCAAGCTTAAAACCGTTAGATTCGGCTTCTAGCATCTTCAATCGATCCATTGTAGATTCGTCTATCTCGTTTGGTTCATACATGAAGAAATAACCAGTTCCACCATGGCGAGCAACACGTCCACGTATCTGATGAAGCTGGGAGACACCGAAGCGACCTGCATTAACCACAACGATGGACATTAAATTTTGAACATCTAATCCGGATTCTATAAGCACGGTACTAATACAGATCTGGTATTTACCAGATTTCATATCGTCAATCAGGATAATCTTTTCTTCATCGGTCATTTTCCCATGTACAAGACAGACCTTGCCAGGGAACAGTTTATTCCAATGCTCAAAAGCGTCTTCAGCACTACTCTTGGCATTTGCACCATAGTATTTTCTATTTTCAGCGTCAGCTTTGTTTTTAGCTTCTACGTTTTTATCCGTAACTTTTACATTTGGATAAATAATGGCTACCTGTGCCCCGCTTTCCATAACCTTACCCATATGCTCAAAGAGTTTATTTCTCTCAGAATGGGTAACAATACGAGACACGATCCGTTTTTTGAATGGAGTTTCCTGCAGTATTGTTAAATCCATACCGCTATTCATTACCAACGCAGCAGTCCTGGGTACGCAAGTAGCTGTTGCTTCTAGAATGTTAGTATGGTCCGCCCTTAACTCCTCGCGTTGGGTGACAGAGAATTTGTTTTGTTCATCAACTATCAGGAAATCAACGTGCCACTTCGCTTTTTTTATACGTGAAAACATTGCAGTTGTACCAATCACCACCGGGTTCTGGGAGAAATCTGGTTGTGAAGAACCACTGACTAATGCCACCAAATTCATTTTAGGGTACCACAGACGCATTTTTTCTTCAGTTTGACGCACAAGTAACAGATTGGGCATTAAAATCGCTACATGAGCGTTCGCAGCGCGTGCAGCTGCCGCACAAACTCCAAATACTGCAGTTTTTCCTGTACCGACATCGCCACTAAGCAGCATATTCAATGGAGTCGGCCTTTTAAGCCCTCCTGTAATGTCGCGGATAGCATTCTTCTGATCAACCGTGAAGGAGAACCCTAGGCGCCCCGCTAACGAGTTTAAAACCCTATCGTCTATACGGATGACTGATTTAGGGTCAGGACGCGCCATAGCGCGTTTCTGTGATGTCCATACCACCTCAAATGCGGCAATCCTCCGTGCGGCGTCCAGCGCATCCATCCCCTGTTTCAAAGCTCTGGGATGATGCAAAGCGTAAACAAATTCAGCCATCGACTTAAAAGCTGTTACTTTTGAGCGTTTTAAAATCTCTTGTTCGTTAGTGCCGCCAAAATATCGGTTAAGGTATTCTACAGTTGAATTTATTTTAGGCAGGAATTGCCTGACTTGGCGAGTTATATAATCTACGGACACCGCACCAGGCTTGCCTCGATACAGAGGTACAATCTTTCCAATGTCATCAGGATCAATTAATTCAGGAGAATTGATGACAATTTCTGTCACATGGTTATATTTATTTGTCCATGTACCAGCCACTCCGCGAATGAAAACAATGCTACCTACAGATAGCATTTTCCATGGATCAACAAGACCAAATGCCGTAACTTTTACAGGCGTTTCATTCGAGTCCTTAACCCAGAACTCAAGTCTAGGGGGCTTAAGTGATTTCAGGTCAGGTCGGCTGGTAACGGTTACCTTGTAGATTCTTGCCTCATCAGGACCAAACAATAGCTCTACTTCGTCGTAGAACTTGCTGCAGTCGATATAACCTTTTGGTAGATGCAGGAGCAATTGTTCATGCGTAGTAATCCCAAGCTTTTCCAGATGGGCAAAAGCTTTTTCATCCTCACTCACATGAACAATATCATCCATTAGCCGTTAGCAACTTTCTTCAGTTGCATAGGCTGTCCAACGCGCGTGAACATCATCGCCAATTCAGTGATAGTCATATGCGGATAGCTTTTCTGCAATTGGCGGGTTACCAGGCACATTAGGCGCGCTGCATGAGCAGCCTTCATCGGCACCCCACGCATCCCCTTCCCTTTTGCGCTACATGCTGCATAAAAACCACCATCTTGACGCTTGAACTCAAAACCTTTGTCGTGCATAGCTCCATGGCCGCTGAACTTACAACTTTCAGTTATACCAAGTAACACCATGGCAATTTCAATCAGCTCATCAGGACTTACGCCAAAAATAATTTTATCCTTCCAGTCCATCTCTCTACTGCCTTCAGGCTGATTCGGCTTTTGATTGGCTGCATCGATGTTCATAGAATGGATGCCATCTTTTTCCGTGGCGTTGAAGCAGAGTGCTGTAGATCTCCCATAAAAAGTCATGGATACGAACTCTCGTTCCCCATCAGCAGGACCCTGCTGTGATGCATTAGGGTATGGATTGTTGTCGCGTGAAAAATCTGGTTGCTGTTTATTTTGATTAATATCAGCAACATTGCTAGAACGCGCATTAGAAGCTACAGGCCTTGATTGTGGCTGCGATTGCTGTTGTTGTGTTGGCCTTGCGTTTTCTGCAGGCGCCGTTGAACCATGCTCAGTAATTTTTTTCTGGAGCCATTGCTTAGCTTCACTGTTACCGCCATGCGCGTCAGATAGTTTTTTACGGAACTCGCGCCCACACTCTTTGCCGATTTTAATCAATGCATCGTATTGCAGATTTACATATCCCATCCCAGCTAACATAGAAAGCACCGGGCCAGTTAATAAGCACGTAACGCTCCCTACATAGTTGCGGTTATGACTCATGCCATCTTCGTTATTAGCGATAGCTAGAATGGCTTTCTTGAATTTCTCACCTTCAAGTTTTCCAACCGTTTTCAATGCATCAGCACTGATATTGGGTAAGGTTAATTCAACCATTTTGTCATGTACTTTTTTAAGACCATCCAAGTCTTCAATGCTCAATTTTTCCATCATATTCACCACCTATTTGTTTTGATAATCTGAAACTATCACAACTTTTTATTTGTGCAACTTTTGTAGTTTTATATCAGCCACCGCGCTACTAACAGCTCTGCTATTACTTCAATCCTGCCAAAGTGGTAGCTATCTAGTAGCTATTAGGTAGCTTTCTTAACTCTTTTGCGGGTTGCGATTAAAGCTTTGACAGCCTGGTCGAAGATTTCCCCTAGAGGCACACTGGACATTTCATCGGCTAATTTATAAAACCTGTCTTCGGCTTCTTGTGTTACTTTGATATTGAGTTGTTTGTTGCGGCCTGTTCGGTAGCGCCTGTCACGACCTACATGGACAGCGCTTGCTTGCTTAGCTTGTCTACTAGGGAACCCGGTTGCTACTGCCAGCTCCTCCGCTTCTTCATTTGATATTTTAGTTTTAGGCTTTTTCTCAGGTTTAAAATCACCGGCTAGATTTACATCTGCGAAGGAATTTACTCTTTCTTCAACCATGATTAAGCTCCTTTAATTGATCTAAGTTCGTTGATTACTTCTAATGCAAAATCTTCGGCATTGGCAATTGCCTTTTCAACGTTAGAAACTGCAGTTCTGTCCAATAGTTCTAACGGCTTCCTAAAGCTAAACATTGCTTTAAATGCTTCCCTTTCATTCATTTCCGCATTAAATATTGGGATGCCAGCTTCAACCATTGATCTTTGAATGTGGGATAGTGTTCTAGCTCTAATAGCCGCATTCGTTCTGGTTAAAAGTACCTTGAATGGTAATTTGTAATTCTTAACATGACGCTGCATGTTTTTCTCATGCTGTCTGATCACATTAAGCGCCTTACCTGCCTGCTCTGCATCTAATTCCGAGCCTTGTGTTGGTACTATAACGAAATCTGCTCGTGTAACGGCCATAACCACTATTTTTGACGCCGTACCTTCTAAATCGACGATTACAAACGGGCTTCTTGCTTGCGCTTCATCAATTCTATCGGTGATAGTGTTTTCATCTGCATCTGAGATGACAGTCATGTTTTCCGGCTTATTTGCCCCAGTTGCCCAAGTAGCAATGGGATGGTTAGGGTCGGCATCAATTACTTCAACCTTTGTTTTTTTTGCTAGCTGAGTTGCTAAGACTAATGCAGATGTTGTCTTACCTGCCCCGCCCTTTGGCGATACAAACACTATTGTTGGCATAACACGCTCCTTTTATTAATTGATATCTAGTAGCTACTAATATAGTACTTAAAAGATACTCCATTACGCGATAATACCAGAAAGCTACCAGATAGCAATAGGTTAACAGAAAGCTACTAGATACTTTATAGATATTGGAAGGCTACTAGATACTAATAAACTACTAGAAAGCTACTAGAAAGCAATAAGCTATCAGAAAGCTATCAGATACTTTTATAATACTAGAAAGCTATCCGATACTATGAAAGTACTAGAAAGCTATCATAAATATTATGAGAAAAGAATTGCAGATGAATTCAGGAAGGGCAGTAAAAAATAGCTATCCGCATGATATCGGATAGCTACTAAGATAAATCAAAAGTGAGTTTCTTTGAGGTTGGCTTCTTTAATAAAAACTGAAGCGGGGTTTTGGGAAGTGGAAGTAATGTATAAGTGATTTTTGGCTCGGGTCATTGCGACATACATCAACCTGCGTTCTTCTTCGACAATTCTTTCAGTTAGCACAAGGTTGGCAGTCGAAGGGATAATATCTGCTTCAGCACGAATAACCCACACATTATCAAATTCAAGCCCTTTGGAGCCATGCATTGTCATTAACTGTACACCACGGCCATCTGCAGACTTGTCTCCGCTGGTGACAAAAGCAACACGTTCTAGCATGCTACCTTTAAGCTTGAGAAGAACACTGATCGCTATATGCAAACGCTCTTTTTCAATGGATTTCCTTGAGCTAGAAATCATCCAGGAACCAATTGAAGCGATTACGGAGTCGGTTCTCTGTTCGTCAGCGCGAGAATTTCCTTTTGCCCAACCATTTAGGTCAGCGATAAACCGTTTGAGCTTTGTAGAACCTAATTTGGAAAGTTTTTCAGTCTTTATATTGATGTTGAACTTTTTATCAAATAAATTTGAGTAATCTTTATTCAATAGTAAATATAGCGTATTCAGATCCTCTTGCTCCATTCCATACCAGTGAAGGAGGTGGTCTATATTGGTTTTTTCCTTAGAATCAAAAGACTTCATTAAAGAAAGCATAAGTGACACGGGCTTACGCTCCCAGATAGGTTTGAAATTCTTGATGGTGGGGATGCTAAATTCTTTACATAAGGCGTCAACAGATTCAAGAAGTATATTGTTCCTGGCAAGAACAGCCCATTCCTTACCGTCGAGGTCCGGTGGGAACAGGTCTCTATTAGATGAAAAATTATCTAAGTTTGTCTTAAAGCTGACCTCTACAATTTTTTCGCACAGGGCCATAGACTCAGCTTCTTTAGAAGCTAATCTGACATAAGTAACAGAGCCACCTGTACCGCGCGCAGACTTAAGCTGTTTGTCCATCCGACTACCGTTAAATCTAATTAAGCGTTCAGCTGGCGTGAGTATCTCTTTTCTGCAGCGATAGTTCGTATCTAATACAATACGTGTGGCATTTGCCTCTTTTTCAAAACGGAACATGCCTTCATAGCCAAGAGAATTACGAAAGGCATAAATAGCCTGGTCATCATCTCCTACACAGGTAACTTTTACTTTACCGGATTTGACGTGAGCCATCATGTATTGGTATTGGATTTCATCACAGTCCTGGAATTCATCAACAAGCATGTGAGTGGCGTTCAGAATAGGCATTGAACCGGCATTAATGCGTTCTAATGACATATTCATGATGTCATAAAAATCAATGACATTGTTTTTCTTGCAGATTGATTGGTATTCCTTATAGATTTTGCCTGCATAGATGTCATCCTCGGTGTCGGTACGAGGAACATAATTCGGTGTAGTTTTGCAGTTCTGGAGTAATTTACCGGCCTCCTCAAAAGAAATATCGATACCAGTATGCTCAAGAGCACGTAAAAGGTACTCATTCGTGTCTTTAGCTATCCTTAAACTGATTTTTTCTCTTTTTAGATGTGCAAGTGCCAGTGCATGAAAAGTAGAGACGTAAACGTGTTTAAACTGTTCTGGAGTAAGTATTAGTTTAAGGCGATCTTTTAACTCATTGGCGCCTTCACGGGAAAAAGTAGTTACCACGATATTTGCATCGTGGTTTTTATTTAAAATATCTTCTACTTTGGAAACTACAACTTTTGATTTGCCGGAGCCTGGACAGGCCACCACAAGGCAGTGGTCGTCACAGGATACGGCAGATTTTTGCTTTGGATTTAAACTCATGCAGCAACGGCAGCTCCGGTAGAACTCTCGGCTTTCGCAGCTTTAACAACTTTCGCTGCTTTAGCTGGTTTAGCAGCTTTGGGTGCAGCGGCGGCAGCATCAGCATTTGCAGCTGCAGGCTTATCCTGAACAGGAGCTTGTGCCTGTGCGTCAGATGCTCTGCGCGCGCGTTGGTCACGGTTAATGCTATTGAGCAAACGGCGGTAGTTGATGATTACCTGATAGTTGCAATTCTTGATCTGGCGTTTAACTTCCCATTCGTTCTCTGTACGATGCAACTCATTTTTCTTGTAATCAGGGTTAAGTGCATTTTCAACCCACAAGTTGTAATTCAAAAGCATGCATAGGTCAGCTTTTTCCAGAACTTGGAAATAGAGTTTATCGAGAGGGGAGGTGAAGCTAACTTCGATAGCATATGACTTGTTGTAGTCACCATCAGGAATGTTATGTGCTGCCTTGGCTGCTTTATATTGGCCAATACGCTCGTCAAAAATTGCGATGGCACCTTGCATTGATTTGATGATGGCATCTTCAACCGCCATAACATCCTTGTGGTTCTTTTCCGCGACTAATACGCGACCCAAAACTGGGATAAAGAACAGGTATTGAGACATTTTTTCAAAATAACGCTCAAAGGTCTTGTGAATGTTTGGATGCCCCAAACGGCTTTCTTTTTTAACCACAACACCGCGGTGACGCTGTAACCAATCACCACGTTCACGGTCAAGGATGTCTGACACGGAAATGCCGCGACGTATAGCTTTCGTTACGGATTCAGCATCCGGTGTTTCAATGATAGCCTTCGCTACCTCTTCATTTGTAGTTGCCATTATGATTTCCTTTTTAAATTGAAAATACTGCGATGCAATATGGGTAAATGCAGCATCATTTTTTCACGGTAAAGGGAATCGAGTGATTAACAATAAAGAGCATTTAGCTATCAAATAAAAATCAGTTGGGTAAAATGTAAAAAAATGTTGACATGCGGTTTTTTAAAGTATTAATATGCAGTCGTAGTGCTGTGTGAGCTTAAAGACACGTAAAAAGTTAAGCATCTTAATTCCAAGTAATTCAAATTCTCATTGAGAATACTATCGAGTGGCGACAGTCGATAGATTTCTCGTGTGAAAACACAGAACGTTTAGCCTTTCGTGCTAAGCATCTTAAAAAAATAGCAGGGGACTCCCAAAGACCTTTCTGCTCACAGCTATTTCAGCTAAAACGATCAATTGTAAAAATTCCACTCTGTTAAGACCTAATGGGCTCGGTGTGGCGTGATCCTGCGTAATGGATAAATATTGCTTATAGTCTCTTTTAGACGCTATTAAGCCAGCGGCAGCGCTCGGCGCTTGCCCCGTACTCCCAAAGTTAATCTCTAGGATTAGCTCTTTTCCCATGAGGGTTTTCCCTCATGGGATGACCTCGTGGTTTTTTCTTTTGCCACGGGTCTGTGAACCGTGGTGTATTTGTTTATATCGGGTTGTTCACAGCACCTACAGCATAAGGAGATTAATCATGTTTAAAGCAGCCTTAGTATTTGGATTGGTATGGGGTGTGTATTCTGGTGCAAGTGATGTAGTTACATCATTTAAGCATATCAATGACAGCCGTCAGGCCGCTATTGAAAAGGCTATGGAATACTAAACCGCAAAAAAGAGACTAGGTTCGCCTAGTCTCAACCTGTCTCAGCGATTGCTGGGACTCCCCTTAAGTGCATCGGAAGGTGTGTTTAAGGGGAGTCCCCGTAAACAACGAGAAAGGAAATATCATGAGTACCTTAACCATCCCAGTCACTGGAATTATCGGAAAGATGCGTGATTCTGGAGTCCCAATAAGACTAGCAGTTAAGTTTCACACATTAATGCGCAAGCAACCCGATAGTAAAAAAGCTAGGAAAGCGGTACGTGTTGTGCTGTTAAACATTCGCAATAACTTCAATGCAACACATTAAGGAAAGCCTGGCCATTTAATCATGGTCAGGTTGATCCTAATTAAAAATTGGTTTTTGTAATGAGAATTTATTTTTAATAAGGATTTTTGTCGAGAGGCAAAAAGAGAGCGTACATTCTGTACGCATTTTATAAACCCGATGGGGTGGTTATGACTACCGCCCCTAGGGGCATAGTCATATCTGCTCTGCGTCAATAGGAGCAAATCATGACAAACCCAAAATTGGCCAATTCAGGCCTCGTCATCATGGATGTTGCGCTGTATCAACGCGGAAGAACACCAATCGCATCAGCAATGTTAAGAAATGGCTTGAATAAAGTCATTCATATCCTGGAATTTCAGGATGGTGAATGCGTTTTATTTAAACGTGACTTAAAACATCCAAAATGCCGCATTAAAAACGGTGAAGTAACAAAGTCTGGTATATCCAGCTTTGTAGGCTGGGAATCACGGCAAGACTCGCTGAAGAATATCGTTGAGAACTCTAAGAAAGCTGGTTTTCAAGAGGTATTTGTAAAGCGAACTGATAATTTGCCATTGTTGCAAACGCCATTGGTCTTAACAGTCCATGAAGCTGCAGCGTAAGGGGGTTGATGATGAAAAAATCATTGAAACCTTTAAGGCAGGTTAACTTGTTCAGTGGTGTACCAGATCGTGTAAGAACGGTAAAACCTAAGAAGAAAAAAGTACCAACTAAAGTAGCAATAGAAAGGTTCGAGAAGAAAACGCAGGCTAAAAATACAGTCCGCAATTTTTTTGAGAATCAATTGATGCTGCCAGTTATTTCTGCAAAGGAGTCAAACTTTGGACATGAAAAAATACTACCGTTAGTGCCAGATGAATACCTTGAAAAAGGCTTTCCAGACCTGGTTACAAAACACGTAGCTTTTCGTGTAAGTGATAGTCTAGATGATAGATTAAACATTAGCCAAACAAGACGAACCGTATTCAGACAAACGTGGAATGACCAACAAATCATAGCCTCGCACACTGAATTGCTTCACGAATCACTGTATGTATTAACTTACGATGGTGTACCGGAAGAAAAAATAGATGTATTAGAGTGGATATTTGCCGAAGATATTATTATTTGGCATGGTCGTAGAGTTGCGGTGGAGAATGTTCCATTCAGCTTTAAAGCCTGTTGTAGATTTAGTGGTCTAGATTACTCAATCATACAAACCTTTGTTTACTCAAAATTATCATCTGAATATAAGCAACATATCAAACTTGATATGGCTGCCTAACCCTATCGGGGCATGTACCCGAAAGGGCATGCTCCATTTTTTATAAGGAGCAAAAAAATGAAATTAGTCGAAAAACCAATTTGCGATGCGTTTAAAATGGCTGTTGACCCTTCTCACGTCACAACTGCAGTAGAGTTTGAACCGCATGAGCAGCATTTGTTGGTGCAAGTGCCTAACCGCAATGACCAGTATATTTTCCGTCGTGATTTAATGCGGGATATTCTGGCATGGCATGGCCAGATGTTGTTGCCATTGTATCTTTATGGCCCAACACAGTGCGGTAAGACAAGTGTTATCGAGCAGGTGGCGAACAGATTGCAAATTCCTGTGTGGTCAATTACTGGCCACCGTCAATTGGAGTTGGCTGAAATGTTGGGTCAGTATGGCTTAAACGAAGCCGGTGGTTATGTCTGGATGGATGGGCCACTAACAAAGGCTGCAAGAAATGGCGGTTGGTTCATGATAAATGAAATTGACCGTATGTTGCCGAGTGTCGTGGTAGGACTGAACGATATTTTGAGAATGGGTGATTTCACTTTGTCTAATAAACAAGGTGAGATAGTTAAAATTCATCCTAACTTCAGAATTGTTTGTACAGGCAATACTAATTTGGCAGGTGATGAGGGCGGTAATTACAACACAGCCCAAATCTTCGATGCAAGTACACCAGAGCGCTTTGCAATGATGTTAGCGGTTGATTATCCAGGTGAGGCTGAGGAACAAGCGATGTTGGAAAGTGTTTTTTCTGAACTGGACGATGACGACTTGAAACTATGGTTCTCGGAAGAGAATATACGTGTTGAGCCTGTAGGTGGTGGCACTCCATTGGAAGGCGAGTTTGTTGACCGTAAATCATTTATCTCGGGTCTATTACGAGTAGCAAGAATGATCCGTTCACAGAGCATTGACGGCGGCACACAGTCCGGAAGTGGTTTGGAACGAACAATGTCAACATCATCACTCATTAAATGGGCGCAGCAATGCATCACATTCAGGGCAGCCACGGCTTTTGATAAATCGCCTTTGCATTATGCACTGGAACGTTCTCTAACCAATGGTTGTACATCTACGACAAAGGTTGTTATTCATGAAATAGTGAAAACTGTGTTTGGTGTTGATCCAGCACCTAAACCAGCTAATAGCTAAGTGATTTATCATGGCGGCCCCAAACGTAGCACCCATCATAGTCGCAACATGGTCGGGTACGGTAAATAGCGATTGGTATGATAAAGCTGAAGAACTGCTCAAGCGTCTGGATGGATATGTTACGTATTCATTTAAAGGCGTAGGGTTGTTTGGAGACTTGAAAATATTGTCCAAGACAACGACCTCCAATCTAACTTTTAAGGTAGATGCACAAGGCAAAACTCGCGGGGTGCTAAGAGTGATGGAAGATGATACTTACGTATTTCTTTTATTCATTATGGCACTTTCAAAGGTAGCGCCTTTTCAACTGGCCGGCGAAGATAGTCAAATCACAAGAATCTCTTGTAACCCAGATAATCCGATCTTCAAAAACTTGAGTTTTACGCATGACAAGTTGGATGAATTAGGCGTTCTTTTAGGAGTAGGTATATCCATGAAAAAACGTCTGGTGCCTGGTGCAGCAGCATTCTTTTAACCCAGATAGCCCCGCAAGGGGCATCTGCTCAATTATTTGTGACAGATGTAATTGAACAGGTTATTTGCCGAGAGGCAATATGGGCGTTTACCGAAAGGTAAGCATTTCAAAACGGGCTTAATTAAGCTCAATAATCTGGAGTAGAAAATATGATGCAATCAATCTCATCTGCAATTGCAGGGATATTCTTTTTTTTGCTGTTGTTAGGTATTTGCTGGGTATGGTTCTTAAAGCCACTTCTCAGAACACTAATTTTAGCAATGAGAGATGTTGCAACGTCTTCAAAGCAGACTTTTTCTCTAGGGGTAAGCATTGGCAACAAGTTTATTCAGAGTAGTAAAGAGAAAATAATCGAACCTGAAGGCGAGGTGACTGAAGGAGCAGTTTTACTTGATAAAGTAGCTGCTCCGAATTATCAGATAGCCGAATGGGTAAAAGGGTATCCAGTAAAAAAACTGGGTTATCTCTTACTTAGAGGCTACTCCAACCATTTGGAAAGATGTTTAGTAATCGAAGGTAATGCAAGTTTGCAAAGGAAACATGGCAGGCGTATCCAATTACCCAATTTAGAGGGTAATTACCAGATTGGTGACAAACTGGTGGTAGAGAAATCTATTGAAGAAGCAAGCAAATACCTTGAAACAAGTGTTAGCAAGATTGAATCAAAAACACCTGAACCAAAGGCAGTGGCAGTTAAAGAACCAGCAATAGTGCCGAGTCCAGTAAAGACTTCACCATCTGAAGTCAAGAAGCCGAAAGCACTAGAAACTTACAAAGGTTATTTAATTAGCTACGGTAAGGCAGTACGTCATATTTCAGCATCTAAAGATGATGAAGGAGACGGATCTGAGAATGGTAGAGAAATTACACAATTCCGAGTCTTGATTAAAGGTGACGATGGTGTCGAAGAAAGTATCTGGGGACAGGATTTATTGCGTGCTATTAAAGACGCAAATGTTGTCATCAATGATATGGTCGAAATCATTAAAACCGGCAAGAGACAAATCGGTAATTCGTGGAAAAATCTTTATGTAGTTAACAAACTTGCATAAAGTTAAATCAGTGATAGCCTGTATTCATGGGCTATCAATTAAATCATCAGCCGACCAGCCCAAAATGGGGAGCTGATACAACTAGGAGCATTGAAATGGCTAGTGTAAACAAAGTTATTCTTGTGGGTAATTTAGGCCGCGACCCTGAAGTTAAGTATATGCCGAATGGCGATGCAGTTGCTAATTTTAGCATTGCAACGACAGACAGCTGGAAAGACAAATCAGGTGCAAAACAAGAGCGTACCGAATGGCATAACATCGTTATGTATCGAAAACTGGCTGAGATTGCAGGGGAATACCTTAAAAAAGGTCGTCCTGTGTATATCGAAGGTCGCTTGCAAACTCGCAAATGGCAGACAAAAGAAGGCCAAGACCGCTATACAACCGAAATCATCGCAGATCAAATGCAGATGTTAGGTGATAGAAGTCAAGGTAATGGTGGAAATGATAGTGGTTATGACGGTCAGCAACATGATGACAATCAGCAATCGCAATCACGCCCAGCACAATCTTCTGCGCCAGCGAAGTCTGGAACACCAGCTAATTCAGGTGGTGGATTCGATGATTTTGAGGATGATATACCTTTTAGGACCAGCGGTAAGTGATTGATTTATATTCATTTATGTAAGTCTGGTAATAATTGGTAGCTAAAAAAACAAGTCCGATTTATCGGGCTTGTTTTTAATGCGATGTGACAGATCACATTAAAAACAGGTCTCGATTTTTTGTCGCAAGACAAAATTAGTGTGAAGCAATTCACGCATTTCAAAATGTAGCCGTCACTGGCTATTCCCTCCAAGTAGTAGTTCATTTGCTATCTATGAAAGGAAGCGCTATGTCAAAAATGAACGCTGTTACCTCGTCAACAATCCAAGAAATAGGATACAACGAAAAAACAGAAAACCTGGTGATCAGATTCAAGTCGAAAAACTCACTTTATGTATATCAGTCTGTAAAGCCTGATATGTATAAGGATTTTCTAAATGCTTCGAGTCTAGGTACTTTTTTTGCTCAACAGATCAAAAATTCGTACTCCACCATAAAAATTACAGAAAACGAATTGCAGGGCTATTTGGGTAAACCAAGAAGAACCGCACCAGTGAAGAAAATTGATTATTTAAGTGCGTCTAAACACGCAGCTAAGTTATCTAACAAATTCCATGGTGCAGCAGCTTTTTTCTGATTCTTTCAAAATTTGTGGATACCTAAAGTATTCGCACCAACAGTAGGAGAAAAAAAATGGTTACAAGCGTAATGAATTTCCCTGATCGTGGTAAGTGGGGCAAGTCGAGTTGGAGAGGCAATTGCAGTGGCCACGTACTGAAAACGTTATTTGAACAATACAAGCCGACAAGCTTTGTCGATTGTATGTGCGGCAGCAATACCTCAATTGATGTGGCGCGAGACTTGAAAATACCGTTTGCAGTCGGGTTGGACCTGCATAGTGGATTCAATGCAATTAAAAACTCCATCCATGAAAAAGTGGGCAGACAAGTGGATATGGTATTTTCACATCCTCCATACCTGTCAGCCGTGCTGTACTCAGGAAATATGTGGGGTGAGCCTCATCCAGATGATTTGTCCAGATGCGAAAGTGAAGAAGATTTTCACGAAAAGCTACATTTGGTACTGATGAATCAGCGTGAAGCCACTTTGCCAGGCGGCATATATGCCACCCTAGTCGGTGATGTTAGAAAAGATGGTCGTTATTACTCTCTGCAATCGGAGTGTATAAGCAGAATGCCTGCCAATGAACTGGCAAGTGTGATTATCAAAACACAGCATAACACTGTGTCCGGTAGAAACACTTACAGCAACATGAAACATGCATTCATCGCGCACGAGTATCTATTGCTCTGGCAGAAACCTAAAGCACCACTGTCTTTACTTGTGGATTTGTCAGCAATGGCAACACAGCAAGCTAAAAGGCTGAAAGGTGTCTGGAGCGTTATCGTTGCTCACGCAATGATGGCACTAGGCGGTAAGGCAAGTCTGAATGATCTTTACCAAAAGATTGCTGAGGCTGCACCTGATAAATTGCAAGCCAACGAAAATTGGAAAGCGAAAGTTCGCCAAACATTACAACTCTATCCGAAGTTTAATCCGGTAGAACGTGGTGTCTGGGCTTTAGCATGATTTTCTTATTTAAACCTACGGGGCAACCCGTAGGGGTTGCTCCATAACCAGGAGCACAAAAAATGTTATCACTTCGTAAAGTAAAAAGCCTTTTCAAGAAAGAGGGGTTCGAGTTTGAGCTTTCTACTATCAAGATAAATGGACAGGCAAGAGGTGTAAGCGGGTTCATTCGCAATCCAAAAAATAAGCTGATTGTTTATATCAATACAGAAGATAATTTCAACACAGGCTCCCTCTATAGGATAGCTAGGAGTTTGAAAGACTATTCTGGCGGTAGTAACAATTTTGCTAAAAATAGTGATGATTTATATAAAGGGGTGCTGGAATTGTTGTCGGATCTAAAAATCCACCAGCGTCAATTTGGTGCAGAGTTTGGAGTTAGGCCAAAAATTGTTGTAACAGACAGTCAACGGCAAATACCTGGCTCGGCATCATTCTTTTAATAGTCATAACAGAAGCCCACTTAATAAGTGGTGTTTCTTTAGTGTCTTAAAATACTGTAAGGACATTAAAGAAACAAGATTTTTGTGCGAGTAATCGCCAAAAACGCAGAGGTTCATACCTCCGCATTTCAAAATCCTGTGGGGTTGTCCCTCACAGGGCGACATTCCGCCCATAGGTTGTTTACTCAACTAGTTCCCCGACCGGAAAAGGGAAAAGGAGGTCGTAATGGAAAGTGGTATTTTGTACACTGAAAATGGATTTTTGTTGGTTGTGTATCTACTTGGCTTGTGCGCTATTTTTGGCATTGGTGATTTAGGTATATGGATTCATCAAAAATATTTTTGTAAGCATGCTGAAGTGGCTTATTGGTCTGCATACAAACGTAGTTTTTAAAACCCGCGGTTTATCCATGACCGTTGGGGTCATGAGAAATCCGCAATTAACTTTAAGGAAATTAATCATGAAAAAAATTACCAAAACAATGCTTTTAGTATTAATGCTATCAGTTGCTTCGATTGCTAGTGCCCAAGATTACTCTGGGTACAAGTACGATGGTAACTCCGCACAATCAATGCAATCCGTAACATTGGGTAAAGTTGAAGCTATGCGGCAAGTATCTGTTGACGCAACTACTCAGCTTGGCCAGTACACTGGTGCAGGTCTAGGTGGTGTTTTAGGCGGTATTCTTGGTAGCACGATAGGCAAAGACTATGCAACACGTTCAGCAGCTACTGTTGTATTAGGTGCTGCAGGTGCGATTGGCGGTAATTACGCCGCTCAAGCCATCGCTCGGGAGTCTGCTTATGAGTACATCATTAAGCTGGATGACGGGCGTACCGTTGCAATTACTCAATCTTATGAGAGTAATAACAATATCGTCGTTGGCGATAAAGTTCGCATACTCCAGAGTGGTCGAGTGCGTGTCGTAAAAATGATTTAAAAAGCAATAACAAACCCGCGGGGGTCAGCCCTCGCGGGTTGACCTCCTTTTATCAATGATAAGGAGAGTTTTTATGTTAAAAAAACCAAATCGAAATCAAGCGGTCTATATAGCAACATTATTAGCAACATTTGCAATTGGCGTTTTTACTTGGTCAGGCCTGCCGGCTTTTGACAAAGTAATAAATGCAGTGGGGTTGCCTGGCACGATGTATGCCTTTGCAACAGCTACAATTGTTACGCTAGTTCTGTTAGTATTAGGTTACTTGATATTAAGCGATAACGCTTCAAGAAAGGATTAAAGATATGGACAGAGTATTAGCAGCAACTGCACTAGTGATAGTTGCAGGACTTATTCTAGCCCCATGCTTTATATGGATTAATAATCATTTTAATGATCCAGAAAAAAAATAAAGAAACCCCGGTAAGCGCAGCTTACCGGGAGGTCTTTTCAAAGTGTTGACATGATAAATTATTGAGAATATGCTATTAAATGTGTGAGCTTAAAGACACGTTAAAAGTTAAGCATATCTAATCTGTTGTACCTCTCCAAAAAATCACTCTCTTGAGTTTAATTCCGCATGTCCTGTTGGGACTGTTGTACCTATTTTACATACGTAATCAAATTCAATCTTTTTGTGCGAGTGATCGCCAAAATCGTAGGAGCCAGTCTCCATCATTTCAAAATTAACGGTAGCTTTATCACCGTATTTTCTTTAATCCCTGCGGGAAGTTTTTACCCGTCCAGGGTGAACTCTTTCTAAGGGGCGTTTAAACACCTCGAAACGGGGCGCACCAAAGGGCCCCGAAAAGGCTTTTTGGTGCGCCTCGGTCGGGGGCCAACTAGAAGGAGTAAAACATGAAGATTGACAATTTAGCAGTACTCTTGCCCGAGCAAGAGGTTTTACAAGATGTATTAAAAGACAAATATTGCAAACGCGGCGAGTCGTCTGTTGGAGAAATCCAGCGGCGAGTAGCTGATGCGCTAGCAATGGTCGAACCAGCTAACGCCCGTAAGAAATTCAGCAATGAGTTCTTGAAGGCACAGCAAAATGGCTTTATCGCTGCAGGTCGTGTTAATTCTGCAGCAGGCACAGGTATCAACACAACTTTGATGAATTGCTTCGTGCAACCAATTGAAGATGCGATGCGTACTGGTGACCCTATGAAGCCAGGTATATACGACTCAGTTTCAGATGCGTCTGAAACCATGCGTCGTGGTGGTGGTGTGGGGTATGATTTTTCACAAATCCGTCCTCGTAATGCCATCGTAAAAGGAACGGACTCGCGTGCTTCAGGCCCCGTGAGTTTCATGAAAGTATTCGATGCAAGTTGCAGTACTGTCGAATCGTCAGGTGCAAGACGCGGTGCCCAAATGGGTGTATTACGTGTTGACCATCCTGATGTCATGGAATTTATAGAGGCTAAACGTACTGCCGGTTCATTAACAAATTTCAATATCTCCGTAGGTATCACAGACGAATTTATGGATTGTCTGGCAGCAGATGGGGATTGGGAATTTACACATAAAGCGGAACCAAGCGCTGAAGTGAAAGATGCTTATCAACGTGAAGACGGCCTCTGGGTCTATAGCAAGGTTAAAGCAAACGTTCTCTGGAATAGTTTGATGAATGCAACATACAACTTTGCTGAACCAGGCGTACTGTTTTTAGGAAACATTAATCGTGACAATAATCTTGCATACTGCGAGACTATTGCGGCTACCAACCCGTATGTATCATGCGGCCTACCTGATGGGTAGGAAAACTAATCCTGATTGACTTGGAAACCCTGAAGAGGGTGACAGGGCGCAAGCGTAACTGCAGCGTGATCGACTGAGTGGATTGGCGTCTTAAATAGACGATGCGACAGTCAGAACTCTCCTATAACTGGAACGAAGGGAGAGAGGCGAATCCGAAGAGGTTTGCCCGCCATACAGTTCAACGTATGGTCATTAAGTAACAGAATGGTGGTGAACAGCCATTGCCTCCTTTTGGATGCTGCTGCTTGGGAAGTATCAACTTGACCAAGTTTGTAGTTAATCCGTTTGGGGTAAATCCTCGATTTGATTTTGATGCGTTCATTGCAACTGCTAAAACAGCGGTTCGCATGCTGGATAATGTGCTGACAGCTTCATTTTGGCCGTTAGAACAGCAACGTATCGAAGCAACTAACAAACGTCGTGTAGGTCTGGGTTACTTAGGCTTGGGCGATGCGTTAGTAATGTTAAAACTGAAATACAACAGTGCTGAAGGTGTCGAATTTGCTGCGAAGGTAACTGAAACTTTGCGTGATTCTGCTTATTCTGCGTCAGTAGACCTGGCAAAAGAAAAAGGTTCTTTCCCATTGTTCGATGCGGAAAAATATCTGGCTGCACCAAGCTTTGCTTCAAGATTACCTGAAGCAATCAAAGCGGATATTCGCAAATATGGTATTCGTAATAGTCATTTAATCAGCATTGCGCCGACAGGCACAATTGCTTTGGCTTTTGCGGACAATGCTAGTAATGGCATTGAACCAGCATTCGATTGGTTCTATAACAGGACTCGTCGCATGATGGATGGCTCAAAAGTGAAGGTGAAAGTTGAAGACCATGCTTATCGTTTATATAACCATATACACGGTGAGACAGAAGTTGAAAACCTGCCTGAATATTTTGTGTCAGCTCAAACCATGAGTGCAATGGATCATCTAAAAATAGTGGCAGCAGTGCTACCGTTTGTAGATAGTGCAATCAGCAAAACAATCAATGTGCCAGAAGACTATCCTTATGAAGATTTCAAGGATATTTACTTGGAAGCATATAAATACGGCTTGAAAGGTATCACCACTTATCGTCCTAACATGACAACAGGGGCGGTGCTGGAAACGGTCGAATCTCAAAAAGTAGCTGAAATCCCTAATGATGTGGAACTGCCGTCATTGGTAGATCGCCGCATTAAACTTGAGTCAGTTCCGAAACCTGTCCTGTCTAGCTTACGCTGGCCAGGTCGTCCTAAATTGCCGAAAGGTAGTGAAGGCTGGGTGTCGGAAATGATTGAGCATCAGCTGGGTGATTTCGCAGTATTCGTATCTCATATCAACGACGAAGTGAAAACTCCGTTTGAAGTGTGGGTAATGGGTGCTGAACAGCCTCGTTGTTTAGGTGCTGTAGCTAAAACACTGTCAATGGACATGCGTGTTAATGACAAGTCTTGGCTGAATACGAAACTTGCAATGCTGGAGAATACTACCGGCGATGATGGCTTCGAAATGAATAACCCGCCGGATGGTGAAGTTATTCGTGTGAAGAGCTTGGTTGCAGGGTTTGCGAAATTAGCGCGTTATCGCTGTGAGGAATTAAATGCTCTTGAAATTAAAGAGGGCGACCAAACCCCAGTGATGGATGCATTAATGACGCTGAATGAGCCAAAGTCTGGTACAGACGGTACCATGAGCTGGACTGTTGACGTTCTGAATGCTGCGACAAAAGATGATTTTGTCTTAGGTGTGAAAGAATTGATTATGCCTAACGGCCAACGTCGTCCTTACTCAATCTGGTTATCAGGTGAATATCCAAAAGCACTTGATGGCCTTTGCAAAATCCTTTCTCTCGATATGAGGGTTGTGGACACAGCATGGGTCGGCATGAAGCTACGCAAACTGCTGAATTTTGCAGAACCGCGTGGTGATTTTATGGCCAAAGAACCAGGCTCAGAGAAATCGCGCAACTATCCTAGTACGGTTGCATATATCGCACGCTTGATTATCCATCGCTATGCCATGCTCGGTCTGCTGACTGAAGAAGGCGAACCAGTGGAGACTTTAGGCATCCTGGACCAGCAAACTAACGCCTCAGTTGTGAAAGCAACAAGAGTGTATGCTGGTAAAAAATGCGAGGAATGCGGTGTAAATGCAGTCATCAAAAAAGATGGTTGTGATTTTTGTACCGCTTGCTCTGCAGTTGGAAGTTGCGGTTAGGAGATGATGATGACTAAAAAAATTATCAAATCCGTGAACGATAAACATTCTGAGCGCGTTAAGGAGTTGTTGAATGAACCAGTAGTGAAGGCCCATTGTGAGTTGTTAGACAATAAAGGTATTCAATACAAAATAGTTCCATTAATTCCTAAGCGTATGTCCGCATAAAAATTAAACCGAAAGGTTTTCCGCCTGCTCTGCAGGCGTTTTTCACCGGCACTCAACCGAGTATCGATGAAAGACGCTTGTAAGATTCCGCCGTAAGGCAGAACGTGTACGAAAGTACGCATTTCAAAATAGTAGATTTAGTTTCAAAACCCAGTGGGGTATTTCCCCATAGGGGAGATGCCCTCAATTTTTTTGTAAAAAAGGAGAGCATCATGAGTAAATCCAATAAAGACGTTTTTAAAAATATCGTCTTAGTAAACGTAGATAACGCAATTTGGTCAGGCTATAAACGCACAACTGAGGGCGATCTTGCAAAGATGAACGCATCCCTACCAGGTGGCGGCATCATCACAAAAGGTGGTAAGAAGATTTTCCTAACGGATACTTTTACACCGTTCAATACCTTGAAAAAGGAAATCAGTAGAAAGTTAATGTCGGTAGGTGTTTCCGCCCTAGGTGGTTCATCCCGTGTTATCCCAAGTAATCAAATGAAAGCTGTGCAAGCCTTCCTTGATGACAGTAATAAGAAATTCAATGCTCTGCTTGCAGATTTTGAAGCTAATTACGATGCAAATTTGGAAAAGCATTTAAACGACATTGACGATCCGGTGGTGCGCGAGATTGTAGAGCGCGCAACATTAAGCAAAGAAGAGGCCGTGAAACGCTTCCGCTTTGTGACTGATGTTTTCAACATTGTTCCAAAAGGTGATGGTGAAGGTCTAGTGAATAATTTGGTAAACAAATTGTTTAACGAAATCTCAACGTCAGCGCGGGATGCTTATGAAAAAAGCTTTCTTGGCAAACCTCGTGTTGCTCAACGTGCATTGAATCAAGTTGTGGCAATCCGCAATAAAATGGCTGGTCTCAGTGTATTAGACGGCAGAAACATCCAACCTATTGTCGATACAATCGATGGTGTGTTGGAGTCGATGCCAAAAGAAGGCTGGGTAGAAGGTGTGAATTATTCTGCACTTATCGGTCTGGTCAATATGCTTTGCGAACCTGAAGATATGCTGAAGCATGCTGAGAAGATACAACAAGGCCAAGCCTCTAGTATTGTCCCAGTAGTAGTGACAGCAGCTGAAAGTGAGCCGGTAACTGCTGAACAAGCAATTACTGAACAAGTAGTTGATGCAGATGTGGTAGCGGAAGTAGTAGCACCTCAAACACAACCGCAATTGACTTTAGTTGAGCCAGCAATCAAAACCGAACCTGCAATTGTTCAAGAAGTGGGTAAACCAGTTCAACCGCAATTGTCCTTAGTAGATCCTGAAGTTCCTACAGAAGTAGCCAATAAGAAAGAAGGTAACAACCTTCCTATCGCCCCGGCTATTGCTAAAGAACAGACGATTAAGAAAAAGGCAGCAGCGTTCTTTTAAAAACCAGATGGGTGCTTCGGCACCCGTCATTTCCAAAGGAAATAAATATGCGAAACAATCTCAAAAATGCACTTCCATTTATTGCCGGCGCATTGGCTAGTAAACAAGGGGTGAAGGTGTTGCAAGGTGATTGGGCTAAGACAAATTGTGTAGATACGATTTGGCTGCCTCCATTGCCTGATGACGATCCGAATGTGAGAGTGAAAGCTTTAGGTTTTGTTGGCCATGAAACAGCGCATATATCTTTCACAGATAATGAGCCTGGTTATTTGGCTAGAAAACAAAAAAATCCAGATACATTTTTTGGCATTATGAATCTGCTTGAAGATATCAGAATTGAAAAGTTACAGAAAACACGCTTTCCAGGTGTTTCTGATAATTTGGATAAACTGGTTGGAATCATGGTAGAAGAAAAGATGTTCGTAGCTCCAAAGGAAGAATCCCAACCTGTGGCTATTATGCAGGGCTGGATATTGGCTAAACTGCGCCATGATTTGCTGAATCAGCGCGCAATTCAACCTGTAATGGAAGCCGCGGATGTGGTATTTGAAAAAATGCTGCCGCAGAATACACGTATCAGGCTTGAAGCCTTGGCATTTGATGTGGAGAACGCAACATCGACGATGGATGTGTTTAATCTGACTCGTGAAATCATGCAAATGATTGAAGAGGAAGCGAAGAAAGAAGAAGAGAAGGAACAGGAGCAAGAGCAAGCTAAGCAACAACAGCAAGCTCAACAGCAGCCTGACCCTAATCAAACTTCTAATGCCAAGCAATCCCAAGGTGGTGACACTCAGGATGATGATGCAAGCGGTTCTTCCGCGTCTGGTAAAGACGGTGACGACTCAGATGATGCAGGTGATTCTACTGCTCAAGGTCAGGGCGATGCCGATGACTCTGATGGTAACCCGGCATCGGGCGCAGGGGGTGAATTATCAGATGACCAAGTTCAGAAAATGTCAGAAGTCTTGCAAGGCATCTTAGGTGCTGGAAAAGGTGACCAATATGAAGATATTGGTGATGTACTGGCAAACCAAATCAACCAGATTAAAACTCAGGCAGCAACAGAGGATTATGATGGTAGCGGCCCAATGCGAGTGTTTAACGCGGTAAAACGCGAAAGCAAAGGACGTAATGCTGGTTATGATTTCGAGGCAAGGCGTGCAGTAAATGCGCTTAAATTGAAATTGCATACGATGTTGCAATCCCAAACCTTGTCTAGCTCCTTACGGAGTGACCGGGGTGCAAGATTCTCACCACGTCATCTGCATGAAGTCGCAATCGGTGGAAAAGTATTTGAGAAACGTACTGAAGGAATTGATATTGATTTGGCAGCAGGTTTCCTAATTGATATTTCCGGAAGTATGACTCAAGACAATAAACTGAAAATTGCTGCTTTAAGTGGTTACGCTACTGCAGAGGCGCTCGCGTCTGTGCATGGGGTAACAACCTCTGTAGCTGTATTTCCTACAGAGAATGGAGTTGATTACATCAGCCCGTTCGGTGTGAAGCCAATTACAAATGCGGAAAACTTTAATTCGTTGACGCATTATGGCGACACGCCATTAAGTGATGCCATGGCAAGGGTTTCAATCGATCTGCTTCAACAGCAGAAAGAGAGAAAAATCTTGTTTGTTATTACTGATGGTGAACCTAATTACAATGATCAGTCGGCTACAGTGATTGAAGCTGCTGCAAATGCAGGCATTGAAATTATGGGAGTAGGTATCGGCGTTAAATTAGATCATCTGTTTACTACATGGTGCTCTATAGATAGCGTTGATGACTTGCCAGGGGCAATGTTTGGTATGTTACATAACAAACTTTCATTAAAGAAAGCAGCCTAGAAACAAGCCTCGCGTTAATTCGCGGGGCTTTTTCTTTTGGTATCACTAACGATAATAAGTGTCAAGGAAGAAAAGCCGCTAAATTAGCGCGATTTAATCATTATTCCAATTTTTTTAAATGCATAAACTGACATCACACTAACCAATCAAATATAGAGGTTCATTTTGATGGGTTTAATTTATTGATAATTTAAGGAATGAATGAAATGTCAGGAACTATAAATGTATCAAATTTGGAACTTGAAAAACTGAACTCACATTTTTTAATGCTCGCTCAAAAGCATTTGTCGTCAAACCCTATTACAGCTAAACATAAGCTTGGTGTTGATGATGCAACGGCGGAATTTTTAACCTCAATGTCCCCGCTAGACATACAGCGATTGGCTGAGAGTGGTATTTGCACGGTTCAATTCAGATTTGACAGTGCAAGCCTTAATCACTTAAGCAATTATATAGCTGGCGATGATTTAGCTATTACTCAAGCCGTACTTGGACAAGGGGCAAACTAAATGACTCTAGCCATAGATAGAAAGCACAAGAACAAAGTGCCTGTATTACATGAGTTACGAATGCTCAAAGCTGCAGAAGAAATGTTCAAACGCGGCGCCCGGGTGCCAGTAGTTAGTGCCTTAATGCCAATTAAGCGCGAAAAACTCATGGACCTTCATGTAGAAGTAACAGGACAAAACCCGATTACGGGACCCTTACCTAGTGATCATTCGTGGTATTCAAGCACAACTTATCCGATGCGCATGATCCAGTCATCAATCGTTGTTGATGCTTATAGAAGATTGAAGTCGCAGTCTAAAGATGCATTAGAGGCGGAAATCATAGTAGCCGCATACGACCTATATCTTGAGCACTGCAAAGCTATCAAAGCAGACCCGCTAATAACATTTGTCAGAACCTGGCATCTTATCCAGCAAATCAGAATCCATACATTAACCACTACCAAGTGCGTACATTGTAGCGGCCAATATGTCGTTACTGTTGGTAAATTAAATTCTAGGTATGAATGCCCATTATGCGTAAGGTCATCCAGCCTTAAACCAGAGGTGTACCTAAAAACAAGAGAAAGTCTATCCCTAGCTGCATAAATATAAAGGGTTAAAAGTGGTGTTATAAGTAATCAATTGAATATTGTATTTGACACATAATTACTCCAGTAAAAAATTGGATATAAGTATGAACTCAAATTATAACGAAAAAATATTGGCTGAGGCTTCTGCTAATGCAGAGCTTAAAAAACCACTTAAAGAGATTTTTCAAGCGTGGCCAAACCTCTATCAAATTACATTGAAGTTAGTAAGCTATATCGGCGACATAATTCCTTCGAACAAAGGAATGCCTTTACTTGAGCTTTGCCTTATCAATGCTGTTAAAGGGTTCAGAAATGTTTCGGCGCAGGAATATGCCACTGAAGCGCAAATGGTTTCCTATATTAGAGGTCTGCTATTAGAAGCCCCGCAGTTTATCAACATATCCGTAGGGACTACGAGTGATGACCCAGTTTTGTGGGAGCCGTTTGTGCAGGACATATCTGCATTCCAGGCGCAGTACAAAGGGCTTGTTAAGGTGTATGACACACCATATTCAGATGTGAAGTCGAATAGCATTCGTTTAATGATCCTATCCAGAATCATTACCGTAAAAGACCTGTATTGGATTGACCAATACGCATCACTTCCTAGCCTTCTGGGGGAAGCAGCTTGACACTAACTGGCCATATCAAGTTTTGGGTAATTATAGGGATATCACTATTTTTTCTGATGGCCCTCATCTCAACACCTGAAAGTTATTACAAAGCTGCTCAAAACGATATTAATAATGCATACACAGCTTATGGTGATAGTGGTGGCGAAGAAATTATATCTAATGCCAATTCTACATTTGCTGCATTGTTTACTGACACATTTGCCAACAAAACAGTTAATACCATGCACAACACCCCTAATAAGGATGCAGCTTTTTTTGGGGTAGAGCAGAAGGCTGCATCACGGAGTAATAAAGTATTAAGGACATTTAAGCTGGAAGTGTACTCATTGTTTTTGCGAGTAAGTATCGCCTCCCGCTGGATACCGGTGTTGATTGTGTTAGGAATCGCGGCTTTTGTAGACGGACTAGTTGCAAGAAAAATAAAAATTGTTGGTTATGGCTTTACGTCACCAGGCATACAAGCGCGAATGGCACATATAACCGTGTTGATAACAGGCATGTCGTTCGTGGCTACTTATTTGCCCATTAACTTACCAATACTTTGGTGGCCGTTTGCAACAATCATGGCGGTACTTTGCATTCGATATGTAGCTTCGAATATGAAGCAAATTACAACATAGAAACTAAATATGAATAATCAATCGTCATTGAATTTACATATCCAGTCAATGCTGGAAAACCAGCTGAGATCAATCATGCCTTATTTGCAGGATGAGTTAACTCAGGAAGTCATGATTAATGGTGAGAATAATGTGTGGGTGGAACGCGGCGGTGAAATGATATTTTTGCCAGATGTAAAAATATCTGAGACCGAAATCCGTGGCGCCATTGATACTGTGGCTCGACTTTCTGACAAGGAAGTAAGGGAAGGGCAGGAGTCGTCTGTTGTTGATGCGAGGATAGATGGATTCCGTATCGCCGCTGCAGTAAATGGTGTTTCAACAATGGGTTCTACTATATGCATCCGTAAACATTCAAAGGCCGTGTGGACTTTAGATGATTATGTAAAACAAGGTTACATGACAGCCTCTACAAAAGATTACCTGATTGAACAGGTTATCAATAAGAAAAACATTCTGGTTTCTGGCGGTACTTCATCAGGCAAGACCACATTTCTGAATGCTTTGATTAGTTACATACCACAGGATGAACGCATCCTCACTATTGAAGATACTCGTGAGTTGTCAGTCAAAGTGCCAAATTGGGTGCCATTAGAGGCCAATGAACAGGCAGGAATCACAATCAGGCGATTAGTTAAACTCGCGCTGCGTTACCGTCCTGATCGCATTATCGTAGGCGAGGTGCGCGGACCGGAAGCTTTCGACTTTATGCGTGCCTTAAATACAGGCCACGATGGTGGTTTTGGAACGATGCACGCCAATAGCGCTTTATCAGCATTATCAACTTTAGAAACATTAATCCTATCTACCGAAGGTATTGATTGGCCGCTTGAGTCGGTCAGAAGCCAGATCGGGGATACATTCGATTTCGTACTGCAGCTAGTTCGAGAAAAAGGCAAAAGACGCCTAAGTGAAATTATGAAACTAAATCAATATGACCGTGAAAGGAAAGTATATGTTACAGAAAATATTCTCAGATAAACGTGTGGTTAAAGGTGTATGCCTGCTGTTCTTGGCATTATTCGCCCAGGCCGCTTTTGCAGGAGGCGGCGTTATGCCTTGGGAAACTGGTTTGCAGAAATTCGCACAATCTTTATGCGGCCCTACAGCTCGTGCCATTGGTGTGCTTGCATTTGCTGTTGCAGGTATTGCAATCGCTCTGGGTGAAGTTAAGGGCTGGATTCACAACATTATGATTGTGATGATCGGTATTGCGATTGCAATCTTGGCTCCTTCAGTTTTAGGGATGATTTCAGCTTCTGGTGCTGGCTTTGCTTGCGGTTAATCCATGAGTACTGAAAATGAATTAAGAGTGACTAAGGTTCACCGCTCGCTAAACGAAGAAAAAACGATGGCAGGCGGTGAAAAGTCTTTGGTTGTGATCAATAGCACTATTGCTGTTTGTATCTGCTTTGCTACAAATACACTTTATTGGGCAGCAGTGGCCATGCTAATTCATTTTTTCCTAGTCTGGATTCATAAACTCGACCCAAAAATGAGAAGAATCTATTTTAGATATTCCCAACAACATTCACGTTATGACCCATGGCCTCATGCTATCCAAACTAGGAACGCAAGGCCAGAAGGATTTGATCAAGGTAATCTATGCTAAATCTATCAAAAGTTCGAGAAGAGTACGAAGGTAAGGCTTATCCATTCCAAGACTTATTGCCTTGGATGGAAATTATTCGGCCAGACATGGTACTCAACAAAGACGGTGGATTGCTTGTATGTTACAAGATGCCAGGTATTGACGTTGAAAATTTGCAAGAGTCAGACAAAGATCGATATGCCTATCTCATTGAACATGCCATGCGCGTATTTAATGAGAGAGTAACGGTGTGGTGGACTGTTGATAGACGACGCACGAATCAGTACACCGAAGGCGTAATGCCGGACGAAATAAGTGAATTCATTAATGAAACTTGGCGTAAAGAATTCAACAGTGGTAATCAATACGAAAATCAACATTTTCTCTCCATCTTGTTCAGCCCGGAATCTGGGGCTACTGGTTTTATGGAGAGAATCGGATATTTTTCAACTCGCAAAGGGTACGGATTACTAAAGTCGGCCTACTTAGCATCATTGGCAGCTTTATCACGTAAAAATGCTTTTGCATTTGATGCAGAAAAAATCACAGTCGATATGGAAAGATTTGATGATTTGATGGCCGCTTTTGATGAAACTATACGCGATGCTGGTTTAACCAGATTGAGAGATGAAGAATTACTAGGTTTCTTACATAAACGTGCTAACCCGGCTAATAACCAGCCAAAAGTAAGAAAACAACGTATTGCAGGGTATCTGGATTCATATTTGCCTGACAATACATTGTATGTAGGGCATGACGCATTGTTATTCGAGTCAGATGAAGTTCGATTCGCTTCTGCTGTATCCGTTAAAGATTGGCCTGAAGTTTCAGCCCCAGGAATGTTGGATTCCATGTTGAGTGTACCTGGTGAAATCACTATTTCCCAATGCTTCATGTATGTGGATCAAGATGAGGCAAAAAAATATATTGATGGTGTTCGTAAACACAATATGAATACATCAAAATCAATCATAACTTACCTAAAAGAAACGTTTACCAATAGCGAGTCAGACAAAGTTGATGAATCAAAATTGCATAAAGCCCAAGATGCAATTGATGCAATGAATAATATGACGATTAACAATCGTCAATTCGGGTATTACAACCTTTCAATTATCGCTTATGGCGAGAGTAGAAAGGAATGTGATGAAACTATGAAAGCTGTGACAAGTAATCTTCGTCAAAAAGGCTTTCTGGTAGTTAAAGAAACTCTGCATCTTCTCTCTGCATGGGCTGCAACATTGCCAGGGCAGTGGGGTCAGTTAGTCAGAACATTCTTTGTGCATACAGGGAACATGGCAGATTTAAGCCCAATCTGGTCACGGCAGACTGGAGCTATTGATAATGCATATCTGAGTGAGCAGTCGGGTAACTATTGCTCTGCGCTAACAACCTTATCAACTGAGTTTGCGACTCCATTTTATTTCAATTTTCATAATGGGGATTTAGCTCACACAATGGTAATTGGGCCGTCGAGAACTGGTAAATCAGTTTTTCTGAATTTCTTGGTTTCACAGTTCGGTAAGTATTCTCCATGCAAGCGGGTTATTTTCGATAAAGACTACTCATGCAAAATCCCGACTTTACTACAGGGTGGTAGCCATATCGACATGTCTGGAGAAACAACTGTACGATTAAATCCATTAAGTCTGCTCGGTGACAAAGAGCATTGGTCATTCCTTGTGATGTGGATTGAAAACTTGCTAACAAGCAGGGGCTATGAGTTTAAATCCGAAGACGAACAATCCGTATGGAAAGCATTAGAAAAGATGCAAGTACTGCCTAAAGATAAATGGGTTCTTCGTTCTTTATATGGTTTGATGAGTTCAAACAAACTTAATGAAGAATTGATGCCTTGGATTGGTGAAGGTGCAAATGCTAAATATTTTGACAACGTAGATGATGAATTCAATTTAGGAGACTTTACTTGTATCGAGGTAGGCACCTTATTCATGAACCCTCGTTTAGCCAGCCTGTTTCTAGAATATGCGTTCTATCGAATCAAGATTGATTTGGACGGCAGACCTACTTTGATTGAGCTTGAAGAAGCCTGGCTGATGCTGTCCGATGATAAGTTTACCAAGCGAATTAATGATTGGTTGAAAACATTGGCTAAGAAAAATGCTTTCCTGATTATGGCCACACAATCTTTAGATGAATTGGCTAGATCTGATATTTTCGCATCAATCATTGACAATATCCCTAACAGAATCTTTTTGCCGAATCCAAATGCCAACGCGCATAAAGATATGTACACCAAAAAATTCAGCCTCAATCCGGAACAGGTAGAGCGCATTAGAAATGCGGTCCCAAAATTGAATTACTACATTAATACCCCTGTAATGAGTCGTATGGCTAGATTTAGATGTCCGCCTGAGATACTGGCATGTTTAAGGTCCGACTCTAGAGCGCAAAAAACTTTTGATAAACACTATGGAAACCGTAGTACGGATTCAAGTTGGAAGCAACACTACATAAAGGAGATGGTAAATGAGTAAATTAAAATTTAATGTTGGCTTATTGGCATTGTCTTTGGGTTTGTCTATAAGTACCCAATCAATGGCATGGGGTAAGATTGTATTCGACCCAAGTAACTTTGGTAAGAATACCGTAACCGCTACTCAGCAAGTAAAGCAGACTGCACATCAGGCTGCGATTCTAGCTGAAGAGGTTAAGCAATATCAGAAGATGGTTCAGGATTTGAAACAACTAAATCCAGCCATTATCCAGCAAGGCGTATCTCGTGGCTATATCCCCAATGGCAATTATCAAACTCCTGCAGAGGTGGCTAATGCCGCAGCTGGGGTTTATGGCACCTATAACAGTATAGGTGAAAATATGAAGGGCTACGAAACTACGTACGGTGGTATCGATACTCTCATGAAAGATTTGGATCGCACTTCAATCAGCGCGCGAGTGCCGCAGGAAAAGGTCTTGCAATATGATTTTCAACGTGCTCAAGCAGGCATTCAGCAAGATTCAAATTACTATACGACACTCAAAAACCTGACTGGACAGATTGGACAACACCAAAAACGCTCAGATGCATTGGCCGCAGCTTTGCCTGCACAAAGTGGCACAGTTGAGTTACTACAAACACTAGGCTCTCAAAATACTGTCGTGCAGGATCAAATGACGCATCTTATCCAAATTAGCACAATCAATGCGGCCGAGTCTGTTCAAGCAAGCAAGGACAATAAATTAAAAGCCGAGATTGAAGCGAAGAAAAGAGCTGCCGGCATTAACACTGAAAAAAATGCAGGTAATTATTTCAGAAACAAAACGAAATAATTTGTACGTGTTTAATAATAGAAGGAAGTAACATGAAAAAAATCTTGAGTAAAATCTTTAAAATATTTTTGGTATTTTTTATTGTTGCTTCCTCTGCCACCTTAGCCTCGGCAGCGGTGACAGACAGCATTCCTGTACTTGGCGCCATAAATGCGATTAAGGACTTAGTAACTACCAAAACCGATGGCTCTGACATGGATATGAGTGAGCGTATGGGTTTTACTGGTGCTAACAGTTTTGAGCAGGAAATTAAGAAATCTATCAATGGGCTAACCAAGGCGATTTCTGATGAATCAACCAAGTATCGCGGGAAGCTGGTGCCAGATTCAGAAAAACTGCTAGGCCTATTATCTATCATTGCGATCGCGTTTGCTGGTGTCCAGCTTGCATTTACATCAGGGAGTTTATCAGAGCCTATGTCCAGGATGATTACGACAATATTTACAATTGGCTTGGCATCATACCTTATTCAAACAGGGGACAATGGCGGCTATCAAGTAATGATCATTAATGGCATTGACGGACTCATGAACAAACTGGCATCTGCAGCACTGCCTGGCTCGGCAACACTAGCTGATGGGTTTTCTAATTTCATGATGCAAGAGTTCAAAATCGTAGGCGATGTCATCGATATCATGAAGGACTATACTATTTGGGATTGGATTAACAACGGCGGTTTTACCATCGTGTTAGTGGTATTCCTGTTCCTAGCATATTTATTAATGTCCTTACTAGGAATGGTTGCCACTTTATCCGCGTTAGTGGTGGTTGCTATTGCGCTTGCACTCGGCCCCATATTTATTCCTTTCCTTGTATTGGAAAAGACATCATTCCTTTTTGATGGATGGCTTAAATTTACTATAAATGCCTGTCTAACTAAGGTGGTGATTGCAGTATTGTTAATGATTGGTGCTGCAGCATTTAACGCACTTACATTCAATTTCGCCAGTGGTGCAAATTCTTCAATGGCAGGCACTTTATTAGGTGCTCTTGCAATTTCAGGTGTAATTGGGACTTTAATGTTATCTGCTCCAGGCATTGCTGGGGCAATTACAGGCGGCGGTTCAATTGGCCAAGATGGTTTTGCAGGAAGAATGCACAGTGCTGCAAAAGGCATGAGTAGAAATGCCAGCGTTCAAGGTTCACATGGAGTTGGTAATGTCATGCAGAAAGCTGGTAGTAAAATTGGTGGCTCATCGGGAGAAACTCTCGCAAAAATAGGCCAGCGATTAAGGTCATCGAGCACCGGAGGAGCAATAAAAGGGTTGTCGGATAAAGTCTAACTCACACAACTAAAAGGGCGCTAAATGCGCCCTTTTAGTTTATCCACGTCTGCGTTCCCGGCTTCTGTTGGATTCTACATTAACTGAAGCTTTAGGTTGCTCAATCTCCTTATGGTTCGTTTTAAGCGATTGTTTCCGAGCGAAGTAATTTGCTACGTTTTTTACTAACTGCGGGAAGTGCAAACATTCTTCAGGTGGAAGACCATTAGGGCACTTGTAATTTGAAAATATTGTCATTTAATGCCCCTTGTTAAACAAAATTGTTCCTAACAACAAAAAGGATAACCTTTCTTGCGTAGTACAGTCCAATCGCGATCTGTGCATTGGTATTGAACCCAAACATAGATATTGAAAAAACTCCGACTACAATAAATTCAATAATATTTAAAAACATATTATTCCCCTTTAATTAATTTTATAGCATCAAAGAGATGCGTTAACCCTACCACGAAGTCCTTAGACTCTCCTGTAGAGATAGCTTCGTTTACTGCTGACTGAAGGATCTCCCCTACGTTTGCTAGAGATTGACCACTTAGCGCATTCACAGCCGCAGTAGCGGTAAAATCTTCTGCAAGACGCGCTTTAGTAGAGGCAATCCACTTGCTTATATATTCATGCAAAGCATCATCATTAGGCACATCAAACTCAACCTTTTCTGTAAAGCGTCCACCACGTAACATGGCGTCGTCAATAAGATCAGGTGCGTTAGTTGCGGCAATAAATAAGATGTCCTTAGTTCTCCCGCCTGCACCATCCAGGATAGTCAGCAATTTGTTTGTCATATCCTTAGACATGATTGAATTTCTGCGGTCTGCTAACACATCATCCGCTTCATCAATGAAGATGATGCATGGACGAATGTCTTTAGCCTGCCGCATAATCTCATCAATCTTTTTAGGATCATGCAATAAATCATGACCACTAGTTTTGATGAATGCCCAATCAGATGCCTTGGCTAGTGCCATTGCCGCTACAGTTTTACCTGTACCGGAAGGACCGAAGAATAATACGCCAGAGGGAACACTACCGCCCATTTCCTCAATCTCATCAATATTAATCATGCGATTGGCCAGCTTACGCATACGAGTACGCATTTCCGGCGCCAATACTAACTGGTCAATAGTGAGAGCATTTTCAGGAATGCGGTCACCTTTAGTAGCATTTAATGCCCTTAAAGCCTTAGCAAGCACATCGAAATCAACATGGCTGATTTTCTTTTCCTTGAAACCATCTAATACCTCTGCAGCAATCGCACGGATACGAGACACAGAGAAACCTTCCCAGCGTTTAGCGGCACGTTCCAATCCTGATGTGTCGATATCTTTCGCAACAGTTTTTAAACCATTTTCCAGTAAGAACTTACGTGCTTCATAATCAGGTGGCAATACTTCGATCTTGTAGTCAAAGCGACCTTCACGGATGGAAGCTGGATCAAGCTGGTCAAGGAAGTTTGTTGCGGCAACCACAACCACTTTCTTGCGGCGAATATCCTCAAGACGTTTTAACATAGCCGCCACTGTCTTAGGAGCTTCTTGGTCAGAGCCTTTAGATTTTGAGCGATCCACTAAAACCGCTTCAATCTCATCAATAAACAGTACGCATGGAGCTTGGCGTTCTGCATCATCAAAAACTTGCATAACCTTTTGAGTGCTTTCTCCGACCCACATACTTACAAAACTACCGAAAGCAACATCGATAATAGGCAGCTTTAATTCTCCAGCCAAAGCTTCTGCCATGGATGTTTTACCATTACCAGGCTCTCCTGTTAACAGGATGCCGTTACGTGCCCCCTGATTGCTGATGATTTCGTTACCAGCTTTAGAGAGTTTTGCTTTTAGTTCAGCCATGCCAACAACATCGGCAAAGGTACGAGTCGATTTCCTTGATGGGAACATAATGGCATTTGAAGTTGCGCCAGCACTGGCATTCCCACCAGCAAGCTGTTTGGTGCGAGTTTTGGAAAAATAATATGTAATCCAATCATCAAAAGTGTCTCCTGTGGCATACAGGTATGCCATGATATTAATGGCAGATGCCACAGCCATCACACACAAAAAGGTGTAGCTATACACATCGAGAGCTTGCGCTTTGATTAAGAAACCAATCACGACAAACAGTGCATAAAGACCGTGATAAGCTTTTTTCCCAGTAGCCAATGACCAGACCATCATCACTATAGGCACGATCAAAACAAACTCAATCCATCTAAGTGAAGATGCACCAAACCCGAAAGGGAACATTAAGTTACCAAGTGCCTTTACGTAAGCCACATCATATTTGAAATGCAATAACTGGCTTACTGGTAACAGCAACACAGGAATAATCCCAATTGCCAGAGCCATCAAAGGCAGATAAATAAAGCTTTTTGCTGAAAATTTATTCATAGTAATTAACCTTTAAACGGTTTCCCATTAACCGTATTTATTTCCATTTTATTGTTGAATTGCAATCGCACATACCAAGGCAGTTCAGTCAAGAAAATCGAATAATTGTTTTGAAGCAAAGATGCGTCTAATGGTTGCTTCCCCTTGTGTTGCACCTCAACATATGTCTTGTACTGTTTTGATTCTGAGTCAAACATATTCTTGTGCTGTATATCAGAACAGGCTTCTCCATGTTTACAGATAGAATCACCAAATTGCAAAAATGCCCCATGCAGCTCCTGATACTCAATCTGGTCGTATGTATATTGGGTCGTAAAATAAAAACCGCCAAAAGCCGCGCAATACACCAAGAGCGATGCCCAGAACATAATCCATGGTTTTGTTTTTATATTTAGTTGATTCATTACAAATTCCTAATTGGTTACTTATTTGATACTAGATTATCAAACAATTCGATTTTGGCAAATTTAACCGAAAAATAACAAATAGGGGGCTTTTTCGCATGCTATGTTTAACTAGTTAGCCTGTTTATTCAATGTATTCTCTAACTTTGATATATGGGAATTCATAGCTATGAGCAAATTTGTTGATATTGGGAATCAGTATTTTATTGAAATGGTTAGAAAGCCACAGGCTAAAGAAGAATTATCTACCAGATTATTATTATCTCCGGAAGAACGCGCAGAGGTCCCGTTGCCGGTAACCGATAATATTAATGATGCGTTTTATGTCGTATTGGGCTGTAAATTCCAAGATAGTCCTATCAAGACCATGCTGCAGGCTTTAATCTTTATTGTGATTATTGGTTTGGTGCTGGCTAATATCATCATTCATAGTTTTACTTAGCAAAATATACACCTCATTTTTGGGCTTTATATTTGGCCTCTTACAAGTTGCATTCATGATTAAATTCATGCAACAAATTTGGGAAATATCATGAGTAATCAAACTAATCGAAAAACACCAGTTACTGCTACGGTACAAGGTAAAGGGATATTTGAACGGTGGGGCGGGGCGGTTGTTGAATCTAACCGCTGGTTTCTTGGTTTCATTTTGATGTGCGTTATCTGTGCAGTACAGTTATACGCCATTACAGCAATGCTTCCGTTAAAAACGATTGTGCCATGGATGGTAACTGTTAAAGATACAGGTAAGGTAGATGGAACACCTGTTGAATCAATCAATTTTACCCCTGATGAAAATGCTAAAAGATATTTCTTGAAAGAGTGGGTTACCAAAGTATTTACTTTGGATAGGTATCTAACAGAGAAATATCTTATTGAATCGTACAACCTTGTACGTGGGCAAGGTTCTGAAGAATTCAGACGATTTATTGAAGATAACAAGCCATTAATAGCTTTGCGCTCCGACCCCTCATTGGTTCAAAACATAACAATCCGCTCCGTGTCCTTTATTCAGGACTCTGCCGCATTAATTCGTATCAGAGTAGAAACAAGGAACAGCCAAGGTCTGAAGTATGCAGATAAGTTGGTTACTGCACATTTCTCGGTAATACCGCCAAAAACAGAGGCTGAAATATATGCCAATCCCATTGGTTTATATATCACCCATTTCGCCGTTAGTGAGGACGTTAATTAAATGATCAAATCTTTAAAAAAAATCAGCAGAGTATTTATAGGCTCATTATATCTATTAACACTATGCACTCAGGCACATGCAGAATCGCAATCGTTTGCAATGCCAGGTGATGCCAAGTTGGTGGTTTTTAGTTTTGACGCAAATAACACTTTCACCATCCTCACTATGCCGGGAAACATTACTGACATTCAATTGAATGAAGGTGAAAAAATCACAGCACTTGCTATGGGTGATTCAGTCCAATGGATTACCGCAAAGGCCGATGGGCATATTTTCATTAAGCCTACCAAAGCCAATATATTCACATCGGCTACTATGGTTACTGATCAACGTACATATCAGCTAACTTTAAGGTCATCACCAGAAGGCGGTAAATGGTACCAGCGTGTTAGCTGGCAATATCCAGACCTTATCATCATGAAACAATCTGAGTTAGAAGCTCAAGCAAAAGCTCAGAAGATTGCTGCAGAGGCGATCAAGGCAGAAGAGAAAAAGCGCCAAGCCGATGCTATTGCCATAACTATCAGCAAGGCTCCTGGCAATCCTGTAGAAAACTTGAATTTTGACTATTCTGTTACAGGCAACGCAGAATTCAAGCCAACTCAGATTTTTGATGACGGCAAGATTACGTGGTTGAAGATGAATGCAAAAATTCAGGAGTGGCCAGCTACTTTTATATTGGACGAAAGCAACATCACAGAAGTTATCAACCCATTGCGTGATGGTGAGTTTATAAAAATTACTCGCTTATTCAAAAAGTGCGTACTTAAACTTAAAGATAAAGAAATTGTAATCATAAACAACGCCTACCCTTTATCTAAAGCAACTGATAATACCGTTTATGGAGTGCTACCATGGCAGACGCAGAATCGTTAATTGAAGGCAAAGGCACGGTAAAGAAGAATATCCACTGGTTTATCGGTGGGTTGGTAGCCTTGGTTATCGTGATTGCTATTTTTGCACAAGATGCGAGTTCTCAGAAGCGTAAGATTCAGAAACAGAAAGAGGCAGCTACTCAAGTTCCTCAAGCCGATAGTAATCCGGATGCCATTAAAGGTGCTCTAGAAAAGCAAAAGGAAGTTCCGTTGGATAATTCGCCAGGAGACTTGGCTAATTCAAAACTAGGTGTTCCTGAAATTGCTAAAGATGGAGTAGGTAGATCACAGGCAGAAACAGAAGCAATTTCTGCAAAAGAGGCTCAAGCAATTGAGGATGCGAGACGTGAAGCCCAGTTGAATGGTAGTTCTATTTTGGCCATTAGTAATGATGCTTCATCACTGGAACAATTGGGACGGTTACAACAACAGCAACAGGCAGAAGCTCCTACCAGATTAGCTGTTAATGAGAATGATCTTCGTCAAGCTTTGGCTGGGCCGACTTTAGAACCGGAAGTGATTCCTCAAAAGGTGCTTACAAAGGAAGAAAAAGACCAAGAATGGCTAAATGATTTATCAAAGAAAAATAAAACCAACCCAATAACAGAAGACACAGTTAATTCACCATATACAATTTTCCAAGGGGCTGTTATCCCTGCTGTATTGATGACAAAGATTACCAGTCAATTACCTGGTCAAGTTACCGGTATAGTGTCTCAGGATGTCTATGATGGGGTTACTGGTAGTCATATTGTTATCCCAAAAGGTTCAACAGTGTATGGCTCATACAATAACAGTATTTCACAAGGGCAAAGTCGCTTAACGGTAGCGTTTACTCGATTGATTTTACCTAATGGACGTTCAGTTTCATTGTTAGGCATGCCTGCAGCGGATAAAGTTGGACAGCACGGCTTAGAAGGTGACGTAAATAACCGTTATTTCCAACGGTTCGGATTCTCCTTCTTAACAGCTGTACTTGGCGTTATCGTTGATAAAAACAATTCGAATAACACAACCATTATCAATACTGGCGGCGGAACCGGGGCGGGGGTTTCCACTGCAGCAGGTACAATTCTTACGGATATGTCTAGAGCGGAGCAACAACGTTCTGAACAAATTAAACCGATTGTAACGATTAAACAAGGTGAAAAATTCAACATCAATGTTAATCGTGACATATCAATCGAGCCATATAAATAATATGGATGCAATTAACATTGACTCAATAATCCAGCAATGTGCTTCTGACGTTGCTCCATCAACAATGGCAGCAATCATTAAAGTGGAATCTGCTGGTGATCCTTGGGCGATTGGTGACAATACTACGAGAAGTAGAGTAAGCCCATCGCCTAAAAGTGCAGATGAAGCCGCTAGGGTTGCTCTCGAATTACTAAGACAAGGACACAGCCTAGATTTAGGCTTATCTCAGATTAACAGTAATAATCTAAAAGCCTATGGAGTAAGTGTAAGGGAAATATTTGATCCCTGTACCAATGTATCTGTTGGTTCAGCTATTTTGTCCAAATTCTATTTGAAATCTGTAGCACAATACGGTCCAGGTGAAACATCGTTGTATCATGCGTTATCTGCCTACAACACAGGAAGTTTTTATAAAGGCCCTTCCTACGTTGCTAGGATACTTAAAGCTGCAGGTTCAAATGCAAGCACAGCAAAAGTTGCGTGGAAGCAACCTATGGTTAGCCAGCCTGGTTATATCTTAGCTAATGTGCCAACTCGTAAAAACAAATTTACTAAAACTTACAGTTCCCCAATTATTGCGATTGGGTATGCTGAGTCGGCTGATGGGAAGATGGTACCGGCAAATGAAATCATTGCCATTAGCGATGAATTCTAAAGTTAATAATTAATTAGTTAAAATACCCTGTATATGCAGGGTATTTTTGTTTATACCCATATAAACCAGCTTCATGAGTCAATGTACTTGCCATCAAACTAGTAATATATAAGCACTGTTTTTACCGTTTATATTTCATCATTCAATTCGGTTTTTTTGTGCAGAATAGAGCCATCAAATAACCGAGAGTTGTCATGGCAGATGCAGACTTAATTGATGTAATAGTTCCGGATAAAACATTAGGGATTAATAAAAAACCTAGCATATTCAGAGTGGCTTTGGTTTTAGTGGTACTCCTATGTGTTGCATTCTTAGCATATTCATTGTTTATCAAAACAAAACCAGTTGAAGCTCAGCCCGCTCTATCATTAGGTGAGCCTTTGCCTATTACTAATAGTCAAAGTGCAACTGCAGCACCTACTGTAACTTCAGCACCTACTGTAACTTCAGCACCAGAAGGTACTGCTAGTCCATTACCTGTTGAGCCAGTTCCTAGTGCCACGCCCACTCAGCCACCTAACCCACAACCGGTTGTACAAACCCCGGCTGTACAAACTCCGATTCAAACACAGGGCGTATCTGGTGCAGTTAATACCAATCCAGTTATTCAGCCTGCAGTTCAAAGCGCTCCTCAAGTTCAACCTAATACAGAAGTTGTTGCTGTGCCAGTGGTGTCTCCAGCTACTACTTCAACATTGGTTGAAGGTGAGTCCGTTGTTGATAAACCACGTCCGGTTGTTAAACGTAAAAAACCGGTAAAAAAACCGATTAACAGCGCACAGAAAGTAACAAATGTTGAGGAATTAAAAACATCTGCACCTTATATGGAAGAGGGCGTAACTCAAGAAGAAGTCATTGTCATTAATTAAGGATTAATCATGGTAATAGCTGAATTAGAAAATAAAGAGAAAACACAAGTACAAACACTTAGAGCTCTAATGGCTTTACATGGTTTAACGGTTTCTGACTTGTCTACACGAACTTTTGTCCCTCAAGAAAATATTGAAGCTTTCTTGTCCGGGGTGACTGCATCTTTATCTGATCCAAGTTTCAACGAGGTATTCAGATCATTGGGTATGTCTGAAAGTGGAGAATTGGTAAGTACGAGGGTGCATTTCTGGCATGTGAAGATGAAGCGTGCGCGTAATAAGGAAAACTTATTACCTCTAACCAATATGCTCAAGCTGATTGGCGATCATTCAGCCATGTCGCTTGAAAAGAAAAACAATATCACCCCGATATTAATTAAAGCGCATAACGCGAAGATTGTGTTGTTTGTACATGGTCCAGTGATGATGCGTATTAATGTGGCGGATTTAGGACTTACACCAGGCGCATTTGCCGGAAATCATAAGGTTAATTCAATTCCAAAGTATTACTACGATTTAATTTCAATGTGCGCCCTGCGCCCTAATTATTTTGATTTGGTATTAGAAGGCACTTATATCAACGAAGACATTGATTTGCTTCGTATGGTTGCTCTTGAACATGACGTTACGTTAAGCGAGCTTGTTCATTATGTGATTAGGAACGACCAACGAGCATCGCAGGGTGAAGTTATTACTCAGCAATCGTCGTCTGAGTCACCAGTCATTTCATTACATAGCTCAGCCTCATCTGGGATTGAGCTTCCATCATCATTTAATGCAGCAAGAGGATAAGTATAAATGAAGCTCAAACGTACATTAGTGGCATTAGCATTGGTATTCAATACAAGCCTAGCCTTTTCAGCGAACCAACCAGCAAATTTAAGTGGCTTTGATTTTAACTACCAGGTTGACTTGAATAAATCCATTGGGCTTACACAAGTATTTGATGATGGGGACCGTACTTACTTCCAATTCACTCAATCGGAAATTTTGCCAACGGTACATGCCATCAAAAATGGCAAAAAAGTACAAATCCCGTTGGAAGTTAGACCTCCATACCTTATTGCTGCGGGAGTGGCTAATAAGTATGTTTTATCGGCTAACAATGGAAAGAACTCAATTTACGTAAGCTATAACGGCAATCGGGCAGAAGAAACAGCTCAAGATAAAAAAACGGCCGAAGCTGAAGTATCTAAAGATGTGGTAAAGGATTCTACAGCCAAGGAAGCTAATAAGGAAACCTCTAAATCTACAACTGCAGCAAATGAAGAAACAAAAAATATCAAAGCATCTAAGGCTTCAAAAAAGGTTGCTAAGCATAAAGCAGCAGTAGATGAAGAGGCTGGTGACGTAAAGAATGATAAGCAAAAAGAGATTATTACAGGCTCTTTGTTCAACATCCCTTTCTTTGAAAACAGTATCACTCTTAGCAAAAAAGCTAAAGAAGATTTAATTAAAAGCATCCCAACAATAAGCTCAGCTTCAAGAATTGTGGTGCGCGGAAGGCCAAGCGTTAAGGGCGATACAAATATTGCTGGCACCCGTGCATTAGTAATCAAGAATTTCCTGGTAGACCAAGGTGTTGATGAAAGCACAATTGAAACAACAGAAGAAGATGCGGTTAAAGCTGGTAAGAACCAAGGCTTTTATGTTTCCGAGGTGATTTTATTGTCGGGTGACGCAAAGACAGATAAAAAAGTGGCAGTAAAAAAAGCGCCAGTAGACACAAGTCTAAATATCAAAGCTGGTGAACTGATTTCTGCACAGCTCTCTGCATGGGCTAAACGTTGCTACAACCATACCTTGCAATGGGAAGCTGATGAATATCGTGCTACAGCTCCTTTAACTTTGAATACTGGTTTCAATGAGACGCTCGAAGCTGTAGCTGGGGCAATGAAGATCAACGGTATTAATTTAGATGTAACCACCTATGAGAACCACATTATTCGTGTGGTGGAGATTAAATAATGAAATATAAAATCATAGCATTATCAATTGCTGTAATTCTATCTGGATGTACGACTGCAGCAATGAAGCCAATTAAAGAAGGTGTTGCAAAGGTTGAAGATCAGGCCGCTACAGCAAACCAAGCTCTTAGGAAAGGGGTGCCGTTAGAGCCTGCTGCAGAAAAAACTACTTATGTTAAGCACGTAAATAAAGTGTGGATGCCAGTTGAAAAAGTTGAGGCGCAATATCCAAAAATTGCTACAACTAATCTAGCCCGTACTGTAGCCGTTAACCGTCGTTTTACAAATTTGAATGATGCCATTTCATATATTACTGCGCTGACCGGTGTTCCTGCATCTGCATCGTTGCCTACTACACAATCAAATACTTCAGGCATGTTAGGCGGTAATACTGGTGCTGGGCAAATGAGTTCACCTACGCAGGTTCCACCCATCCCAACAGGTATTGGGCAGCAAGGGCAGTATGGAGTAGGCAATAATCAGCTAAACACTGGTTCTGTGATTGTATATAACGGCTCGCTATCAGGGTTGCTAGATCTTATTTCCGCTCGCTACAACATTTCATGGGAATGGGAAGGTCAAGGTGTTAGATTTTTTAAAACGAAGTCTAAAACATTCCGTATTGTTGCGTTGCCTGGAAACACTAGTCTTAAATCAACTATAGGTACTCAAACTGGCAGCGGTAATTCAAGCTCTGGCGGTAGTAGCTCCTCAGATGGCGGTTCATCTAACGCCAGTGCTTCACAAGAAGCCGGCACTGAATTTACCGGGCTGTCTGTTTGGACTGGTATTGAAGATAGTATTAAAACCATGCTGACAACAGACGGCAAGGTGACTGTTACTCCAGCCACTGGCACGATAACTGTTAGTGATACTCCATTAGTATTGGAGCGTGTTAGCAAATATGTAGATGATCAAAACGCATCATTATCTCGTCAAGTTGTTATTAATGTAAAAGTGCTCTCTGTAGATTTAACAAATGCAGACGAATACGGAATTAACTGGAATGCGGTTTATAACAATATTAATCGTAGCCTAGGCTTTACTTTAACAAATGCCATTGCACCATCAGCAGGCGCTACGAATATGACATTGAAAGTGCTCTCAGGAAGCATGTGGGATGGCACAACAGCAATGATCGATGCTTTATCTAAGCAAGGCAAAGTCTCTCAAGTGACTTCCGCTTCTATGGTGACATTAAACAATCAACCAGCACCAATACAAGTTGGTCGTCAAACATCATATTTGGCGTCTAGTCAAACAACATTAGGAACGGCGGGTACCGGTAATACGACTACGTTGCAGCCAGGTAAGATTATTACTGGTTTCAGTATGAATATGATTCCGCATATCTTGGATAGCAATAAATTGATGCTGCAGTATTCAGGGGATATTTCATCGCTGATCCGCATCGGCACTGTAACTTCTGGTGGTTCATCAATCCAAACACCGGAGATCGATACCAGAAACTTCCTACAGCGCGTAATTATGCATGGTGGTGAAACTCTCGTTGTTACCGGATTTGAACAGTTCAATCTATCTGGCGATACGCAAGGTGTTGGTAATGCCGAAAATGCAGCATTGGGTGGCGGAGTGAAAACATCAAAAGGCAAAAGTGTCATCGTTGTGTTGATTCAACCTGTACTGACTGGTAGTAAATAATGAAAACGCATGTATTTAGCATTGAGAATACCCAGTTTGTCGCTGGGCTATTCTGGCAGCCATTGGCAGAATCAGCCAATAGTGAAAAACAAAAAGAGATTAAAGCTCTTGCTAAACAACTTGAGTTTGAATTGTATGTGTTGAGAAACACACAGAATGATTGTGTAGGATTTGCTAACCCTTCTGAAGAAGTTAAACATGGGCAAGCATCTTCAGCAGCCATTGTTTCAAAAACCATGGGTGAAGAATTCGATGCTCAGGATTTCATTTTTGTAACGCAGTTGCCGGATGACAAATGGATATATGTAGCACAACGTGATGGTTTGATACTACCTGATGGCGATGTGATATTTGACTCGGAAGATGCAGCCAGATCTCGCCTTTTGGAAGACACGAGCATAGGTGATTGGTCTTATGTAATTGCGCCTGCCATTTGGGGTATTAAAAAATCTACCGAACGCACTTTTGATTCAATGTTGCCTCGCAACAAAAAAAACAAATTAGAAGTACATAAGTGGTGGCGTTTAACTAACGTAGATTCAAACAAGGAATTAGCGCGCCATAAAGGGAAATTTATTATTGGTCTCTTGCTAATCGCCGCAGCTTTCGGAGGGTTGAAGTTTTATAAAGAATATAAGCTTAAGAAGGACATGGAGGCAGCTTTGGCGTTACAGCAACAGATGGATGCACAAAATAAGCCAATTGTAATTGAGCATCCATGGAAAACAATCCCAGTAGCTTCGGATGTGTGGGAAGGGTGCATGTCTGCATTATCAGGTGTTCAACTATTCCCTGGTAATTGGACATTGACAGCTGCTAATTGTGCAAATGGGATGTTAACAGTCACATGGAAACCGCAAGCAAAAGGATGGATTGAGCATTTAAGAGCAGTTCATCCTCAAGCTGTAATTTCACTAGATGGTTCTATGGCTTCAATTAGCATTCCTCTGGCAACAATGCAATCTGGTTATGATGAAACTGTTTCTCAAGAAAATCTCCGTTTAATTGAAATGTACTCAGCTGCTCAAAGATATGGATTTAAGTTCACGGTTGCTCCTGCAGCCACACCAGCGCCGGCATTGCCCGGTCAAGAGGTCGCCAATGCAGCTCCTCCTAAAGATTGGAAGGATATCAATTGGAAGGCAGAAGGTATTACTTTGCCTGAAATTGTACTGGCTGGTTTAGATGGAGACGGCTTTCGGATGAATTCAATGAACGCCACATGGCAAAACGGAAAATTTACATGGACTATGGAAGGTACTCAATATGTTAAACCTTAATAAAATTAGATTAGCAGTTCTTTCAACTCTACTACTGCCTGCTCTTGCATTAGCAGCTGAACCGGTGGCAATCACAGAAATGGCAAAACCGGTTAACCCAGCTATTCAAGCTGATAGTGCTCAACCTGTTAAACAAAAGCCATCTTTAATTAACAATGCTTCTGCACAGGAAATTGCAGCTTCTAATGAGCGACAAGCTGTAATGAGTGCTCAGTTAGCAGAATTAGAGATGCGATTAAAAATAGTCGAAAAAAATGCAGAAATCAGGAAAGCTACAAATCCTAGCACCGGGGCATATGGTTCAGAGAATTTTGTACCTAGCGTTGCATATATTGATGGCGTAGATGGCAAATTAAAAGCCTCTCTCTATGTAGAAGGCGGCAATACTCAATCCGTGCGTGTAGGCGATACTGTTGCTAACTGGAAAGTCAAAGATATCAAAATGGATTCTGTGACTGTTCAAAAAGGCAAAGAATTAATTCGGTTGGGTTTTGGTTCATATTCTTCAAATCCTACCCAAGCCAATCAAACTAACGGGCAAAACTTACCCGTAGGTGCTGCCGTTCCAAATGGTACTTTAATGCCAGGTCAATATTAATAAGGTAAGCGACATGAGAGTTCTAACCGCAAAAGGTGGGGAGTATCAAATATCAGACGAGCTGAGAGGAATGCTCGCTTTTTTAGATGATGGGCGACTGTTTGTTGCAAAAACATACTCATTTAATGCTCATGTGCGCGGGTTCATTGGTCGCCTGAACCATATGAAGGTTGAACACATAATTCACCAAACCGATCTAAGTACAGTTGAAAGTTTTTATCAAGATGGTGAAACCGGACAAGTGGAACATTCTGACATGCAAAAGTTGGCCATGTCTTTATGTGAAAAAGCCGCTTCATTAAGAGCATCTGATATCCATATCCGCGTAAGCAAACGTGACAGAACTCAGATTTTCTTCCGTATTCATAATGATCTTGAATTCCATAGTGAACATCAATATGAATATGGGGATTTACTTTGCAATACCATATATCAAGCCATGGCGGATGTTTCGGATTCATCATTTGAACCATTAAATCGTCAAGATGCCCGTATATCGGAGAAATCAAAAATTCCAAGCGTGTTGGATGGGGTGCGTATTGCGACCAGCCCACAGGTTGACGGTTACATCATGGTGCTTCGTCTATTGTATAACGACACTAGTTCTGATTTGGATTTAAAAAATCTAGGTTTTGAACAGACTCAGGTTGATGGTATTGAATATATGAAAAAACGCCCAACCGGGGTAATAGTGATTGGAGGGCCAACAGGGTCAGGAAAATCTACCAGTCTTCAACGGATACTGGCTTCGATTATTAAGGAAACTCGTAATCGTAAACATATTATCACTGTAGAAGATCCGCCAGAGTATCCAATTCCCGGAGCTGTTCAAACTCCTGTAACTAATGCATCTAGCGCTGAAGAACGTTCTGCAGAGTATCAAAAGGCTATTAAAGCTGCAATGCGTCTTGACCCTGACATTATTATGCTATCAGAGGTCCGTGATGAACCAACAGCTCGTTTAGTCGTACAAGCTGCTATGACAGGTCATCAGGTATGGACAACGGTTCATGCTAACAGCGCGCTGGCAATTATCAACCGCTTGATGGATTTGGGTGTGCCGCTAGAGTTGTTGACCGATCCAACTGTCATTGCAGGACTTGTATGTCAACGATTAGTAAAAAAACTATGCCCTGATTGTAAAAAACCGCTTAGTGAACATATAGATAATTTTAATGAAAAAGACATTAAGCGTTTCATGGGTGTATTAAAAATGCATCAAGTATATATACAGGGGGATGGATGTCCCAAGTGTCGAAATAGTGGAACTATTGGTAGAACGGTCGTTGCTGAAACTATTGTTACAGATAACAAATTGATGCAATTCATTAGAAATGGTGACCGTATTGGTGCAATTGACTATGTGAAACGGGAGCAGTCAGGCAGGTCAATGCTTGGCCATGCTATCGAAAAAATTAATGAAGGTTATGTTGATCCGTTCCAGGCTGAAGATATTGTCGGTGCGCTGACTGCAGATGTAATCGAACGCGACCATAGCGTTACACCGGTTGAATTACAACAATAATTATAGGAAAGCGATAAGTATGAATGATATTGAAATTAAATTAAATCGCTTCCTATTTAGGTTGGATGCATCAAGTCGCCGCCGTTTATGGAAAAAACTTTCGAAACTCATCAACAATGGTGTCTCCATTCTTGATGCATTAACCTCAATTCATTCTCGCAGAATAGAGAGTGGTAATGCTAAGCATCCTTTGACGATTGCTTTAGGTCAATGGGTAGAGAAAGTTAAAAATGGTCGTCGTTTGTCACAGGCGATTGAGGGGTGGGTTGACCGCGATGAACAAATGCTGCTTGCAGCTGGTGAACAATCAGGAAAGTTAGATGAAGCGCTGACTTCTGCAGCAGATGTAATGGAAGCTAAAAAGAAGATTCGTGGCGCGGTAATTGGCGGATTAATTTATCCAGTAGTGATGATGGCAATCGCTATAGGTGTGCTGATAATGTTTAGCTTCAAAATTATACCTTCTTTTACCAAAGTAGTATCTGATGACAAATGGCATGGAATTGCCAGGTTCATGATTGATTTGGCAAATTTTTCGCGTGACTGGATATGGCTAGTCGTATTAGTGCTGATTTCAATCATCGTAGCATTTTTTGTCTCATTACCAAGATGGACTAATGGTTTCAGGATCAAGTTAGATAGATACCCGCCTTATAACGTTTATCGAATGCTTCAAGGTTCAACCTGGATGATTAGTTTTGCTGCTTTAGTATCAGCTGGGGTACGTATAGAAAATGCTTTGCAACAATTGTCTGAAGGTGCTCAGCCTTGGTTATATGCACGTGTGCAAGGATGTTTACGAGGCATGCGTTCCGGTCTGAATGCTGGTGATGCACTTGCAAAATCTGGTTATGGTTTTCCAGATAATGAAATTATCGACGACTTAGGTGTTTACGCAAAGCTTTCAGGATTTGATCAAGCTCTAGCCATTATTGGTAAAGAGTGGATTACTGAATCAGTAACTAATATTCAAGTAATGATGACTGTCATATTTGGTATTAGCTTGTTGTTTGTTGGTGGTTTTATCGCCTTCATGGTAGGGGGGCTTGTGGGTATGGAGCTTCAACTGGCTCAAATACTGCAGAATACTTACCATTAGTCGGTTTAGGTTGTTTTTATCGTAGTAATTTTTTTAAGGAGTAGTAAATAATGAAACAATTGAAATTTGGTTTTAAACAAGCAGGCGTAACCTTAATCGAATTGATTGTAGGTTTGGTTATCATCGCCCTGATCGTAGCAGGTGCGCTTTCACTGTTCTCTACGGCGCAATCATCACAATCATCGACTCAAATGTTACAAGACGTTGTTTCTCTACGTTCTACAACAAAAGCTTTATATATGGGTCAAGGTTCTTATGGTACGTCTGGTAACAACTTGAACAACATTTTGGTGCAAGGTAAACGTGTTCCTACAACGATTTTAACGGATACAACTACAACACCAAATACACTGACTCACCAACTGAACGGTACAGTAAATATTGCATCAATCGGCAATGGATTTACGATCACACTTACCAACATTCCTGCAGATGTATGTATGCCTTTAATGACAGGTGCTCAGAACTGGATTAGCGTTAAGGCAGGTACAGCATCAGCTGTAACTGCTTTCCCGATAAGTGCTGCAACTGCCTCTACAGATTGTGCTACTGGCACAACAATGGTGTTTACAGCTAACTAATTCTAAACTGTGATGGTTGGAGCCACGGCTCCAATCATAAGTAACTTTTGACAGGTTACTTATGATTGTTAACCAAAAGGGCAAATAGCAAATGCTAAAAGATATCGAATTAAAAGACATTTATATAGGCAATAAAGGCGCTTGGCTAGCTGGTGTACCTGGCACAAATGATCCAATTCCTGCGCCGCCAGATTGTATAAATGAAATTAATGAATTAAGGGAAAAATGTGAAGGTGCAGTAAAGGATACAAAAAAAGAAGAATTTGCTATTCGACACAATGAAACTGCATATCGAGTTTCCGTGCTTATAAGTATGTCTGACACAGTATATGTCTTGAGAAGATTTCCTGCAAAAGTCCCATTATTGAAAGACTTAGACATACATTCAAATTATATTTCTGATTTTTTAAAACCTAATTTGTCAGGTCTCATTATGATAGCAGGCGCTTTTGGACAAGGTAAAACGACAACAGCATCCTCAATAATTTCAACAAGACTGAAAGAGTTCGGCGGAGTTGCTATAACAATTGAAGATCCTCCGGAAATGCCATTGGAAGGTAACCATGGAGAAGGCGTTTGCTATCAAACATGGGTTGAACGTGGGCAATTTGGTGACGCTTGCCGCAAAGCTGCAAGATGGGCACCAAGCATAATTTTCTTAGGTGAAGTAAGGGATTCAGAAACTGCAGCAGAGGCATTAAGAGCGTCTATTAATGGTCGTTTAGTTGTATGTACTATTCATGCCGATAATGTTCCTATGGCGATTGAACGAATGTATTCCCTAGCCAACGGTGTTGCAGGTTCAGCAGAAGACACTTCCAGCCTACTCGCGGGGGGGCTGTTATGTGTTATGCATCAGAAACTTGAAGGTGATGCAATAAAGAGGCCAAAGCTAGAATATTTGTGGATTGACAAGGATACAGTAGCCGTTAAAACCGCGATCCGCAACCGTAAATTTGAGCAAATTTCAAACGAGGTAATGATGCAGTTTAATAAATTACTAATGAAAACCAGTCGTCAATCCAGTGGTGTAGGCGGTAACTGATGTATCCGATTTGGCTCGTAGTTTTTTTTGGCGCATTGTTTGCAAGCTACGCGGCAATTGAAACGCCTAAACAAGAGAACTTCATGAATATAGCCACAGCAGATGTGGCAGCAACTAATTTTATTGCGTATAGAAATGCTGCAATAAAATATGTGAACGCTAATCCAGCCGCAGCAGGAAATATAACAGATGTGGCTTTGGCTCCTTATTGGTTGCCTGGCTACATCCGCGATGCCAACTGGTCAAACACAGTTAGCGGTGGAACCTTGTTTGTATATTCAACTGCAGCACCGGCACACAGTACGGCGGAAGCAATTTATAAAAAAAATCACGAATCATCTTTGGTTGGAACTAAGAATGCTGGAAATGGGCATTTACAATCCGCAAATGGTTTCGATACGGGTATCGTTTTGCCTGCAGCAATACCAAATAACGCAATTGTAATTCTAGGAAAATAACATGACAGAACAAGATAACAGTTTAATTAGTCAACTCTTAACCTTATTAAATTCAGACAAGCAGTTCTCAGATATAAGGCTTGAATCTGATGCCCCGGTGATGATAAAAACATCGCAAGGCTGGGTAGATGCTCACTTTTTTGATTATATATCTGTGGATGAAATCCGTGATTTCTTGCAGAAATTAGAACCTAATTGGGAACATCTTCTAGATAAGCATGGCTCCATTAACCGCCCATTGAACCTGCAAAACTGGCGCTTGCGGATTAATGCATACCTCGCATTCGGCGGAACTAAACAAATGGCTTCTATTCGCAAGGTTCCTGTTAATGCTCCATCAATTCAGGAAGTTGGCTTACCAACAACCACTCGTGCACTGCTTGAGAGTACAAGCGGGATTATATTAATTTCAGGACCTACAGGGGCAGGTAAAACAACAAGCATGGCGGCGATGGTTGATGTAATTAATGCAACACGTAATGCCCACGTATTGTCAATTGAAGACCCAATAGAATTTTTGCATAAAGGCAAGAAATCCATTTTTTCTCAACGCGAGATAGGCGTGGATTGTATGAGTTTCTCAGACGGTGTAAAAGATGCATTACGCCAACGGCCGGATGTTATAGTCATTGGTGAAATACGTGATAAAGAAACCGCAGAACAGGCTATTCTAGCAGGGGAGTCTGGCCACTTGGTTATTGGTACTTTGCATGCCAGCTCAGCGGCAGGTACTGTCACGAAGTTATTGGGTTTTTTTAATGCTGATGAGCGCGAATCTAGATTGCAATCTTTATCTAGTAGTTTAATTGGCGTTTTTAACCAAACACTAATACCAAAAAAATCGGGCGATGGTTACGCACTTGCAGTGGATTTTATTGCAAATCATAAACGCCAATATTCAAAAGTACTCGGAGATCCATCACAAATTACCTTAACTATGGAAAGAAAAGATAAGGATGATCTTTCAATTATGCTTGCAGATTCGGTTACCAAGTTAATTCAAGATAATATTGTTGATAAAGCTGAAGCCGCTCGCTGTGTATCAGGCAATGCAGCGGTTTACGATAAATTACGTAACCTTTAGCTTTATTTTGTAATATTAGTTAATTAAAAGATTTCTACATTTCAGCATACACTCATGGTAGTCGATTGGCTTCACCAAGAAGTCAGTCGCACCATCCTCCAAAAATTGGTACTTAACTGATATGTCGTCATCAGCACTCATGGCAATTACTGGAGTTTTGGTAAATCTCGGCTGATTTTTAAGACTCTTCAACATTTCATGGCCAGTGACATCATCCATCATGTAATCAATAATGAATAGGTCAGCATTGTTTGATTGCAGCCAATTAAATGCCTCGGTTACTGAAGGAAAAGCTTTTACAGAAATAGACTGATTTATATTAATACTGGAGGCATATTCGGAAAGAATTAACCTGGTTGTATATTGATCATCGACAATTACTATAGTTTTCACGTTGTTAAATCCTAATTAGCTTGAATCAATAAGCCTTTCAGGTTTGCAATATCTATGCCAGACATAAAAATGTCTAAAAACGTGTTTTTTCTAAAATCTGTAAGGTTCTGACTGGCAATAGCTCGACATAGTTGTTGTAATTCTAACAACTTAGGATATTTTCCTGATAACAGCTTCTACTTTTCCAACAAGAGAAGATAGAAATAATTCAATCATGTTCTTATCTGTATAAACATTATGAATCCTTTCTCCATTATCATCATATTCAATAATTAAATTATGTTCATCGGTATATGATAATCGCCTGAAGAAGCGTTTATTTGCACTTTGTAATAGATATATTGCTCCGTTGACTGATACATCGTTAGATGGGTTGCATATAAGAGTATCTCCAGCTTTTAATTCACCAAAGAACATATCTTCGCCAATATCTATGGTGATTACATTCTTTCTTGAGCTTGGTTTCAATATTGAATTTTTATCACTCTCAGCTATAGTTTTTAGCGCAATTTCACCAATTAAATAACTTGTTGTTACTGAATAACGAGAAGCGATTTTCATCATATGCTCGTATCCAGGCATAGCCTTCTCAGTTAGCCATTTGCGGGCTGCCTGTGGCGAAACGCCGCATAACAAGCTCAGCTCTTTTGAACGTTCAGTTATATCCGACGGAATAGATTTACTTGTCATTACCAAATCTAAACGTTTGACAAACATTTTTGTTAGTGGTATTTTACTTTTCATTAACTATAGGTTCTTAAATTAACTGCAAGTTCCAAAATAATTCCGCAAAATGGCCTGTGAAGAAATAAAAAAATTAAATGAAGCTATACTGCTAAATGCACATGCCGCATGTAATCGCGACATCGGCAGAGCATGTGTCTGTTTTGGTTTAAATATTACCACAGCAGAAGCTATTGCTAAAACATCTATTGATACATTAAAAACTATTAGTAACAATGCGACCGCTTTAATATACCCTGCATTAATTCCAATTGAAACCTGGAATAACATTGATTTTTTAAAAGATGATGCTCTCTCAACTATCACAATTACCCAAATCATCCCAAATCGGTAAAGAGATAGCGGGTCAGATTAATGCCGTAAGACTTGCAAATCTTAATGCAAGGACAAGCACAATCTGTGCCTTAACTGGTCTGCCTCAGAGTAAAGTTAGACAAATCATACTAGAAATAAGCAAAAGAAACCCTCCAAAGGGAAGAGGCGTTGAAAATCTAGATGAATATATTAAGAATAAAAAACATCGCAGGCATATTTCATTCATCATACAAACCTATAGAAATTGTATTATCTCCGGCTTAAGCCATGTAGAATCAATAATCCAGTCCTATTTGATGTACCAGGACACATTGAATTCCTTTTCAGACCCTAGATCGTTCATAGATGTAGACCATGCATTTTTTCTTATTCAAGAAACAAATAAACGGGTAGATTTCGATATGACAGAATGTAATTGCTGTAAATCTAAATATTACTACTACAAATACGAACTTCCTCTTGTTTGCCCATTCTGTACTGATAAACGTGAAGTGCAGCACACACATCATCAAACAAAAGAAGCTAAGCCTAGAAAAGCAGCTTAGTTTCCGTCCACATAGTTCCATATCAAAGTTTATATGACCGATATCTACAATAACGGTCAAAACAGCCTTTATATTTGATTGATAAATAAGTTTTGAAGTAACAAAATGCATCCTATGATGCGTAAATTTATAAAAAACTTTTTCTATCCGCCAGAGCCAGAAAAACCTGTCTCTACGCCTTCTAAACAAGATATCAAACGTGCCGTAAACGACGTGCGCAATGTACCTCGGTATCCACCATTTGATAATGGAGTGCCTGTAATTGAGATAGATGACCTAATTACGACTCAGTTAGAGTTGATAGATAGAATTAGAATGGCATTTGGACTATCACCTGAAATGTTTGAAGAAATGGTTATGCAAACTATTCGTAACTATGCAAACTATGTCCATCTTTTGCCTGCGACAAGTAGGGAAAACCATAATAATGCAGGTGGATTATTTCGATTGGGTTTAGAAGTAGGTTTCTATGCATTACAAGCTGCAGACGGGAAAATATACTCAAATAAGGAAAGTGCAGAGCGTAGAAGAATTCTTCACCCTAAATGGGTTTATGCCACTTTCATTGCAGGTCTTTGCTCGGAAATACAATTACCATTTACAACAATGACAATTATGAGTAGCGATGGCAAACAGTGGCCATCACTAAGAAAGCCTCTGCATTTATGGGCAAATGAAGTGGGTACAGATAACTACTTTATTCATTGGACAGATAACATAAATGGTTCCAGCCAGCCGTTCCATTTCTCCGCGCTTTATATATTGAATATGATTATTCCGGCTTCTGGGGCCGATTATTTAAACAATGATAATCCTCAAATATTCTCAGATATGTTTTCCTCCATTTCTGGCGCTTCTAGACATTCTGATGGCAATGTAATTGGGGAAATTGTTAGGTATTACCGGGATTTGATTGTTGAAAAAGACATCAAATCTAATCCATCATTCTACGGCAAGTTAACTGTGGGGTCTCATCTTGCACCTTACGTCATTGACATCATGCGTGAGCTGATCAAGGATGGCGTTTGGACAATAAATTCCAATAAATCGCGCGTATGGTACACAAAAGAAGGTTGCTATATCGTATGGAATGCAGCCGCTGCAGAGATCTGCGCAGTAATGCAAAAAAGGAAAGTAGCTGGCGTACCGACTTCAAATGAAACCTTGGCAGAGCTGTTATTGCAATCAAACCTCATTGAAGTGCAAAAAACAGGAAGTCCTTTATGGGAAATCACTTTACCTAATAACCCAAGGCTAGTAGAAGCTGTAAAAATTGCCGATCCTTCATTAATTATTGACCAGTCAGAGAATGAACTTTATCCAATATCAATATTTGCGCCAGCTCAAACTACTACTAAAAACGAACCTGCTAAATCTGCCGCATCTGCCGCGCAGACACAGCAAATAGACATATTTGGGCCGGAAGATGCGCAGCCTCAAAAAGAAGTGGAGCACGTCAAAGAATCTGACAACGCCAGAATAACACCTGAAGCACCTAGACAGCAGGGCGAAACTGATAAACCTGTTGAAGAAATAGGAAAGCAACCTCAGTCTCAACCGAAACCACAAAAGCAAGAGGATAAGAAGGCTGTAGATGAAGCTCCAAATCCGCAGAGGACGCCTACTCAGAAAAATAATGACAGCCAGCCAAAGGCCCAGGTAATTAATCCGGATATTATTAATCAGATTTCAGAAAGTACCAGGTTGCTACTTAATGCAATTAAATCAGATATGGAAGCTGGTAAGAGTGAATTTCCTGTTTGGATGAATGCCCGTGGCTTGATTATTTCTAAAGAAGAATTCGAGAGCCATGGAATGCCACATATCAAAGCTCTAGATGAACTGGTATCGAATAACTGGGTAGTGCGCGAACCAGAAACGAAGAGAGTTTTATACAAAACGGAAAAAGAAGGCGTCAAGATTAGTGGTTACTTGATAAACAAGGCCATTGCTTTGGCCATAGGATTTAAGGATAGTGATGCTTAGAACATTTGATCAACCATGGAGACCAGCATATGAGTGGGCGGCTGCTATTGCATGGTTTTGTGTAATTCCAATCTACTTAATGATTGCCCCTGAGTCTTCAGGCGTTGTTATGAAGATTTTAGTTTGTTTTTTTGCGCTGTATCTAGGTATTTATCGAATGAGACAGGCTTGGGGAATATGGGAATTGAAATTAGGGCTTTTTAATGAAGGCCCGACTTTTCTATCGGCTAAAAAATTAAGGGAATATATTAAAAAGAACGACAAGACTGTGTGGCTTGGGACTGGATTCGACTGGGAGCAAAAACATACACAACGATTGTATGATCTCAGGCGTATCAATCTTACAGATTTTTTACCACCGATGTGGTTTGCCAAATTTGTTGGTAAATTATCAAATATCACGATAAAACCTGAAATCATAGGGTCTGCATGGATTCGCGGTTTAGAAACTAATAAAGTAGAGATTAAATCTAATATTGATGTATTTGAAGGCCATACTGTTATTTTCGGGGCGCCGGGTTCTGGTAAAACCCGCGCGCTTGAAGTTGTTGCTTGCCAAGCTATTGCACGTAAAAGTTGTGTTATCGAGTTTGATCCGAAGGGTGACAATGCATTAGCAGCCACACTGGAAAGAGAAGCAAAAGCTAATGGCGTACCATTTGTATATTTTCACTTGGCTTTCCCAGAGAAAAGCTGTCGCTTTGATGCGTTGAAGAACTTCAACCGTGTTACTGAATTTGCAAGCCGTACTAGCGCAGTTATAGGCAGCGAAACGAACGATAGTTTCTCTGCCTATTCATGGCTAATCCCTGATGCAATATGTGCCGGCATGGTAATGATCAAGGAAAAACCTTCACTGCAGAAAGTGTTGCGTTACATTCAAGTTGGTGTGGGTGATTTGCTTGAGCAGGTGTTTGAAGTGTTTTTTGAACAGCATAATAAAGATTGGGATGTAATGGCCAAACGTTACATTCTTCAGAAAATGAAAAACCCATCTAGCCGTGCGACGCAGGATGAAAAGATTGCCGGATATGTTGACTACTATAAGCAAGATTATGTCCGCAATGGCATTGAGAGTGCTGACGTATCGAACTTGATTGAGATTGTACAAAACGATAAACAATGGGTAGGTAAGATGCTCGCAGGCTTAATTCCTGTTTTGCGTATGCTTACAGCTGGGGAACTTGGTCCTTTGTTATCGCCTGATTACCAGGATGAAACAGATGATAGACCTATCTGGGATTTTCAGAAGATTATAGCTTCAGGTGCAGTAGTGTATATTGGCCTGGATGCACTATCAGATACTACGATTTGTAATGCCGTAGGCTCTTTGTTAATGGCTGAATTAGTATCGGTGGCTGGTTCAAGGTATAACTTCGGCATGGACAACGACCGTAAGATTGAAATATTGCTAGATGAAGGTAGCAACATTGTTAATCAGTCATTTGTCCAAGTGTTGAATAAGGGGAGGGGAGCAAATTACGTCTGCTGGCTGTTTGCACAAACATTGCAGGACTTCACTGTTAAGCTTGGTAGCTTGGCTGCGGCAAAAATGTTGCTTGGTAACTGCAACAATCTGATCGCGCTACGCACTAAGGATGCAGATACACAAAAATATATTATTGAAGAATTTGGTAAGACAATTGTTCATTCTATTGGGTCTAATATAGCTGTTGGTGACTCTGAAGATATGACTAGTTTTGGTGATGGTCGATTAGGCAAGAGTATGAGCGAAAAATTAGAAGAAAAAATCCCTCAAGATTTAATTGGCCGTCTTCCTAATTTTAACTACATCGCCAACATCTCTGGTGGACGATTAGTGCAAGGTAAGCTACCCATTCTTGTAAGTGGAGATTAACGTGCAAATTAAAGTAGAACAATTCCCATTAGCACCGATTTCTTTTCTGGCGGATTCAATCCCCGAAAGTGATAAGAAATACTTACGAGATGACACGGGAATTATCATGTCCACCGCGCAATTATACAAAGGGCCTGATGTTGAAAGTGACCTCTTGAATATGGCATTAACCGTAATTAGAAAAAAATCACAGTTTGAACAGGTGTCAGCCGAGTACCGTTCATTATATTTCTCAGCTATCAATATGGTGAACTACTTTACGCATCTAATACCGTCGCAAGGGAATTTGTCACTATTAAGCAAATGTCTTTTGAATGGAATAAATTCTTTTAATGAAGCCCATAGACAAAGTTACTTCAGTAGCGATCCATCTATTAAAATGGCAGCGTTCATCAACGGGGCGAGTGGCTCATTCCATGAAATAATGCTGAACAGCATTTATGGCAAACATGAAGACTCCTGGGTTCAATGGAAGCCTTTATCGGAGCCAATATTTAACTGGGTATTAAGATACCAATTCCAAACGATAATGATTGTGCCTACTTCGTCAAGGATCACAGCCGCAAGTTATAATGCAGCATCCAACAAATTGCTTTATGAAATATTCAGTTTCTCAGATTTAAGTTTTTGTGGAATCAGTACTACTGCAGATAAGATACTAGCAGATGCCTAAAGATAGATAGAAAAAAGGGCCGACTAATAATCGGCCCTTTTTATTTAAAGTGCTTTAGTAATTAAGATACGATTACTAACACACCAAATGCGATCAACATCATTTTTTTAAAAGAGTTGATCATTTTTTCACGACCACCTACTTTGCCGTAACGAGCTGCTTTAGTAAAAGTAGCTTGAAGTTCTTCTTGACTCATCAGGGCTTCGTGTTTCCCTTCAAAGCGATTCCAAACTTTTTCGCGTCCATCACCTTTACCGCGTAACATCGCTGCTGCACTTCGTTTGTCGTTTACTGCTAAATCCATCATTTGTAAGTTTTTCATGTTGCTCTCCAAAAAGATGGACACCTGAGTACAAATTACTACACTTTTAATTTCTGTCAAATTTTCTCTCAAATTATGAGAAATTGGAAAAATGATCTATTTCATTATCATTTAATGCCTTACTGGAACCTTCCTTAATTTCAACCAAAGTATTATTAGCAGCAGACTCAGAACCTAACACTCCGGCCAGATTATTAGACACGGGTGTAGGTGCCATTACAGGAGTATTCCCATTTTCCATTAATATTCCCATAGTGGCCAGATTGATTAATCTTCTTGTCCTAGCCTCTTTACTTGAAACAGAGCGCAGCAGATTAAACAATATCGGGTCTTTCTCTGGGTGAACTGCTACATTCATCCTAATAGATTCTTTTGCTTTCATAATTTATCAAGCAGTCAAAGATGATTTTCTGGCTTGGACCTGCTCGGCTAATGCAATACGTTCGCCTACCATTTGGAACCCGATTACGTTTGCGTAAACAGAATTGTTCGTGGTTGTGATCTCATGCCGTGGAAATTTCTTTTTGATAGCGTCCAAGAAGAAACGCGCGCCGCCACCGGCCAAGAATATATTATCAACATCAGCACCATCACCAATTTTCCGAACCAACTCATTTACGGATTCATCGATAATATGTTGTGCGTGTGAAATGTAGTCGTCCAAAATAACTGGTTCGAATACTTTCGGTACCAGACCTTTTCTAATGGCATCATCCAAGATTTTAAAGACCATTGGTTCAGTGGTTTCTCTTTCTTTGGCAATGACTTTTGCAATTGCAGTGATGATATCGGACATCGCTCGATTGGTTGCACCGCTACGCACATCAACACTTTTCATGTTTGTAACGTATATCCAGTCGAAAGTGTACATACCAGGGTCTATTACTAAATTTCGTTGATTCTTTGCTTCATTGAACGAAAATTTCTGCGGCTCATCTGGGGAGTACATGAAATTGTAAAATGCACCGAGTGGCTGTTCCAAAACTCGTACATCTTTAATTTCTACATTGCGGCCACCTGGTAACTCATGCTTTCCAACTAACTTGTCAATTAGATATTCTTTGTTTTTGCCAATATTGTTAACTGGCAAACCTACAACAAGCATATCAATATGGTTTTCCTCCATATCAATAAACATATAGTGAAGCGCACCTAGTACGCGGGCCATATAGCCATCGGATTTAATAAAGTCCTTATCCAAAATTGAAGATATGTCGTTAACTCCCTGCGCCAACCCGACATCATGACCAACTTCATAATTTTTTCCATTGACTTTAACTACAACGGTTTCGCGGCTCTTAAGACTGCCGGCACCGATTAGTTTTTCTGTGGCAGCAGGAGATCTGGAAGGGAACATATCACAAATAACTTTAGCTTCCATCGAATCATGTCTACGGACAAACTTTACATTCCCGTAGCCAACATCTAAAGCTCTAACAATCTTGCCGTTCATCATTTTAATTCCTTATCAAGTAAATAAATTACCTATGAATTGTATGATTTTTAGAATGGCCTTCTAGTTAAAAATGACGTGAGTTTCCTAGGGTTATATTTAATCAGTTACTTTGAAGTTACTTTGAAGTTACTTTGGCGCGGATGGTTTGGAAAGTTGGGATGATTCAATTTGTATGCACGAAAGTAACTTCATTTGAAGTTACTTTGAAGTTACCTTCGCTCGCTCGATATTAAGCTAACTGCTTAATAATTATGAATAATATCCACTATATTGAGTAAAAAAACAAGCTTTTTTATAAAATTTAGTCAAGATTTAGACAGAGAGGAAAGCCACATATAAATAACAATGCGGGTCTTGGCAGGATTTTAGATAGATTCTTGATAGCTTTTCAAAAGTCTAAGCTTGACATTGGAAAATATTCGGTTGTATTATTCAAACCGTACTACCGCCGCAAGGTATCGCAGAGCACATTGCGATTCAGAAGAACCAGCATATTAATTATTAAAAAGTCTTACCAAGTCTTGCTTCGGCACGCAATGCGCGTGAGTTTCATTATCTTGTTAAGATGCTCGCTGTCTTATGGCGACACCCATGTATCAAATCGAAGGCAATCGCCTTATCTCACAGGTCATCACGACCAATAAATGCAATACCTACCCAGGGCTAGTAGCGATCCGTAATTATTAGTCCTAGCTGTACCCGTACTTTTAGTATTCCAATACCCCGTGCTTCAACTGTAAGTGAGTTGTCTGTACGTCTGATGGTGGAGGAAGAACGATTACTGGGTATGTCCCGCCTTGACGATGACTCAAGGGACTGGAGTGGACAGGCAATATGGGCTAAGTAATCTCGGATTACGCTAGTGTCTTATAGGTATCTGCAAGCAGTAGAACATCACAACGATAGCGAAGTGCATAGCACGATTTCACTGTTCCACCCCTTGTTGGGTGTCAAACTATCAGGCGTTCGGTCTGGTAGAGAAGGTGAAGTGAAAGGCAATTTAACTCCCTGCGTGGTAGCAGCGCGGGAATGGAGAGTTAATTCGTTGGTAGACCAAAACATAACCAGAATTGATTACGATCAATCAGCCAATCGCAAAGATTGGAATAACTGCAGATAGAAACATCGTGCAATTATTGGCCCCCACGTTATTTAAGACGCAGCTTATCCATACAAGAGTTACACAGATATACCGTCCCCATAAGACAGGGCGAGGCAACAGAAGTACCGCAACACCAGACGAAGTAGAGGCGAGATAGTACAGCAAGACTTTCTAATACATTTAGGAATAGTAATGAACAACAGTGAACATAACAGCAGCACCCGTAGTAGAAGTATCAACCCCCACATCCTATTCGTGGCGATATCCATCTTATGGAGTGTAGGCGCAATAGGCTTGCTATACCTTCTTGTGACCACACAAGACTACGGCGGCATGATGTGTATTGTATTTGCTATGGTTATTAGCCTGCCGGTAATGCGTACTGGCATTAAGGCGATTATGAAAGAAATGGAAGGTGACTATGGCAGTTAACAACAAAGGTCGTTCAACCTACCAAGGCAAACCAAGCTGGAAAGTAGAGTTACGCAAGATCATTGATGCAAACAATCGCAACCATAGTGCGAGAGATAAGATCGTCAGTACGGAAACCAAAAAGAACCGTCATGACATTCTTTACCAGGCGTTCACCGAACTGAGGGGATTGGGTTACAAGCTGGACAACCCGGCCAACTTTCGTGAGAAACACTTTGAGGCTTTGCTGGAATACTGGCTATCGAAAGAACTTTCGTCTGCCACACTACAGAAACGCACGAGTGTCCTGAGAGTATTCTGCGGCTGGATTGGGCGGAGCAATATGATTAAGCCACTGGAAACCTATGTCGAAGATACAAGCAAAGTGAGAAGGATTCAGGTTGCGCAGGTGGATAAATCATGGAGCACCAATGGCGTGTCTTATGAAGACAAGCTAAAGGAAATAGAAGCCTACGACATCCGTGCTGGAGCGCAGTTGAGAATGATTAAAGCATTTGGATTGCGCCGTCGTGAAGCTGTGTGTTTCCGGCCTATTGTCGCAATGAGACTTGGAGAGGAATCACAATCCATCACAGTGGAGTTTGGCACCAAAGGCGGAAGGCCGCGTTCCATTCCTATTGATAATGACGAGAAACGTGAAGCACTGGCGAACGCATGCAAGATAAGCAAAGTGACTAATGGACACATCGGATGGGAAAACCTGTCACTTGAACAGGCGATCAAGCGCTTTGCCAACATCATGCAGAAGTTTGGCGTCACAAAAAAAGAAGCAGGGGTGACAGCGCATGGATTACGTCATGAGTACATCAACGACCAGTACGAAGTCATCACAGGACAGCCTAGCCCTGTACGCGGTGGTAAGAAAGAAGATGTTGACCCTGAACTGGATATGGAAGCGCGCACCAGGCTCACTTTAGATGCAGGACATAGCCGACTATCGATTACCCCGTCTTATTTTGGCTCGCACAATAAAAAGAAAAATCCTGTCAAGACACCAGCCAATCAGACAATGGAATAAAGAATATGGAAAACACCACAAGTCACGCTTCAGGTAAAACACAACTCATTTTCATCGTATCGAATGTCATGGGCGTAGGACAAGGTTTCGAATGGAGAGAGTTGCCATTAACAGAAGATGACCTGACAGAGCTATTAGATGCTCACCAGTCATTAGAAAATTATGAACACGCAAAAATGCTTGAATGGAAAAAAGAAGGCATGATTATCGATGGTCCGACCGAAGAGCCTGGTGTACTCATCTGGTATGTTGAGATTGATGATACCGTTATCGATATCACGGACAGCAATTTGGATAGGTTAGATACTCTCTATGGTGTTGTACTGCAAGCAATCGAAACTAGGCCTGCGCATATCAATTCAGATTTCAAAGGTGGTACGAATGCAATGCTAGCCGTCAAGATACTGTCAGGACTTAAAGAGATGTTACCAATCAAGATAGACAAGGTAACTTGCAATCCTTTTTTGTGAATTAGATATTGAAAGCATTGCTACTAGTAATGCAAAGGCAACGGAATAACGCGTTATCTAGAATTGCGCGTTAGTTGTTTACAAGTAAACTAGTCATTAATTATGTTATTTGATAAAAACAATGAAAAGACCATATTACGAAAAACCAGAACAAATTGACCTTGAAGATTACGCAGATTTAGTTAAGCGGGTTGCTGGTGAAGTATTCAAGAAAATAAATGGTTTTGGTAGGTATGAGTACAATGATTTTATCCAGAATGGATGGATAGGGTTGCTTGCTGCAAAACAAAACTACGATTACTCAAAAAGAGAATATTTCGATGCTTATGCATACTTCTGCGTACGAGGCGAAATACTCAATGAGATCAGACGCTCTGATGCACTTACATTTACACAAAGACAGCAGTCCAAGCAAATACAAAAAGCAAAATCTGAACTTCAATATCTATTGGGAAGGAACCCAACTCCCAATGAGATAGCAACAAAAATTGGAATTGATGCGAAAGAGTTATTGAGATTTGAAAATAACTCGTCTGAAGTTACTATCATCCAAATTGAACCTACAACAGGTGATGATAATAAAATACCAGTAGATCCACCTGACCATAGACCAACTCAAATAAAGTTGATGATTGATGAGGAAATAAAGCACCAAATTAAAATTGTATTCAGTGCGATGAATCCAGAGATTAAGCACATCATGATTGACCACTTCATCAATGGCATTACCTTTAGGAAGATTGGTGATTCACTCGGACTAAGCGAATTTGATATAGGTAGAAGAGCAAAGTTAGGTATTGAGCAAATTAGAAAACAATTATCAGTTCATGGCTTTGAATTGGATGATTACTTATTCTCATCAGAAATAAATATCGCAGAATCTGTTACGGATGTAGATAAGTCAATGCTTGATGAATTGAGATCTGAGTTCGGCAATAAAAACCACAGAAAAGGCAACAGAAAACCAAGATTTGAAGCCAAAGTTATTGAATTTATGGATTCAGCATTAAATCAATTGATGTTAACTCTAAAAAAAGCAAAAAGAGGCACACGTACACAGATGGTTATAGATGCTTATGAGAAATTTAGACTTATTTGCGTATCTGAAGCTCTCGCTGCACCAAGTTTCAAGAAATTTAATAAAGAACTGTTGTGTAGGCAGGCTAGTAAGAAAATAAGAATTACATCTATGCCATTCCAAGAAAAGTTAGCAGCTTGAAACAGGATAACCCTTTAGAACTTAATGTAGACAGCTTGGATATCAATATTCACATTAAGTCTCTATTGAAGATGTATGAGATAGAAACTTAGTGCAGTTGGTCACTTATACAAAATATGAGTTAATGCGTCTCCCGAATCTAGGCAGAAGGAGTTTTGCCGACATAGTGCTGGCTTTGGGCAAATTCAATTTAATACTTAAAGTTAAATACGTTGGGCAAGTGGGGCGTGGCAATAAAGGATAAAAATAACATGAAACATACCACCGATTCCGCCATCCTGGACATCGACGGTCAACGAATAAAAGTATGTAAGCTTGACTTTCTGGAGTCATTCGTTTGCGTCGATAATTGGATAAAGGTCCCAGACTTCCACTATAACGCCAACCAGCTGCTGCGTCACATGGTACTGAGTCCTGACGCGCATATGCAAGGGTTTTACTATGTTTTGCTACCAATCCTGGAGCGCGGCGTGCACGGACAACTGGATCCTGTGCTATCAAGCCGAGGCTATCTATGCAGGGTAGAGCGAAGCGAGTGCGTTGCTTGGGGTGATCTCAGCCAGTCTGAACGGGACGAGATGGTCAACCGGTATCCGAAGATCGGTATTCCGGATGGGTCTGGAATTCCTGAAGTTATTGGCGTTAGCCATCTTGAACTGCTAATCCCGGTACATGACATTATCAGCAATCGATACAAGCCGTTTTTACAGTAATGAATACCGTTAGGTAGACAAACATAGTAACAATAGGAGAATGCCAATGGGAAAAATGCAAATCTGCTTCTTGAATGCACTGTTTTTTGGTGCCGTAATGAACTCGGCGTGCTCACTTGCGGCAACTGATGCGACGGCACCAGAAGTCCTAACCACGAAGCCGGACATCATCGGGCAGGTAACAGCGATAGCTCTGCCTATAATCGTTGTGGAAGAGAATCCAGCCGAGCCACATGGTTCCGCCAAGGCGAGAGTACGTGTTACAAAGAATACCCAAGTGTTGAGCCAGGGAAAGGATGTCGCGGCGATCACTGAACTACAGGCCGGACAGCAGGTGAAAGTATGGTTTACTGGCCCGGTGATGGAGTCATACCCGCTACAGGCAACCGCGGGTGTTATTGTCATCTTGCCGTCAGCCCGTTGAAAGCGCAGGAAACTTAGCTTTATTTGTGCTAAGACAAAAACAACATGCGGGGAAATGTTGCGATAATAAAACTGGAAAGTTGCATGAATTTAAAGGTGTGATAACTTGAATTTATGACAAAAGAAATTAAGGGAATAAAAAATGATCAATTGCTATAAATTCGGATGCTTGCAGCCAACAGCTGGTTTTGACCAGTCCGCCATTGAACACCTGTTCCTGCGCAACAAGTTATGGAACACTCTGGTCGCGCTAGACCATGAGTTCAGGCAGCGTTACCGTGACCTGATGCTGAATTCAGACGAGAAACTAAAATCCGTTCAGGACTCGATAGATAGCATCAACCAAGAAATTGAAGATTTGGTTGAGAATAAAATGAAACTGCGTCAAAAAGAGCGCACCAAGAATATCGATTCCAAATTATTGGATGAACGCATCAATGTATTAAAGGCAAAGCGTAAGACCTTATCCGCAGACAGCAAAACTGAGCGTGAGCGCGTAAAGGTTGAAATCAAACCACAGATCGATTTGCTCAATACAGAACGCTACGAAGCCAAGAAGCTTGCTTACAAAGAAAGCGGCTTATGGTGGGGCAATTACGAAACCGTGGTTGCGGCTTATGATACCGCCTCACAGAAAGCGATGAAATCCAACACGGAGCTGCGGTTCAAATCCTTTGACGGCTCAGGCAAATTCGCCGTGCGCTTTGAAGATGGCGGCCTGACGATTGATGAGCTCAAGGCGGGTGCATCCAATCTGTGTCGTATCGAGACACTGAATACAAGCGCATTCCAGAATCTGTCACAGCGCAGCATCAAATCCAAAGCCCGTCACAGCCTGACGATGACCATCTACACTTTTAACGATGAAAAGGGCAAAAAGCAGCGTAAGGAAATCACGGTGCCAATTATCTTCCACCGAGAGATGGAAGAGGGAAAGATCAAGACCATTCACCTGCAGCGCAAACGCTTGGGTAATCAATTCACATGGTCAGCATCGTTTACACTTAAAAATGACATCGAGCCTGCGAATGTGGCAGACCATCCGGCCACAGCTTCATGCGGCATTGATTTGGGCTACCGCCTGGTGAAAGATGGATTGAGGGTTGCGACTGTAGCCGACTCACAGAATAACGTGGAATATCTGGTGCTGCCAAAGTCCTGGATAGACCGCATGGACTACACCGAAACGTTGCAATCCGGATTGTCGGAAGCGATGACACTGATGTGGGCTAAATTGAAAGCTGAAATCGCCAAAATACCGGAATACCCTGATGCGGTGGCAGAGATCATCAAGAACATGCAGAAGATGGGTGACCGTCTGCCTTATAAGGGCATTAAGCGCTTGTATCGAGTATTGAAAGAACAGGACGCCACCGGCAGCCCGGTCGCAGGGTTTAATGCCGTGCTGGACATCCTGAAAGCATGGGACAAAGCCACTTACCGTCAAGAATTGGAAATGGTGAACCTGAAGGACAAACTGCTGAAGCAGCGCGAGCATATTTATCGTAATTTTGCGGCCGGTTTAACCAAAAAATACGCCCATATCGTAGTGGAAGACATGGGATTGGCCGAGCTTGCCAAGACGGAGAAATCAGAAACCGAGACAAATGATATGCCGAATGCGGTCAAAGCCAACCGTCAGCGTGCCTCGCTGTATAGTCTGGTTGAGGCAATCCGGCTAAGTGCAGCAAAAGTGGGCAGTTATTTCGAGAAGTCTAAGGCAGCATACAGTTCCATGACGTGTAATGTATGTGGGCACCTGAATCCGAAAACGCAGAACATTCACCAATCGTGTGAATCCTGCAATACAATGTATGACGTGGATGAAAATGCTGCCAGGAATTTCCTGAAAGGCGAATATATTAATGAAAAAGTATTGAAACAGGGATGATTATTTTAATGAAGTATTAAATGATACTATTAGAATCATATTGTTATTGATATCCAGTAGAACCCTGTCGCTTGGGCGGTAAAGCGAACTATCCGCAGGAAGTAATGGATGCCAGAAATGTAGTAGAACCCTGTCGCTTGGGTGGTAAAGCGAACACAAGACAGGCACGTCGTCGAATTTTAAAAGTAGTAGAACCCTGTCGCTTGGGTGGTAAAGCGAACATTGTTAATGTTGATGATATTGTAGAATCAGTAGTAGAACCCTGTCGCTTGGGCGGTAAAGCGAACAATAATCTGATCGCATCTCGTTCCAAAAGCGTTATAGAACCCTGTCGCTTGGGTGGTAAAGCGAACTCACTAGATAAATCGTATAGTCTTCTTCCGGTAGTAGAACCCTGTCGCTTGGGCGGTAAAGCGAACCGCAAATGGGAAAGCCTTTAGAGGTAACCAGTTATAGAATAACCGCTTCGTGAATCCGAATCCCCTGTTCGTCATCTTCCACAAACTTTCAGTCCCAATGAGACACAGAGATGACACAACCATATCTATCCATGCAACAAAAGCATCATTTTCACCTGTTATTTATAACGAATAACATCTCAGAATCCAGCTAAAATCATTGTCGCTTATAAATCGCTGTTAGATTTGACAAATTTAATAAATCCGTAGAATTAAATTAGACATACTACTTGTGTAGTAATACATGATTTATTAAGGAAATTTTAAATGATTACATTAAGGCAGCTTAAAGCAGGTGCGACTTTAGATGTACCAATTTACAGAGAAAAGAAATATGTAATTATTGGAGTAAAGGAAAGAGTTGTCCTGGCATCTAGAAACACGATTGAAGAACTTGTTGAATTGGGTAGCTATTACGACGATTGTGAAGTTGATATTCGAAGACATGATCTGTACATGAACAATAACGAAAAAATCTCAGATGCTATCGATTAAAGGTATCAATAATACCTAACAAATATGACCGATAACATCGATATGAGAGAATAAAACAATCTACTTTCAACCGCACATATATGTACATATTAGACGCTGAATTTCTTATGCAAGATGACGAACTCAGGCAAGCCAGGAAATTATTGGCTTGGCAGAGTAAGTATGAAAAAAATCTGGAAATAAAAAAATTAATCGGCAAAAGCCCGAGTCCAGCTGCGCAGATGAAATACGAAGAAAACAAAACCATTCTGACGTACATTGTTAAAGCCTGCCTCCTGAGAGAGTTAAATCTAAAACTATATGCCGTCATTCGTTATGTCTACTGGCATGGGGGTGCAGTGGAGTTTTTAATAAAAGATATGCGTATCTTGAAAAGAATGCATTCCGGGCTATCGATATATCTACATGGTTGCAAATTAAGACAAGACGGCAATATAGGCGTAAATCCAGAATACGCGCACTTAAATGAAGGGATTATCCAGCGACGCCTATTGGATGGCTCATGGCATAGCATCATCCCAAAAAATCCTTTTTGGGTAAACGGGTCATGAGATTCGAGCCTGGGCAATTGGTGTTTGGCCTCGTGGCACCGGAGATACTGATAGACTGTGCTAACAAACTACGCTGGCACGCACAACACGACGAATCTGATGTCACGTTGGGATATACGGATTTCTGTATAGCCTTGGGTGCGCCTGAAGACGAAAGTTTGCCGGTATTGGAAAAGCTCATCGAAATGGGCGCGATCATACCAAATCAAAATAAAGCCATGCCCGGCACATACTTCGTGGGCAAAGAAATGGCATCAATAAGCCTTGCCAAAGTCTCAACTGGACTACCGAGAGCGAAGGCAGACAATTTACTCAAGAAAATCATTGCACGCGCGGAAGAGATAAACGCTAATCAGGATAAATACGGACGCAAGGTAAAGCGCCTGGCTGTATTTGGTTCATATCTGACAGATAAACCCGTACTGGGTGATCTGGATATTGCCGTTGATTTAATAGAAACAGATAAAGTAGATTACAACGACAGCAACTGGATGGCAGTAAGCCTGTCACTGACACACAAGGCACGCAGCTATCTGAGATTAAGGAAGCCGGAATACGTGTCGGTTCATGACTTCGACGAACTGGCCCGGTTAAAGACAGACTTCAAGATTGTGTTTGAGGTTGAATAAATTAATTGTTATCAAAACAAAACCTCCATCGGACTAAATATTATCAAAGCAAAATAGCGCAAACCAAGGAATACAAAATGAAAACAACGCACCAGCTAAGCATACAGCTTGCAAAAAAACTATTTGTAGAAAAATCCGGGCTGGTTATTCACTTGCTGGAAAACACGCTTACTACAGAAGCGATTGCGGCCAAATTAACCCCGCTTCTGATTTACGCAATAAATATTGAAGGGGTGCCAGGCCGCTTTGTGCAATTTGCGCCAATGGATAAGCCTTTATCGCTGACAAGCTTCCTGAGAAAAGCATGGGGCGAAGAGGGAAAGGAAGGCATGCCTAACGTCCTGAAAATATCCAAGACGCTTTACGAACACTTTCCATGGATTGATGATTTTGCCAATCAGTTAAATATTGAAGTAGTTGTCAGTGACGGGAAAGACCGTGCCTTCACTGCAAACCAGCTGGCAGTGCAAGGTGTGGCAACTGACCGTCATTACTCCAATTCCCCTAGAGGTGAAGATCACAAGAAGATATCTTTACCTACAGTCGCGGACATGAATAAGCCAGGGTACTTTCAGGACGGCTGGATATATCCTTTCTCAGGGGTGAGCTCCATCGAGCAAAAATCGATTGATGAATATCGGCTGCAACCTAAAAAATATATTAATGCAAATCCGGGATTTGATACGGCTTGGGATGCCTTCCCGTCAGAATGTGGCTGGTTAATGAATGTACAGAAAAGCATTGCGCCTCGCTCATTGCAAACAATCAAGAATGAAATCGCGCTTGCTTTAGGGAAAATTAACTACAACGAATTTTGTATGGTTGAAGAAAGCGACGAAGACAACATCCTGGATGCTAATCATTCAGTCAAGCAGCTGCTCAACTGCTGGCCGCAATCAAAAACGATGGTCGCCAAGAAGATTGGGATAACCTTGCAAAGCTTGGAATGGTATCTTTCCGGGAAAAAAGGACTGGATGAAGCTGCTTTTTATAACCTGTGTGACTACATGAAGATATATGCCAGCCCCAATTACCAATATGAAGATGGCAGCCCTGTATACGAGATCGAAGGTAACTATCTGCTGCAGGCAGATAAACTGGCACAGGCGGACGATATATTTTCAGAACTCACTGGGTATGACCATACCTACAAAGTAGAAGTGCTTCCTGATAATGACAGACCAGACCCAAGTTTCAGATTCCTGCTATTCGGCCGCCACCTTGATTTTCATATCATGGTGCTTAACAGATCATCGACTGCTGCTTCATTCATTGATAACAAGGACTCTCGCTCAGGGAGTGTAGTCATCCCAACCAAAATGTATCGGGACATCCTGCGCCTGTTTGGTGAAACCAGTAACGGCAATATTAATCCTGCGGATTTCAAAGAGCATATGGTGAGCTGGTTCAATGAGATTGAAAAAATCAACAACCAGTTCGATGCGCATTATTACTGATTGGATTAAGCGATGAGACCACAGGTTGCCATGGAAAAAACAGCAGAGACACCTGAATTATTTGGAGTGTTCACTCCAGAAAATAACAAGACTGTCATTAAAGTAAATGCAACACTGGAAGTCTATCAGGAATTGCAGTCCGTATATGACATCTACAATGAGAAATTATTCAATAATGAACTGCCCGGCGCGCTGTTGGTGATTACGCGTAAGCGCGGCAGCAAAGGGTTCTTCTCACCAGGCAGATATGCGAACAAGGACGGGGTGTTCGCAGATGAGATTGCGCTCAATCCAGAATTTTTCATGATCAGGTCTGTAGAAGAAATTCTCAGCACGCTGGCGCATGAATGTACTCACCAATGGCAGCATCACTTCGGCAATGATGTCCGCATCGGATACCATAACAAAGAGTTCTCGGAGAAAATGGAATCCATAGGGCTGATTACCTCTGCAACCGGATATCCGGGAGGAGATAGGGTAGGTGAGCGCATGACACACTATATCGCTGAAGATGGCCCATTCATCACAATCACCCGTGAGTTATTGAAAACCCGCTTTGGTATTCTCTGGTATGACCGCTATCCGAACCAGCACCTGCTTAGACCGCCGTCCAGCATAGACATAGAGAATGCAGAGCAGCACCGCAGTGAACTTCAGGAAGAGATCAAGAAAACCAGGGAGGAACAAGGCAAGCAGGTTAGCGCCCGTGGCCGCAAGAAAACGGAAATATTGCGGGTGGAACCTGCAGTTGTGAGCTCGCCGGCAATCATGATTGACACGCCGTTAACCCAAGCCGTGAATACCGAAGTGGTTAATATCGAACCGGGTAAACAGGATGTTTCGGTGGTTGTCGCAAGATTGAAAAAAAGGGAAGAATCAAAAGCAAAAGCAGGCAAGCGCGTCAAATACACCTGCCCATCCTGTCAGGACAGCGTATGGGGAAAACCTGAGATGCGCCTGATCTGTGGACGAGATGGTTGCGAGCACTCGGTTTTGATGGCTGGGATATAGAAATTTCAAAAGCAATGAAAATATTAAAAAATAAATAAGGTGAAGGTATGAACGAAACAGACAGTCAGCTCAAAATGAGTGATTTTAAAAAGTTGTATCCAGAGGTTTTTAAGTCTATAAAGCCTTTGAAAGTTGGCATTTACAACGATCTGATTGCAATACACGGTGAGCAGAACAAGAAAATAATACGTGCAATATTAGGTTTCTGGACTCAGCATGCCAATTACCTGTTCGCAGTCGCTGCCGGCGGTGCCAGATATGCATTGGATGGTGTGGCCTGCGGTGAAATCAGCGCCGCTGAAATTGAAGATGCCAAGAATAAACTGGACAAAATAAACTCGGCCCAGATCAAGGAAAATGCGGAAAAGAAATACCGTTCACAGTTATTAAAATCCTTTGAATCCAGCGGTCTGTCCAGGTATGAATTTGCACAAAAGAACCGCATGACTGAGACTGATGTTTCATCTGCGCTTGATATCGCAACGAATGAACGTAAAGCAAGAATGGAACAAAGGCTGAAAATTGTTGATAAGTTAGAAAAAAGTGGCTTGTCTGTCGAAGAATTTGCCAAAAGCTCGAAATTTTCGCTTAATGCCATTAAAAAAGCGGTCGAAAAAATAAAGGGCAATAAATAAGACTGACTATTAAAGTAAGTTAGATAGAAATATGGAAAGCTTCGGCTCAGATCGAGGCTCTGCCCAATTAATAGGCAGAGAAATAGGGTGAAAAGCCTCATAATATCCCTGCAAAATTTGCCAAGTCATCTGAAAGTGATAATCTTAATTTAAGTGAAAGACTTAATGGATAACGATGTCAACGGTGAAAGAAGTGAAGAATACGAGGTGACTTACGATGAATAAGGTGATGTACATCACAGATGATCGAGACTACCCTAAAGATGAACAAAAAGCGTTAGTTATATCAATGGGCGGTAATGGCGATTGGTATGTGCAGGTTACTGGCATTGATGGACGCTCTATGGATGGTGTCAGGCTTTGCACATCTGGCGGAGCATCTACAAATGCCCCGGGATTGACCAATGCAATTGCAGAGGCGTATCGATGCATTAAAGCTGCTGAGAATCAGGAAAACCGGCTATCTAACATGAGAGAAAGCTACGAAACGCTAAGAGCCGAGGTCATGGCTTGGAGAAGCAAATTCCCTAATATCAAATACCAGGATGAAGTTTACGGATTCTACGAATTGGATAACAAAGAATGAAAAACAACTTTGTTTTAATCAAGTTACCCGGGCACGCTGCAGATGGCAGGAAATTAACAGCACGAGCTGCAGCATTAAAGCTATTAGAGGCGAATTTCTGGCCAATATTTAATCGAACAAGAAACAAAAAAATTATGAAGCCAGGTGATTCTGTAGCTGTATATCTGGGTGGCCAATATAATCAGATAGTAATTGCGACTGCAATCATTGAAAAAATAGATATTTGGGGCAAACAATATCAGAAGAATTATCCATTAACGATGGATGGAATACCTGAGTCCGTATTGATACTGGGTTGTATCAACCTATTGCAACAGCCGGTTGATGTGACAGAAATTCTAGATCAGCTTTCATTTATCCCATTTAATTCAAGAAAATGGGGTGTTGCTTTTATGGGCGGAGCTAGAAAAGTAAGTGACATAGATTTTAAAGCGCTTACTCGGTCTACAGTGTCTAATGGTGAAGTTAGATTTAAAAAAACAAAATTTGGGACATGCAAATATTGTGGTTGCACAGATAATGATTGCAGTCAGTGTATTAAAAGGACTGGGGAAGCTTGTTACTGGGTCGATGCTAATCATACAGTATGCTCGGCATGTCGATAATATTCATGCGCTTTGATACATACTATCCTTTCATGCCCCACTATAACTTAAATGGCAACGGTACATCCTGTACATATTTGATAAGCTATGCGGGTTCTAAGCATCCTTAAAAACTGAAATATAATCTCATTAATAGTTGTTCTAAATATAAATTAACTGAATATGAAATTAACCAACGCAACGAAATTCCCAGAAATACCGTTTGTTACAATTGATAGCGAATCCACCCAAGATATTGACGACGCTATTTACGTGGAAAAAATAGCGACGGGATATAAAATTCTTGTGGCGATAGCTAACCCGGCCAAAGCGGTGAAAATAGACAGTTCCGAGGATGTGCAAGCGCGGTTGATCGCAGCGACCGCTTATATCAAAGACCGACCTGTTCGCAGGATGCTGCCGGTACACATCTCGGAAGACCACTCAAGCCTGGTGGCGACTAAGCAACGGAATGCACTGGTTTTTGACATCTGGGTGTCCAATGATCTGGAAGCTACCTCAGTAGAGATATTCAGTGAAAAAATCACGGTAAGCCAGCGGATATCTTATGAAGACATCCCATCCATACTGAATGATAAAGAACATCCATCCAGTGAGATGCTGATTATTGCCTCCAGCCTGTCCAAAGCCTTGCTTCAGTCCCGGAGGAATCATGGCGCATTGGCAATGTTCGACCTCGCACGTCTTGTCATGACCGATGAAGAGGGGAATATAAAACATCTGAGAAACGCTGAAGAGACTATAGGCAATATTATTGTTCAAGAGATGATGATTTTGACCAATACGTTAGCTGCACGCTATATGTTAGTTCACGATATACCGGTGGTATACCGCAACCATGAGCCAAAGTTGTCGGCGCCGAAGGCTGACAAGATGGTGGAAACCCTGGAGGGGTGGATAAATTCAAGGAATTATGACGAAGAGACCATAAAACAACAGTTCAGTGCTATTGCCAGCAAAGCTAATTATGGTGCTCATGTGACGGGTCATTATGGATTGAATCTGCCTTATTATCTGCATATCACCTCACCTTTGAGAAGGTATGCAGACCTGGTAAATCTTAGACAACTGCTCGCCTTTTTAGACAAGGAAGAATTACCTTATGACATTGGGACATTGGGCACACTGGCAAACGATCTTAATGAGGCACTGGAAAGGCGCAAACAGGAACGTTCAGATGGATTCAAGGTTGTAGTGGCCAGAACCGCGCAACGTGCTATGCATAGCGGGGATTTGCAAAAACTGGCCGACCATGAATTGTCTCAAGCGATTAAGTTGGCGGCGCAAGGCGGTGAAATGCCTGAGGTGCTGTCTGGTGAACTGATAAGACGCATGAATATGGACTTGTTATCGGATAAGTTGGCCGATGCGCTAATGATGGATATGAATGAGGTGGAATTACCGGAATCCATCAAGGATAATTTTGGATTGTGGTTAGGCACACATCATGCTAAAGCGCTGAATATGCTGATGCACGCCACCAATGTCCAGTTCATTACGGAATTGAACATCAATAGCAGCAGTCAGGATGCCGCGTCATTTCATGCCACAGCGTCCCTAAAAGACCTTAATGGCGTATATCATGAAACGCAGGCGGCTGGTTCCAAGAAAAAAGCAGCAGAACAAACTGCAGCTGCTTTGATAGTGGCTGAATTGATGGGTATTCAAATGACAAGCACCAGCGATAAAGGCAATACAATTAAAAGACCAAATCCTGACAGGAATTACAAGGGCGAACTGCAAGAACTGTGTCAAAAGTACAAATGGCCGATGCCAACCTTTCAGTCATCCGGCAAAGGTCCTTCGCACGCAATGGTTTTTGAGGCCATAGTTGAAGTTAAAAGTGGGAATGCAGTATATAAAGGTCAGTCAGGCCGCGCCATGACCAAAAAAGAGGCGGAAGCACTGGCGGCCAGGGATGTATTGAAAAAATTGAAAGAGATCGACACGGGTATAGGTTTGAATAAACCTGCTCAGTCAAAGGTAGATAATCCAGTTGGATACATTCAGGAAATAGCGCAAAAGAACCAGTATGCACTGCCAGAATATGTTTTTGAGCAATTATCTGTAGTGCCGCCAATGTTTGAATGTCGTTTGAATCTGAATTTTGGATTAAAAAAGGCATTTATTGGTAAGGCAGAAAATAAACAAAATGCTAAAAAATTGGCAGCAGAATCAGCCGTGAAAGAAATGATGGGCTAGTATGAGCGTATTGCATAACAAGACACTACAAATCGGAAGCCTCTATTTGTTAAGCCATGAAAATAAAGTTATTTACTATGCAATGTAAAGACATCCCGGACAGACCAATTCTAGAATTCCTTGCAAAGCACGGGGGGGTAGGTTGCACATGGCTTGTGCGTGATGGAGATGCTGCTGGGCCACGTTGTGTTTTGACAGCTATGCCAGCGGCAACCCCACCTAAACTTGCTTTAGCAAAAATGAGAGCTCTCATTCGTCGCGGCATAGTCAGCGGATGCAGTTGCGGATGCCGTGGTGATTTTGAACTAACGTATTCAGGTCATGAATACGTTAAATCACTTCAATGCTCATGATCTATGTGCCATGAGTAAATCTTGGATAAAAGAAATTAGGAAATGTCATGCTAATACCAGTATCAAAAAAAAGTGATTTTGCGCCAATCCGGTTTCAGGCAACTCGGCCATGGTGGAAAACAATGGGAAAACTGGCCGCCAAATCTGAGGGCTTTAGCTTTAAAAAACAAAGCCAGTTCCTCCAAAAAGAACTGCAGCCAACGGCTTTTAAAACAATCAGGGAAATGATCGGGGTGCGCGACCCACGTATACTCCAGAATGAGAGTGGTCTTATCCAGATTTTTGGCGGTTTCATCGCCTCTGGGCGAGTTATTTATGAGATTGCAGAGTCGTTAACGGACAGTTTGGCAATCACTGATTTAGATGATACGACATTGGAAGACATGGATATAACAAAGGGTAATGTGTACCTGCATTTCGGTGATCATCCATTTCTAAATATTGATGGCATCCAGTATGAAGGTATGTTTGTTAAATTGCTGACGGATTATCTTGAAGGGGAAAAACTACTGTCAATTCAAGTTGTCCGCGCAGGCGCTTTTAGCAAAAAACCGATTCATTATTCCAATAATGACAATGTTGAATCCTTACCTATATTCTTTAATTCTGACCAACAAACCCTAAGCAGTGCGATTGAGTCATCCAGGAATAGGTTAGAACAGCAGAATAAAGATGCTTTAATGCAGCTAGAGCAGATTAAATCTATGCTTGAGGGGCAAGGTATGGACCCCGACCTTTCTGCAGCCATGATGGGGATAGGAACGCTGCCTTCAGAGGATTTATATAAAAAGGTAACGTCTGTGGCACTTTCAGCACTATGTTTCCTCACAGCAAGACCTGAAGATGTAATAGAAACGTGGCCAAGTGATGCCCCAAAAGATCTGGTAGAGAGAGCAACTTCAAGTAAAGACGCTGGAAAACGCAGTGGTGCGGAGCGCGGTCTTGAAAACGAAGGATACCTGCAGGTTAATTATGTGGGGAATCAATACGCACTAAGCTCAGAAACTGTGCGTTATTTCAAGAAAGGTGACAGTGCTGAAGATATAAAAAGGGTGGTGGCAACACATCCACGGCGCGGATTTTTTAAACGACAGCCACATGGTCCTAAATTTTCAGAACGCAAAATTATTTATATTGCCCCGACCATAGTGAATCCAGGTGGTAGCAAACTGGGTTCTGGAAAAGTCATTAAAGTTAAAGAGAATCCGTAATACCAGAATCTTCCAATTAATATCCCACCTATAATCGGGTGTTATTCGTTATCACTCATCATCCATATTTATGAGAAAGTTAGCTGGTCAGATAGAAGGTCGTTACAAGACGCCAACTATCTGCCATGCTAATAAACCGAAAAATTTGACAAATTAATCAAAAAGATAAAATAGGTTCATTAGCGATTAACTTATCGGAATGAATCTATGAGTATTTTAAAAATGCGCCCTGACATACTGACTTCTTCAGGGCATTATTTCGACTTCCTGAACCCCCATGAGTCCAAAATAAACATCAAGGACATTGCTTACGCACTGTCGCACATCTGCAGGTTTAGTGGCCATTGCAACCAATTCTACAGTGTGGCGCAACATTCAGTGTTGGTATCTATGGTTGTCCAGAGCGAGCATGCCTTACCAGGACTGCTGCATGATGCTGCAGAGGCTTTTATTGGTGATGTAGCGGCGCCATTAAAGCAACTACTCCCTGACTACCAGGTAATTGAAGACCGCGTAGAAAAAGCGGTTTTCGAGCGCCTGAATATCGAGATGCCTTTACCTAAAGAGGTGAAGCTGGCAGATATGATCCTGTTGGCTACGGAACAACGGGATTTAATGCCGCACCACGATGATGAATGGGCTTCCATTTCAAACGTACAGCCTATGGCGGAAAAGATAATTCCAGTTTCCAGCAATGACGCTTACCGGTTATTTCTAGATCGATATAACCATCTGGTAAGAAATTAGTCATTGATATGGATACCCAATTACCAACACTGGAGCATGAATATACTGATAGTGCGGCTATATGCGCTCTGCTGTCACGTTATAAATTCAACTATCAAAACGAAAGACTCCTGCAAGACGGAATCGAGTCAATATTCAAAGACAAGAAAATCCAATACAAGCGAGAGTTGCATATCAACCGCAAGGATCGCCCGGATTTCATTGTAACTGGCGGGATAGCCATAGAAGTCAAGATCAAGGGGTCGCAGAGCCAGTTCCTGCGGCAAGCATCACGATACCTGCTGGATGAAAATATCACCGGGCTAATTATTATTGGTACGCCATATTGGATATCCAGCGTCCCCACAGGACTACATAATAAACCAATAAGTAAAGTGCGCTTGCTCGGGAGCATGCTATGAACATCCAAGAACATTTGCTAACGGTATTTGCTGAAGAGCTTGGCGAGGTGGCCATTGAGTTACTGGAACTGCAAAAACAAATATTCAAGGCTCAACGTTTTGGTATAGATGAACAGCGGGACTTACCTACCAGCAATCGGCAGCGAATCGAGGCTGAGTGGCAAGATGTATTAGGCAGTATGGAAAAATTGCGTGACGCCGGCATTAACTTAACGCCGGATATTAAGGCAATTACAGCAAAAATGAATAAAGTCGAAAAATACTGTAATTACGCTAAAGAGCTTGGCACTCTAGAGTAAATCACGGCACCACTTTTATGAATAAAACCATTCTACACGGAACGATTGAATATAAGCCTTCCAATAACAGATGGGAGATTGATTGCAGCGGTCAGGTCAGGAATCTGCTAAAACGCTTATTCCCTGGCATCAATCAATATGAATTAGGCATCCTCAAGATTTCAGACTCGCCGGAGAACTGCAGGGATATCCTGTGGTTTATCGACCGTTACCCAATGACGGTCAAGGATATGAAAAGACTTAAACAAGGTGCAAAAGAACATATCGAGGTTGAAAACAAGGTTAATGAGCTGCTGGCAGCACTGAGGCCGCCTGATGAATTTGAGCTGGCATTGCCGCCCCGTCCGTACCAGAAAGTCGCGGCAAGCCTATGTGAGCTTAAAGGCGGGCTGCTATTGGGTGATAAGGTCGGACTAGGAAAATCAGTCAGCTCGATCTGCCCAATGGTGAAGAATAACAATTTGCCTGTACTGGTAGTGACACTCACACATCTGACAGAACAATGGCAAAAATACCTCAATAAATTCGCGCCGCAGCTGAAGACGCATATCCTTAAAACAGGCAAACCATACGACCTGATTCCTAAAAAAAGTAAGCAGGGTGGACTTTTTGAAGAGCCCGCCTTGCCTGATGTGATTATTTGTAACTATCACAAGGTTAATGGCTGGGTGGATGTGCTGACAGGACTTGTCAAATATGTTGTCTTTGATGAATGCCAGGAACTAAGGCGGGATGAATCATTGAAATACGTGGCATGCAAGGAAGTGGCAGATAAAGCCTCTCTCAAAATGGGGTTGTCAGCCACGCCAATCTACAACTATGGGGCAGAACTGTTCAATATCTACGATGTCCTGCTACCAGGCAGCTTGGGCACGCGGGACGAGTTCTACCGTGAATGGTGCTATGACCAGAAACTGAAAGATCCAAAGGCGTTCGGTGATTACCTGAGACGCGAGGGCTTACTGCTAGTCAGAACCAGAAAAGATGTAGGCAGGGAGTTGCCTCCGACAAACAAGATCGTACACACAATCGAAGCCGATACATCCAAGCTCCATAACATCCAGTCTTCCGCCACCGAGCTGGCGCGGGTGATATTGCGTGCCAACCAGAGTTTCAAGAATGAAAAATTCTTGGCCAGCGGTGAGTTTAACGTCATGTTAAGACAGGCTACAGGCATCGCTAAAGCGCCATATGTGGCTGATTTCGTAAAAATGCTGATGGATAGCGAAGAAAAAGTCATTCTATATGGCTGGCACCATGAGGTTTACGCACTTTGGATGGAAGCGCTCAAAGAATTCAATCCAAGGATGTACACCGGCAATGAAAGTCCAAAACAGAAGGAAGAGAACAAAAATGCCTTCATTCATGGAGATTGCCGCGTACTGATCATATCGCTGCGCGCGGGTGCGGGTCTTGAAGGGCTGCAGGAAGTGTGCCGAGTGGGGGTTTTTGGCGAACTGGACTGGAGTTCTGGTGTGCATACGCAATGTATCGGTCGATACGACAGAGAGCCAGAAAGCGGGGTACTGGATGAACTGGGACCAGCTTTCGCATATTTCCTTATCTCTGATGAAGGTTCTGACCCTGTAATGGTGGATATATTAGGACTGAAACAAGCTCAAATTGACGGAGTAATTGAGGAAAATCAAGAATTGGTTGAGGAATTGCAAATCGATCCTAACCACATCAGAAGACTGGCTGAAGATTACCTTGCGCGCCATCACGAAACCAGCTACGCATAATCATGTAACAAAGTTGCGCGATTTAAAAAAAATGCTAATTTGATTTCAACATTTAACTAATCTTATAACTTAGGAAATTAACAATGAACCAAACAAACACTGATCTTAAAATTGCAAGGCTGGCTGGCTACTTTTTGACACTGGCAGGCGGCAAGATGCATAAACTCAAGCTGATGACATTGCTTTATCTGGCGGACAGATACGCGCTTGGTAACTACAAGATGCAGCTGACGGATGACATGTTCATTTCAACCAAAAATGGGCCGGCACTGGCACATACCAGGTTAATGATGAACGGCGAAGTGTTAAGCAATGAATGGAATTTGCTCATTCAGGCAGAAGCGGACCACGAAATATCATGTCCGGGGCATATCACGTCGATACAAGACGACGATGACGACTTCAACACCATTGCCATCATAACGTTGGAGCGGGTGTGGAATGAATACGGTGGTTACAAACCGGAAAACCTTGTCTTGTTGGCAAAGTATGATCTAAAAGAATGGAAAGAGCCTGTATATGGGCTTATTGATGCACTACCCTTAGAAAATGTCCTGAAAGCATTGGCATACGATGATGCAGAAGCGTTGTTGCTGACGGATAAAATCAATTCAAGGAAATTGATAGCGCAGGTGCAGCACACAGTTAACGATTAAAAAAGAGGTGAGCATGAAAACAGCAAGCGAGCGCCAATGGTTGAAGATGTCTATGCACGGCAAGAAAGAATTTCTCAAACATCATGAGTTTGACAAAAAACTGGCAAATTCCCAATGGTCTGGACTGCCAAATGAAGTGCAGGAGAAATTTGAAGCAAATCCAGTTGTAGTGCAAATAGTAACGGCGTCTTGATAGCATATGGGGCATCAGTTTCACATCACCAGGGATTATGGCCATCCATGGTCGAGGGAAAAAGGCTGGGATTTGCTGGAAGCGATTGCGGATACCGAATCTGAACTGGACTTACTGGTCAAGTTAGCAGAAGACAAATTCTGGAATACGTGGATACGAGATAATACCGGACAAATTGCTGTGGTTATGTATAAGCCTGCAGGAGCCATTCGTAAATGGGAATGTAAGCCTACTAATAACGGCAGGCAAGCCGAAATTGTCTGGTTGTAAAAAAATCATAACTAATAGAAATAATCGTGTCATTTGTAGTTGTCCAGTATTTATATATGATATTAAAATGATTAAGCGCGCCTGCAATACAATAGATTGGTAACACCATTCTTACACACAACGATATTTCTTATTCATGCGGTTTTTATACGTTATATTTCATTGCTTAATCTATTAATTAGAGTGATATTAATCATTCTGTGACACAGAAAAATCGTAAAGAAAATTATAGAATAAGAGAGAAATCATTGTGGCTATAGAAGAATCTTGTGCTAATAAACACTCTTCAACAATTAAACTAAAAATTATTCAGAATGAAGAATTAAAAAAACAGTATTTTCAACATTCAAAGAATAGGCTTGTCTATCTAAAACAAGATAATGATTTTTTATACCGATCCCAAAGATTCTCCGAAGAATTTTTAGAAAAATTAACATCACAACCAATAGCTGTTAAAGAGGTATTCAAACATAAAAGAATACTAAATTTGATGCCGATAGATGAAGCTTTGCAAATTTTTTCAAAAGCACCAAAAATAATTACAGAGTTTAGCTTTAAAGAAACTATTAGTGATAACTATGTTGCTAAAATTAATAGCGTAAATATGAAAATTCCATTAGCCACGGCTGTATTTCGAATTTGCGATCTATATGTTAAGCAACCTATCCAAACTTTTGGTGAAGCTATTGATTTATATTGTCAGCACAATGAAGACCGTTATCAGTCATGGTTAAAAACCGTAAATGAATTGGCTAAAGAACTATCCATATCAGAAGAAGATGTGATTTTCATACATAAACATAAAAAAAGATTTAATCAATTAGATTTCGACAACATGGGGAATGTGTATATGAACAAATATTATAATATTGATACACACGTAAACAGATTAGATTAGAGTGGGTAAATGTTAATTACATGGATACTAAATAGATACTAATTAGATATCTTGATATTAAGAAATAATTTTTTACCACTTGTTTTTTTAAAGTTCTTTGTGTAAAGTGCGCAACCTATGAACAAATTTACCCATTTAATGGCTTCTAGCCGTCCTCAACTTTCACCGTCATGCGTGAAGGCGTCGGGCTATATGTGATTCTGATAATTTCAGGATAAGACACTAGAAGCCCGGCGATTGCTGGGTTTTTTTTCGTCTGTAAATTGTGTTTTATAGTTTTTCGGTGTGTAGCGTAGTCTGGTAGCGCGCCTGCTTTGGGAGCAGGATGTCGGGAGTTCGAATCTCTCCACACCGACCAGTTGAGTTTGAATTGATGTAACAGAAAGCTGCAACATTAGGTATTGGATCGCACGTTTTAGAGTGCAGAAGTGCATTACATCAATTTAATTTTTTAGGAAAAGTGGCTGAGTCTGGCTGAAGGCAGCGGTCTCGAAAACCGTCAAGCAGAAATGCTTCGAGAGTTCAAATCTCTCCTTTTCCGCCATCTCCCACAAACCTCACGTCCCCAAAAGACACAGAACAACCATTAACTTACACAATCGTGTAGTTAGATAGCACAACCGTGTCTATGCCATGCAATAAAAGCACCATTTTCCCCCGTTATTTGTAACGAGTCACATCTCTGAATCCAGCTAGAATCATTGTCATTTGATAAATCACAGTTAGATTTGACAAATTTAATAAATCCGTAGAATTAAATTAGACATTCAGATGATTTATTAAGGAGAAAAAATGTCATCACAAATATTTTGGCAAGAGCAAAGCTCATTGACTGATGATTCTGTTGCATTCGATGTTGTTATGCAGGATAAAATTACCGGCGCAACCATTACCGTTCATTGCGTTGATGAAAACCATGCTGATGATCTTGGCAGGGTTTTGTTGGCTGCGGGATTTAATTCTTAACTCGGTTTTAGCTTACCTTACGGATTTCATATGAAAACTATCGTTTTTAAAGACCTGTTAAATCGCTGTGTATGGTTCAAATTGAACGACAGCTTGCTTACCGCGCCTATCCAACCCAGACAGAATGTATTTTATCCTGGTGAATGCGGTAAGCCTGACGCTATGCCGAAATATGCTCAGGATTATGTGGAACATCTATTGAATGATGAAGACGCGCAGCGCAACTATGCAGGTATGGAAATAGAGGTTTTCTTTGAAGTGGGAACCGCAAGACTTGCACGCATGATTGAAGAGAACTCGAACGACATCATTATCATGCAGACCCAGGAATGGGACTGATTTCAAACTGGTTCAACCATTACAGGAGAGTATAAAAATGGCAAAAAATAAAAAAGGCAGTGAGCGTAGAGCCCGTAGAGAGCAGGCAAAAAACAAAAGAACGCCTCAGTGGTAAAGCCGTAAACAACACCAGAGTCCGTGTCATAACTAATACTTTGGATTAAAGATTTCACCGGCAGGTGGAAGGGAACTGTGATGCCCCTATAAGGCTGTAAGAGTGGATCGTGGAATAGAGGTCGGCACAGGCCTTGTGCTTAAAGAAGCGAAATTTAATTTAATAAGGAAAAATCATAATGACTGAATCAAAAGCATTATTTAATGCTGGCAAATATGTAGCAATACTGGTTGTTGGTTTAATTCTACTGACATGGCTGTCACCATTCGTAATTATCGATGCAGGACATCGCGGCGTTATCACGACATTTGGTAAGGTAGATCAGACAGTACTAGAGGAAGGTTTACATTTCCGCATTCCTATCATGCAACAGGTAAAAGAAATTAATGTACAAATACAAAAAGGCGAGGGCGATGGCGATGCGGCTTCACGCGACCTGCAGCAAGTGCATGCCAAGATTGCACTAAACTATCACTTGATTCCTGGTCGTGTTGCTGAAACCTACCAGGCCATTGGTGATTTGGAGTCTGTTGGTGACCGTATCATCATCCCGTCTGTACAGGAAGCGGTAAAAGCTACCACTGCGAAATACACAGCCGAAGAGTTAATCAGTAAACGGCCGGAGGTGCGTGACCAGATCAGTCAATTTATGAAAGATAGGTTACTGCGTCATGGAATTGCCATCGATGAGTTCAGTATCGTCAATTTCCGGTTCTCTGACAGCTTTAATACAGCAATTGAAGGTAAGACTACAGCCGACCAGTTAAAACTCAAGGCAGAGCGTGATTTGGAGCGCATCAAAGTGGAAGCAGAGCAAAAAATTGCGTCAGCCAAGGCTGAAGCTGAATCATTACGCTTACAAAAACAGGAAATTACACCTGATTTGCTTAAACTGCGCGAAATTGAAAACCAGCGGTTAGCACTGGATAAATGGGATGGTCATTTACCACAAGTGACCGGAGGATCGATTCCGTTAATCAATATCAAGCAATAAATAAAACGACTGACTGCCGTTAGCAGTCACCTTGTAAATATATTCTCACGAGTGTATTTACAAGGTGAAAATAACGAATGATTTGAAAAATATAAATCATAAAATGGAGTTAAATGCGTGGCAGTAATTATCCCTGACGTAACCGCATGCCCTCATTGTGGGGGAGAAGAGTTTTATCGTAAAACTTACATGAGCGGGTGGACGCAAACATACTATCGCTTTGATGGCTTCTCTGCAGATAACTCAAACTTGCATGACGGACTTAAATATAAAGATAACAAAACTGCCTATTGCGCTAATTGCGGCAAGGCGTTTACCGATGTAATTGTAAATGCGGACCATACGCCAGAAAGTTACGAATGAAACTAAATTTAATGAAATCTACGCTTAATCAACTTGCTGACAGCATAGGCGCCAGATTGCAAGATGTAGAGGTTGTTATTAAAGTACATAACCCGGGTTCAATAGGTGGAACACCATGCGTTCCTGTGGCCGGTGCCAATATTGGAATCGATTGGGATGCCAATAAACTTATCCTGCACACCGATAAACCATTAACTCTACTTACAGATGTTGAGTGTAAGGCTATTGAAGAAAGTGTACGTAAAGGACAGTCATGGCATGCTTATCAATCTTATAAAAAACAGTATGATAAGACCAGAAGAATTAAAAATCATAATCAAAAATTAGTGGGTGCAATTAAAACATGTGAAGAGGCCTTAATTTTCATTAACCAAACAGGCTTGTTAACTGGAGAAAAACAAGTAAATAAGTCAGCAATAGACAAGCTTGAAAAAGCATACAAAGCAATCAGTGATCTCAAAAATAACAATAATGGAAACTAAAAAGCTCACTACAGCAGCCCCTCCAGCGCAGCGTTGGAAATTAGGGAAAAATTACTGGCGTGTTGACCGTGATGAGGGTTTTCGTAAAGAGCAATACACGATAGATGAGATAAAAGACTCAATCTCTAAAAAATTCATCATAGAGCATCATTACTCTGGCAGCTATCCGATCGCTATGGAGCGAGTAGGTTTATTCATGGGGACTAAGCTTGTTGGTGTTGCAGTATTCAGCATTCCTATCAATAATTCAATCATCCCTAGATATACAGGATTACCAACAACCAATGGGAGCGAGCTGGGAAGATTTGTTCTACTGGATGAGGTCCCATACAACGCAGAGAGTTACTTTCTTTCCCATGCTTTCAAAGTGCTGCAGTTGCTTAGGCCAGAGATTAATGCAGTTGTAGCGTATTCAGATCCCATGCCAAGAACAACGTTATTGGGGGATATAATCTTGCCAGGACATATAGGAATTGCATATCAAGCCAGTAATGCACTTTATATGGGGCGCGCATCTGGTAAAACACTACATTTAACACCTTCAGGCATTGCACTAAGCTCAAGAGCTATATCAAAAATAAGACTGCAGGAGCATGGCGCGCAATCTGCAGAAAAAAGATTGGTTAAACTAGGCGCCACGCAAAGAACATTCGGGCAGGACCCGGCTGAATGGATTGAGCAAGAACTGAATAGTGGAAAATTCAGAAAAATAAGGCATCCGGGAAATCATATCTATGCATGGCCACTAGGTACTCAAAAAAACAAAGAAGCCTTGGTAAAAATATTCGCTGCCAATAAAAAATACCCGAAAGAACACGATTTAACTCAAGTAAATTTCGATTTTTAATATTCACAATATCAATATAAGCGAAATAACATTTAAAAATGATCACGAGACACCACAACACCTTATTTCAACAGTCTACCGCCCAATACTCTGACTGCGAAAATTATCGATATTTTCTGCGTAGGAATTGGGATAGCGATAAGCCGGTGATCTGTTTTCTGATGCTAAACCCAAGTACCGCAACTGAAATTGACAATGACCCTACTATCGAGCGTTGTCAGCGTCGCGCTATGACAATGGGATATGGCAGTATGATTATCGTCAATCTGTTTCCATACAGAATGACGGACTCAAAACTTCTTCACACCGTAGATGACTTGCATGGGGATATAACCCTGGCTAACGAAAAGATAGTTGATGCAGTTACGGAAAGCGATATGACCGTCTGCGGGTGGGGTTCACACGCTCTGGCTTTACCCAGGGCAAAAGAAGTGATTGCAATGCTAAAGGATGCCAACGTTTCAGAACGTGTCATGTGCTTGCAGGTAAATCAGGATGGCAATCCACAACATCCTTTATATATCAAATACAGTCAGAAACCTTTGCCATATTCTATTTAGGTGCCATAAAAATCATCTAAATTTGACAAAATTCAGTAATGCATAGAATAGGTTGTATCAACAACTTATTTGAAAGTAGAACTGAAATGAAAATCTTATATCTGACACTCACTGGTGCTGACGACAAAGTAGATCCATTGGAACTGGCAAAACTGTCAAAGCAGTATCCGTTCATTGAATGGGCTATATTGCTATCTGACCAGCGCGAAGGAACTTCTCGTTATCCAACCAAGGAATGGCGCAACGAGTTTTACAAGGCATCGCCTAATTCAAACAAAGCTGCTCATCTATGCGGCAAAGAAGTACTAGCAAGACTTGTTGCGGAAGATATTCAACTGGCGGAAGAGTTGCGGGAATATCAGCGAATTCAACTGAATTTTAATGCCAAGCGCATGGATGAATCCATATTAAAAGGGCTAATAGATACTACAAAAAGTGGGTTCTACAAACATAAAGCTGGGGCAAGGACTCAATTTATCACCCAGTTCAATGATGCCAACCAGGACATCACAATTCTATTTAATCAAGCGCATAGAAATAATTCAGATATTCACAGAATTCTGTTTGACGCTTCAGGTGGGCTGGGTAAAAGCCCTGAAGTATGGCCAAAGCCATTCCCAAATAAATTGTGTGGTTACGCCGGTGGTTTAGGCCCTGACAATATTACTGAAGAACTAGACAGCATCCGGAAAACAATGCGGTCTCAGTCTACAAAGATTCATCCGGATTTATGGATTGATATGGAATCAAAACTCAGGACTAATGAGGATTTTGACCTGACTAAAGTGCAGGAAGTGGCGGCCAAGGTAAAAAGATGGCTCATCGGTAACCTATGAAAATTGCTGATTTATCCGTTTGCTCAAGTCGGCTGCAAGATAAGCCTAGTCAGGAAATTTGCGAATTGATTGGGCGGGGCGCAATGTTTATTGTGAATCATAGCGGAGGCAAAGACTCCCAATCAATGTTTCACTATATTCATCGCCACGTTCCTGAATCACAGATTCTGGTGATACACGCTTTGCTTCCAGAGGTTGAATGGGATGGCGTTGAAGAACACGTAAGAGCCACTACACTCGGGCTGCCGGTGCTTACATGCCAGTCAAGACGTACACTGCTTCAAATGATAGAAGAACGTGGCAAATTCCCTAGCCCAGATATTCGTCAATGTACTTCTGATCTGAAACGCGGACCTATCGAGCGCACTATTCGCCGTACTGGGCATAAACTCATTGTCAATTGCATGGGAATGAGGGCACAAGAGTCGGCAAGACGCTCAAAACTGAAAACTTTCAAATTTAATGAAAGAAATAGCAAAGCTGGACGCGAATGGTACGACTGGCTGCCAATTCATCACTGGATGGTTGGCGAAGTGTTTGCTGCAATATCGGAAGTCGGCCAGAAACCGCATTGGGTATATGAAAAAGGCATGAGCCGGTTAAGTTGTGTATTTTGCATAATGGCCAGCAAGCAAGACCTGACTATCGCTGCCAGACTCAACCCTGCGCTTTACAAGAAATATGTTCAACTGGAAAAAACAACAGGGCAAGTAATGGTTATGCCTACCAAGAGTGCAGGAAGATTGTCGCTGGAACAAATCACGGGGGTTATGGCTTAACCAAAATTAAATAATACCTAAAAATGACCTTTATAAAACATCACTCAGCCATAGGATTTATGGGATATTCCTACCAATCCTGACAGGACATTGTGAACCGGGAATTTTAGCTCGGTCTTTTATGAGGTAAACATGGCTGAATCAATAAAAATATTAAGTTACGCCGAGATAACCGCTAAAGCTAATATGATGGTCGATAATGCTTTGCAACAGGTGCTGCAGACAAATGACATCGGGATGATTAATCACATCCTGAATAACTGTCTAGGCATGATGAATATGTGGAATTGCCTGGTATATGAGCACCAATTTCCAAGCTATGAGCAGGACAAAATACTGCTTAATGCAAAAATACAGGAAGCTCTCTTGGGAATAGACTCGAATTTAAAAAACAGCATCCATTAGTAAAATATAAGCCTTAAAAAAGCTCGTTATTTATCATCAATCAACGGTGTATTTTATGTAATAGTGATATCGCATAATCTCCTTGGCAGTTTTTCATTGTGCTAACCCCCCCAAAAAGGCGCAGTGACCTCAGCCGGACGTGGAAACACGTTCGGTTTTTTTTCTTATATTTTGGTTAAATTTGACAAAAATTAGAAATCAGTAAAATGAATTTACTACATATTTTAATAATTTATCCAAAATTGCTATGAGTAATCAACTATCAAATAGTTTTAATCAGGATGACGCTTCAATCGAAGTCGATTCAGGTCTGCCACAGATTGCACTTGGCCAGTGGTATTGGGTAAACAGCGAATATATAGGCAAGCCTATGCGTTGGTTTGGCTGTGTCACGCATATCGGCAGCAATTACCTGTTGCTGCAACAGCCTAGGCATGATGGTAGCATGACCCGCCTGAACAGCTGGAGCCTTCGCGTGCACTTCAAGGACTTCTTCACCAAGCTGGAGTTTGTAGACGATCCAGACCAGGTGATTCGCGATCATGTCAACGGCTACTCTGACACTGGTAACCGCTTGATGCTGGAGATCAAGGAAATCACCATGCGTCTTGGCTTAAAAACGGATGGACTGATCGGCAACCAGCAGCAGGAACGCGACACGACCGGCACTGGTCTAGCGGTACTGAATGAGCAGCATGATATCCATGCCTACAAAAACGCATTAATCGAAGCCAAGAAAGAAACACTCCCCGCTCTGTTCGAACAACTCAAGGATGCCCATGCTGGCGTAGCACAATGGATGCAGGCGCCGGTACTGATCATGAATACCACCATGAATGGCATGAAGGAATCTATCAGTGAGATCAATAACCGTATCTTCAATGTAAGCTTGTATGCCGGACTGGATGAGCACCTGGTGCAATGTTGCGAAGGCGAGCCTGCGGACATTTTGGAAAAACTGCACATCATGCAGCGCAAGCTCTATATGGACGAGGAATGCCTGCTGAATTACAACGCAGGTGGGATGGAGTTCAAGGATATCCGTGACTTTGATGCGTGGATATCGTTATCAGAGAACCGCGACCGCATCCTGCCATTTCCGCGCACTTTGGTGGCCATGCAGGTTAGACGCAACAAGAAGGAGCGGGACTCTGAACTGGATGAGTTCATTCGCATGCAGCTGCAGAAGGCGGATGAATATACCTATCTTTATTTACGTAATGGCGACCAGGTGTGGCGCCTGACCGTAGATAGCTTTGAGTTCGACAGCGACATCTTTCCGGACCGTAGCGTGTTTGATCCATCAGAGCCAATGATGTTCAAACGGGATTTTAGCCGTGTCCAGGAATTCATGTCAGCGAGAGAGTACGAAGATCGCCTGGCGAATCTGAAAAAGAATGAAGAACTATCTAAGCAGTGGGCACTGGATAATCCAGATAAGGATTATTACGTAAACCCTTACAGATCAGATATCTACAGTGACAAGGATCTTAAGCATGATTGGTATAAATTCGATGACAGCACCGTGTATTACGATGATGCTGTCGATGTGATGGCGGAGCGCATGTCGAAATACAACCGGATATCGTTACTGGTGCAAGGGTTGTTTGACCGCTCACCAGTGTTCGCGCCGCACTTGCCGGTGAAAACCTGGATGCCGGAGAGTTTCGCCAAGTCGATCAAGTTGGTGTATGACAGCGAGAACGTTTTGTATGCGGGTGAGAAGCCTGACTTTGAGGCTTATCGCGCCAAGTGCAACGCCAGTATCACCATGGATTCCGTGTTGGCCGGACAAATGGTGTACTGGATGCGTGATGAAGCAAAAAAAGAGAACGCACGCAATGGGCAGCGTTACCGTTTCAGTGATCGCCGCTATACGGTTTACACCTGGCTGAAGCCGCACGGCAACCCTGGGATGGGTTACATCGCCAAACCATCAAACGTGAGCAAGAATGCGGTGACATTCAGCTGGATGCGTGAGCGTGCCAATTATGCGTATGGCAAGGATCCGATGGTGAAGCAGTCCATCACTATTCCTAAGAGCGAATTATTTAATGTGTCTGCCTATCAAGTTGGGGATTACAAGAAATTCTTTAATGATCCACGTACTCGCAGCGAATACATCAAATGGGCACATTTGTTGTTGGCAGCCGAGGATTATCATGCCGGCAAACATATCGATGACAATGGTGATGTTAAAGACTTTGGACACAATGAATACACTTATCGTTAATTTCAAAAACAAAATTACTAACATTAGATTAAATAGAAATTCACATAATTATGACCAATGACAGCTACATAACACTCACTGAAGCGCATATAAAGAAGATCAAAGACCTTAATCTTGATATCAATATTAACAATGCTGCCATCACTATTGACGGGATTGTTAACGCTGCTAACAAAGCGATTAGACTACCGTTGAATGAGGCCGTTGACCAATTCTGCAAGAACCACTTGAATGCATATAACACTTGGTATGACCAGGTAAAGAATTTTGCAGATAAGCACCATGTTCCAGTGGCTTCAGCGATATCAATTATTGACGATGTAGGGTCTATTACAGACTTATACTGGGCTTCAGGAATGACTAGTAATTTTGTCTTGAAATATGAGGCAGATAAAATTAATTCAATTGGAGTGTGAATCATGACCGCCATCACTAAAAGGCAGCTGAATAAGGCTGCAAAAATCTATGCGCTCGCCAATACATATCACAGCCTAAGTGGCACTCAGAACCTGCTGCCAGATGAAGATAAGGTTACGATTGAAGCTATCAAATGGGCTGAGCATGAGCTTGGCAAGATGGGACTCCATCCACAGAGCCTTCTCAGCATTCAAGATTGTATAGACGCAGTTAAGGACTAAGTGGAATATCATCATATTCGTTATCAATGGTTGCTGAGCAAGGCAAAACAACGGCACATTGATGTTCTCGATGCAGACTTTGTAAATGAATACATCACTGAATTCAAGCCGCCACACAAGGTAACCATCTGGGGTGCCAACAAGTGCAAGCAACTGAGTCTGGATATGACTCGCATGGCAAAGCTTGGTTATTTGAAGCGGCGAACATGCAGTCTTGCCGGTAACTGGCAGCCTGGATTCCCTAAATGGGTATGGAGTTACAGCCCAGGTAAATATGCACACTTATTAGAAAATGAGGATTCGCACAATGAATAAAGATGATTTGCTAGAGGGCGGATAGTTGTAATGTTTTATCAACTGAGTATTATTTATTCACAGAAATTCTAAAAATTAATAAATTAAGGAAATTAATAACGCCATGGATAAGTCGGATACTTACGAATACGCTGGGTTTTGGTCACGAGCAGGGGCAAGTTGCATTGACTCGATTTTAATCCTTATGATTTCATTCCCTATCCTGTACGCCATTTACGGTTCAGCGTATATCAACGACACGGTGGAATGGTATTCGCCATTCAAACTAATAGTAGAGTGGATTTTCCCGATCACAGCTACGATCGTGTTCTGGACGACACGTTCGGCGACACCGGGCAAGATGGCATTGTCGCTTAAGGTATTGGACGCAGAAACTGGGGAACCAATCACAACAGGGCAGGGGTTTGGCCGGTATTTTAGTTACTTTATATCAGCCATCCCTTTGGCACTTGGTTTTATCTGGGTAGCTTTTGATGAAAGAAAACAGGGTTGGCATGACAAGATAGCCTCTACAGTTGTGGTCAGAAATAAAGCTGGTAGTGTGAAGCAAGTAGAGTTCAGTAAAAATAGATAATTTAGGATAAATAAAAAACATTGAAAATAGGATGATTTTAATTATCATGTTTTGATATATGATATTAGAATCATATTGTTATTGATATCCAGTAGTAGAACCCTGTCGCTTGGGTGGTAAAGCGAACGTCATTACATAGCTAAATCTTCTCAAAGCTTGTAGTAGAACCCTGTCGCTTGGGTGGTAAAGCGAACTATAAAACAAGCGCATGCTGCTTTCGCAGCGTAGTAGAACCCTGTCGCTTGGGCGGTAAAGCGAACTGCTCTTGTTCCCTAACATAATTAATACTAGTTATAGAACCCTGTCGCTTGGGTGGTTAAGCGAACTTGGCAGTGTGCTCTGCATGCATGTACCTTGTAGTAGAACCCTGTCGCTTGGGCGGAAAAACAAGCTAAAACCTTTGTTAAACACTTGACTCAATCAAAATAAATATGCAATATAGCTACTGTGTTAGCTAGACACATAAAAAGTAAAGCATATCAATGTAGTAACTCAAAAGAATTACCTCATCTAGCCCAGTAATGGTCGCTAGAAATCACCTATTAAAAACAGCTTCACCACACATGTCTATACATGGCATCGGGAGAGAATTTACGCATGGATTTTATGCGTAAGTTTTTTTGGTGAAAGCCAAAAAACGTCTGCTTGACAGGCGTATTTCAAAACATCCGTTTAACGGAATTTCAATGCATGTCAAAGTGCAAAACCCTGTGGGGATACCATTCCCCATTGGGGTTGGTGTCTCTGCGTTTTTTAAGGAGGCAACAACAATGCAACAACAGACACACTTGAAAGTAAGTCAAATCGTACAGGGCCTCAACCCTCGTCGCCATTTTGACCTAAAAGAAATGGCTGAACTTGAATCATCAGTCGCTGCACAAGGCATTCTCCAACCTATTCTGGTACGTCCCTTACAGGATGGTACATTCCAGATCGTGGCAGGGGAGCGTCGCTGGCGTAGTGCAAAGAAAGTTCATGGAGATGACTACGATATTCCAGTCCATATCCGTGAAATGACAGATGAGCAAGCTACAGCCGCCAGCGCGAGCGAGAATATCGACCGTGCTGCTATGAGTCCCGCCGAGGAAGCTGAAGTTGCTGCAAAGATTCTTGCGCAGCATAAAGGCGACCACGATGAGGCTGCTAAACGTCTTGGTTGGGCACGCGGTACTTTTGAGAAACGTTTAAGTTTGATGCAGTGTTCTCAACCGGTACGTGATGCTTTGACGGAGAAAAAGATTACGCTTGGCCATGCCGAGCTTCTTGCTACCGTCACGAAGGAAAAACAAGATAAAGCACTAGGGAATATTCTAGCGCTCCCGAGTTTACCGTCGATTCAAGAGTTCAAGCAGCAGCTTGAGCAAATTTCTAAAAACCTGGCCACAGCAATCTTTGTAAAAGATGAGTGCGCCGGTTGCCAATACAACTCAACTAACCAGTCACAGCTATTTGCTGAGGCTATCAGTGAAGGTCATTGCACTAACGGGTCATGTTATGACACCAAGACCGAAGCTGAGTTGGTAATCCGTCAAGAAGCTTTGAAGGATGAGTGCCCGACAGTGAGAATTATTCGAGCAGGTGATAATTTCACCAGAATCAAGCTCGTAGCTGAAGGTTCAACCGGAGTTGGAGAGGCTCAAAGCCTGGCGTGCAAGGCGTGCGCGAGCTACGGAGCGGCACTTTCTGCGCTTCCCGGTTCGATTGGGCAGGTCTATCACAATCAATGCTTTGATACAGCATGCAACAGCAATAAGGTTGCAGAGCGAATCAAGGCGGAGAAAGCGGCAGCTGAAGAAGCTCAGGCAACTGCCAAGGCTGAAACAAAAGCGACTGGTCAGGACAAAGCGAAAGCAGAATCCAAGTCAGGCGAAAAAGTGGAAGCTGCGGCGAAGGTCACAGTTACAGACACGACGCGCGTGAAAGAATATCGCGTGAAACAGTGGCGCAAGATTTTGGCGAAAGAACTGTTCGCTAATCAGGAAAAGAACCAGGTGGTACTACTTGCCTTGGGTCTTTGCGGTCTTGCTAAACACATTGATGGCAATAAACTGACTAAGGCATACACAACCCTAACGGGAAGTGAATTGAAAACGTCAGGCATTGGCAAAATTGGTGAGGTGGCCAATACGTTACTAACCGCGAATGAAGAAGTTAAATCCAAGTTACATCTGGCTTTGGCTGCATCAATCGAAGGTGGTATCGAGGAACGGGAAATGCGTCAGTTATTGACGTTCCTGGAGGTCGATATGGCAAAACACTGGCAGTTGAATAAAGAGTATCTCGACACGATGACCAAATCGGAAATCGACGTGATACTTGATGAAGTAGGCCTGAAGGCATTTATCGGTAAGGATTACTCCAAACTGATGAACGGCAAGAAGGACGATATCGTCAAATCAGTACTGGAAGTTGCCGGCTTTGACTATAAGGGAAAAATTCCTAAAGTCATGCTTTACCAGCTTTAATGTAATACAAAACTTGCAGTAACTTTTAAACCCTACGGGTAGCACCATCTCCCGTCGGGGGATGGCTATCTGTATTCATTACGGAGAACCAAAAATGTTTAAGCAACTTGAAGCTTTATTGAAAAACTGCAGCAGTCTCAATCTGATTTTGGCGGCAAACAAAGACGGCACATTATCTGTGACCGTTTTGCCTAAACCAAGCAAGACTGGCGACGATGCTGCAACACTCAGCACCCCATTGAGTCTTACCGCGACAGCGGAACAGCTCGATGCGGAATTTGTGACGTTATTAAGTAGTTATGTGGGAACACATCAATCACTAGCTGAGCAAATTGAAAATACGAATGCGATCCTAGAGGCGGCTAAGAAAGAGTCTCAAAAGAAAGCAACCACGGCTATCAGTAAGTCATCGACAAAATCAGCAGAACCAGCAAAACCTGCCGCAGAAGCATCTGGCGGGGATGGAGGTTCAGACATTGAAGATGAAGAAGACCATGATGGTAACGGTATCGAAAGTACTGGCGGCGACACCAACACTGGTGGCACTGTTAGTACAGGCAACATTCCTCCAGCTGCGAAAGCAGAAGAACCTGCAAATCTTTGGGGTTAAGGAGGCTATATGTCTATCAAGGTACAAACGTTAAAACGTGTTTTCAAATACAACGGCATGACACTTCCAGACCCTGCCGCCGACATGACACCTGAAGAAGTACGCGATTTATACAGTGCGACGTATGCAGAACTTGCAACGGCCGTTGTAGAAGGTCCGGAAACCAAAGGCAATCAGCTGATCTATTCATTTAGAAAAGCAGTTGGCACCAAGGGGTAATTATGAAGACATCACTCAAATCTAGGCTTTTAAAACAGGCTAAGGGTGATGTCCTTTTCAATGAGGGTGGCGGCAACGCCACCTCTTATGATGCGGAGGACATGACGTGTATATCAACAGTAATGCAAAACTTCGTCACCAGGACGACAGAAGCGAAAAACAGCGAGAGGGTCTTAGCGCCTTCATCCGCCATACCGCTAATGTTCTGACCTTACCTAGAATTAGTCAAAAAATCCAGACACAGTTTAATGCCGGAAAATCCATGCAGAATATGGCAGGATTGGCATTGAACCTGTTAAGGAAAGGCTACATCGAGGAATCGGCAACTGGTGATTTACAGGCCCTCATCCAGAAAGGCATTCAGAAATGGGTGCTGGAACAGACTGGGGATTTAAAACTGTTCGATTTCAGTATTGAGATGTCACCAGACATCAAATTCCTTCAAGACTTAATGTATGACAACAGTCTAGAGGAGCTGGAAAAGGATATAAAAACAAAAGTAGGTGCAAACCCGATGTTTTTAATGATTGAACCGGGGTCGCTTGCAAAATTAACTATCGGCGCAAAACTTCAGGAAATCGAAGACAAGGTTCCGGGTCTTGGCAAGACAGCTTACTACTGGCTAGCCACTTGCGGCGGGAGAGTTCTGGAGGTCTATACACCATGGATGGGCAATTATCGTGCTGAACATTTATGGTGGTACGGCAATGACAACCAGGAAGATTACGTTGCAGAGATGGAATCTTACTACGAAGACGATGAAGATAATTTGGCTAGTGCGTTGGATGTTGGCCCGGACTCATGGAATGCAGCATTTCCTGAATGGGTAACCAAAATTGACAATCCGCTAGACGAAAAAACTTTACGCGCTATCGCTACATCAGCGACAGAAAGTTTGGAATCCAATGTAGCACGCATAGTGCTGGAGTTGATCAAATATCAGGAAGCAAGTTTGCCTGATGTACGAATGACTGAGATGGAACCCGTTTACAACGGACTCTATCTGCATTGGCAAGAAAATGATATGTCTGAACGCCTCATTGATGATTACTTTGAGAATCTGAACGTCAATGGCGGCGAAGGCTATCTTGAAACAATGGCGCTAAGTCCTATACCAAGCAAACCATTCCAGTTTAGAAAATGGATAGTGGAAATGGAAAATGGATTCAAGCAACTTAAAAATATCGAACAACTGGTCAATCTGATTGGGGTTCGATGCAACTAGGAGAAATTAAAAATGGCTATCACGGTTTCGTGCAATGTCGGCAACACAAGCTCTGAGCTTGCGGCGGCGATACTGTTATACAAAAATGGCAGGGAAATAAACTTTGTTTCAATCCATGGCATTGAGTATATCAACGATGACATGTCCAAACCCTTTATCGGGGCAGGGCAGCCAGCTTCAAAATCTGCGTTATCAAAACTGGTGCAGGACTTGATTCCAAGTCTTGCCACGAAGCGCACGGTATTGCCTGCAAATGTCCTGTCTTACGACTTTGAGCATCTTGCATGGTATGTACCGCCGGCAGCGAGACAGTTATGGTTCAACAATGTAGAGCTGGGTGGCAAAGTAAGTGCAAAAGTGGACTTGCCGGGGCTGATGTTTTATGTCGGCAATGAAGGTTGGTATGTTTTTGCACTTGATTCAAAAGAACGTCCTACAGCTGATACGCCGCTTTTTGTTTCACCATTCTTGAATGTGTGGAAAGGCGGAAAGATCTGTACCGGCAATATCGACGTTCCAAAACTGGCTTCACCATCCTCATTCGAGGCTTTTGAAGATGCGTTCTTCCGCAGCTACTTCACCCATATCAACATTCATGGGAAAGACCAACTGGTGAAATATCCAGGGGGGCCTTACAAGCTATGGAAAAAACTCATTGAGGGAAGCATCAAGAAATTTCCTGTCAAGGCTTTGGTGCCTTACGGGAAAACGGTTGGTGAGTTTTTGGAAAATTTCAATGAAGGGAACAATCATGCTAGATAAGCGCGATGCAGCACTACAATCGCTTACTCCAAGCGTGATGGTGCCTAAATTTGGTAGTTTGGAGCCTATGGGTCAGTCAGGCCAGCGTTTCTTGCTGGCCAGTGACGGGCTTTGGGTAGAGGTAAAGCGTCCTTGGCTGGACTTGGTTGTACCGCTGGCCAATCAGTACGTGATGCTGATGCCCTATGGGGTTCTGGAGCAAAAAATGCAGTTTAACTTCGGTTCGTTGCCTTTGTCTTTTTTGATGGTTTTTGTCAATGAGGCGAAGGCACATCTTCCTAATGAATGTGCAGCATGGTTCATTTGGGATGAAGCAACAAGGCAAATGCGGTTTGAAATGCTGGAGGCGAATCATGCTTCTAGCGGTTCAATCGAATATCGTTGCCCAGAACTGAAAGAAGGAGAGCATCTGGTGGCCGACATCCATTCACATGGAGAAACGCCAGCTTTCTTTTCCTTTCAGGATAATGACGACGACCGTACTGAAGTGAAAATTGCGATTGTGGTTGGCAATGTTGATACGGATACACCATCCATCAGGATGCGGTTATGTGCTAACGGGTATTTTGCTGAACTTCCGTGTGAAGGACTAGGCAAGATTGGGGGATGTGATGCATAAAATCAACCCAAGACTCGTAAGCCGTAAAGTTGAAGTGGCCTTGATAGGCGCAGGCGGGACAGGTTCTCACGTCCTGACCGGACTTGTGGATTTACACTTGTCACTGCTGGCGCTAGGTCATCCTGAAGGGCTTGATGTCACTGTGTACGATGACGACATGGTTTCCGAGGCTAATATTGGACGGCAGAAGTTTGCCCCATCCGATGTTGGTTTACCGAAAGCCATGGTACTGGTTAATCGTGCCAATATGCTGTTCGGCACAAGCTGGGAAGCAAAAGTAAAACGTATTGATAAAGGCAGCAGAATAAACGCAGACATAGTTATCGGTTGTGTAGATAACAGGTTGGCTAGGGCTAGTATTATGCAGGCATTTCGTGGCGCGTACTGGCTTGATTTTGGAAATCGGCGGGATGATGGTCAAGTTGTACTGGGGCAAATACCTTGGGAAGACAAAGATAAGTCTGCAGACAGGTTGCCGCATATCGGCGAACTGTTTCCGGATAGCATCAACCCTGATCTTGAGGACCAGGACGATAGTCCATCCTGCAGTTTGGCGGAAGCTCTGGAAAAACAGTCGTTGTTTATTAATAAGTCCGTGGCAGATTACGGGCTTAATATACTCAGCATGCTGTTCAGACACGGCGAGATTGCGTTTCATGGTGGTTTCATCAACCTGAGAAGTGGTCGCTCAACGCCTTTGGCTGTAGATGTCGAAACGTGGAAACGTTTGGGTCATAAAGTCCGTAAAACGGCTAAACCTAAACAGAAGTAATGCAATATCCCTCACATGCCTTCGGGCGTGAGAGGGCTTCTCAATGCGCTAACGTATTGGAAAGCCTTCTTGGATAAGGCTAAAGTTCGATGGCTGCAAAGCCGCGAGTGTCTGTTAAGGACGCATATCAAAAGAAGTAATCATAGCTGTAAATCATTGACCATTTGGGGGCAATCTATCCCCTGGGATGGTCGCCTCCTTTTTTAAATTTAAAGAAGGGGTAAAACATGACTGACGCAAAAAAAATGCTGTATGACACCTGTGATTTGCAAGCATTGATTTCAGTGCTCAAATCAATCAGTTCGTTCAGGCAGTACTCTATTTTAGACGGGAGTTATCATCACAATGATAATGCAGATGAATATCTGGAAGCCCGGCTGGAAGAAACAAAGAAACGACTGCTAGAGGACACTTCCGTTATTTTCATGAACTGGGTCTACGAGCAGGCGTATCAAAATAAATTCTGGTTCTATCGGTTCTCTGAAGATGGTCTATCCATGACTATTCTGAATAGAATGAAAATCACCAAACAGGCAAACGGCACACTGAAGGTTTATGCTTTGAAAAAAGCAGGGTCAGTTCAGCTTGGCGAATGTATGGTAATGGATGACGCGGTAGAGTCCGTAACGCTTCTTGGCAAGACATGCATATCTGATTTCAGGTTTCGTCTTTTTAATGGACTCTTTGATTCATTGAAAAATGATTGGGTGGATGCGCATGATTTATCCGGGTTCTCGGATGAAGATCAAGATAAACTCAAGGATGAAATTCGTGTAGGCATAAAGGAAAAGGCACATGGGAAACTCATCCATACCTTGTTCGGAATGCCGTTCCATGTCCTGTCAAAGACTTGCTACAAGGCAATCTACGACTGGATAGATAAGGACACGCTGAAGTATACGAGCCTGTTAAGTACTTCATTTTATGTCAATGATACCCATTACAACTTTGTTGTGGAGAACCGTGAAGCATTGGATGAAATACAAGCTATCGCTCCAGGTATGCTGCCGATTGTTTTTTCCATGAAGACTGCAAATCTTCAGGTGATTAAACATAAGCTCATGGATGAACATTCCTTGACTGAAGCAGGATGGAGATGGTTAGTAAAACAGAAACGCTCTATTTTAAAGGCGCTGAGTAACTGCTATTGGTCTGGTGGCGTCTGCGCTATGGCCAATATCCTGTCAGCAGCCAATATACGTGAACCGCAGTTCTATCTGTTTGCCAAGTCATTAGGCAAATATGGATTGCTCGGGTTTCATTATGTCATAAATGCAGACAAGGCTTACATGAAGCAATACAACCGACTGTTAAGGGTAGTGTTTGAACAGGCAGAAGTGGCGCGTAAGCAAGGTCGTATCAAGAACTTTGTTCGCGATGAAGTTGCATTCCTGATGGATTGGCTGGGAGGAACCCGTGGTGTTTTACCTAACGGTGATTTCAACTGGAAAGGTTTGAAAACAAGACAGGAAGCATGGCATGAAGAACAGGCGAAGATTGAACAGGCAAAGAACCCTATAGGCTGGAAGTCTTTAATAGACTCGGAAACATTTGAGGATATAAAGATCACAGTCACAGCGTTGAATTCCGCGCAAGCATTGGTGGATGAAGGCCGTGCCTTGCATCACTGTGTAGGAAGTTTTGTGGGACGCTGCAGAGATGGCGATTCGCGTATATTTTCTGTACGGGACATGAGGGGCAAGGCTAGTGCCACGCTGGAATTGGTTAACCAGAATGGACACTGGGCTATTGGCCAGGTGCGCTCTTATTGCAACTCCAATCCAACGGATGCTTGCCATAAAGCCTGTGAAAAATTCCTGAAACTCTATAATCAAATGTGGAGGAGTATGGACGAAGGTCAGCGAGAGGAATCGCTGAAATGGTTTAGGACAGACGAAGTTGAGGTCAAGCCTTTAGCTCAGTTGCCTTTTGAGGACTATGCTGAAGATGTCACTTTCGCATTGGCTGCCTGATCCGAGTATTTGCAGTACAGCCACTCATACCTAACGGTGTGGGTGGTTTTTTTATAGTTACCCTTTAAATTACCAATAAAGTTGCGTTAATGAAATTGTATGAAAAAATAAATCGTCAATAACTTTACTTTTATATCATTTTTATGAAAAACATATTAAGACTTCTAGTTTTGTTATCTATCACTTTCATGAGTGCTTTGTCCTACGGGACAACTAATAGTGGAAGCCAGATATTCAATAGCGTCGGTGAGTATAACCAAGAGCAGATAGCGCGTGCCAAAAGATTCTGGATACCAGATGAGCAGCAATCTGGACCAACCTGTGTTTGTCACACAATGAACAATTTAAATGCTGCCTTAACAGGGGTAAAGAAACCTCTTTCAGCTGAAGCTTTATCTGCCTGCAAAAACCAAATATTTTCGGATAGATATAGTAAATTTATGAAATCAACGCCTGGTGAATTATTTGGCGGCACTTCCGTCTTACACGGTTCAAACCTAACTTCGGGGAAAATTGCAATTAACAAGATCATCGATGCCATAGACGACGGAAAAGTAGCTGCCGTTAGCTTAAATGCTGAAGCTATTTACGATGAATACTCTGGTAAATATGTCCATGAACCTTTTCAAAAAATTAAAGGTATCCCGCATGCGGTCATCGTAATAGGAATCCAGAGAAATAAATATGGAGAGGTTACTAAATTCATTCTTGCGGATAGCAGTGGGCCAAAGCGTAGATATATGGTTTCTAATACTGCCTTTGAAAAAAGCTATAGCTCTTTAAGAGCGCAATTTTCAAGAGGTGTGTTTATACCGGCTAAGTCAATTTACTCAGCCATTAAGTACGAGCCTCATTCATAAATTGAATTGGAAACATAATGCACATGATTAAAGTAAAAACCAAAGAACTTACACGCAACGCCCTTAATTGGGCAGTAGCTAAGGCTTTAGGCCGGTTAAATAACTACGAACAGGATATCCTGTCTGGACAACGACATCTTCATGCATACGGCACTAGCGATTCTATTGCAAATCCGATTATTGATAGTGAAAACATCACCATTTCGTTTGTGACTGACAGCCAATGGATAGCTAATAAAGAATTTGATGCGGAGACGCGGATTATTGCAGGTTTGCGGTGTTATGTTGCCAGAAAGCTGGGCAATGAAATAGAAATCCCAATAGCCATTTTGGACCGCGATTACCGTGAAAAACTGAATGAAATCACTCCTGAAGATGTGGATGAGATGAGTGTGGAAGAAGTTTATGCTCTGCGGGTGCAGCAGCTTGAAGATGAAGACATGACCACAAGCGATGCCCAAAGCTGTGCTGATGTAGAAGATACTAGGGGCACTATTGTCGATAATGTCAAAAACAATCTTGGGAAATTCATTGTAAGAACATAGGTTAAGGACAAAATATGAAATTTATCCCCGGTGAATGAAGTTTTAGGCGAATGTAACTATCTTTGAAAATATAACCACGATAAATGGCCTTTATATTCGATTGCTAGAAAATCATATCCTGTAATAATTAAAGCAATAATTTTACTACCTTGAGAAATTACAATGAGCCATAATAAATCACAGTCAGGCGTAACCTTAATTGAGCTGATAATCTCAATTTCAATTATTGCTGCTTTAAGTGTTGGGGTTAATAGTCTCATTGACCGTTCCACTGAAGACACCCGTGCTTCAGTCACTGCATTACACCTGAAGACGGTAGGTGATGCGGCCAACGATTACATCAAGGATAACTATGCAGCAGTCACGGGTGTAGCTACAGCAACAACCCCGGCAATTATCCGCGTCAGTGATCTAATTGCAGGGGGATATCTTAGCGCGGGCTATAACGTACAGAATCCACGCAATCAAAATACCTGCGTTCTGGTACTAGAACCTTCTGCCAACAATCTCACTGCGCTTGCTATCACCGAAGATGGAGATACCATTGACGATTTAACCTTGGGGCAAGTAGCGGCAACAATTGGCGGTGCAGGAGGCGGGGTTTATTCAACTGATACTACTGCAGTACGCGGTGCAATGGGCGGTTATAACCTGGCTCTCGGCAATTTTGTGAATGCCAACAACCTTAACCAGAAATGCGATGGTACTGCAGGCACACCAGCATTTACAGCTGGGCATCCAATGGTGGCACTATGGTTTGCCGACGGTAATTCACTATCCGCGACCTTGTACCGTGATGCGGTACCAGGTAATCCTCAACTTAACACCATGAATACCCCTATTTTAATGGGTGCTGGCACTGTACAGACTGTGAATGGCGCATGTGCAGATGTCGGAGCTATGGGACGAGACAATACTGGCAAGGTGTTGATGTGCGACAACACTAACCTTTGGAAAACGCAAGGGAGTGCATTCTGGAACGATCCTGTTGCTACCTTCGCAGCACTTCCTGTCTGTAATGCAGCATCGGCTTGGCAAACAAGGGTAGTGCAGACTCCTTCCGTTGGCACAGGCGCGAGACCGTATACTTGTAATGGGGCTGGCACGTGGCAACCATTAGCAGTTAATGATGCAGGTAATCTGACAGTGGCTGGCACCACTACAACTGCTACTTTATCTGTGAGCGGCAATGCCGGTGTGTCAGGCAATTTAGGAGTCAATGGCAACACGACATTGGGTGACGCAGTTACTGATACGGTTACAGTGCCAGGTACAGCCTCTATCAATAAATTAGGTGGTAATTTAGAAATAACACCTGTTGCGGTAGAGAATACAGGATGTGCCCCAAATGGACGTTTAGCCCGCGACGCTGTTGGTTTGATACTTTCTTGCCAATCCGATGTTTGGAAGCGTCAGAACACCTTTGGAGGGCAATACTCCACAAATCTATCTGTAGGTTGTTTTATAACTAATAATTACACTGGGGCATGCTCTTGTCCTAGTGGTACCTCAGCAAGATTGGTAGGGCTCTGGGGTGCTTGGGCTAATCACGATACTTTTAACTATATTTGTTATTGATTATCATCTTGCCAATCCGGTGTGTGGAAGAAAGCCTCTGGTGGGGGCGGTACAGGATTAACTGGAGTGATATCACCATTAAATGGCATGTATAGAAGCTGCACAGCAACGCCAGCTTATCCATTCAATTCACCTTCCATTGCAGAAGCTCAGGTAAGCACTTCAAATATTCCTTATACGCGAGTTAGGCATTGGGCCGGGAGCTTATATTGCGACTCAGGCTGGGTACAAGGGTTTTATGCATACTGTGCATCTCCATATAGTTCAGGGTATGGAACAGCATCATGGAATCCTGTCGGGAGCCCTCCTGTATTATCAGGATATCAAATAGAAGCAAACGGACGAACTGCAACATGTTCAAGCGCATTCCCTGCAACATAATCTCTTTGCCAATCCGGTATTTGGAAGAAAGCCAGCGGCAGCACTATAGGAGGTTCAAAATTTAATGGTGGCACTACTATAGGGAATATGTCTGTAAAGAGTTGTCAAGGCTCGTTAGGTGGTGGATGTAACGCTTTAGCCACCTGCCAGACAGGTTCTATTCTTGGCGGTTTATGTGCACCTAGTCCTACTGGATATGGTCAAATTCTGGGAAATGGTTATTATTGTTCTGCTAATGGTACTGGCAGTTATGGAACAACTTCGTATGCCACAGCGACTGCTTTCTGTTCATAATTAGGTTTCGACCTCTTTGCCAATCCGGTGTGTGGAAAAAGGCTATGGGCGATCTCGCTTCTGGCCTAATTTGTGGACATTATTCAGACATCGATGGAGCCGTGGAGCTATGTAAAGGCAACCACCCAAGATGGTCGTGTCCTGCATCATTCCATCAAAGAGCGTATTGTGCTGAACAATGGCATGGCGGCTGTGTAAACTGGGATTGGCAATGTATTGCAAATTAAATTTTTTGAAACATAAAATTATTGGCAAATTACTCACAGCTATATGTTGTAATCCAACCGCCCATGCAAGGTCCAGCTCCACACATAACCGGAACGTTGGCTACTATAACAGGGGATTTTCCCGCAGGACAGCTGCAAGCTCCTGTCCGAGCATTGGATCTTACACATCCACTATAAGAATTCCACATATATCCCCCATTACCATTTGAATAAAAACCGCCAGTGCTGCTCACAGTGCCGCTGGCTTTCTTCCAAATACCGGATTGGCAAAAAGGTATAGAGTCCTAAGATATAGTTAACACTTTCATTAAAAAAAAGTATTAATGTAATTGTTCGTTGAACTCAGTTGCCAATGGGTCAATCATAAACACTACATTTTCATCCACAATATCAAGATACTGATCCGGTTCAACTATAGGCTCGGAATGTTTAATAGCATTAACTATTTTTCTTAACAACGCATCTTGAGCTTGTTTAACGAGTTGATTCTTACACTCTCCGGTAAATGAAATGTCTTCAAAATCTAAAACTTTAATTGTGATTGAATTTTCTTCTGTAAAAAATGCAGCAGGGTATGGAATTAAATAGTCGAGAACAACTTGCCGGCCTTTATTTTTATTACCATCAAGTTTCCCAACCAATCTATGTGCTTTAAGGTGGGTATATCTTTTTAGCATAGACAGGCTTTTATGACCACTTATGGCCGACACCTCAAGCATGTCCAGAGTACCCAATTCAAAAAGCCTTGATACCGCTTCATGTCGTAGGTCATGAAAATGCAAATCAACTATGCCAAGTTTGATTAACATAAAACGCCATGTGGATTTTATCCCTTGAGAGGTGTAATTAAATACTTTACCGCTGTTTTTTATTCCAAGTGAAATAAAAACCTCTCTGGCTTTATTGGATAAAGGGACATCCCGCTTAGTCCCATTTTTAGTTTCAGGTAAGTGGGCTATTCTAGATTTAAGATTAATATGCTCCCATCTTAAAGCCAATATTTCACCCTGTCGCATAGCAGTTTCCAGCGCAATAACAACAATGGCATAGAGTTCATGATTTGAAAAATTATGACAATACCTTAAGATCAATCTTTCTTCACGATTAGTAAGTCTACGATCTCTTCCTGGAGCAGATTTAGGTTTGCGTACGTTGCTGACAGGATTTTTATCACACCATCCCCATTCTATTTTGCATATATCAAAAAAGTTCGACAGAAGGGATAACTCTAGTCTGACGGTGCTGGTTGATAAAGGTTTATTTGTTTTATGATTAATTTGCTGAAGACGCATATCGCGATATTTAGCGATATCGACACTGGTAACCTGATAAACAACTATATCCCCCAAAAAGCTTTTACTAATTGTAGATATCCTATGTTTTTCGTTTTCGTATCCTTTTTTTAATATAGATACAGTTCGCAGATATTTATCCAGCGCGACTTTTGTTAATACTTTACGCATTAACTATCTTTTAATTCAGCTAGATTTTTATCAACCAATATGGCGAGTTCTGAAAATGAAATACAGAGCGCTTCGCACAATAGAAAAATTGTGTCTAGGGATGGGGAATTGCGGCCCAATTCTATAAGGCTGATAAAAGTCCTGTCTAAAAGAGATAAATCAGCTAAAGCTTCTTGAGTGAGTTTTCTGGATTTGCGTAATTCTCTTATAACTAGGCCGAATGCTATATTATTGTTCTTCATTTAACCTCTCATTGAGATTAAATTAAAGCAATATCCTAAAGTCAAGTCATCCGCATATATTCGGAATTATGTTACGCAGGTTATGTTTAATTGGCTACGGAAGACGGAATAGTTTGTTTCATCGCCCAGTTTCATTAATTGAAACTAATTACCCAATAATTTGAACCAAAATTTGACAAATTTCAGATTCGTGTAATCTGGATTTATCTACAACAACATTCAGGCAACTGAATTTGTCAGGTGCTGCTAAATTTACTAAGGCAACATTTAGCACTTGATAGATTTTGTCCTATCAAAATAATTTAACCATGAATAAATCAACCATATCACTGGCAGTGAATATTGGCCATGCCATTTCCGTATCACGCCGCGCACGCAAAATTAAACAAGCTGACTTGGCTGGAATGGCTGGGATAGGCATGAATACCATGGTTTCAATTGAAAAAGGGTCACCTACCGTCCAGTTGGGATTTTATCTTCAGGTATTAGATTCACTGGGAATAAGCGACATATTGAACCCACTAATTAAACTCTCTAGCGATACTGTAGCAATTGAATCCATGGCTACTTTATTACCAAAACGGGTGACCAATAACAAAAAAAGCAGAGCGTACTAAAATGGATTTTAATAAACGGTTTACTGATAATTTTGTAAAGACGCAATCGTTTATCAAAGCAGCAGAATTATCTACAGACGGCTGGGATGCAAAGGTACTAGAAGCAACTGTTCTAAGCAAACCACAATCGTTTGGCTATATATGGGACTGTGAGACTAACTTTATTTTCATGTTCTCTGCAGATCAAGAAGAATTCCATAAAATATCGGTGAGCGCTTCTAATGAATCTACAGAAGTGAAACAGCTTTACCAGGATGCATTGTGCGAAGCTATAAGACTAGCGTCAATTGACTCTAAGGAATTTGGTGACTGGAAACAGTATCTCGCTGTGGCATTTACCAACTACGCAGGCACCACACGCACTTGGGAAGCTTCCGGACGTATGCGCGATGGCGGACATTATATAGTTTGCCGCTACAAGAATAAAACAGCTGGGGTTTATACATTACGCCCATTCCTTATCAGGTCTAGTGATAATAGGCCAGTGGCTGTACCTCAACTATTTGAGATGCTGGCCGATGTTCACAGTATTGATAAAACCAATCATCCTGAATGGTTCGAATAATGGCAGAAACGCCTGATTGCCCTTATTGCGAGAATCCTGCCAAACTGGTGGATAGTAAAGAAATTTATCCTCATAGAAAGGATCTGGCAGCTCAAAAATATTATCTATGCCGACCGTGTAACGCTTACGTCAGATGTCATCAGGACACAGAACGGCCATTAGGCAGCCTTGCAAATCCGGAGTTAAGGGCTGCACGGACTAAAGCTCATCAGGTTTTTGATGCATGGTGGGAAAATAACAAAATAACCAGAACCCAGGCATATCATCTGCTGGCCAAGCAATTGGATATCAATGACAATGAATGTCACATCGGGATGTTTGATTTAAAAAAATGCCTCAAAACCATAGAAACCTATGGCGAGGGATTATTTTAGCCGCTATTGTTCTATAGACGCCAATCCAGCTATATAACGCTTGATTTCGATATGCGTTTTGAACAGGTTGCTTCTCAATTTCTTTACCAAGGCTTTACCTTTAATCTGGATTTGTACTTGGTCAGTATCAGAGATTTCCTGGGCATCAAATACTACTAATTTAGCCCCTACACTGAGGCTATTTCCTTTCAGTTTATGGCACACATTCGGTAATGCGGAATAGTTTCCTGTCTTGACCATATCTTCGATGTTTCCAAGTTGCTGGAGAGATTCCCTCAAATACACCCTTAATAACTTGCTTAAAAAACCTTGGTTATTTTTTGTGACGTTATGAAGCTCATCAAGTACACTAATGTCGAGAACTCTTCTGTCAATACCATTGAAGTAGTTTATCTTTTGTTTCCCAGACAACACTTCCATACACTTCAAAGCTGTTATATTAGGGTTAGTAGAGGTTAGTTTTGAAATCGTCACAAACAGCCGGTAAGGATCAGCTGGTTTAGTAAGAAATGCATCAAACCCTGCTTCTTCAGCGCGGGTTTTTGCTTCCAGTGTGGCATCTGCAGTAAAGAGAATGTACTTTGTATCATGATTATCTGGGAGGTTAATGCGATGCTGCTTCAACACCTCATCACCATTCATAATAGGCAGATTCAAATCGGTAATAACCAGGTTAAATCGCTGCTCATTCAATGCGTCCAGCATCTCCTCACCATCGGTAACCAAAGTTACATTGTGGCCAACAGCCTGTAATAACTTGATTAATACAGTCTGATTGATTGGATCATCCTCGCCGATAAGTATGTTTAGAGTATCAATTTTGAACGATACTTCTGCAGCACCATAAATATCTGTTTCCAATTTAGGAGGTTTCAGACATTGCTTAAATTCCAAATCGAACCATATTCTAGTGCCTGCATTTTCCTCGCTTTCCAAGCTTAGTTCAGAGCCTAATATTTCCACAAGCCTTTTAGAAATAGACAGACCTAACCCTGTACCACCATATTTGCCATTTCTAGCTACATTGGAACGAGTGAAGTGATCAAATACATACTGTTGCTGCGCAATTGGAATTCCAATGCCTGTGTCCTGTACAGAAAATCTAATTAGGAACCTATCATTATGTCTTGATAATATTTTAGCTGAGAGTTCTATAGCGCCTTTCTCTGTGAATTTAACGGCATTGCCAAGCAAATTGGCCAATATCTGACGTAATAAATACTGGTCACCGTATAAACAGATTTCTGGAGGGAATTGCACATTAATCGGGATGGACTTGGCTGCTGCTTGCAATTCGAATATCTGGGCGGTTTCAGCAAGAATTTCCTTTAGGCATATCTGATCACTTACAACATTAACTCTACCTTCCTCGATTCTGGCAATATCCAACACATTATTGAGCAGTGAAAGAAGTAATTTGGATGAACTGTCAATGCTATTAACAATGTGCCCTTGCTCGCAGTCCATTTTGGTTTGTTTTAGCAAGGGCAGCATCCCGACAATCCCATTTAAAGGGGTGCGTATATCATGACTGATGGTAGCCAGGAACCGGCTTTTTGCCTTACTGGAAGCCTCAGCTTTGTTTTTTGATTCATTTAACTTATAGATAAGCGCAGCGACATACAATGGCAACACTGTCAGCATGATTAACAGGCTGTCACCGATAATTTTGTGCTCCACCCAATAAGGATTATTGGATATAACGTAAAACATTCCTGTGACACTAAGTATCTGGGCAGTGACTAAGAAGTTTATTCCATAGCGGAACCCGTTGGCGAATATAACCCATAGGTAAATGGAAGACATCAGGACACCGAACTGGTCTTCAGTCAACATTAACAGGGTAATACCGCCAGTATCCAGAACAATTCCTGCAAGACGCTGCATTGCAAAATGGTGCTTTGTGAATCTAATACAGGCAATCAGGAGAGAAACCAGCATCAGATAAATAATCATGATTTCAATTACTTGTCCGGTGACATGTTTCTGATAATACAAATATAACAATACTAAAAAACACGCTATAAAACGTACTATAGATTGCCTGTAAGCTGTTATATCAAATTGGCAAATAGCCATGACCATCCTTGAATTTTTAATGTTTGAACTGGAGAATAAACCAGCACTAGCAACAAAAAGCATACCAAAATGAACTTTATAATTCATCACTTAAAATGAAAAATAATAAGACAATAGCAGGGTGAAAATCGTAAATTTATGTTAGGCCTACTAATGTCTCGTCGATTAATAAAATTTGTATCTGTTTTTGCATTCCTAGCATGTATTGGCTCTTCATTTATACTTTACCACCAGTCTATAGATTCATTGCAATCAGAAGCGGTCTTATCAAATAAGCTGCTTGAGAATCTCACTACAGCAAAGATCATAAATAACTACCTGCAGCAGAGTAATGACAGGACTCGTGAAGAGTTTAGCAAGAGACATGATTTATTCACCTTGGCAGAAATTCAACGCCGAACTTCCAATGAAGCTAATTGGGCGTCCCATTCTAAAACATCAGGTCAAATCAAAGCAGATTTATCAAAAAACCTTCCTCCTGATGAAACGGTGGTAACGAAATGGTTAGGAAACATTCTGTTCCAAATCATTTTAGAAGAAGAAAAATCGTATTCCAAATCCAACATAAATGTTGCGCCTGCCGCTATTCTAGCAACCCCTAAATGGTCAATATTGTTTGTTATTATTTTATTTACTGCCTTAGTCACAGCTTTTAGCGTGGGTTTAATCTATGGCTTAAATAAAAATAAAGTTCAGGAATAAAGGAAAATAATGAAAAAAAAATGGTGGTGGTTGGATAGTCAGTACTGGCGCGCGGATATGAATCGGGTAATGGAGAATCACTTGAAATTCATTGATCGCCAGAAAGATGAAACTACTTCTGTATTCTATGGGCATCCTATCAAAGCAACAGATGGCGTATATCACCCGTCTGAAGGCTCGTCCACGCATTTTATAGGAGATGCCTTGTTTAGACTGATAAAGCCAGAGACAAGCATGCTGGAAGTAGGGTGTGGATCAGGAGCACTGTCATGTGTTGCTGCAAAATTAGGGGCTAAACGTGTGGTAGCTACAGACATCAGCGATCTTGCTTATAGCTGCGCGCATAACAACGTTAAGTCGCTTGGACTTGAAGATAAGGTAGAAGTACTAAAGTCAAATCTACTGGACCAGGTGCCGGACGAAAAATTTGACTACATCGTATTTAATCCGCCATTACTGCATTGCGAGCCAATCCCACAGGCTAAAGTAGGCAAGAAAGAATACAACGAGATTGCAATAGATCATAAAGGTAAGGCAACCCTCGATTTTGTAGCTAAAGCCAAACCATTCTTAAAGAAAGATGGCACGTTAATTCTACTTACCAGCAACATCGGTGATAAAGAAACCATTCAACAAGCTACTGAGCTAATGAGCGAAATAGGTGAAGTTAATGCCATTTCTGCCATGTACCGACAATCTGGCTCACAGTGGCGCTTTGTATTAGCTGTAAAAGCTGAGTAAATTATTCTAAGGTGAGGAAATATGAGTAAAGAGAAAATAGACACTCCACAGGCCGCGAGAATCGCAGTATTTGAAAGAACCGGGCAGTTCATCAACCAGGCTAAATCTTCCACAATGCAGGAACAGAAAGCCTCGATGATATGGGCTGTCAATGACATGATCCCTTATGTAAATAAGGCTTCAGACATCAATGTATCCTCTTTACAGTTTAACTGTACCTTTGGTGGACATACATTTAACTATTCAATTGCCATTAATGTAGGCGAAATCAGAATTGGTATTTTAATACCAGAATCTATTCAATCAAATAACGGTTTTGTCAGCCTAGACAATCTAGATATGTATGACTATGCCTCAGAATATAGCCCGAAGAAGATACTTCGAGTACTGACTAATGGCATGTTCTTGGATCATATATTCAACGTCAGGTTCGGTTCTGTAGAAGTAACCTACAAAGCTATGGCCGCAGCTACAAAAGATGACAAAGCCATCGATATACTTGCTGACGCTATAGCTAAAGAACTTATCCATATCAATCATGGTTTGATGCATGCCTTTTCAAGCAAAGGATTCCTGGTGATGAATACAGGCATCTACACTGATGATGAAAAGAGGATTGGGAAAGTCCAATCAAAACTTTCAAGTGCTGAATTACTGAAGAAATTGGGTATCCAGCCTGTGCAGTTATTGCCGCTTGATGATGAAAGTTACATGGTAATCTATCCTGAAACAGACGCGGATATTGAGTCTAAAATGGACAAAATGAACGCAGACTACAATAAAGCTAACTAACTTGAGTCAATCTGCTAAAACTTATCTAGATTCTATCTGGCCTAAAGCTGACTGGGCTAGCAATATCAATGATGAAAGGCCAGATGAACTCCTCAACCTGCTTGCGGCTCTCTATGAAGGTATCCGTGAAAACCCGCGGAAAAATGAAGGGTCTATTACTGATGAGCAATGGAATGAAGCATATGTTGCAGGTGTTCGCGTATTAAAAGCTATATTCAGGAAAACAAGAACGGTTGAAGACGCATTGACAGTGAATGAGCTTTTTGCCAGTAGATTTGGGCTAAATTATTATGAGCTGCAATCCATGCCACTGGAACGCAGCTACGTTTACTGGGCAATCAGCAAGGGTGAGTTACCGGCTGAGTCCATTCATGCGCTAAAAATAACGGAAATCGCAGGCTCTTCCATAGACCATTTTGAAATTGGCTTGTAATTTAACCCTAAATTTGACAAATTCATAATAAATGTAAAATAACTGCATGAATACTGAAAATATAACACCTCATCAGCAAGCCATTATAGACAAAGCCATCAATTGCGGTGCCAAGATAGAAGGCGGTAAAATCTCATTCTCGTTGAGTGAATTAGAAACCTTCAATTCAAGGATAATCAAGAAAAGTGTGGCTAAAGTAGATTTGCCAGAACCTATCCGTTCGATATTGCTGGCAACAGCTACTGGTGACTGCTGCTAAAGGTAAAAATGAAGAAAAATTTAAAAGATACTTCCATCCCAGAGCAATCAAAACTAATTAAATGGATTGACGATCCGCGCCGCGGTAAAGCTACTGCGAACTTCAGTGAAGGTGTTGAACGTCAAATTGCAATTCGTTTTGAAACATTGTTTGATCGCCTGGCAACACTGAAAAAAACCAATAATGGAACAGGATCGCCGTCAGAAGAATAGGGAAGGAATGCCAGGTGTGGCTGAATTGATTGATGCTCATACAGCGGCATTTGGTGATGATTTCATCCTATTAAGATGTATAGATACTTCCACACACAGCAGAGTCACCACAAAAGGGAATAAACCTTATCCATTCCCTGAAGAGCTTGAATCAGAAACACCTCCACCCGTTGAGCTATAAACAGGTTCATTATCTTAAATAGAGTATCCCCTGCAGTAATGCTAGATGCGCCGGATAGAATGCATAGAAGAACCATTTGCAACGCGGCAGCCTGAATTGGAATTTCCAGATAAGGCCGAGCGCAAGTAAAGGTAAAGCTAACAGAGGATAATATGACTGTACACCCAGCGATACGGCAACCAGACTGGCTACGAATCCCATTGATGCGTCTGCAGATATATTCCCTTTAATAATATCTCGTGAAATAAAATAACTAGCCAGTACATACACCGGGCCAGCCCATGCATAATCTACAAAGAGACCGAAAACAGCTAACACGATCCACGCAGAAATTTGCTTATACCTATAGGTGATGAAAACACCCAAGGCCAACGTAAACATGATATTCAATGGGATAGGGTTGTAGATATATGCCCAATAGAAAGGTTGTGCAAAACACCCAAAAATCAACAAGAGCCGCATCATGCGTGATTCAATCTCTTTGTTATTGTTTGCAGCTGCTTGTGCCAGGTTGTAACCGAGAATAAATCCGAATATCGGGAAAGCTAACCGTCCTATTATGACAATATATTCAGGTGTGCCGTAAATCAGTCCGTTGCTAAAGTGAAACATTGCCATTGCAACTAATGCAAACCACTTCAGAACGTTTAAATAGTCTCTCGACATATGGTAAGTCGTCATTTAATTATTTATCGCTGCAGAAGGTTTTAGAAGGGTGCTCAGTGACTGTGTAAATATTGACGGGGTTCCCAATGATGGGTTTTTAATGTGATGGCATTCAATACAGAACTCTTCCAATAGTTCTGCAGCAGCTTCTCCAATAGTAATGAAGGCGCATCCTTCAAAAACAGAGAAGAATTCACGGTGTATATGATTAGCTGCCTCGATCTCATGAAGTTTGGTCGGGCGGTTTGTCATAGTATCTTCAGCATAATGGGTATGGAATGGAAAAGCATTCCACGTCATGACAGTACGCGGGTCAATCTTATTGGCGAATAGAAAGTGATACAGGACAGCTGAAGATAAATCTCCCATGCCATATTTCGATACTTGGAAATGCTCTGCGCTGGTACGTTTAGCCTCAATGTCAAGAATCGGGTACCGGCTGGCCAATTCATAATTGGACTGACTCAATAATGTGCGTTCGTCGGTCATGGCAATGCCGGTAAATTTCGCATCCTTGCTGACATAAGCCTCCGTGAGAATAACCACCTTGGCGTGCTCAACTCTGGCATGGATATAGCTGGTAAGCTGGTTCTTTCTGATAACAGGAGAATCCTTGCTTGCATCATACTTTTCATCAAAATCTATCAGCGGGTTAAATACATTGTCCAGTTTAGGGAAATGCAGAAGCATATCTATCAGTAAATCAGCGTTATTTTTTTTCATTCGGTATCCAAGGTAATGTCAAAGCAGGCTCATTGGAGCGCATGGCGGTGAATTGACCGTTTTTTTTGATTAAGGCGATATCGCTGGATATTGCACCAGAGTATTTATTCAAGGGGACCTGAAGATACTCTGCGTTACGCATTACATCTGTCAATGGCTTAACTCTGTCTTTAGTAGTGCATGGCAGATAACTTGGTGTCATCCACAACATCGCTATATCTTCAGCCAGTAAATAATGCTTGCCATCCAGTACTTTCGCTAAAATGATGGCAACGGGGAAGGGGTATTCACCATGCTCCTTCAAGGTCTGCGTCCTGAAAGGAAATTTTTTATATTTGATATAGGTTGGAAGATTATCCATTACCCTGAAACGAAGGCAATTAGATTTAGTAGCTTCCTGGTAGTCGCATGTTCCAATAGGTGCGATCAAAAGCGCATAGTGTCTATTTGAACTGCAAGACTTAACAAAATTGAAACATCCATCACGCATTTGATTCAGGTTGGATTCATCCATTTTAGGCATGATCCATAACAACTTGGAAATTGGAATACCATTCAGTTTGAGGCCGGTGGCACCTTTATGGAGCTGCTTAGCAACAGTTTTCCAGCTTCTTGGTTTATTCGAGCTTATCCAGCGATGTAAATTTGCTCGTAACCAGAGCTGGTTCAGCAACCCAGCTAGTGATATATGACCATCTGCATAGTTTTGACTCAGGCTTAATGAGAAATTAAGAAGGAGTTTTTCACCAGAGGATTGTCCATGTGAATGTTCAGATTCACCATAGAATTCACAATCTGGAGCATGGCTTAAGCCCTGTTCAGGCATCCGTGCCAGATGATAGACGCCCTGCAGATTCCTAACCTGGAGTGGTACGCCTTGTCCGGAACACAGGCATAATGGCCTGAACTCTGCCTGAGCATGACAGCCAGCCAAGATAGCCTGCACATCAGCATTGCTGGTGTCCCTTACAGAATCGAAAGCGTAATTGACGCCTTTTATTGAGATAGTTCGCATATTGTTATTGCGGAATCAAAGTATGGAGAGCATAAATGCTTTTGATAACTCAAGTAGTAAAATAAAACACGGGTTTATACCGTCTTTTATTAATCACTTACGGGATAAAATAGATGCATAATCTAATTGCTAAAAAAAGGTTAAATTTGCACCAAATTAAAGAAGTGCTAATTTAATCCTGTCAGCATTACGCATGACTTTAAATTAATCAACGAAAGGCTTTGAATAATGAATAAACAAGAATTAGTAGATGCAATCGCCCAAGCTCAACCAAACCTGACAAAGAAAGCTATTGGGGAAGCTTTGAATGCTACACTGGATGCAATCGGTAATGCCCTTGCTAAAGGTGACAGTGTACAATTGGTCGGCTTCGGTACATTTGAAGTGCGTACAACAAAAGCACGTACAGGCCGCAACCCTCGCACTGGTGAAGAACTCAAGATTAAAGCCAGCAAGAAGGTTGGTTTTAAAGTGGGCAAGGCACTTAAAGACAAAGTGGCATAATCCAGGCTGCAGGTCTATCTGTAAAAGCGGGGATATCCCCGCTTATTTATTTTAAGCCTAGCTTTATAAACAGATGTTTAATGTTAATCATTGAGTAGATCACTGAATGATATAACATTCCCGAACCATTGGAACGTAATCCCGCAGCCGAAAATATCGTTTACAACCACATAAGAAATCCCAACATCATAAAGACCTGGTTCAGCATCGCCCGATTCGATCTTCGCTTTGATAACAGCTTCAATTTCTTCACGAGTTGTAGGATCAGTTACTGTATGACTCACGATAATTTCCTTATATATATTCGCTCACATTGATATTAAAGCTATCAATTGGCAGCTCTGCAGAGATTACCAGAGGTTTTTTAGAAATGTTAACGCCCATTAAGTCAATGTGTATGGGTTTAGGAAGCTTGACCTTCTTTTTATCCATGATAATCATCACTACAGGCTTCAACCGCCAGGCCTTGTTCTGTTTAATCACGATGCCAATGTCGCCGGAACTAAGTTGGACCATAGTTCCTACTGGATATAGGCCTACAATTTGAATAAATTGATCAAGCAATTCAGGATGAAAAAGTTTGCCTCGCTGCCGGTACATAATATCGAGCGCTTTATTTGGAGGCACAGGAGCATCGCAACAACGGCCGCTGGTCAGTGAGACGTAGCTATCCACAATTACTGCCATGTTCCCATAAAGTCCAATCTGGCCTTTAGAACGTTTTTTTGGATACCCGGATCCATCATAATATTCATGATGGTTTTCGATAATTTGCCTAACAATAGCGCTGTAATTGGATTTAATGGCGATTTTAACGCCTTCATCAACATGCTCTTTGTATATTTTGAATTTAGTGATGTTTTTGATGCGCTTTGTCGTTCCGTTATCCGGCATCTGGATTTCTCCAACATCATGCAATAAGCCACCCAGTCCCAAATCGACCAAAGTGTTTTTAGGTAAGCATAACTCTCTGCCCATAGCTATCATTAACAATGAAACATCAATAGCATGTTGATATGAATCGTTATCCAGTGACTTAATCTTTGTGATCAGCTGTATAGCATCAGGGTTGCGTGTAACGCTATCTACCACATCAGAAATGGCATCTGTGGCGATGTTGATAGTCTCATGCAACTCTGAATTTGACAGGTCGCTAGTTAATGCCATCGTTGCAGCATTAATCAAACCATTCTGGGCAGCCTGCGCTTGCTTTGCTTCAGTATGAACTGACTGAGAAACCACATAATTGACAATCTTGTCAGTAGCCTCTTCATCATTCTTGAATTCCGTCCTGATGGTTTTAGCTTTGGCTATTTTGTGAATATCCTCTTTAATAGCCAATTTGATAGACCGTTCAGATTTATGCTGTGGGTCGGGATTGTAGTTTTCTTTTAATGGATTAGTGCTGAATACATTCAAGACGGAAAACATCTCAGTAGCTACATCATTTATAGTTCTACTCAAGTGGCCAAGAATATTGTAACGTTCCTTAGTCTCTGACGTTCTGATGTGTTTTACATCATCTGTATCATCATCACGTAGGCTAGAATTTCCAGACGATACACTAGGAGAACTAATTAATTCTCTTACAGGTTTAGGTGTCTCTGACTTGCTGAATAAGCCATCTTTAGATTTAATCCTGGAAACAATCACCCACTTGCAATGTTTCTGTAATTCCTCCAGTTGCTTTTCATTAGTAAGCAAGAAGCCTTCAAAAAGGAAACGTGTCTTGTTCCATGGAATATCCAGCGAAGATATGTACATGCCGATGCGCACATCTTGAATATCAACCTTCACATCAATCTCATGTAAGGCTGCGCCGCTAGAAACTTTAGATGGGTTAATATTAGCCAGCATTTTTAGGGATAAAGTCCTTGATTTCCTGGCAGAGAACCAGAGTTTCTAAATCACTGCTACCTTCAATTTCCTCGACTATGGCCAATGCATAAGACTTATCAGTCATGCGTGAAACTTGCACGTTTATGCCTAGCACTTTAGCTTGCAATTTCAAACGTGTGATGAGCCGACAATATTCGGTCGATAATTTCATGATGTTTGCGTTCTATGAGGAAGTATGAACCTTGAGAATAGCTAACAACTCTTCACGGCTACGCCTCTGTGGTCTTTTGCTAGTAAAAAATTGACTGTTAACGATATAGGTACGTTCTTTTCCATATAGGGCATTTTGTTTTACTACGCCTATATCGATAAGTTCTTTAAGTGATTTTTCTACTAGAGCCTTAGGGAGAGATAGAGCCTCTGTCAGCTGTTTGATAATAATGCAATAGTCAAACCATGCACCGTCCACCATGCACTTGATGATGGATCTTGCCGTTGGGGACATTTCAATACCTCGCAATTGCTCATAAACATATTCTTTGCTTGGTACTTCTTTTTTCATTGTAGTGGACATATTTATTATTAAAGTTTTCTTATGAAGAATAATAGTAGAAAAAAAAGCACTAACTAGTGCTAAATAACAGGTAAAAACCACATCGATATTTTGAAATGGTAATGTTAAACATTAAGTTCGACCTGATAAGGCGGTAATGCGTTAATTAAATCCTTTCCATATTTGGAGTTTGAAAGCCTGTTATCCAGACAATAAACCTCCCCGTGGTCGGTCTCGGTTCTTATCAATCGACCAGACCATTGGGAAAGCTTACGGCTGGCGGAAGGGAGTGAAACTTCGAAAAACGGGCTTCTGTTATTAGCCTCTAGCCACTCTGAATAAGATTTGGTTATTGGGTCAGATGGCACATCAAATGGCAATTTAACAACAACGACTCTCATGCAATAGTCATGAGGCAGATCCACACCTTCAGCCATACTTGCAAGACCTAACATGACATTCACCTGGCCGTTGTCTATGCGTTGTTTATGCTTCTCAATCATCGCAGTTAAAGAATCATCGCCTTGCATCATCGTGAGTTCCTTAATATGCGCCGGCAAAGCATCTCTTACTTCCGTCATCTGTTTGCGCGATGTGAATAGCACCAGCATACCGCCATGACTTGGATAAATTGAAGGCAATATGCTGATAACCTCGGAGGTATGTCCTACAGTATCTTTGGGGCTGAATTTCATCTTCGGCACAACCAGCTTGCCTTGCTTCTTATAATCAAAAGGTGAGGGGAGTGCGATTGATTTTGTTCTCTCAGGCACCAGAGATAATCCAGTTTGTTCCAAGAATAAATCGAATCGGCCTAATGCCGTCAAAGTTGCGGAAGTTAGCACTACACCTAAAGCCTTATCCCAGAATGCGCCCTTTAAAGCATGCGCAGCAGAGACGGGAGACGCAGAAACCATATAATCAATATCTTTAGGTCCATAAGGGACAGCCTCGATCCATTTTGCGATAGGGGTGTGGGAATCCTTAACTTCGCGCAGTAATAATGTCCAAGTTGATTGAACAGCCATCACCTTATCAAGATAAACGGCTGTTTCCATCATTTCTTTTTCTTGCTTGGCATTGGTTTCGCCTTCCTTGGCCTGCTCAGACAGCAGCTCTGAATATTCAGTCAGTGCGGTTACCAAGGTACCGATGCTGTCCAGTATGCTTTTGCCGAGCATGGCATAGTTCTCAGGCAGTTTCCCAAAGGGGAATCTAAGTACATCGCCTTTTGTTTTTAGCGACTCGATTTGTTCCAGACCCTGTGATAAGTCGCGTAAGTAATCATGCACCACATCAGCTGCGACATGGATGTTATGACTAAGACTACCGGTTGCAGATTTAGCATGGTCAACCGACATTTTCTCAATTGCGCGTAACGTCCCGAATGTCGCATACTGACAAGCGAAAGCGGATAGCGTCTTTTCAGGAAGATGGTGTCCCTCATCGAGCACATAAAATGTCTCAGCAGGGTCTGGGAGAATGACTCCTCCCCCCAAATTGAGATCGGATAATAAAAGGTCGTGGTTAGTGATTACAATATCGACCTTTTCCAACTTGGCGCGCGCCGCGAAGAACGGGCACTGTTTATAATGACTGCATCTGTTTCCAGAGCAGCCATTTGAATCGGTTGAAATGTCTGACCATAGCCCATCATCAACTTTGAGACTGTCGCGCTCTCCATCCCACTCATTTTTTTGCCATTTACGATGCAATGTAATGATTTGAGTATCGCGGTCATCCAAATTGGATCCGTTAGATTCCTTGACAATAGACATCTGACTGGCGGCACCGGCTTCTTTTTCCAGCATGGACAGGCATACATAGCGGCTGCGGCCTTTGGCAATCATGTAGGTTATACCGCCTTCTATACATTCGCTTAGACGCGGCAATTCAGAGTCGCACAACTGTTGCTGCAGTTTAACTGTAGCACTTGATATCACTACACGTTTTGCTTTGCGACGGCCTACCAGAATGCTTGGTACTAAGTACGCATTACTTTTGCCTGTACCAGTTGGCGCCTCAATAGCAATCAAGTTCTTGCTTGAGTAAGGCTCGTCATTTTCTGGAAGCTTTGCGTTCCAGAACGTTTTTGCCACTTCCGCAATCATGATCTTCTGTGAGGGACGGTCCCGGTAAGAATACATCTTCTTTTGCAAATTAGAGAGAACTAGTTCGATTTCCTCTTTTACTGTTAATTGTTTAGTCATTAATTTGTGTACTCATAGTGGTAGCACGTTACAAGAACGAGCTCTCCGCCATCTTCGACAATGATGAAATGCCAGTGATTTTTAGTATCATAGTAACGGCGGCCTGATTGACCATGAAGTTCTTCATAGAACTTAATCTTTTCTTCATCTGTACATGGCGTAAGTTTTACAGTTGGTTGGCGTATAGCTTCCAGGAAATAATTCCATAGAACTTCAGGATCATTTACTTTGGAACGCTGTACGAAACGGTTGTATGCATGCGCGGTCACAGCTATCTTGCCAATGCCGTTAACATCCACGCGATGCATGATCTTGCGCTTAGTAGCTAAGTGATGAATATTTTTTTCAGGCACCACCGGATTAATCCACTTCACATCATCTGAGATCACGATTGTTGCCTTAAGGAAACGGGCAATTACAGACGGCATCAGCGCGCACATCGCCAAGTAAGCGATACGCGGCAGGTTGGTGCCTTTAATATATTTGAGTGTTCTTGCATCATTCAACAGCTGGTCTCGCATCGGCTTCGACAAGGTATTTATAAGCATGATTTCCTTGATCGCTCTGGATGTCGCAGTAATATGGACTGAATCACCCTTACGGCCTTCAGACAAAACCTCAATACCTGCAAGCAAGTACTCAAGCGCTTTGATCTCAGCTACGGCCTTGAGGAAATTCTGTGGCAACTTCATTTCGTTCGAGGTTAATTTAACCTTTACGATACCCATGTTGTTTTTGAACGCCTGGTAGTAGACGTTGAATTCATCCAAACTACCCCCAGGCCGCGCAGCCACTCTCAAATTAGCAATTCTACTGTCCAGATGTTGCATGATGTTCCATGAAAAAAATATTCATTCTATAGCAGACATCAAACTTAACTAAGTGCTAACTGTTCTGTTTGTTGTGCGATTGCCTGTTTAACAAGTGGTTTTTCTTGTTTTACCGGCTCAGATGTTTGAGTTGCTTCCGCAGCAGGCTGTCCCACATCAGGGCCAAGGTTAACATTGTCTGAATCCAGCAATTTACGCAAATCATTGCTATGTGAGGTTTCATCACTATCATCGACATCTGGAAAAAATTCTTCCAAGACACTGCCGATTTCATCTGGATTATCTTCAAACATCCCGTTAGCGATACCTTGGCGTGCATGTTCTTCAAACGCCTCGCGGTTAATCCCAGCTTCTTCCCATTCTTTTTGATAGGCATGCGCTTCTTTAACCGCAGATGCCATGGTGTAACCTTCTCGCACAACCAGATCAAGATAAAAGAATGTGCTGCCCATTGATTGCTGGCTTGATTTACCTCGCATAATTAATTCTAGCGGCATACCGGCCAATTTGCCGTTTGTAAGCCCATGTAGATAGGTGAGCTTGCTTTGTAATGTACGCAAACTGTTCCAGCCTACTGTGCGGTACATAAAACTTCCCAGCTCATCATCTTGTCCATCAATCTGCACATTGAATCGTGTATATGGCTTGCAACGGTATTGCTCTGCAACTTTGCAATCTACAGGGTTGCACGCGACTTTTTCCACTGCATTTTTTTCGTGGTTATAACGCATCGCATCTGCACCATTACCTTTGCACAGCGTACGACCACCTTTTTCAAAGCAAGTATATTCGGCACGGAGATTAAGATTAGGGTCATTGAATAACAATTTGACCGGGATAGAACGTAACTTGGTGTTAAGCAGGTCAACTCCAGTAAGCTCTTCTGGATCCTTATTAACCTTCTTAGCTTCCACCTTACGGCGCAATGACTCATCCAACGGGTGTTTAACCCACTGCTTGTTCCTTTGAAATTGCGTAGTAACTGTGATTTGGTCATCCTTCACGGGAAGGCGCTTGCCATTTTTTTCTTCTACATGGCCAATGCTGATGCGACCTAGTAATGGGGGAGTAATTGCTAGTCCATTAATACCAAATTGTGACATTTTTCATTTCCTTTACGTTTGTGCAGGCTGCTTATCAGCCCACTTGAATTCAATTTACTATAAAATTTCATTTGCGCAACTTTTCTCCAAAATTATGAAGAACCTCTTAAATCCTGCTGCAGTTCCAACTGCATATCTGCAATAGATTTCTCCAGCTCATCAAGCGTCTGCAATACATCCAGCCCTGATTCAAGCCTTTGTTTATACCCTTGAGGAAGGTTGATTTCTGTTGGAAGATTGATTAACGGTCCAACAACTGCAGCTGCAATATCGACCCCAGTTTGCCCCCCACTGATTAATTTTTTGAGAGGGTAGTGTGAATGCACCAGACTCAATACATCGTAAACCCAGAGATTAATTTTTCGCTGAGTGATATTTCTGGCGCCCAAGGTATGCATGCCGTTGCCGGCAAGATTTAACGTCTCTGCATTTTTATTTACAATAAAACGATATAGCGACCGTGCGCTATCAATAGATGCAATGTGAAGGGGCAGCTTGATGTAGCGGTCTCCAGCTACTTTCAGCGTGTATTTTTCGCCTGCAGTCGCATAATCAATCGCACATGCCGCAGTTACATCGCTATGCTCGGCATTATATTGAGTCCTAGCCATGTAACTGCCGGTAGTCATTTCGTTGATAGTTAGATTTTTTATACTCATTTGTTATACCCCTTTAACTCGGGATTCCAGGCAGGTCTATCCAACTGGATAACTTCACCTTTATTATCTACATCCTTATTTAGATTTGTTGCGATTAGAAATTTATGCTCATGTTTCAACGTAGCAAACAAAATCTTGAAACGATTGAATAACTTCGTCATAAACCAGACTTCACATTCATCCATTCTAATCAGGTGTTTGTACTTAGCAGCTTCGGTAACCAGAGCATTCAATTCCTGGCGAATTGGTTTGGGCAGCCCCGCAATCAATTGTGAGTAGAAATTGCTTCTGCGGAATCCCATAGCGCGAATAGCGATCGCATGCTGAAGTGCCGCTGATGGATTCAATATCATCAATTGAGGGCACTCCACCACGTAAGGTGTACAGCAATAGCCAAATCTTGCTTGCCCATTATCCATCATGGAAACATTTAAAGAACTGATTGTTCTCCAGCGGCTCCATTCAACTACGGTCAATCCATTGTAAGACTCCCCGCTCTCTACAATAGCGTCTATATCTTCAAAGGACAGTGAACCTTTTGCCTTATTCGCTTTGATGCTGACTACCACTAAATTACCCAGGGTATAACCTGACCGATTGTTGACCCTATCTACACTCCAGTCAGAGTCTGTCATAGTGGAGTGTGTCAGAGGCTGCAGCGTGATCGGGCATCTTTTGACATCAATCCTACGCAGGACATCTACAGTCACAGTCTCATCAATAATGCGATTACGTTTCAGTGCGCCGTAACGGATCTGAAGCAATTTCAAATCGTACCTGTCACCGCGAGTAGATTTGATACGACCTCGCGCAGCTTCGTAACCTTCAATAAAACAAGGGTACTCCGTAGCGTCATTTGGCAAGCCTTGCTTAGCTGAGAAATAATCCCAGCCTAAGTCAAAGAACGCTTTCTTAAGCGCAGGCTTACTGCTTAGTAGTTCTGCGCCGTTACTCATCGGTAGTACGCCCATGAAGGCCATTCAATCTCTTGGATTTTACCGTCCGGCTGATAACCTAATCGAGCCGTAGTGTCTGCACGGTATTCCACTAAACGCCTTAATGCCTCGCGGTATTGCACCAACCCTGAAGCAAGCATCTCTTTCGATGCTACATATAAGCCAATTGAGTATGGCGCTTTTTTCTCAACCGCCAAAAAAGCAAATGGCTTGCTCTCTCCTGTAACAATGTTTCTTGCATCGGTATAAATAGCCGCTTGCATATCGTACGTAAATTTTGCGCATGACTTAACAAAGCCTTTTGGACTGGCATCGTCTGTACTTTTTATATCCAATGTTGCATAACGTGATTCACTGTCTGCCCGACCACGCATCCAGATTTCAGTTTCTGGGTCTTGCCAGAAATATGAAACCTCGCTAGTGCCAGCCTTAAGCAATTGCATCGCGTCATCGTGATAAGCGACATTTTCAGCGATACCATTGATAGCCGCCATATCATCATCAGTGATAATGAATTTACCTACATGAGCCGCTTGAAATTCAGCTTTGGCTTGTTTGCCTTCTTTGGTTCGGCAATCAAACACTTGCGACACCACATACTCATCTTTAAAGCGAAGCGGTTCAAGAATTGCACAATGTATTGCACTGCCTAAACGGAAATGAGGCTTGTCTTCCATCGGGTTTTCTTTGTTATAAACATAATGCGCTGCAGAACGTAAGATTGGTTTGAGTGAGGAGTTTGATTCATAACCTTCAGTTCCAAAGTATTCATCAGCAGGCATATCCAAAACGCGACGAGCTTGTAAATTCAATATTGCACTAGGCAGGCTAGAGCCAGCTAGAATAGCCGGGTTTACCGTTTGTACAACTGTTGGGTGTTCTAATAAATCCATTTGTTTTCCTTTAATTTAGTTACCTACAGTTACAAGATACTACATAATTAAAATCATGCAAATTTAGCTATTAAATAGCAAAATGACCGTTATATTTAATCGCTTAGATGGATTCTTATGGCGATAATAACGATCATGTTCGACCCAGATAAACTTTTAATTGCAACTTTATCCATAGCGCCATTGGGGTTAGGCGTTGCGTGGATTAACTCGCGCATATCCCATAGACAAGCCCAGAGGAACGGCAGGTTCTATGCATCGGTAAGTGCTTCTAACCAGGCAGTTACGTCTAGTAAAGACCAACACGAGTTGATTGAAAGAATTTGCACTGCAGGCAAGGAAAAAACAGGCTATCTCCGCGCCTCTGTAATAGACAGGTTCGGCAATGTTATTTTTGATACAGATGGCAGGGATGCCATCACGGACGGTTCAATAGGCCTTAGTCTGCTGGACACATTTGAGTGTGCAAAAAGACACGAACCATTCATCATCAAAAAGTCCTTAATGGACACCATATTCAAAAGGAATTCTGTAGCAATCGCTATCTATCCTATATTTATTGATAGCCATGCAGCTTTAATGTTGTGTATCGTGGCCAAGGAAAATGAACACCTGGATAATGACCATCTGGAGGTGCTGAAGGAATTGGTAGGAGATATTGAATTCGGGATAAAAACCTTTGATTTAGATAATAAACACCGTCATGACAAGACGGATGACAGCGCCTACCTTAAAAACCATGATTACCTGACTGGCTTGCCAAACAAAAATAAGTTCATGGCCGATGCAGAAGCCTTAATTTCAAGATTTGATAACAACAACTCAGGAAAAGTCGCTTTCTTTTACATCTCAGTCAACGAACTGAATTCCAATAGTGATAACGTATGGATTCATAATTCAGACGAAGTGATAAAACAGCTTTCTGGCATACTCATAACAAACCTGTCTAGCCAGGCAATCATACATCGAGTGGGTTATGCAGATTTTCTGATTGTAAAAGTAGTCCAATCAAAAGAATCTGTGAAACAAAGGGCAGAGCAGATACTGCAAGCTATTTCTATTATTTCACCAATAGACAATATGGAAGTGGATATTTCCCCAACTGTAGGCATCAGTCTTTACCCGGACAATGGGAAAACAGTGGGTGATCTCGCAGTGTCAGCTCAACGGGCTGTTTTTAATGCGGGGAAAAAAGCCAAGAGAATAATATTAGCTGAGACTGAGCAAGCTGCTGAAAGCAGAAGGGAGCGGATAAAATTTGAGGCTGCGCTTAAAAAGAGTTTAACGAAGGGTGAACTGGAGCTGTACTACCAGCCGCAGGTTGATTTGGAAACATGCTCAATCATTGGCTATGAAGCATTAGTCCGTTGGAATAATCCTGTACTTGGCATCATTCAACCCGACAAATTCATTGAACTCGCGGAAAAGAACGGTTTCATTATTGAAATGGGCCATTGGGTGGTTCAACAAGCATGCCGCCAGATTGTTGCATGGAAAAAGGTTAAACGAGAAAAATTCAAAATAGCTGTCAACGTGAGTCCAATCCAATTTTATGATGACGATTTACTGGATGTGGTTAAGGCCGCAATAAAGGAATACAGCATTGAGCCTGGAGAACTTGAATTTGAGATTACTGAATCAGCAATCATGGAAGACGAGGAACACGCAATCAAATTGCTTAAGGAATTCAGGAATCTTGGGCTAGTGCTATCCATCGATGATTTTGGGGTTGGACATTCATCACTATCCTACCTAAAAAAACTCCCAGTACATAAAGTAAAGATAGACCGTTCTTTCATCGAGAACCTACCTAATGACAGCGAGAATGCAACAATAGTTAAGGCAATTTTAAATATTGCCGAAGGCTTGAAAATGCAGGTAGTAGCCGAGGGAATCGAAACTAGAGAACAAGAAGAATTTATGCAAACACATAAATGCTTACACGGGCAAGGCAGACGCTACGGCATGCCTACAAAAGCTGAAGATATAAATTAACATCAAACGGGTACTTATGCTGCTAAAAGGCTTTGTAATTATTCTATGGATTGCGCTTTTTGTAATCTTGTATTTCCTAATGCGTGAAGCTAAAAAATTGAGTGTAGGCAAGGATCAGGATGACTGACTTGGACCTCGCTCATTATTGCTAGGCTAAAATAGCCTATTGAGGAATTTTTCATGAACATGAATTACGCATTAATATTCATTTTGACTTCGATAATTATCGGATGCAGTAATGAAGGGAGCCAATTGAATACACCTCCGAACAATACCATATGCACTCAAGATGCTATGGTGTGCCAGGACGGGCATACAGTAGGGCGCAGCGGCCCCAAATGTGAATTTAATTGCAATGTTGTATAATGGTGGGCAGAGATGAGGAAATCATTAAAAAATCAGGAAGAAGCGATTATCAAGCTAAAAGAAGCTGCTAAAGTGAATAAACCTTACAGGCTTGTCGGATGGTTTGTATTGTTTACACTAACTTATCAATATGAAAGTAGTATTGTAAGTTTTATTTTAGCTTTAATCGGATGGCACATCCTTGAATTTACATACATCTTAATTACTAATTTTCATGCAATTCAAAAATTATATTCCAGCGATGATTAACAGCAGACTAACTCTAATGAAAACTAAATTTTGCCATTATTCAAGCTAACATCTATCAAATTTAGGCATCCGTCCAAATCATTATGGATATCATCTGCAGTAAACCGCAATACACGCCAGCCATGAATTACCAGTAGATTCTGTCTACGCCGGTCGCGCTTGAAATCTTCAAGATGCTTCGCGTGCCACTGCCAGCCATCAAGTTCAACGCATAAGCGTTCAGCAACAAAGGCAATGTCAATTCTAAACTTGCGGCTTGGAATCTGTGCCGGATATTCCTCAACAGCATCAGGCCACTTTTTTCGTACAGCTTCAAACAGAATGGATTGCGGTTCTCGACCAGACTTTGGCTTTCTCACGGGTAAGGTTTTATTTACTGGAGAAATTGAGGCAATTTTCCAGCTACCTTTGCCAAGCTCTTTCAGGGATTTGATACGTGCCATTATTTGCGCTTGGCCATCTTTTTATCGCGGTAACGGATCATGCGGCCAATTTCTTTCATCTTGTAATACTGTCGAATAGACAAAGGCTGGCTCAAATCGCCTTTCTCGCTGTCGCAGAACGCAGAACCATACTGTCCAACACGGTCGCCTACCTCCTTGAGAAAAGTCTTTTCCCAGCCTGTAGTCTTCTTGCCATGACCTTTAGCAGCAAGCCGTGCCAGTTTGTTAATCAGGCGCTTGGTGCAGGGATCATCAGGTTTTGGTCTTGAAATACCCATATCTAGTAAGCGTGTGTAATAAATTCCAAGCTAGCTGGGTCGAAATTGAATACTTCTGCCCACTTTCCAATTTGTACCGAATGACTACCTACATATAACTGGCCACTGATATTAATTATGCGCAGTGGGTATCCATCAACCCGTGCAATATCAATCTCGTAACCAATTTTTGGGACTTCCTTACCTTTTGCTGCAAGCAGTTTCCTGGCTTTTGTTACACCAATCTCCACCTCGTAATCCGGGCCGTAATATCCAGACATTTTGATTCCTTATGATTCACGTACTGGATATATCATCTAACATTTTTTAATTTGTGCAACTTTAGTGAATTTTTAAGGGGAATATGGCGTCCTTACTAAAATATGGCTTTCACTAAGCCAAGATTTAACGTGATATTGTTCGAAATTAAGGGTATCCGTAATAAGTGGTTGATATCAACACGCAGCCACATTTTCCGAGGACACCAATAATCAAACGGTGGTAGACTAATAAAAGAGCTTCTACGCAACTCTCTCTGAATTAATTCAATTCAAGAACTTTTCAGAGAGGTTTACCATGCCAGCAAAGAAACGAGCGCCTACGCTCAACCCTTCACAGCTTCGCCACGTCCTTAACGTCACCCAAGCAACAAGTCGGCACGCAGCTCGTGATTATTTAGCCATTCTGATAACGCATTGCACAGGCCTTCGTGTTACCGAGTTAGCTAGGCTAGAAATACGTGATGTACTTTGGCCGTCAGGTCGAATGCGCGATGAATCATTACTGCGTGCAGAAATTACTAAGAACTGCAAAAGTAGGGTGATATTCCTCACCGCACCCAAGTTAAGACAGGCATTAGATCAATACCTTGACTATCGTCAAAGTAACGTACTTGGGTGTTCACTTGCGTCCAGTGAATACTTAGGGCTATTGCCATCGTCAAAATTGCTTTTAACGCATCGAGGCGGCGGCTACGAGCTAGTTAGAAAGCCACGTACATTGCCTGACGGTCGCAAAGTAGATTATTGGGCGGCAGATGCCCTTGAAGCGCGTTTTTGTGAGCTATATCGAGCTGCTGGAATTAAAACGAGTTCACATGCTGGTCGTAGGTCATCTGCCTCGACACTTATACGCAAAGGGCTTGAGCTTGAACAGGTTGCGATACTTCTTGGACACTCTGAAATTGACGTTACTGCCGACTATATTCAGGTGGATAAAAACCGCTTGCGTGAAATGTATGAAGTAGCATTATGATGTTTGCAAACAAATAATATTGTATATACAATGGATAAACAAAGCTTGACATGATAACCGTATGTATATACAATGGATAAACATTAAAGGATTCGGACATGAAACTCAATATTCAAAAATGGGGCAATAGTGCAGCGGTTAGATTACCCACTGCTATGCTCGCACAACTTGGCGTTAAAATTGGTGATGTATTAGATGTAGATATGTCTGAGCAAGTTGCTAAATTACAAGCATCAAAACCAAAATATAAATTGGCTGATTTGCTTGCAGAAATGCCTAATGGCATGCCGATGGTTGAGGGATGGGATTCTATGCAACCAGTAGGAAGAGAGATTGCTTGATGGCGTATGTTCCAAATAAAGGGGATGTAATACATCTGCAATTTGATCCTGCATCTGGCAAAGAAATGAAGGGTAATCACTTTGCTTTAGTTTTAAGTACAAAGGCTTTTAATGCGCAGGGTTTAGCGGTAGTTTGTCCTATCTCTCAAGGCGCAGCAGCCTCAGCAAGAACTTACGGTACGGTTGTAACTTTAATGGGTTCAGGTACAGATACGCAAGGTGCTGTGCATTGTCACCAGTTAAAATCATTAGACTGGCAACAACGAAAAGCAAAGCTAAAAGAGGCTGTTCCTGAATATATACTTGATGAAGTAATAGCTAGAGTACAAGCTATTTTTAACGATTAAATCGGAAAAGAAGCTAAATGGATAACCGCGCAATTGCTAAATCTGCTTCTCGAAACGTCTATAAATACGCGGCCCAATTGGCATCTGAAGAATCGCTGGTTTACATGAATCAGGGATATGATGAACTCGATGCGCGATTACTTGCTGAAGCAGATGCCACTGATCGGTGGGACTGCTCAAGCGAGGATATGCTGAAATTACTCAGGAAAGAGTATGCGACAGTTCAAGGTCAGACTTTGGGTGGCTTTATTAAGGCCGCCAGGAATAATTAATCGGAAAAATCAGAGTGATTACAATTTTAATGGGGATCGGTTATGAATGAAGACTTAAATGAGATTCAAAAGAAAAAAGCAGGCTTCGACGCCAGCTTAATCTTGATCATATTGGCTGTGGTTATCGGCTTTGGTATCGTTTCGCCGGATTATATGGGCATCACGATCTTTATTGGGCTCTGTATTTATTTGATATTCCAAAAGTCTGACAAGAAAAGCAATGAATAAAAATGACAGCTTAAATAAATTCATTATTCAGGTTATTTAAATAGCAAACGGAAAATAACCAAAAATCATAATGGCAAAATATTATCCAGATGAAAGTAAGAGAGCTAAAGAAACCACAGGTTGCAAAAACTGTAGCTTGGCATATGCGAATGAACATGAATTTCATTGTGAAGCTCACGAAATGGTCCCGTTAATCGTTTTCGATGATGGGTTTTGTTTTCAGTATCAAGAAAAATTATTGAATCAAACGACAGATGGACTGGAGATTATCATGAAAGAAAATAACACTATGTTTAAAAAGGTAATCTTATTTGTTGTTATTATTTCTGGGGTTATTTTTGCTGCAAGTAAATTTGCAGAACAAGTGATAAAGCATCCAATTCTTATATTTATTCCAATGATTTTTATAGCAACAGGCGTTTTTTTATTATGGGCGGTTGAAATTACAAAAGGTTTTAAGAATTTAAGCGAGCGTGAAAAAGCGATTGAGATTCGGCGCAAAAAATTAAACGGCAGTTAATTGCATAACGGAAAAGATTAATTCCTTATGTTTGTACACCCTCATATTCCAGTTCAAATAGGCCAGGCAATATCGTTTGCACCATCTCATATAGTTGATCGTCCTAGTGAAAAATGGCCATTTTCTGATGAAGAATGGTTGTATCGATTTGACGGTGAGGACGGTGTTGGTTATCTGAATGCTGAAAGTCAGGCTGCTGCTGTGGATATATTTAATCACAAATTCTTCAGTGATTATACCGACAGGGCATTAAGCCTGATTTGTCATGCCATTCATGACGGCAATAAGGCAAAAGCGAGTGAGTTAATTAGTGGCTGGCAGAAGTATATGCCTGACGATGTTGATAGGAATTTGTGGCAACACAATATCCTAAGCGACTATCAGAATTGGCGTTCAGTTTGGCTGGACAATAATACAGTGATACTACGTCATGTTTCTACAGATTATTTGTTTAGATGTGATGTCCTTGATGGCGATCAAAGCGGAGTCAAGGTGGAGCAAGTCGAACCTAGACCATCAAAGAGCACAGATGTTTTAGAGACACAAGAATTCAAGTTTGCCTCTTTAGGGCATATAGTTCATCAAGTTTGTTTAGTTAAAATGGTGTGTGGGCGCATCTAACTGGTAACTATGGAAAAGGAAGGCATCATGGGCTTGTATATTGATGAGAAAAATGGCGACAAATTTGTGGAAGGAACTAACGGTTGCCATGGTGTGCTTCGTTCGGGTAGTAACCAGATTGAAATATGGGATGAAGATTACGAACAACATTATGGCAATGTTCCATCTCACTTTACAGCAGAGCACATTAATGCAGCGATGCATTTCTACCGAGCTGGGGAGTTACGCGGAGAAGAATATGGAAAACTCGTCAAGCAGATAGAAATTAAAAAGGTTCTTGGTCTTAATTAATAGGGGAAATATAGTGACTACGCGCCTACCGCCTAATGGTTTTTTGTTATCTTGTGTGAGATACGGTCTAAATGAAGTTGATGATTATGGTCGTCAGATTGCATCTGCAATGAGAGGAATTTATCCTGAATTGGCTCACTGGCATGACTCGGCATTAGTTGAGGCTCTTGGGGATTATGGTGAAGATGTGGAGTGGTGCGCAGATTTCTCTATTCCAAAATTAAGAAATGAGGATCTAATAGGCTATTTGTATGCACGTCAAGTAATGCCGGTGTACCAGTTTTTACACTTTGAGCCTAAAGATTTAGATGAAGCATGGCAGTTCTTTGATGCTGGTTTAATTGAGGAGCATTCTCTGGAGTTATTTGACCGCGTACCAATGCTTAAATCTATCTTTCAAACAAAAGAAGACATGTTGGAAAACCTCAAATAAATGCACCTTAACGGAAAAGAATCATGACAGAATATTTAGTGGGCCCAGAGACATTTGAAACATGGGATAAGTTGCGGCGAGTAGAAGCTACTTCTGCGAGCGAAGCGATGAAGATTTATCGCTCTACGGAATATCCAATTTGCGAGGATTACCGTGAACATATTGCGGATAAATGTGTGAATGTCGGTTTTGCCGAAATGTTTTGGCTGTCTACCGAAGACGAACATGAACGCTATAGTAAAACAGGAAATTTGGAGGTATCCAAGGAAGTATTCAAACAAAGAGTTCGAGACGCGCTGAAAATGCGACCTGATCTAGCCGAAGGCTACATAGAGTATGCCCTTTCTGATAACGACGAATTCGATGCTAATCTTCTACCTGCAGGCTTACTTCAGTTTCTAGCAGAATTTGATGTAGTGAGTGATTGGATAAAGCTTGTAGCCATTCCTATTAGTCTGATTGCGAAATCTAATTAATAACGAACTAACGGAAAGGAAAGGACTCATTCATGGGCAACAAGACAGGAACACGAAAACCAGTGCATGAATTGCGACTCATGAGGGAGCGTTGCTTGATTGCGTCGCAAAACACCTCTCAGCGCAACACGGATGGATCGTCAGGTTGTCAAAACTTGTTGCCCATGAATGCGGCTAATTAACGACGGAAAAGGATTTGATATGAAAAGTATCATAAAGATTATAACTGTACTGATAATTTATTGGTTTATTCCTGTAATTATTTGGTTCACTGCCAAAGATACTGTACTGGCGCTTCTCAATCCGCTACCGATGCCAATTTTGCCTTGGCTCTTTCTTTGGATCATCTCTAGCGCAACTTGGGTATTTCTTATTGCACCACGGATAATTGATTGGACGTTTGAAGTTCGTCCAGTGGTTAAATAGCGGAAAAGAATATGAATATGAAGCCAAAACAATCTACACAAACGACACCCATTGTCCAACAGTGTGAGGCATTTTTAAAAAAACCTCGGATTCTTGTTGCACTTACTGTAATGATGATCCCAGTCACTATAGCAGCGACGAATGTCTACTTATGTGTCATTGATTTTGTAATGATGTCCTCATTTGCATATAGGGCAACCGATGCACTTATTACTGAATTCAAGAAATAACGGAAAATATGAAAATGTCCAGAGCCAACCCATTAAGAATCCTACTGATTATTTTAAGTTTAATACCTATCATAGTTTGCGGATGGGAAGCGGTTTACTATCTCAAAGATGACAACTATGCAATGTTACCAATTATTGCAATAGGCATGGCATTAGGCTCATATGGACTAGGAATTGCTATTAATTTTAATTCCCCATCCTCAAGTAACATCACAAATGATTAACTGGAAACAATAAGTTCAGAAATCATATTCCATGGTTGTCATCAACCACTAAATACGAATACCCGAAATTAACCACGCCTACATACTCTGTATTTACGAGCCATGCTATGATGCATGCCGAGTACAAGTCTTGGTTCAAAGCCATAAAAGTATTTCATGGGGGTGGTGAAAATTGGTAGACACACTGGATTTTCAATCCAGCGGCGTAAGTCATGCGGGTTCGAGTCCCGTCCCCCCCACCACTGCAATATAAAACATCTGAAAAATTATTTGACTATTCTCCTATTTCTGCTATTGACAGAAGAATGTAGTTTGAACAATAATTGAAATGTGGTAGCTCGCCACATAAAACAAAGATGCATTTCAAGTAGCAATTCAGTTTAAAAAATTCAATACCGTTTAATACGGCAATTTATTTTGACGGGCTTCTAGCTCTGTCATCACCCCAATTTTATGCACTGTCCACATAGGACGGTGATATCTAATTTCTTGTCCTATGGGCAGAAATCATGACCTTTCGTGTCATGAATCTCAAAATAACGTAGCTATGCTATGTTAGCTTTCTACATTAACCTGCGGGGAATTTAACCCGTATGGGCGATTCCTCAATTCATTTTTAGGAGTCAAACCATGTTGGAAGGTCTTCAAGCCAGAATTTTTCTAGCTAAATCCAAAGTATTAAAAACAATCGACCCAGAGCAAGCTAATGAATTTGGCCTGGCAGCGATGAACGAGTCCTACATGATTGGATTGAAAAATCCTGACATGACTTTAGGCAGGTTAATCACTGATGAACCTGATTTGGAGCTTTCGTTTTACGAAGGTGCTGAGCTGAACTTTAAGCTATATGAATTTCGTATAGATTTAAGTCCACGCTATCTAAGTTGTGAATAATATTTTGTGAGTTATCAAAACCCATAGGGTCAATCCCTATGGGGCTGACTCTTTTAATTTTTAAGGAGTCAGTCATGGAAAGATTACTGGTTAAAAAGTTTGTTAGGTTTTTGGAAGAGTCAAGTGATGAACTCATAATGGAGCATCGCGAACGCTGTGTGAAAGAACTATCAAACCCAATATTAAAAAGCACTGAAGCAAAAAAAGATGTTCGCTTATGTATTCGTCTTATTGACGAAGAAATTAGTGCTCGTCTTGAACTTTTTGGGAATTACCAGAAACAAGTTTAAGTTTGCCTTTAGGCTCTAACTTGCCATGAATCTCATTAAGTTTTTTGTCTAATTCTTTTTGATCAAAAATAGTAAAAAGGGCAAGGGGTATCTGGTTTTCCAGATCATCCCGCTGTCCTTCAATCACTTTAAAATCTTCCTTGTTACTCATGGCATCAGCCTTTCTTTAGGTTCGTGCTTTAAGCATAACAAATAAATCAAGACATGCAAGTTTAGCTTCATTTGTGGCGAACACAAACGAATCTGAATTTCTTGTCAGTGATGACAGAAACCGGCGCATTAGGATGCGCATCTCAAAATCATGGCGGTTCTCGCCAAATTAACCACAATCAACCATCAACATCGAGAAAGGATAATGTATGGCTAGTAATAAGTTTGATGCAGTATATGACGAAGTACGCGCTCTTTCATTGTCGAATTTTCTCGATAATGAATTGAGTGCAAAAGGCAAGCCAATATCAGGTACAGTCCGTTATTCGGAATGCCCTTGGTGTGGCGAAGGCTCATCAGGAAGTGTTAGATTGGCAGTTTTGGAAGGTGACCGCATGTGCCACTGCCACAGATGTAAAGAGGAAGGTGACATTATCACCGTCGCTATGCATCTTTGGGGCACAAGCAACTGGGAAACGGCACTACGTTTAACAGGAAAGTCTCAAGATAAAACGATTCATGCCAATCCAATTAAGCAACGAGCAATCGTACCTGATGAAGATATACAAAAGAGAGATGCTGAACGTGCGCTACACCTGCGTGAAGCATTAATAAAAATCCATGCCGCTGCTGAGTCCTATAAAGACGAGCAGGCTTGTATGGATTACCTTCATATCGAGCGTAGCTTACCGGAAGATGTGATCAGAGAGGCACAACGTCGCAAGATGTTGAGTTTCCTGCCTGCAAAACCGGCATTAGCAAAGCAACTCATCATGGACAGCGTAGGTGAAAGCCTGCTTAAATCCAGTGGGTTATGGAAAGAGGGTGCAAAATCATCTGCAATCTTTTATAGACCTCTGATGTTTATATTGCCTGGGTTCCACTCAGCGGAGTTTCGCATTATCGGGCAACCGGAAAGTGATGAAACACCAAAGAGCATCCGTTATGGCAAGAACGTTAAATTACCGTACGTATGGCGTGTTGAGGAATCAACTCGTGCAATGGTAGTGGAGGGTTTTATAGATATGTTGTCAGCTGTTGCATTGGGTTATACAGGCCATGTTGTCGGTATGCCAGGGACTAACAGTTGGAATTCTGAATGGTTTACCTCTATAGCTTCAAAACTGGGTGTTAAAAAGTGGTTTCTAGCCCTTGATAACGATAGTGATGAAGTTGATACGATTGTCGATGGAAAAGTCGTGGGTCATATTAAAAACCCTGGCAGGACATGGGCAACCCTTCTTCAAGAGGAACTCACCAAGTTGAATATGGACAACCAGTTAAAGACTCCACCGGCACATCATGATATCAATGATTTGCTGCGCGAGAAATTAGCTGCCTAGATGCCAGCCCGGAAACGGGTTGGTGTCACTTGGTTTATTTAGGAGAACAATCATGTCAGGACACATGCAAACACTGCAGAAGATGCAAAGCATGAAGATGAACAGGTATCACAAAAAGGTAGGGAGTCCGTTTAGGACGACAGACCTTACAAGGGAATTCGAGCGCGAAGTACTAAAGGACCAGGCAAGATCGGTTTTCTTAGTCGCCAACGCTAGGCTTCTCATTAAAGCATAGCTTTATCTAAAACATTCGTTCTTATCCACTGACTAGGCTTAAATGTCTCGCAGTGAATTTGCACGACTTCTATCTCAAAACGCCGGCATTGCTGGCACATTCTTAAGGATTAATCATGTTTAAAAAATTATTTTACGCGGCTATTTTTAGTCTATTTATGTTAGCTGCAAATTTATCCCATGCTGACTCAGATTTCGTAAAGGCATTTGAGACAAAATCGGTGAAAAATAACTACATCGTAAGCTTAATCCTAAGTAAAAATGGGGAAGTAGGCGTAGTAAAGCAGGTTCACTCGCTGCAGATGGCTTCTAATGAAGACGAAGCTTTAGGCAAAGTTGTAACTGAATCCATGCGGACCTATCAAGGTTATTCAGTCATTAATTCACTTGTAAGCAAGGTGAATATGGCAAAACCTAACTGCCAATTCATTTAACCCATGGGAAGCCTTATGGCTTTCCAAACTGCCTTAGTCTAGGGTGGTTTGGAAAGTTATTCACAAATTTTTGCCAGAGATGGTAAATAGCGCGTATCAACCGATACGCATTTCAAAACGCTGGGCATAGCTCGGCATAATCAGGAGATATAAAAATGAAACTATCAATTCTAAATGCCCTTAAAAAAGCATTTGAAAATAGCACTCAAGGTAACTGGCGTTCAATTGACTACGGGACTCAGGTAGTACGTCCTTATGACAATCCTGTGGCAATTAGCGGGGAAAGTTTTGACACAGTTGCCAATTTACGACCATACGATGATGGGAGCATTAATCATGATGGTGAATTTATCGCTCTAAGTCATAACCTAATGCCTGACTTGCTGGAAGCAGTAAGCATGCTTGAACGTGTCGTAAATGAAGCCGAAGCCATAACCAAAGGCACTACCACTTGGCCGTTTGCTCATCGTCTTATCGAAAAATTCAAGCAGTCTGAAAATGAAACTGTTGCTAAAACATACAAAGTTAATATGTATGCGTATGTAACTGTGCCAGTCAGAGCAAAAAATGCCAAATCCGCAGCAATCATTGCAGTCAACAATTCTTATTCATGGGATATTGATTGCAATAAATACGATGTGTCTTGGTCAGTCAATGAAGTAATGATGATTGATGTGTATGGGCCTGATGATACGGATACTGGGGAATTTGAATATGCTTCGTTATCCGGGAAAAAAGCAGCTCCATTCCTGAATGATGAAGGTTATCTATATGAGGTCTGCATGTATTTTAATGCAGAAGTGATTGTAGATGACGCCGAAGATGAAGAAGATGCCATCAGCAATGCTAATGGTGCCGGCTATACAGGCAACATCACTTCGGAATCTCAAAATATTAAATGGGATTGGTCTGAATCTGTTGAATCAAGCATTGTCGATTCAGAGTCATAGAATAATCCTGCAAAAGATTTTAATGTCGTATCTGTAGGCTATAACTGCGAGACAAAACTTGCATAAATTACTTACTAGATATGATGGGATCATCGGGAAGCCATTAGGCTTTCCAAACCGTTTTTATTAAGGATGGTTCGGAAAACCTAAAGACAGAATTTTGCTAGAGATAGCAAATAGCGCGTATCGCTCGATACGCATTTCAAAACGCTGGGATTCACTCGGCACATTCAGGAGAAATAATATGAGCAATTTATTGCAAGAAATAAAAAATGCTTTAGACGAATCAACGAAGGGAAGTTGGGAAGAAAGCCAGATAGGTCAGGCCTCTGCCAATTCAGCGGTCATCTATGCACCAAACACCACTACTGGTGATGGGTACGTAGATATTGCAGAAACTTCTCTTAATGAAGATGCACGGTTTATTTGTTTAGCCAAAAACTCAATGCCGGTACTACTAAAAGCGGCTCAATTCGTTGAGGACTTTTGGAATTCAACTGATCCAGTAGGTGAGCTAAGTGATGCAGCGCAAGCGATTGTCAAAGAGTTCAATGCTGAGAACGTAGATTCAGCGGAGCAGGTTACAAGGCATGCTGTGACATGGCAAGGTGAAGATGCAAATAATGGGCATATACATGGTATTGAACATATACAAAATGGTGAAGTGCTGCATGTCGAATGGTTTTTAAGTTTAGCCATGCGCGATCTGGCTTATCAAAAATACCTGCAAGACAGCAACACAGTGATCAATGAGGCCTGGCATCACATCGGAAACGGCTTAACCCGTGTGTTTAACGATGAGATGAATGGATGTTCATGGTTCATACTGGATGGTAATTTGTTGTTTTCACCAGGTCATGTGCAGGGGTTCGGCATTTATACGGAAGAAATTGGCGAGCCGGAGTATTTACCGGACTGGCACCGTAATTTCATCATCAACATGCTGAATGACACCGACTATCAAAACCACTATAAGGATGGCGTATTTGTACACGTCCTGACAGATTGGCTAAAAATAGATAAGGAGTATGTGCATGAATTCAAAAAAACAGGGATTGGGGCTAACGATGCCGTAACACTTACCGAGAAAGGCTTTATCTTTCAAGGTATAGAAATCACAAACCCAACCTTGTCACCATGCGGTCGATTCCAAGTTGACCCGAAAAAAGCTTATGGATTCTATGTTTACCATACAGGCGGCGGTTGTACTGCGCTAAATCTGGACACGAAAGATGGCGGCTATATCTGGTTAACGGATATGGATGCATCACACGAGTTGCCTACTGTTGCAGGTGAACCATTCGTGATGGGGTTTTACGATAAGGAAGGCGAGGAAATTGCCATCTTCAATCTGAAAACTGCAGTTGCACCAGAATAGTTTTAATGCAGGTAAAACTTGCGTAAAAACCTTTTTGATGTAGCTTGACATATAGAAATACCATAAATCGTGATAGTTCACGGGGAAGCTTTACGGCTTTCCAATAGGTCGTGACAGGACTTATCGAAAAGCATAAAGCAGAATTTTACCAGTGATGGTAAATAGCGCGTATCACACGATACGCATTTCAAAACAGGGGCAGCCTAAAACCGCCTCACATTCCAAAGGAAATCAAAAATGTTAGATACAAATCAAACAACGTCTGAAACTGAAGGCACACAAGCAGCTGCCGTTGTAAGTACAGTAACAACTGATGATGCTGCATTAGCCAGCAAACTTACGGCGTTCATTAAAGATTGCTTCCCTGATGTCGAATTCAGAAGTGATGGCTTGGAGACCAAGAACGGAATGGACTGCATGACGTTTTATGCACCTTCTTTCCCTTATGAAATCAGCCGTGAATTCTTTACGATTGATGGCATCTCCATTCTATACGAAGAAATCAGCCCCTGGGCTGACCATGAGTATGATCTGATTGCAACCAAGGGTGAATACCTGATGGTTGTCAGTTATGAGTTTGGTGATTTTGACCATAACACTATCGCTACAATCGAGTTACATACAGGTAACGCTTTGGATGTAACTACAACAGCGACAAAAATAGTGCAGGAATTGTTATCGCAGAGAGTGAAGAATGATGCGCAAGCGTTATTTCAGCTTCTTTTGCGTAATAGTAATTCGGTGATTACAGATACTTTGAACAGTTTAAGCGCAGGTTTTGAGCTTGAAGTGAATAAAGAAAATCTGGAAGAAAGCCAGCACAACATGATGTTGATCCAGCAAGTATCAACCAGCATCAAGCAGGCTTACAACCTGAATCAAAAGAAAGCGGTTGAAGCTATTGCACCAAACATCAGTCATGTCACATTTGAAGTTTTCAATGAACGTGACCGCGACGGGTTTACCTTCAAATCCATTAATGACTACACCATTCATCTTGTGGATGGCAAGAAAATCACCATTGGTTTTGAAGACAACTGGCGTGATGATGATTTTATCGACAGCATTGTTTCATATAACGGTGAAATCATGCCGGACGACCTGAAAAAGCTCGCAGCTAACATTGAAGGCAATGATGAAGGCGTCATAGACGCCTTGGCTGAATTTGTGAGTAAAGAGCTAGGTGGTAACACGTCTGATGAATTCTGGTTCGTAAGCAATATGCTGGATGGTCTGGTTTGGCATGCAGCAGGTGAATATGCAAGTCAGGTTAACTTTGCCAACTACAACCCAGTAGAAGGTGAACAACCAGCTTCATAGTAAAAAATAGAAGTGTATAACAACTGGCATTTCAAAAAGGCGGTGAATTTCTCACTGTCATATTTTTAAAATAAGGAGTAATAAAAATGGCTACAGTACTTGGCAGTTTGCAATCATTTGGCAAACTGGAAAATGAATCATGGGTAGAACATGATGCGCGCACCACAAAACTGATGGAAGTATTACAGGAGCAATCCGATAATCTTCCAGATGGTAAAGTAGTAGGCGGCATCATTAGCTTTCCAATCGCAGATGGACGTGCGATTTATCAAGTTATCAAGGAAAAACCTTTGCAACTTGCGCACGTAGCGTTTAGCGATGGCTGGCAGGCGGATCCAATCACTATCCGGGGCTTAAAGCTCGAAGATGTGAAGTTGATGCTGAAGCGCAGCAAAGCGATGCCTAGATTGAAACCGTTGCTGCATATTCCATCGCCTCAAGCAGCTGTTGAGGCGTTGGCAAGCAAAAAAGCAATATCTGTCGAAGCCGCGTCAAAGGACGTCGATGTAAACAAACGATTCAATGATGCGATTGAAAATGCAGATATCGCATTTTGGGCAGTTATCGCTGATAGTTACCCTGAAATCAAATCAGGCGACCTTGGGCCAGATGTTGTGATTCCATTCACTAGAATGATGGAAAAAGCGGTAGCAGAATGGCTCAAAGCAAATGTACCTGAAGGAACGGATATCGTTAATCTGGTACACAGCGACTTTGTGACGGGAAATGATGACAAGGCAGAATTGGTAGCAGTCAAGCCAGCTCGGCTATCTGAATTTCCTAGCCAGAAAGTAGTTGCCAGTATCAAAGAAACATATCCTGTCGGGACGCGGATTATTCTGGACTCCATGCCGGATGATCCAGACCCGTTACCAGAGGGAACGCAAGGCACAGTTGTTGATGTGGATGATGTAGGTCAGTTGGTGATGAAGTGGGATAACAATCGCTCTTTGTCATTGATACCAGGCGTTGACCAATTCCGCATTATCAAAACTTCTTTCGAAGATTTTTTGGCTACTAAAAAGTGGTCTGACGATATCGAAAAAGAAATTGGTTTTGACAATGGTGCTGGGAAAATAAAGGGCTATATCTATCGAGACTTCTTGCATATTCAGCAACTTGACGATGGCTCTTACTTCCTACCAATTGGACGTGATGAATATACATCACCAAAATTGGAAGGGTTAGAAAAAACGTTGTACGACCAGCATTTTTCATTAATTGAGGATTAGTGCGGAAGAGACAAAGCCACCTTTAGAGCAATCTATCGGTGGTTTTTTTCGCCTATTTTTTGGAAAAATTTGCGCGATTTAACTTCTTTGCTATATTAAATTCATAAGCGGCGGGGTACATCATCCTGCATTAACAGAAAGGAACAAAAATGTCAGTTGAACAAACCATCACCTTGTATTACCGACAAGAAAATAGTGACAAGGTTTATATCGTCAATTTAGAACAAGAACCATCAGGGTATAGAGTTGTAGGATTTAACGCCGGGCGTGGAGCAAAGTTAATACGGCGCGACAAGACTCCTAAGCCTGTAGGCTATTCTGAAGCTAAAGACATCTACGATAACCTAGTTAATGAGAAAAAAAGCGAAGGTTATACCGTAGGCGCTGCAATTTACCCAGCCACTTCAAAACCAGTTACAACTCAAGCTAATGTACCACTACAGGCAAACGTTAATAATGCCATGACACAAAAACCCGTCAAAAAGGCAAGCGAAAAGGTGATGCATAAAAAATTCGAAAGCATGTTCCGTTCACTGTGAGTAAAGCGGAAACAGAAAAATAAATATGACCAAAGAAACTGCAGCATTAAAATTTTTAAAGATGTTCAACGAGACTGAACCTATCAGTAAGCAGCTACCTATTGAGCTGGAAGGTGGTTTTATTATCGCTGAATTATTAGTGAAGTGCGCCCAATGCGGGGAACCAATCGAGCAGGAATTGATGCATGGCTATGCAACACAACCTCTACCCAACACGGCAGCTTTCCACGCTGTTTGTATCTGTAAACACTGTAAGCATATTTGCGAGAGTGTTAACCGACTAAAAGAGATTGGTGAGCGAACAATACGGATTGAGAAATTAACAGATACCGGATTGTGGGTTAATGATGAACATAGATTAAAAAGAAAAAACTGGTTATTAATGTTAATCAAACGGATATTCAAATAAAAACCTGTTGTTAGGAATATGAAATGAATCAACTAGATTTATTTACCGCGGTGCGTGATGTATATAGTGAGGCTAATGATGCAATCTCAAATGCCGAGGTCTATCGCCGTCTTATCAAGAAATTATCCTTGCCATCAGACATATTAAAATCAAAGAAAACCATAGGCTCGACAAGTTTCAATGAATTCACTCGCAAGGTGCGCTGGTTTCAACAGACACTCAAACACGCAGGTGTTCTGGAACGCATCAAAGGTGATAGAGGAGCATGGTGCATAACCAACAGAAAAGACACGGAACTCGATAAAATTCAGCCACTTTTGTCCTTAATCGGCTTCTCTACAAAACTGGGTGTTGCAATCATTGGCTACTCAGAATCTGTCTTTGCTAAACTGAATGAGCCTATACATCTAATACTTACATCCCCACCATACCCTTTGGCTAAAGCTAGGAAATATGGGAACGTAAACGAGTCTGAATACGTTGACTGGATATGTAAAACTATGGAGCCGGTTGTTAAAAACCTAGTAGATGGAGGTGTCGTTACACTCAATATTTCAAACGATATATTCATGTATAAATCAGCTGCAAGAAGTTTATATCGTGAGCGCCTTATCATTGCACTACATGACCGACTAGGCCTGTATAAAATGGATGAGATTCCTTGGATAAATTTGAGTAAACCGCCTGGTCCTATAGAATATGCCAGCAAACGCCGCGTACAGCTAAACACTGGATGGGAACCAATTTACTATTTTTCCACCAACCCTGATAAGGTTATCACTGATAATAGGCGTGTATTGGAGCCTCACTCCGAGAAACATTTAAAACTTATATTATCTGGGGGTGAGAAAAAAGCATCAATCAACTCTGATGGAGCATATTGCATAAAAGAGGGTAGTTTTGGAAAATTAACTGAAGGACGCATCCCTAAAAATGTTATTTATGCCGGTACATCATGCGCAGAGAATAGAAAATATAAACGAGATGCCGAAGCACTAGGCTATCAGTCACATGGCGCCATGATGCCGGGCAAGGTGCCAGAATTCCTAATTAAATTATTCACAAAGGAAAATGACCTGGTGGTAGATCCTTTTGGTGGTTCTATACGAACTGGACACAGTGCTGAGACATTAAAACGCAGATGGATTTGTGTTGACCCTGTAATAGATTATGTAATGGGAGGCGCGACAAGATTTGTAAATTGTGAAGGTTTCAAAAGAATTGCGGTATAAACAATGCTGGATTTAACAATACAGCTTTGCATGTTAGATTAAATACACTAAATAATCTTCAAAGGTTAATTGAATGGCAGAAAAACAATACGATGCCGACTCGGTAAGAGTGCTGCGTGGATTAGAACCAGTACGGGCCAGACCAGGTATGTACACTCGCACCGAGTCTCCAACTCATATCATACAGGAGGTGATCGATAACGCGGCTGACGAAGCTTTAGGCGGTCACGCCACAAAAATCAATGTGACGATATTTAAGGATGGATCGGTGGAAGTAGCCGATGATGGACGTGGTATTCCTGTAGAAATCCCAACTGGGGAAATTCAACCTGCCGTAGAACTCGTTTTCGTCCAACTCCATGCTGGAGGTAAGTTCGACAAGGAAGACGAAAGCAGCTCTTATCGGTTTTCCGGAGGCCTGCACGGAGTAGGTGTTTCTGTCACCAATGCCCTGTCAACTCGACTGCAAGTATCAGTAAAGCGAGAGGGCAAAGTACACAAACTTGCTTTTGAAAATGGCAATACGGTCGAACCTTTAGCAGAAATCGGGAATTGCCTCAAAAAAGATACAGGGACAACTGTTAAATGCTGGCCGGATCCAAAATACTTTGATTCACCCAAAGTATCTGTCCCGCAGTTGGAACACCTTATTAAATCTAAGGCGGTATTGTTGCGAGGTGTAACCGTTACATTATCCATAGAAGGAAGTGAAGGATTTGAGGATCGTTCATGGACTTACGATAACGGATTACCACAATATCTGGATGAATTAATTGGTGAACGTGAAATTACTGATGATGAAATTCCAGTCCCAATCATTTCAGGCGAGTTTTACCATACCGAGAACACGGACGGCATTTCAAAAGGCGAGGGCGCGATTTGGGCATTAGCCTTTGGTTCAGGCGGCGGTCGCGGCGAATCCTATGTAAACCTCATTCCTACGCTCTCAGGCGGCACGCACGAAGCTGGTATGCGTAATGGGGTATATGAGGCCGTAAAATCGTTTATGGAGCATCACAGTATGATGCAGCGCGGCCTAAAGATATCTTCCGAAGATGTTTGGAACAACGTATGTTATGTCCTGGCCGCTAAAGTTTTAGATCCTCAATTCCAGGGACAAACCAAAGAAAAACTGACCAACCGTGATGCGATGAAAATGGTTTCATCTGCAGTGAAGCCGTACATGGAAACATGGCTCAGTAATAATGTTGAATATGCCAAACGCATTTCAGATTTAGTGAACCGTTCCGCAGCAGCCCGTAATAAATCCACACAAAAAATTGAAAAAAGAAAAACTACTGGCATCAATATCATGCCAAGCAAACTCACTGATTGCGAGGCGGCAGGCAGTATGGAGGCCGAATTATTCCTGGTCGAAGGGGATTCGGCTGGCGGTAGCGCAAAAATGGGGCGCGACAACGAGTTTCAGTCATTACTGCCATTGCGTGGCAAGGTGTTAAACACATGGGAAGTTGATGCAGGACGAATTTTTGCCAATTCTGAGGTGCACGATATATTTGTGGCTTTAGGCATAGAGCCGCATACCATGAATGATGAGCCTGATTTTTCAGGGCTACGGTATGGGAAGCTTTGTATATTGTCAGATGCTGATGTGGACGGTGCACACATCCAGACATTGCTTTTAACCTTGTTTCTCAAGCATGCCCCTAAATTGATAGAACGCGGTCATGTTTATATAGCCCAACCGCCTTTATACCGTATCGATGTTCCAGCACAGGGCAAGACAAAACCTGTTCGTAAGATTTATGTATCAGATGATGCAGAAAAGATATCCACTATTGAAAAATTGAAACGCGAAGGAATAGCTGAGGACAAGTTAGGCATACAGCGTTTCAAAGGTTTAGGCGAAATGAACCCGGACCAGTTATGGGAAACTACACTATGTCCAGACACCAGGCGTCTGGTGCAGGTTAAATTACCTGAAAATGACATACAGGAAGCTATCAGTATGTTCGATATGCTTATGGCTAAAAATGAATCAGCCGCACGCAAGGAATGGATCGAGCGACGTGGCAATGATGTGGAGGCAGATGTTTAATGGACGGAAATGTAAACAACAATATGGAAGATGACGCAGTTCAAATTGGCAGCTATGCAGAAAACGCATATCTGTCTTATGCCGTGTCTGTTGTAAAAGGCCGCGCCCTACCGTCTGTAGAGGACGGCCAAAAGCCAGTTCAGCGCCGTATTCTATACGCCATGAAAGAAATGGGGCTGGTGGCTGGCGTTAAGCCGGTGAAATCAGCCCGTGTCGTAGGTGATGTTTTAGGTAAATATCATCCACATGGCGACAGCTCTGCTTATGAAGCAGCAGTCAGGCTGTCACAGGACTTTACTTTACGCTACCCATTGATTGATGGACAGGGGAACTTTGGTTCACGCGATGGCGATGGCGCCGCCGCAATGCGATATACGGAAATGCGCCTGTCCCCGATTGCAGACTTGCTGTTGTCAGAAATAGACCGGGGCACGGTTGATTTCCAGAGCAACTACGATGGTTCTTTCCAAGAGCCTGTATTGTTGCCGGCAAGATTACCTATGATGTTGCTGAACGGAGCTTCAGGTATCGCTGTTGGTATGGCCACAGAAATGGTTCCGCATAATATGCGGGAAATTGCCAGTGCTGTTTTGCATGTCATGGATAATCCGGACTGCTCGACACAGGAAATCATGCAACACGTTCCTGGGCCAGATTTCCCATGCGGCGCGCAGATTATTTCCCAAATCCAAGATATCCAGTCAATTTATGAAACTGGCCGCGGCTCACTAAGATTAAGGGCAAGATGGTCAGTGGAGCAAATGGCGCGTGGGCAATGGCGGATAATTATTACAGAATTGCCACAAGGCGTATCAGTTGAAACTGTACAGGAGGAAATCCTGTCCATCTCCAACCCAAAACCTAAAAAAGATAAAAAGAACATAGATCAAGAACAGCTGTTAATCAAGCAATCAGCCTTGAGCATGATTGATACGGTTAAAAGTGAAGGTAAAAAGGAAGTACGCCTCATTATCGAGCCTAAGACCAGCAAGGTTTCCAGTGATGAACTAATGGCTTTCCTTTTGCTTCACACCAGCATGGAAGTCTCATGTCCAGTAAATATGGTGATGATAGGCACTGACGGCAAACCTGCCCAAAAAGGCTTGATTCCTATCATCAAGGAGTGGATTGAATTCAGGATTAATGTCGTGCGAAGACGCTGCCAGTACGACTTGGATAAAATCAGCAGACGTATCCATATCCTTGAAGGCCGTATGATAGCCTTCCTGCATATTGATGAAGTGATTAAGGTCATTCGTAATTCTGATGAACCTAAGACAGACTTGATTACAGCATTCAATCTCAGCGAAATTCAGGCTGAAGATATACTGGAAATTAGATTACGCCAGCTTGCAAGGCTTGAGGGCTTCAAGATTGAGAAAGAGCTGAATGACCTGAGAGAAGAAGCTGAAGGCCTGCAATCCATCCTGGGAAGTGACGGCAAATTACGCAGACTAACAGCTAAAGAAATTAAACAGGATGCCGAAAAATACGGGGATGAAAGACGTACTTTAATAGAGCCAGTTGAACGTGTTCAAGGCGGTCAAAAAGCTTTTGTCGTTGATGAGCCAGTTACTATCATGCTGTCTAAGAATGGCTGGGTCAGGGCAAGACAAGGACATGGCATAGAACGTGAATCTATAACATGGAAACCGGGCGATGGTGAGTTTGCAGTCATCGAGACACGTACTGTCCAGCCAATAGTGCTGATAGACAATAATGGCCGGTGCTACTCATTTGATGCATCGGTTGTACCTGGCGGGAAGGGCGACGGCATTCCAGTAAGCTCAATCATAGAGGTCCAGGATGGGGCTAAGTTAGCCCATGCAATTTCCGGCAAGGACGATGACAGATTCCTGTTTGCGACCTCAAATAGCTATGGGTTCATTGCTCCGCTTAAAGGTCTGGTAGCAAGACCGAAAGCAGGCAAGGCTTTCATGAAGCCGGAAGATAATGCGACTATTCTGAAGCCAATTAAACTTAGTGATAAAACACATATTGCTGCCACGTCTTCAGAGAATAAGCTGCTCGTTTTTCCGCTTGGCGAAATGAACGAATACCCGAATGGCGGCAAGGGTGTACGTATTATGGATATCCCTGAATCAGCCACATTGACAATGGTAGAATTAAGCGACGGGCTATCAGTCAGTATTAATGTAAAAAATAAAACCAGAGTTATTGAAGGTGATGACTTGGCTAAATATTTGTTGAAACGAGCAAGAAAAGGCTGTGCAATACAAGACAGTAAACCAGTAAGAAAACAAGCTGGACTGTTTTAACTAAATAAGAGGATTAAAGACAATGAAACCATACCAGTTGTATAAACCAGATGGCGAATGGGTTGATTTAAGTGCCATCCAAAGTATAGAACCTCCAGTTTTGATAGATGATGGGTTTAATGGATACACCATTGTTATGAAATGGCATGTGGCCTTCCAGAATGAACCCAGGAGGTTATGCTGGGATCAAGAAGTAAATTTTGATAGACAACAGGTGGACAGCCCGGAATTCAGCCTGGTGCTTGATGAGAACAAGGTGCCAACAGCGTTAGCCAGAATGAGGCGTGAAGTATTCGAGCCATTACTCAAAGCTTGGAGTGAGCAATAAACAATTAAATGGATAAGTCGTCTAATCACAAAGGTAACGCATGGACCTCTGATGAGGTAAGAGCCCTGATCGAATTATTTAATGCCGGGCTTGATGTGTTCAGGATTGCAGAAACCCACGGCAGGACTCCAAATGCTATTGTTAGCAAATTGGAGAAGCTAGGTTATCTGACTGCTATAGGGCGTGGATATAGAAAAGTAGAACCTACTGATTGGGTTACCTTTGATGAACTGAAACAAAAGCAGCATTTTAATGAGTAATCCTGTTGACTTCATTCAAATATTAGAATAAATTACACCTACATTGGTAGCTCGCCAATTGAAAGCAAAGAGCATTTCACACCTAGCAACACCTCAAAATAGTTCCAGACAATGCTTTGTGCTGTTTGCACAGAGCGTACAAACCATTGTCACAACCAATCCTTAT
>Ga0208756_100019_pt1 | contig 162070 bp, 154 predicted proteins | sample LakWasMe73_LOW10_2_FD_183901 | JGI IMG/M metagenome (GOLD analysis project Ga0208756, IMG submission 183901) | Freshwater sediment methanotrophic microbial communities from Lake Washington under simulated oxygen tension - Sediment Metagenome... | ecosystem: Environmental > Aquatic > Freshwater... | reverse complement strand
GGTAGCAAACAGCAGCAGGAACACCAGACCAATCGCAACCGGCACTACAATCGCCAGCCGTGCCGAAGCGCGCTGCTGGTTCTCAAACTGCCCACCCCACTTGATAGAGTAGCCTTCATCCAGCTTAACCTCGGCCTGCACCCGCTGCTTGGCTTCTTCTACAAAGCTTACCAGGTCACGTTCACGCACATTGGCGGTCACTACCACCAGCCGCGCACCACGCTCCCTGTCTACTTTAACCGGGCCTTCTTCACGCACTACTTTAGCGACTGCGCTCAGCGGTACATTGGTGCCATTGGGCAGCGTCAGCATCAGGCTATTAAAATCGGAAGGCGAGTTGCGTAAATCCTGACTGCCTCTTACCAAAACCGGTGTGCGTCGCTGTCCCTCTTGCACCACACCCAGCGGCTTGCCTTCCAGCTGCGCCAGCAATATGGATTCGATCTCGGTAATATTCAAACCTAGCCGACCGGCAGCAGCACGGTCTATCTTGATTTGCAGATACTGCACACCGCTATTTTGTGGCGTGTAGACATCCTGGCTGCCTTTTATAGACTCTAGTATCTTGATGATCTGCTGCGCTTTAGCATCCAGCGTATTCAAATCAGACCCGAAAATCTTGATCGCCAGGTCACCGCGCACACCGAGAATCATTTCATTGACGCGCATATCAATCGGCTGCGTAAAGCTGTAAGCCAAACCCGGCAGCTCATGCATAACCTTGCGCAACTCATCAATCAGCCCTTCTTTGGTTTTCATGCGCCATTCAGCGGCCGGTTTCAAAATCAGGAAATTATCGGTCTGATTCAAGCCCATCGGGTCTAATCCCAAATCATCCGAACCTACGCGCGAGAACACGCCTTTCACTTCCGGCACTTTGCTTAAAATGGCACGCTGTACGTTCATATCCGTGCTGATGGTTTGTTGTAAATTGATCGATGGCAACTTCTCTACGCCGATAATAATGTCGCCTTCATCCATCACTGGCATAAAAGTTTTACCGATCTGTGTATACACCAGGCCGGTCATTGCCAGCATCACAAACGCACCGATCACAATCACCTTGGCATGCGCGAGACACCACATCAACACCGGCTCATACACAGCCAGCGCTTTTCTTACCAGCCAAGGCTCTTCATGGCTGACTTCTTTCAGCAAAAATGAAGCAAGCACCGGAATCACCGTCAGAGACAGCAGCAATGAACCCGCCAGCGCAAACATGATAGTCAGCGCTACCGGTGTAAACAGCTTACCCTCCAGGCCCTGCAAGGTCAGCAATGGCAAAAATACGGTAATGATGATCAATATACCGGCAGTTACCGGCACGCTTACTTCACGCACGGCACGGTAGATCAAGTGCATTCTAGGCAGGGTTGCTGCATGTTTTTCATTCGCCAGGTGCGAAACGATATTCTCTACCACCACCACCGCAGCATCCACCAGCATGCCGATGGCAATAGATAAGCCGCCCAAGCTCATTAAGTTGGCAGACATACCAAAATAATGCATCAGCAAAAACGTGAATAACGCTGACAGCGGCAAAATAAAGGCAATAGTTAATGCTGCCCTAAAGTTACCGAGAAACAGCACCAGCAATATGAGCACCAGCACCACGGCTTCCTGCAAAGCTTTGGTTACGGTATTTACCGCACGCTCCACCAGGCTGCCGCGGTCATAGAACACGTTGATTTTGACGCCTTTAGGCAGGCTAGGCGCCATCTCGGCAATTTTCTCCTTCACGCCCTTAACTACCTGCTGCGCATTGGCACCGCGCAAGCCCAGCACCAGCCCCTCCACAGCCTCGGCCTTACCGTTGCTAGTCACTGCGCCGTAACGCGTGAGCGCGCCGATGCGCACATCAGCCACATCAGCAATCTTGACCGACATGCCCTGTTCAGAGCGCAGCACGGTATTCTGCACATCCTCTATAGTTTTAAAACCGCCTTCAGCACGTACCAGCAGCGCACCTTCGCCATCACTGAGCCGACCGGCACCGCCATTGCGGTTATTATTCATCAGTGCCTGCTGCAGCATATCGATAGACACGCCACGTGCATACATACGGGCATTGTCCGGCACAATCTCAAAGCTGCGCACCAAACCGCCCAGCGCATTAACGTCTGCCACACCGGTTACGGTACGTAACTGCGGACGGATCACCCAATCCAGCAAGCTGCGCCGTTCCTGCAAACTCAAGGTATCGCTTTCCACCGTGAACATAAACATCTCGCCGAGCGGTGTAGTCATCGGCGCCATGCCACCCGAAACATCCGTCGGCAGGTTGCCCCATACGGCATTCAAGCGCTCTGCCACCTGCTGGCGCGCCCAATAGATATCAGTACCATCTAAAAAATCCACCGTAATGTCAGTAAGCGCATACTTAGCTACAGAGCGAAGTCCCACCTGCTTGGGGATTCCCAGCATTTCTACTTCTATCGGCGCAGTAATCCGCGCTTCAACCTCTTCCGGCGTCATGCCCGGCGCTTTGACGATAATTTTTACCTGCGTTGAAGAAACATCTGGAAAAGCATCAATCGGCAGCGATTGATAAGCTAACCCACCAGCGGCTGCCAGGCCAATAGTCAGAATCAGCATGAGCAAGCGCTGCGTGAGCGCAAATTGAATTAGTCTGGCCAGCATTATTCGCCACCCAGGCCTAACCAAGCCCCTTTAATCGCTGATATACCCGTTACCGCAATTTTCTCACTGCCGTTAAAGCCAGCGTCAACCACAGCCTCATCACCCTGCTCCGATATCACTTTCACCTTGGCTGGTGCAAAGCCGGTTTTGGTCTGTACAAACACAAAGGTGTCCGCCCCTTGTCTGGAAAGCGCAGATTTCGGCACACTGGAGTAATGCATTTCGCTGCCCAGGCTGATAACTGCCTCTACGAACTGGCCTGGCGAAAGCTTTTCGGCACCCTTGGTAATCTCGGCGCGTAGATGCAAAGTCTGGTCAGCTTTATTGACATTACGAATCACCGCTATCAACTTGCCACTGGCTTGCAACTTGGGCACCGTCACCTCCATGCCCTGCTTAACGAAAGGCAAGCCTTCCAGCGGGGCATGAATCTCCAGCCACAGCGGGTTAAGTTTGGCGATTCTATACAAAGGCATTGCCAGATCTACACGCTGGCCGGTAGTGACCATTTGCTCCAGCACCTGGCCGTCCATCGGGGCGGTGAGGGTAATGCCGGCATTCATGCCGGATTCCGGGCGTAACTTGGCGATAGCACTATCGCCCATACCGGCCAAACGCAACGCCTGCTTGCGTTGCGCCAATGCCGCACCGGCTTCATCATGCAGACTTTCTGTTTCCAGATAACGGCGCTGCGGAATAATGCCGTCTTTCAGCAGCTCAGTATCACGCGCCAGACTTTTAGTCGCCAGCTTATGCTGCGTTAGTGACTGCAAATAATCTCGCTGTAAACTCAGCAATTCCGGACTATTTAAATGCGCAATCGCTTGGCCTTTTTTAACCGTTTGTCCTGCTGCAATATACAGTTGATCAATCAAACCGGATTGTGGGGCGCTTACCACGCGCTCCTGCCCGACCGGCACAGTAATTTCAGCCGGAAAATTACGGCTGTTAAAAAGATTATTTTTACCTACAGGCGCGACACTCACGCCCAAATTCTGTTGCTGACTAGGCGTCATGACAACATCAGCAGCTTGGGCATTGCCAATTAGAAAACTACTGAAAAAACCTAATAACTGGATAAATCTCATGGAAGAACTCCTACTATCTGATTGTAGCGGGCAACATCCCACTGCACTTGTACCTGACGGGTGCTGAACGCACGCTCCGCCTCAAAAGTTTGCGCCTGCACCCGCAGCAAACTCACTAAATCGGTTTCGCCCAACTGAAAAGCTTTCTGTGCCAGCCGTAAACTTTCCTTGGCTATTTCATACTGTTTGCCGGCAAGTACCAGTTCCGCACGGCTGACGCTCAAATTATGCTCAGCTTCATGCATGGCAGTTTCCAGCTCGTATTTCAAGGTCTCACGTTCAGTTAAAGCATTGCCCACGCCAATCTCAGCCGCTGCTCTGATTGGCGCTGCCTTGGCATCACCACCAAAAGGAATACGCAATTTCACACCTACGCTATCGTTGGCGGTTGTATCGAACGCACCTTTAGTGCTGCGTACATTGAGCAGCACTTGCAGGTTTTCATGGCTTTCTACCTGCACCAGATTACGCTCGGTTTCCGCCAAACCAACTTTGCTCTGCGTTTCCAGCCAGATTGGAGACTGGCTGTAATCTTCCAAGCTCGATTGCTTTTCTTCGTAACTGGCTGGTAGCTCACGCAAACCGGTTAGCAAGTAATAACGGTGCCGCGCATGCATGAGTTCGGCTTCGGCACGTAGCTTTTCTTTTTCGGCACGCAGCGTTTCCTGCTCGGCAAGCATCGCATCTGTCTTGGCTAACTCACCGGCTTGATAACGTTTTTCCACATCACTGCGTAACTTATTGGCCAGTAACAGCTTATTTGCGGCCAGCGACAGGTTATTGTCATTAAATGCAATATTCCACAATGCTTCGCGTAATTGCCCAGCCACCTGAAGCTTCAGGCTCTGCCGGCTTGCAATTGCGGTTGATTGGCTAGCCTCAGCCACTTTTAAACGGTTATCACGCTGTTTAGGCAGCCAAATTGGCAGTTCCAGCTCAGCTTGCCAATCACGCTCACCACGCCCGCTACCGATAGCATCGTTCTGATGCAGCACACTCACGGCAGGCGTTGAAGGCAGTATGGCATTGGCTACGCGGTTTCTGGCTGAAACCATGGAGTCACGAGAAAGCAGTGCAGCCTGCATAGGCGCACGCGCATAGGCTTTTTCCAGCACTTCAGATAATTGTAGATTGGGGTTTACCTTAAGCTCATCAAAATGATCAATCTGGTGACTTGGCTGATCGGATGTCTGCTTGAGGTCTGCTGTGTCCTGTGCAGAATCAGCAAATGCCTGACTGATAGGCAGGATAAAACAAGCAATTAACAGGCAAAATCGACTAAATATAGTCATAAAACTCTCCTAAAATCAAAAAAACATCCGCATAGTTATCCGAATGTTGATTACATGATTATTTTAGAAAAGAGGTGGAGCGCGCGGCCTGGATAGCGAACGCAGATATAACGGAAGTCGGGGATGGGTAATTAAATTAACATTGAATAGTCGAATAATGACTACTGGGAGACTAATAATAAACAGCACTGCAAATAACGGCAGCGGGAGTGCGTCTATAGTTTTAACAAGCGCATTATTAACACCAATGGTATGCACAGGTGCAGCCACATTCTTTAATGTGTGCTGGGTATCCGGCAACTGCATGGAATTCAACTCATGCATATGCAAGCCATGCCCCTGTACCGGACTATCAGGCTCAAGATGTGCATGAATAAAAGGCAATACGGTTTGCAACATAGCAAACCACACCACTATCATCCACGGCAGACTTTTACGTAGCATATTAAACATGCTTAAACTTTATCAGCTATTCCTTATAAATACAAACCGGTAAATTCAAACCCGATAAATACAAACCGAATAAATACAATTGATGCAAATGTGGATATTTAGTGTAGCGGTTTCACTGTTAGTTCGCTAATTATTAAAAAATAATCAATTTACAAACAAGCTACGCAGATAATACGTGAGTAGTTTATTGATTGGTAGCCAAGCTTACTAATAGCCGAGTTTGTTATTAGCAAAGGTTTACTAATAACTGCGTTTTCTTGGCGTATAAGTTGAACCGTTAGATTCAATATGCCTGAAGGTAATGCGCCCGTTATTCACATCATATGGTGACAATTCCAACGTCACTTTATCACCCGCCAGAATGCGAATATGGTTTTTCTTCATCTTACCGCCAGTATAGGCAATAAGCGTGTGCCCATTATCCAGCGTTACGCGATAGCGTGAGTCCGGTAATATTTCCATCACCACACCGCTCATTTCAATTAGTTCTTCTTTAGCCATAGCTGTTGCTCCAAAATCGTATAAGACCCGCATTGATGCAGCAAACTTAAAAATTTGAGCAACCCTAAAACCGTGGGAATAGTGAGAATAAGATAATCAATACTGACTGCGCTGCACCACCTGACGCAGGCGCGACTATAGTCCTGCCACCCTAATTTAGCAAGCAATAACAGTGAATTAAGCTGTTTTGCTATTTATCCCAACACATAAACCCTGAAATATTATTAAAATAATGCTTGACACATCCAACATTAGCACGTAAAACGTTATTTAGGCGTTTGAATTTTTAATTTGTTGGCCTTAGATTTAAGGCCTTTATTATTTAAAAACCCGAACTTTCAGGGTGCCTCCCTTTTTAAAAAGTATGGAATAAGATATGGCAACAGGTTTAGTTAAATGGTTTAATGACTCTAAAGGTTTTGGTTTCATTACTCCTGATGCAGGTGGTGACGATTTATTCGCACATTTCTCAGCTATCGTTGATAGCGGTTACAAAAGCTTGAAAGAAAACGAACGCGTTTCTTTCGACGTAACTGACGGACCAAAAGGTAAACAAGCTTCTAACATTCAGAAGATTTAGTACTAAAGAATCCAAAAAAAATGACCCGCCAAGGGTCATTTTTTTTGCGCACTGCCTGCAAATCGCCCTACAAGCCCGAGCTTAGAACTCCCCGGACATTTGCACCCATAACCGTGGAGTATGCTCTGCAGACGCTGGCTCAGACAAAGACGTGCCACCTTGGGTGCGCCAGGCCAGGTAACTGTTTATTTGCAGTCGAGCCAGCGCCGCATTCACACCTACACCGGCACCTGCCAATGTGCGTGTATTATCGCCTGCTGAAAAGTTATCCTGATTAATTCTGATACGCCCATAGTTATAAAACAAGATACCCTGTAACTGCAGCATGAAATTATGCGTCAACTCCAAACTCAAGGCACTGCCCGCATCACCGCTCGCCTCGTGGATACCCCGACAACAAACAACATCCGTAAATTTACCAAGATAATTAAGGTTCATTAGATTCACTTTAAAATTACACACTTATAATTCGCAGTGGTTAATGGGGTTATTTCGCCGCTAATATAAACTATTGCACCAAGAATAAATTTGTCAACACACAATCAATAAAATATGGTAAATATTACCACATATAAATTGTTATGTAATAACAACATCATGGCTATAATTACATTCTAAATATTCAATCCGCTTAATGCATAAAATTTGGATTACGTAAAACATGCCTATAGAAACGCCTGAGTCAATTACACATGCTATTGAGCACTGTCTGAAGCCTATAGCCAGACTGTGTATTCACTTTGGAATTGATCACCGCAAGCTAAGTGAAATGCTAAAAGGTGCTTTTGTTTCAGTAGCAAATGAAGAATTTAAAGTAAAAGGAAAGTCTCAAACCGACAGTCGTATTGCATTACTCACAGGTGTACATCGTAAAGATGTACGCCGAATTTTAGGTCGAGCTCCCAATAAAGCTACTGGTCGGCAGCTAGGATTGGTTGCTAATCTCATAGCTCAATGGCTTGCTATCCCAGAGTTGCTTAATGAAGATGGTGAGCCAAAGCCTATTCCTCGAAATCCGCAGCCCAACCATAAAACTTCCTTCACATCGCTAGCTGAAGCACTCACAAACGATATTCACCCGCGCGCATTAATGGATGAATGCATAAATCGGGGCATTGTGAAATTAACTGATGATGACATGGTGCATTTGATTGTTGAATCGCTGGTACCTGCTGACGACCTTGATGAAAAAGCTCACTTTTTCAGTCAAAATATTCATGATCATATTGCTGCCGCAGAGCACAATCTCAATGGAAATCAACCGCCTTTTCTTGATCGCTTTGTTTGGCATGAGGGGTTAACTGAATCAGACACAAAAATCATTGCCGCCGCAGCAAGGCGGGCAGCGATGAACGCGCTTAAAGCGGTAAATAACCAGGCAGTTCATTACAAGCAGCAGCACTACGAGGAAGCTACTCGCCCTGAATATAAAATACACTTTGGCACATTCTTTTATAGTTGTCGCACTTCAGGTAGCAAGCCTGAAGACGATACCAACACCTAAAAATCATGCCCCCCCCCGCCAATTCCACATCACCGTAATTTTAATTACCCGCCTTACATACTCGTTAAGCGCATTAAGCGCGGATCGTGAACCACGTAGTTGCAACGCAGCAAAAATAGCGGCAAATAGCCAGACCAGCTGAAAGGATGGAGGCAGTGGTCATGAAACTGCAATACTGCCTTTGGGGGTAAACGTTACATTGCAAGTAGATCGAAGATCGCCCCTAAATAATCCATCAATTACTTTAGATCCGCATGCTACTAAACGATTGGTTAGCGTAGCCTTTAACGCGCTGCGGACAATGTCGCTAAAACCATATCACCCTGTCGGGTCAGCGCTATCAAACCACATTTTCTTGCTAGTAAATGTTTATTAAACTAATATCCTAGTAATTTAGTAAACATTATTCGAAATGAAAAATCACGCTCATTTAAACCCAGAACTTTCTGGCTTTAAATTCGATAACAGCTATATTGAGTTGGCACCGATTCTTTACCAAAAGCAACACCCTGCAGCTGTAAAAAATCCGAGTCTGGTGCTCCTAAACCATCAATTAGCAAAAGCATTAGGCTTAAACTATCAAGTGCTTGAAAAAGAAAGCATCAACTATCTATCGGGCAACACTATTTATGCAACATCAGAACCCATTGCAGCAGCGTATGCCGGGCACCAGTTTGGCGGGTTCAGCATTTTGGGTGACGGACGTGCAATATTGCTGGGAGAACACATTACTCCAGAGAAAAAACGGTTTGATATCCAGCTTAAAGGCTCCGGCAGAACTGCGTACTCGCGTTCCGGCGATGGCCGAGCTGCATTAGGCCCTATGCTGCGCGAATATATTATTAGCGAAGCAATGTATGCACTTGGCATACCCACGACAAGAAGCCTGGCCGTAGTCAGCACTGGTGAAATGGTTTTCCGTGATGACGCTTACCCTGGCGCAGTACTGACGCGAGTAGCATCCAGTCATATTCGAGTTGGTACTTTTCAATTTGCAGCGGCCGTTCACGACGACCAAATACTAAGTGCACTAGCCGACTACTCTATTAACAGGCACTTTCCAGAGCTCTCAGGGGCTGATAATAAATATGTTCGACTTTTGGGAAAGGTAATCGATTTGCAAGCGAGCCTGGTAGCAAAGTGGATGCACGTAGGCTTTATTCATGGCGTAATGAACACCGACAATATGAGCATATGCGGCGAGACTATTGATTATGGCCCATGTGCTTTCATGAATAGTTATGACCCAGCAACAGTCTTTAGCTCAATTGATACACAAGGCCGTTACTCTTTCGGCAATCAGGCAAAAATCGCACATTGGAATCTGTGCCGTTTTGCAGAGACATTGCTACCTTTACTTCATAAAGACCAGAAGCAGGCAATTACAGCAGCAACAGAACAGGTAGAACAATTCCCAGGCATATTTTTAGATTACTGGCTTGCAGGGATGCGTCAGAAACTAGGGCTATTTAATCAGGAAGCAAGCGACCTGAAACTAACCGAAGATCTATTGATGTACATGCAGAAAAACAATGCAGACTATACCAACACCTTCAGAGCGCTTGGGAAAGACGCCATAGAACAGATGCAAATCTATCAGGATCCGGGGTTCAGAAACTGGCTAGAGCTATGGAAAGCCAGATTATCAAGACAAATACAGAGCCCGGAGCAGATTATGGTATTGATGGACAACTCCAACCCGGCAATCATACCGCGCAATCACTTGGTAGAAGAAGCTTTAACCGCAGCAGTTAATCATGATGATATCAAAGCTGTTGAACGGCTTTTAGCTGCAATTGCCAACCCATACAATCCCGCAGCAGACCATGCTGAATATATGCAGGCCCCGCCACCAAAGTTTGACAAGCACTACAAAACATTTTGTGGCACATAAAGTTATATAAACTGAAGCAATCAAAGGCTGCGCTAGGCCTCGTAGTGATAATGGTTTGGCAAAAACCGTGGGTAGTCCAGTTAACAGGCACAGATGACCATGTTTAAGCGCGCACCTCGGTTCAACATAATAAAAAAGTATGTGAGTGGTGCACAAAAAGAAAAAGGCTTAGCCATTTCTGACTAAGCCTTGATATATCTTGGTAGGTTGTGCGGGAATCGAACCCACAGCAAACTGATTAAAATCTGCTGTAACCAATTTATTGTTTATATTATTCGCCTGCCACACTCCTCAATTATTGCTGGCAATTATCAATCTAGAATAAAAACTGGCTTATAGACAGGCGTACCTTACTTATCATCGCTCATCACCTCATTAATTAATCCGATTAAAGGTTCCCATTGTGCAATATCTTGTGCAACAAACGATGGCCGCAGATCGAATATGCTGACGCCAAGCTCAGCAGCTGTAGAGTAAACTTGAGCGTTGCGAAGAGAAGTTAATATAGGGATGCCGGTGTACTTCATAAAATCCGTAAGTGCAGCAGCAGCATAGGTGCGAGCGTTTACTCTCATACCCACTAGCGCAATAAAAGTTTTGTGCTTACGAACAGCTTTTTCTCTTTCGATGGTATTAATAAAGTCAGCTGTAGCATTAATATCAAAAGCGGAGGGCTGGACGGGAATAATCACAAAATCGGCATTCTTAATCGCCTCAGAAAGTTTTTCGTCGCGAAATCCCGCTGGTGAGTCAGTAATGACCCACTCCGGCTTAGGCATGTATTGCTTATTGTGTGGATTATAAGCATAAATATCTGGCAGTACGCTGGGCCTTCGCGCTAGCCACTGACTTGATGAACGCTGACGATCAAGGTCAACTAAGGCAGTCTTCTTGCCTTGAGAGGCGAAATAACCAGCCAGATTTGTTGCAATCGTGGTTTTTCCGCATCCACCCTTGGAGTTTGCTATCAGGATATTTTTCATTACTTGCCTCAAGTTAAGTTTTATCTCCCAGCAAACTGCCTAGTGGGATTATCACAATAAATGATTGTGATGATTTTGTTAACTGTCTTAATTTTGTAACATTAGGCAATTATCATTAGCAAATATCGTCTTATCTCCTTAAGAAATATTTAGAGCGCCTTTGTGGCGCTCTTTTTTTATCTATCGTAATTATTCCCATCATTTTTCAACAGCGGATTTTATTTTCAGGGCAGTGACTTTTACCGACGCAGTGTGCAAAAGTCCATTAATGTAGAAGCAGTGCAACTGAAGGCCATGCTGCATCAGATTCAGCATGAGATGCATGCAACTAAATAATTAATAGTGGCAAGCTCATTAAAGCCTTGCAATCAGGTCAGCCAAACTGCACCAGCCATGATGCAAAGGCCATAACTGATTAGTGAGGTTTACTTTTTCCGGCGATATAATCCATGGCCGCAAACAATACACCTGAAAAGATGAAAGCCATATGTATAGCCAGCATCCAGCCCATTTGCTCATTGGAAATGTGCTCCGGGTTGCCTGCACTTTGATGAACAAATGCCTTGAGCAGGTCTATTGCAGAAATAGCGACAATTGAACCGATAAGCTTGAGCTTGAGTCCGGAGAAATCGACCTTGCCCATCCACTCCGGCCGGTCTTCACTATCTGCCGTATTGATTTTTGAAACGAAATTTTCATAACCGCTAAAAATTACCATAATCAGCAGACTAGCCACCAAGGTCATATCAACCAATGCCAGCAGTGACAGAATGACTTCCTGTTCAGATGAACTGAAGATATGGACAATGATATGAAGAAATTCCTGCGAGAACTTCACCATTAAAATAACAAGGCCGCCAACCAGGCCCAGGTACATCGGCGCCAAAACCCAGCGACTTCTAAAAATAACTGTTTCTATCAAATCTTCTAAAAATTTAATCATTATACAAACCTATATCCTTGTTCAACGGCTGCTGATTTTTGACAACACAGCAACCATGGGAATTATCCTGTAAATACACCATATATGTAAATCTCATTAAATAAGTACTGATTAACCGGAGTTATTTCAAGGCATCTGCCATGGCAATGTTCTGCACTGGGGCTGGCAAACCTGACTCTTGTTTTTATAAGAAATGTCTGGCCTTCAAGAGCGATTGAAACTCTTTACTTTTAAGCCAGTGATATTCATTCACTCTGGCACGCACAATTTCATCATGGGCAATAGCACTTCCAGACCCAAGGTCCGCTGACTGGCTGGGAACGGCAACATGGCACATGACAAGCGGCTTGTTGCCGGATAAGCTGCTCAACCAGCGCCGCCAGTTGTTTTCAAGATTGCATTTCTCATCAAAATTATAGACTCCTGCAAAATCAGTGTTGGTGGCAATATTCATTTGCGATGCCTTAAGCTGTAAAGATTTTGCACCCAGGCTAGATATAACCATCGCCTTAACACCCTGCCAATGCTGCGCACGGCAAACGCGAAGCCACTGATTTGGTTCGCCACCCCATTTATTCTCGGCAATCACTGACAGCAAAGCATCCCGCACCACAGGGAGCTGATGTATATGTTGGTGGCCATCAATGAAATCCGGCGCACGTCCATAAACCTCAGTAAATTTTAACCACTGCAGTTCAATAATTTTTTTCAGATCCTGCTTACTCAGCGCTCTGATGCATGTCAGGAAAATCAGTCTGGGCAAGCTATAATGGAAGCCAAAAGCCAGAGTGAAATGTGAAGTTAAATCTAAATGCAGACCCACTTGTATAGGCAGGTCTTTCAGTCGCTGTGCCGAGGCAGCCCACGCAGGAGATAGAACTAATGCGCTGGTACTGGTGATAATTCCACGTTTAGCTAAATCAACAATTGCATCGTCAATTACTTCGCTCTGGGCAAAGTCATCGGCATTGATGCAAAGTTTTCTTATTTCATTTTTTGACATGTTCACTTATTGCAAATACCCAGAGTTTTGAAAAAACAAACGTAAAGACGGCAACCATCACCAATACCACCATCAATATCGGCATATAAAATGCCACCCCGAACCATTTCAGGCCATAGTAATAAGTGATTTGGTTCACTAAAAAACCGGTAGAGGCAATGATTGCAAACTGGGCGAATGTTTTAATAGACAGCTTTTTAAGCTTATTAAACGTGAACCGGGAGTGTCCTAAATAACTAATATTCAATGCGCCCAGAAATCCGACAATATTGGCTTGCAAAGGGCCTAACTCTGTAGCGCTGACGATGATCCATACCATCGAAAGATGCACCAATGCTGCCACGGTGCCGACCATAAGAAACATCAGCAATTCTTTTTTAAGATGCATTGCGTAAGCTAACCTTGATGAATATTACCTTGAACATCTTGACCAACTTCCTCGGCGATCAAATAGTTGGGCCTTCTTTTAACCTCTTCAAAAATGTTACCTACATATTCACCAATAATACCTAATGCCAGCAGCTCTATGCCGGCAAAGAACATCATGCCAACCGCCAGCGTAGGCCAGCCTGGCACAGGATGATGCTCGATAAGATGCTCAATCAATATCTCGAGCCCTAAGCCGAAGGCTATCACGGATATAACCAGACCCAGAAATGATACCAGTCTTAAAGGCAAGACCGAGAAGCCGGTCAGCCCGGCAAGGCCCAGCGTAATCAACTTAAAGAAACTAAAGCGACTGTTACCGAAATGGCGCGCTCGGGCAACATACGGCACCGCAATTGAGCGATAACCTACCCATGCATACAGCCCCTTCATATAACGGTTACTTTCTTTCAGCAAGTTAAGGCTATTGACCACTTTTCTATCAAGCAGGCGGAAATCACCGGCATTGGAGGGGATATCAATGGCAGCGAAGCGCCGCATCAGCCGGTAATAGATTTTCTTTGCCAGCCTGGTCAGGCTATTCTCATGGCGCTGTTCCTGCACACCATATACTACCTCATGGCCTTCCTGCCATAAGCGTATGAACGTTAAAAGTATTTGTGGTGGATGCTGCCCATCGGCATCCAGCATCATCACCGCATCCCCGCTGGCTCGGTTCAAACCTGCGGTTAAAGCGGCTTCCTTGCCGAAATTCCGTGACAGCCTGATGTATTTCAGGCAACTGAACTGCTGCGTAAGCTCAACGGCTTTTAAGGCAGTGTCATCTGTACTGCCATCATCAATCAATAAAATTTCCAGGCAGCAATGCGGTTGCAAAAGCGGCACGAGCTCGCTGATAGTTGCCTTAATGCTAGCGGCCTCATTAAAGGCGGGGATTACAACAGATATGAATGGTAGCTGCACGAGGCACTCTTTTCTTATTGGTTTGTAATTAGTAACGCATGTGTGCCATTGATGCCTAAAATCTTGCCCTGTCTATTATGTTCTATATTTTTTGCCTGCGCAGTATTCAGGATAATCAAGCTATTTGGCACTGACAGCAGTTCAGCCAACTGCGGCTTACCTTCCACATATTTCACTTGGCCATTGGTGTAGTAACTTACCGAGAACTCATGCGTACCATACGAATATAGCTGACGGTCAGGGTATTCAAGGCTAGCTACCTGCACAAGCTTGCGGGCGGATTTTCTTTCTTCCAGATGTGTAAACCATGTGAATGCGGCTATAAACATCAGCGCCAGCCACGCTGCAATCGCAAACACCATGATTTTCCTGAACCTGGCACTTAGCGTTGGCCATGCGCTTGCCACCAATATTGAAAATGCAGGTATAGCAGTAAGGGTATATGTCCAGATGATATTGCGCGAGAAGGTGAAAAATATCAGTGGCGCCAACACCCATGCCCATAACCATTTCCTCTCCAGTTCCAGCGTTTTATTCAGGATGGGACGGTCATTTTTAAGGGTATAGATAAAAACAGGCATCCAAACGGTGATTGACATCACCCAGTACACCCATATCGTACCGATCGCTTCACGGTGAGCGGAGCCATACATATCACCCTTCCAGCCCGGTTCCAGAAAGCGCTGAAAGTGTTCACCGATAATGAAATACTTTAAAAAACCTGGGTAATACATCTCTGCCGGAACATACCAAGCAAGCACGACACATAAAAACACCAATATGCCGGGCCAGAACCATATCTTTTTAATATGCGCGAATACGGTTTCTTTAGGTAACGTGAGCCAGAACAGCATCATTGGCAAAGCAACCAAAGTCCAGGTTGCCAGCCCTTTTGCAACGGCTCCAAGGCCTAACATCAGCCACAGGCCATACTGGTCAAACTTAAGCTTATGAATACTGTTACCGTCAGTGGGATAATTCTGAATAATTCGCCATAAGAAAACCATGGCCCAGCTCACTATAGCTAACTGCGTAGCATCCGTCATCACCGCACCTGAACTGATAAAACCGATAGGTGTAGTCATGATGACCAATGAAGCGAACAGCCACTGACGCCTTGATAATTTAAAACTTGCAGCACCGTACAGCATTGCAAGGCAGGACATCAAGACCAGAGCCAGCGATGGTAAGCGCACGGCCAGTTCATTCTTGCCGAATGCAAGCCAACTGCCTGCCGCAAACCATGTAGATAAAGGCGGCTTTGCAAAAAAAGGCTGGTCGGGCGTTATATGCGGCATCAGCCAGAAGCCGCCGGTAGCTGTCACCCTTGCCAGTTCTGCATAGCGGGCTTCTGTTGTGTCCGCCAAAGGCAGGCTCCCCATAAGAAACAAACGCAGTGCAATAATCAACAATAGCGGAATCAGCAAAACTGCAAATGATTTTGTATTAATACGAGGCATATTTCTGATCCAATAAGTTTTTATTTTTAAAATGAATTCATGCAAAACAACACTTGCTGATTATGAAATTCTTTGTGAGCTGCTAATTTGATTGTTCAGCAGAGCAACCTCTATGCAGAGCAACCTCTATGCCAATTAATTTAATCTAAAAATATCAATAAGTTACAACAACTCAATACCATACATATCCAATTTCACAACACTTCTTGCGCATTAATGCATGCAAATTTTTCCAGGCTATACAATATTTGCATGCATTGAATTTGCATGGATTGATTACTGATTTTGACTGATTTTAAATCTGAAAATGGATTAAGCCTGTCTAGCAGGGTAAGCGCAATAAAATCAGAGCGCATGCTGAATCAAGAATAGCGGGCTAAGGGAAGTCCTACCCCCCTATTTTTAACCCCCACTGCGAAATTAACTCGTAACTAAATAATAGACCACTTGCGGTTATGGAATTAATATTATTGAAATTTACTCAAGTGAGAAGTTAGCTATTCCTTTAAATTACACATTTTCGAAATGCCACTCATTTTCAAAACGCCAAACATAGAAACAAAAAAACGACCTAAAGATTTCTCTCTAGGTCGTTTTAAATGGGTCTCTGTGAGTCGAACACAGCACCAACGGATGATGAGTCTGCTCTCAATGAAGCGCATCAAAATGTACAAAAGAAAAAGCCCAGTCATTTCTGACTGGGCTCTATATCTTGGTAGGGTGTGCGGGGATCGAACCCACGACAAACGGATTAAAAGTCCGCTGCTCTACCAGCTGAGCTAACACCCCATTCGTTTCTCAAGTAACTTGCGTCACTCAGGAAAGGGCGCAATTATGGGGGAAACTCCGGACTTGGTCAATAACAAAATAGAAAATATTTATGTTTCTATCGCATTTATTTTTATTGACTAGATTGAAAAATTGTTCTTATTAAAAATTCTCTTAAAAAATGGCTTGAACTAACAAATAGATACCGGCAAATTAATGCATGCCAGGAAGTTTTCCACCCATTAAGCCGCCCATGCTGCGCATCATTTTTGCCATGCCGCCTTTACTGAACATTTTCATCATCTTCTGCGTTTCTTCAAATTGCTTCAGCAAGCGATTCACTTCTTGCACTTGCACGCCAGAACCATCAGCTATGCGTTTCTTACGAGTAGCCTTGATGATTTCCGGCTTACGGCGCTCCAGCGGCGTCATGCTATTGATAATACCTTCGATGCGACGCAGGCTTTTATCTGCTTCATCAGGATTCACCTTGGCCGCCATGCCGGCAATCTGGGATGGCATTTTATCCATCAGCGCGCCCATACCGCCCATTTTTCGCATCTGCGACATTTGTGCTTTAAAGTCATCCAGATCAAAGTTTTTACCTGACTTTACTTTATCAGCCAGTTTCTGCGCCTCTGCCATATCGACATTTTTGTGCGCCTGCTCAATGAGCCCAAGTACATCGCCCATGCCCAATATGCGTGATGCCATACGGTCAGGGTAGAATGGCTCTAGCCCATCAACTTTTTCACTGACACCGATAAACTTGATCGGCTTGCCTGTCACATGGCGCACAGACAATGCCGCACCGCCGCGTGAGTCACCATCTAATTTTGTAAGAATCACCCCGGTCAGCGGCAACGTCTCACCAAAAGCTTTTGCCGTATTGATCGCATCCTGGCCTTGCATCGCGTCCACCACGAACAAGGTCTCGATTGGACTTAACTGGTCATGCAGCGCCTTGATCTCCGCCATCATGGCCTCATCAATACCTAAGCGACCTGCCGTGTCGAAGATCACCACATCGTAATAACCGCGCTTGGCAAAATCTAACGTCGCGCTGGCAATGTCAGCCGGTTTCTGGCTGGCGTTGCTGTCAAAGCATTCAACTTCAAGCTGCTTTGCCAAAGTTTTTAGTTGCTCAATCGCGGCTGGGCGATAGACGTCGGCACTGGCCAGCAATACTTTCTTTTTCTGTTCTTTTAAAAGTTTGGCTAATTTTGCTGACGTAGTGGTTTTACCGGAACCCTGCAAACCTGCCATCAGGATAATCGCCGGTGGCACTGCGGCTAGATTCAAGCCAACATTGGCCTTGCCCATCAGCTCCGTGAGCTCGTCATTCACCACTTCAATCACAGCCTGGCCGGGAGTCAGGCTCTGCAATACTTCCTTACCCTGTGCACGCTGCTTAACCGCCGCAATAAAATCCTTAACTACAGGCAAGGCTACATCCGCCTCCAGTAGCGCCATACGTACCTCACGCATGGCATCTGAGATGTTATCTTCAGTCAGGCGGGCTTGACCACGTAGGTTTTTAATAACGCCTTGCAGGCGTCCAGTCAGGTTTTCTAGCATTTTTCTACTCTTTGCATCATTTAAGTTTTCAATTTTACATCAAGCGACAGGGCGCTTCTATAAATATAAAGTTTGGGATGCAGTACTACCCGTACAGGGCATGTCCACAGAATATATGCGCTAAAGCACAATATTCATGTGCCAAAGGCGCACGGAACGCAGGAGCCGAGATAGTATGCAATATACAGCGAGGCTAGGAGTACCGCGCAACGCAGTAATGCGCCCAAATGTTATATTTATAGAAGTGCCCTATTATCTTTACCGCACATTTGCGCCATAATTACATCATGCAAAAATTAATCCCTTATTTAGTCGTTGTATTTATCTATCTGGCAGTAGCTGCCGATTTCTGGCGCTCGCCTAAATCTTCAGACAATAATTCGCATTTAAAGCTGCACTCGGCAATGATCGCCCTGGGCCTGCTGGTACATGGCTGGCTTTTGCATCAAAGCATTTTTGCTGATGGATTCAATCTGGGATTTTATGAATCAGTGTCTGCAATATTGTGGCTGACCGTTTTGATTTACTGGGTGACCGACCGTGACCACAAGCTGCACAGTCTGCAAGCTTTTGTATTACCGCCTGCCGCCCTGTTTGCGCTATTGCCGGCATTTTTTGTGAGTTATCACTACTTCCCAGAGGCTGGCAACAGCCTGTTTGTTGCGCATGTATGGATTGCCATGCTTGCCTATAGCCTGTTCACCTTTGCTGCATTGCACGCAGTACTGATGGCAATCGCCGAGCGCAGCCTGCACCACAAAAGCACTTTAATCACACTGCCCAGCTTTCCTCCGCTGATGATAATGGAATCATTACTGTTCAGGATTATCGGCTTAGGCTTTGCCCTGCTTACCATTACGTTGATCAGCGGCATGTGGTTCTCCGAAGAAATCTTCCATAAACCGCTAGCCTTTAACCACAAAACAATTTTCTCAATCGCCAGCTGGTTCATTTATGCGGCATTGCTATTCGGCAGGTATCAATACGGCTGGCGCGGGTTAAAAGCCATCCGCTGGACACTGATAGGTTTTGTTTTACTGCTGCTGGCCTATGTAGGCAGCAAGTTTGTTTCACAAATCCTGCTCGGCCGATAAGTAATAAGATAAACAAAAATGGGCCAGGTGAAAGTATCACCTGGCCCATTTTCAATTCATACCATCAAATATATTAACGCAGACTGATTAAAGGCCAGCCCTGCTGTTTTGCATATTCCGCCAGCGTATCATCGGCATCTACCGCCACAGGATTAGTGACCAACTTCATCAATGGCAAGTCGTTATGTGAATCGCTGTAAAAATAGCTGGTCTTATAATCAGCCAGGGTTCTGCCACGCTCAGCCAACCATTGATTGATACGCGTCACCTTACCCTCTTTAAAACTAGGCACACCGCTTACGCCGCCGGTATATTCACCGTTAACCATTTCCGGATCGGTACCGATTAAATTGTCGATGCCATATGCCGCAGCAATCGGCCTGGTCACAAAGCTATTGGTCGCCGTGATCACCATGCATAAGTCACCCGCAGCCTTGTGCTTATTCACCAGATCCTGCGCCTTTTGCGTCATCATCGGACGAATGACTTTTTCCATATATTTCAGATGCAGTTCATCCAGAAACTTCTTGGAATGCTGACTTAGCGGTTTTAGCTGAAATTCCAGGAATGCGTAAATGTCCAGGCAACCGTTTTTATAATCCTGATAAAACTGCTCATTACGCGCCTGATGTGATGCGCCATCCAGCAAACCTTCGTTGATTAAAAACAAACTCCAGTTGTAATCGCTGTCACCCGCGAGCAGGGTATTATCCAAGTCAAATAAAGCCAGGTTCTGTGTATTATCTTGAGCCATGTTAAATTTCTTCTTAATCAGTAGATTGTTGAGTTGCTGAAAGTACTAAAAATACGCCGACCAGAATCACAGCCAGCGCGATCAATTCCATGCCGGTCACATGCTCTCCGGCAAACCAGATGCCCACCGCGAAAGCCACGGCAGGATTAACGAATGTATTGCTGCTAGCCACCAGCGGCCTTACTGTTTGCAGCAAATATTGGTAAGCGCTGTAAGCAATCAACGAACCCAATACAATCAAAAACAGCAGCGCTCCCCATGATTTTGGACTGACAGTTTGCGGCCACGATTCGCCAGCCACAGCGCTTACAACAAGCAACGCCAGGCCACCAGTCAGCATTTGCATAGCGCTTGCAATCAACCCTTTAGGCATGGGCAAATGTTTGCCCCACACCGAGCCGAACGACCATGCTGCGGCGGCAAAAATCAGCAGGAATGCGCTCATGTAATCACCGCTGAAACTGCCGCCCAGGTTCAGCAGAACGATGCCCACAAAACCGATGGCGATACCCAGCCACTCTCTGGCGTTGATTTTATGCCCCCAGAAAGAAGAAAAAATCGCCATCCAGATTGGAGCCGTTGCAATCGACAGTGCAGCAACACTGGAAGAAACCGTCTGCTGCACATAACATACCGTGCCGTTACCCAAAGCTGGCAGCAGGATACCAACCACACTAGCCCCCAGCCATTGCCGTTTGTCAGGGTTGGGTGCCCCTAGAATCCGCATTACCACATACAAAATCACGCCAGCTATCGTGAAACGCACCCCAGCCATTAAAAAAGGCGGGAAGCTTTCGATACCAAAACGTATGGCGAGATAGGTTGAACCCCAGATGAAATAGGTGCAGAAAAGTGCAGCAACGATCAACAAGGTTTGCCGGGTTTTAGGCATGGTAACTTTCAGGGTCATTCAGATTTAGGTCAAGCAAAAAGCTAGAGTCATCTGCAAACAGTTTTATTGTTAAATCAGGCCAAGACCAGGCGCGCGAACGCAGACAGTACAATTAGTACGGCAAGTGAGCGCAACGCCGTATTGGCTTGATTTTACGATAAAACTATACTTGGGGGTGGGCGCGTTCGAGCTTCGAATGCAACTTATTCAACCCATTCAAATAAGCCTTGGCCGACGCCACCACAATATCGGTATCCGCTCCCTGCCCGTTCACGATACGGCCGCCTTTGGAAAGGCGCACAGTCACTTCGCCCTGTGCATCGGTACCGCTGGTGATGTTATTCACAGAGTAAAGCAGCAACTCGGCACCGCTGTTCACGATTTTTTCAATCGCCTTGAAAGCCGCATCAACAGGGCCGCCGCCATCGGATTCAGATTTTTTCTCCGAACCATTATCAGACACCGTCACGTGTGCATGTGGCACCTCACCGGTTTGTGACGCCACCTGCAAGTACACCAATTTGTAATTTTCGCTGGCTTCTGACACAAACTCATCACTCACCAGCGCATGCAAGTCTTCATCAAAGATCTCGGATTTTTTATCTGCCAAATCTTTGAAACGCGCAAAGGCTGCATTCAACAAATCTTCAGTTTCCAGCTCAATGCCCAATTCTTTCAAGCGCGTTCTGAATGCGTTGCGGCCTGACAATTTACCCAAGGTCAATTTATTGGCATTCCAGCCCACATCTTCTGCACGCATGATTTCGTAGGTCTCGCGATGCTTCAATACGCCATCCTGGTGAATGCCGGACTCATGCGCAAAAGCATTAGCGCCCACAATGGCCTTATTCGGCTGTACCGGATAACCGGTGATTGATGACACCAGCTTGCTGGCAGGTACGATTTGCGTGGTATCAATGCTGGTAGTCAGATTAAAGACATCACTGCGGGTCTTGATCGCCATCACGACTTCTTCCAGACTGGCGTTACCGGCACGCTCGCCCAAACCGTTGATGGTGCACTCAACCTGACGTGCGCCACCCATTACTGCTGCCAACGAGTTGGCAACCGCCATGCCAAGGTCGTTATGGCAGTGGGTAGACCACACCACTTTATCGCTATTCGGCACACGTGCAATCAGCTCGCGCATACGCTCTCCCCAAGGGGCCGGGATTGAATAACCAACCGTATCCGGCACGTTGATGGTTTTAGCGCCCGCCTTAATGACCGCATCAAATACACGCACCAGAAAGTCCATGTCTGAACGTACTGCATCCTCGGCAGAGAACTCAACGTCATCTGTATATTCCAGCGCCCATTTCACTGCCTGCACCGCACGTTCAACCACCTGGTCTTCTGTCATGCGAAGCTTGTTTTCCATATGGATTTTGCTGGTGGCAATAAAGGTATGAATACGGCCTTTTGCTGCCGGCTTAATTGCCTCACCGGCACGGCGTACATCATTTTCACTGGCACGGGCGAGTGAACAGACGGTGGAGTTTTTGATGATTTTTGCAATTTCATGAATCGCATCAAAGTCACCCGGACTTGCTGCTGCAAAGCCAGCCTCAATCACATTCACGCCCAATTTCTCAAGCTGGCGTGCAATGCGGATTTTTTCTTCCTTGGTCATTGCCGCGCCCGGGCTCTGCTCGCCATCACGCAATGTGGTATCAAAAATAATAATCTGGGCTTGTTTTTTAGTGCTTTGGTTCATATACGGTTACCTAACTTTTATTCAGTTTTCAGCTAATTATTTCGTCGAATAATTCAGCTCAAAATTGCACCTGGCTACAAACATCAGGGTTTAAACACCAAGGTTCAAACATCCGGTGCAACGCGCTTTAATACTAGAGGGGGGTGGGGGTATGGTCTGCGCACTAGCGCAGCAACGCACGCAGGCGTAACGCAAACATTTTGCGTAAAACAAAAGCACTGGTAGCCAAGCTAAGTGCGAAAGAAATATAGAGGATGTGTGAATTCAACATAGTGAGTAGAAATATAATGTTTTTCAGCAAGTTACGCAAGTGTTTAACTATTTGAATTTATTTATCATAGTTATTAATAACAGTAATCATTAAACTCAAAGTTATCCACTTACAATTGCTTGCCTGACTTGAGCTTTGCACGCAACCACATCACATACCCAGAAAGCGCGTACACCACCATCACCAGAAACAGTACTTCCGGCGGGCTATAAGAAATCAGCACCAATGCCAGCACCACACCCAGAATCACAAAAAACGGCACACTGGCTTTCAAATTAATATCCTTACCGCTGTAGTAACGCAGGTCACTCACCATGGAAGCACCGGCAAACACAGTCAGGCTCCAAGCCATCCATTTCCATTTCAACACGCCGAAGAACACATCGCGACCGTTCACACCGTACTCATAAGACACCCAGACAAAGCCCGCCAGTAATGCGGCGGCAGCCGGGCTAGGCAAGCCCTGAAAATAGCGTTTATCCTGATGTTCGTCATCGAGCTTGGTATTGAAACGCGCCAGACGCAAAGCAGCGCAGGCACAGTAAATAAAGGCGGCAATCCAGCCCAATTTACCCAGCGGTTTTAATGCCCACACATACAGAATCAGTGCCGGCGCCACGCCAAACGACACCATATCCGACAAACTGTCATATTCGGCACCGAACGCGCTTTGCGTATTGGTCATACGAGCGACACGGCCATCTAATCCATCCATCACCATCGCTATAAAAATAGCAATTGCAGCAAGTTCAAAATTACTATTCATGGCCTGCACAATGGCATAAAACCCCGCGAACAAAGCAGCTGAAGTAAACAAGTTCGGAAGCAGGTAGATCCCACGTGCCCGAAATGAAGGCACATCAGAATTACGGCGAGGAAGTTTATGTTTAGGTTCGATCATAGCAATATCACACAGTTGGATATGCTAAGTATAAATCATGAATAATCAACACGTGAAGAAATAAGCAATGCATCAATAAAAAAGCCGCCTCAAAGCGAGCCTTTTTATTGACGAGACTCTTACCTACTGATAATTGGCGGCTGGTGCCGGCTCTGCTACAAAAATCTCCACGCGGCGATTTTTAGCCTTGTTAGCTACGGAGTCATTCGCCACCAGTGGCTCACGAGAACCACGTCCATCTATAGTTATTCGACCAGATGCCACACCTCTGGCAACCAAATAGTCACGGGCACTTGCCGCACGGTTTAATGACAATGGATTGTTGATCGCATCACTACCCGAACTGTCGGTATGGCCGATAATGGTTACCGTAGTTGCCGGATTACTTACCAAGCTCTTGGCGAAAGTATCCAAAACAGGCCTGAAATTTGACTTGATATCCGCACGCCCTACGTCAAACGAAATATCACTGGGAATATCAAGTTTGAGGCGATTATCTGGCGTCTGAGTGACTGCAACACCGGTGCCTGCAGTTGCCTGCTCCATTTGCGCCTTTTGCTCCTGCATGCGCTTGGACCATACATTACCGGCAATACCACCAGCCGCACCACCTACAACGGCACCTATCGCGGCACCTTTACCACCACCGGCTACCGCCCCCACTACTGCACCGGCACCAGCACCGATTGCAGCGCCCTTGGTCGTATCCTTTTGTGTTTCTGTCATATTGGCGCAGCCACTAACTATAAAAACAGTAGCAATTGCGCTCACTACACTATTCTTATTCATATCATCCTCCTGTCGTTAACTTAACAACACACGCTTTTGACAGAAATTAAATAGCCTGATTCCCGCACCACTACAATAATTAACAATAATTAACACAGGGGATTCGGTAACAAGGCTGTGCCAGCCTCTAACCCTGTAAAAAAACACGTTGCCAAGAGGTCACAAACCCACAAAATGGCTGGATTATGCAGGATTATGTTAGTATCGCGACTTCAAATATTAATGCTTTACCATGCAATTTACCTTACATAAACAAGATGGCCTTGCCCGTCGCGGCACTTTAAACCTCACTCATGGCAATGTGGAAACTCCGGCTTTTATGCCTGTTGGCACTTATGGCACCGTCAAAGCCATGTCCCCATTGGAACTGAATGAAATCAATGCCCATATCGTGTTGGGAAACACATTCCATTTATGGTTACGACCAGGACTGGACGTAATTGCAGCCCATGGCGGCTTGCATAAATTCATGGGCTGGGACAAACCGATACTGACCGACTCCGGCGGCTTTCAGGTGTGGAGCCTGGGTGACTTGCGCAAAATTTCAGAAGAAGGTGTGAAATTCCGCTCGCCTATCAACGGAGACTCCTGCTTTCTGACGCCTGAAGAATCAATGCGCATCCAACGTGTATTAAATTCAGACATCGTGATGATTTTTGATGAATGCACGCCTTACCCAGCCACCCACAAACAAGCTAACGACTCGATGCAGCTTTCGCTCAGATGGGCCAAACGCAGCAAACAGGCACATGAAGGCAATCCGAATGCATTATTCGGCATTATTCAAGGCGGCATGTATGAAGACCTGCGTGACATTTCACGCAACGGTCTGGAAGAAATCGGTTTTGATGGCTATGCGATTGGTGGCTTATCCGTAGGCGAACCCAAGGAAGACATGCTGCGTATTCTGGCGCACACCGCCCCTAAAATGCCACAGGACAAACCTCGCTACCTGATGGGCGTAGGGACACCGGAAGATCTGGTTGCTGCCGTATCGCAAGGCGTTGATATGTTCGACTGTGTAATGCCGACGCGTAATGCTCGCAATGGCTGGTTATTTACGCAATATGGTGATGTAAAAATCAAGAATGCCACCTATAAAAATGATACGCAGCCGCTGGATGCTGACTGTAGTTGCTACACCTGCCAGAATTTCACACGCTCGTACTTGCACCATTTGCACAGAATCGGTGAAATTTTAGGTTCACGCCTGAATACCATACACAACCTGCATTATTACCAGCAACTGATGGCCGGTATGCGCAGTGCAATTGAAGCAGGCACATTCGAGGCATTTAAGCTGGAGTTTGCAGCAAAACGTAATAGCGCTTCATAACCTGGCCCGTCAATTTGCACTATCCTGCAATCGACTTTAACTATGTGCTAGAATTTGAAGCTAAATTTTCACCGAGTTTTTCGTTTACGAGTTTTTCGTTTAATTTAAGAGAGTAATATCGTGTTCATTTCAAATGCATATGCTGCAAGCGCAACATCAACTGATTTCGCAAGCTTTTTACCGCTGATCGTCATTTTTGTTTTATTCTTTTTCATGATCATTCGTCCGCAAATGAAGCAAGCGAAGGAACAGCGCAACATGATTGCCGCCTTGCAAAAAGGTGATGAAGTAGTCACCAGTGGCGGCATCGTCGGCAAAGTGAGTAAAGTAACTGAAGCATTTGTAGTGCTTGAAATCGCTGCAGATACTGAAATTACGGTACAAAAACACGCAATCCAAAGTGCGCTGCCAAAAGGCACTATTAAAAGCATCTAAAAACACTATATAAAATACACTCGGCTAAATTTATTCCATTAAATTTAGCCGTAGTTATTTAGAATCCGTCTTAAATCGCAAAGAATTGACTAGAGCCTGACTATGAACCGCTATCCAATGTGGAAAAACATTTTTATTGCCATTGTTATTTTGATTGGCTTTATTTACACAGTTCCAAATTTCTTTGGTGAATCTCCTGCGGTACAGATCACCCCTGCTAAAAGCACTACTAAACTCGACCCGGCGTTACTGGGGCAGGTGGAGCAGATTTTCAAAAAAGAAAATATCCAGTTTGATGGCATCTATCTGGACGCCCGCGGAGTTAAAGCGCGCTTCAAGAACACAGATACGCAGATCAAGGCCAAAGATATTCTGCAAACAAATTTAGGCAACGATTACACCGTAGCTCTCAACTTGCTATCTCGCTCGCCAGACTGGCTGCGCAGCCTGGGTGCTAAACCTATGTATCTGGGCCTGGATTTACGCGGCGGCGTGCACTTCTTGCTGCAAGTGGATATGAAAGCTGCCTTGGATAAAGCGGCCGAGCGTTTCATAGGCGACTTCAGAACTGCATTACGCAAAGAGCGCATTTCATACGCGGGTGTTAGCCGTGAAGGCCAAACGGTGCAAATCCGCTTTAACGATGCAGCGCAGCTTGAAAAAGCCCAGAAAATCCTCAGTAAAGAATATCCGAATTTAACACTTAAAGACTCAGCCAATGGCGAGTACAAAGTATTGACCGCCTCTTTGAATGTAGTTGAACAAAAGCGCATTCAGGACTTTGCACTGAAACAAAATATCCAAACCCTGCACAATCGTATTAACGAACTTGGTGTCGCGGAGCCGATTATCCAACAACAGGGCGCGGACCGTGTAGTAGTGCAATTGCCTGGTGTGCAGGATACTGCTAAAGCGAAAGAAATCCTGGGGCGTACCGCAACCCTGGAAATTCGTCTGGTTGATGAAGAAAAATCAGACCCGGTAACACTCGAAAATGCTGCAAAAGGACAAGCGCCAGTAGGCGATGAAGTGTTTAAAGATCGTGAAGGTCGTGCGATTTTAGTGAAGAAAAACGTAGTGCTGACCGGCGACTATATCACTGATGCAGGTCCGGGTGTGAATAGCCAGACTGGCCAATCAGTAGTTAACGTTACGCTTGATGGCCGCGGAGCACGCGTATTCCAGCAAGTAACACGTGAAAATGTCGGCAAGCGCATGGCGATTCTATTGATTGAAAAAGGCAATACCGAAGTGGTCACTGCACCGGTAATCAACGAAGAAATCGGCGGTGGCCGTGTGCAGATTTCCGGCATGGCCAACACGCAGGAAGCTACGGATATTTCCTTGCTGCTGCGTGCCGGCGCACTTGCAGCCCCTATGGATATCATTGAAGAACGTACCGTTGGACCAAGCATGGGTGTGGAAAACATCAATCGCGGCGTTCACTCTACATTATGGGGTTTTGCAGCGATTGCCGTAATGATGATGATTTACTACGTTGCATTCGGTGTAGTATCGGTAACGGCGCTTGCAATCAACCTGCTGCTGTTGGTTGCTATTCTGTCTATGCTGCAAGCGACTCTTACGCTACCGGGTCTGGCAGCGATCGCATTGGCGCTGGGGATGGCGATTGACGCCAACGTGCTGATCAACGAGCGTGTGCGTGAAGAAATGCGTAGCGGCAACACGCCGCAGGCAAGTATCCATGCCGGTTACGACCGCGCATTCGATACCATTCTGGACTCCAACATTACGACGATGATTGCCGGTCTGGCATTGTTCATGTTCGGCACCGGTCCGATCAAGGGCTTTGCGGTAGTTCACGTGCTCGGCATTCTAACTTCAATGTTCAGTGCCGTTGTGGTGTCCCGCGCGATTGTGAATTTAATCTATGGCTATCGCCGTAAACTGACCAAAATCTCGATTGGCCAGATTTACAGAGCCTGACCTTGATTACCAGAACACCACATTATCAGAATACCTAGAGTAAAAAATTATGGAATTATTCAGAATCAAAAATGACATCCCGTTCATGAGTTATGGTCGCCTCACCACGACCATCTCGCTGGTGACGTTCATATTGGCGATTTTCTTTTTAGCCACACGCGGCTTGAATTTTGGCGTCGATTTTACCGGCGGTACCGTGATGGAGGTAAGCTACCCGCAAGCCGCCAACCTGGATAGCGTGCGTAAAGCCGTTGATAGCATTGGCCTGAAAGAAGCTACCGTACAGAACTTCGGCTCCAGCCGTGATGTATTGATTCGCCTGCCAGTAAAACCAGAACTGTCAGTATCCCAGTTATCCGAACAGGTAAAAAATGCGCTGGTTGCTGCCGATGCAAGCGCAGAAGTGCGCCGCGTTGAATCAGTTGGCGCTCAGGTTGGTGACGAACTTTACGAAAATGGCGGCCTTGCGCTGTTTTTCGTCTGCGTAGGCATCATGCTTTACCTGTGGCTGCGTTTTGAATGGCGCTTTGCAATTGCCGCTATTATTGCCAACATGCATGACGTGGTGATTATTCTTGGTTTCTTTGCTTTCTTCCAGTGGGAGTTCAACCTGACCGTGCTCGCCGCAGTGCTGGCAGTGCTGGGTTACTCTGTGAACGAGTCTGTTGTGGTGTTTGACCGTGTGCGCGAAAACTTCCGCAAGATGCGCAAGGCCAATGTCACACAGGTAATTGATAACGCCATTACCCGCACCATGTCACGTACTATCATCACCCACTTGATGACACAAACCATGGTCGGTTCCATGCTGCTGTTTGGTGGCGAGGTACTGCATAACTTTGCGCTGGCTCTGACCATCGGCATTTTGTTCGGTATTTACTCTTCAGTATTGGTGGCAAGCCCGATTGCGATGTGGCTCGGTGTTAACCGTGCCAACCTGATTGGCGACGTTGAGAAAAAAGAAGGCGACAAAAAAGAAAAAGTGGTTGAGCCTGACCCTGCGGATTTCGCATAAATCGTAATACCAAAAGTCACTTACTGTGTTGCAATGGGTAACACAGTAAGTGATGCTCCTTACTTGCCTTGCATCACCCCTCGCGTATAAACTCACTACTTCATTATCAGCATAAACGCACCCCTTGGATAATATTCCTATTTCATGGCAATTAGTCGGCCTAGGCCTGCTGCTACTTATTTCTGGTTTTTTCTCTATTGCAGAAACCAGCCTGATGTCGCTCAACCGCTACCGGCTGCGTCATCTGGTAAAGGAAGGCAACCGCGGCGCACGACTTGCCAGCGCTCTGCTTGCAAAAACAGATAAACTGCTTGGTGTCATTCTGCTATGTAATAACTTTGCCAATGCCGCTTCAGCCACACTGGTGACCGTGATTACCGTAGAGTTATTCGGTGAAGGCGAATGGGTATTGATGTTTGGCACGCTGGCAGTCACATTTGCCATTCTGGTATTTAGTGAAATATCCCCCAAGGTGATTGCCGCCGCTTACCCGGAGAAATTGGGTATCTTTTGCAGCTACATACTCTACCCGCTACTTAAAGTCCTGTATCCGGCAGTATGGTTCATAAATCTATTTGTAGGTGCACTGCTGCGCATACTGCGTGTAAGGGTGAATTTTGAAGAGTCTACCCAATCGCTGACAATGGATGAACTGCGCAGTATCGTGACCGATGCCGGTCACTTTATGCCGCAAAAACACCGCACCATACTGTTAAACCTATTCGAGCTGGAAAAAATCACTGTAGATGATGTCATGACTGCTCACACCATGGTGGAAAGCATCAATTTCGATTTACCTATCGAAGACATCCTGCAACACATCTCCAACAGCCTGCATACGCGCCTGCCCGTGCGCCAGGGTGAACATGAAGAAATCATCGGCATATTGCATATTCGTAAAGTGATTAGCCAACTGCGTGAGCATTTACATGGCAACGAGCTTGATAAAGATGCGTTACTGGCGATCATTGCCGAGCCTTACTTCATCCCATCCGGCACGCCACTATTCACGCAAATCCAGCAATTTCAGGAAAATCAGGAACGAGTAGCCCTAGTCGTAGATGAGTACGGTGAATTTAAAGGCATGGTAACGCTGGAAGACATACTGGAAGAGGTGATAGGCGATTTCACTACCCAGTCGCCATCGCGCATCGGTAGCTACCATCAGGAAGAGGATGGCAGTTGGTTTGTAGACGGCAGCAGCTCCTTACGCGATCTCAACAAAAAACTTAAGCTCCAGCTGCCTCTGGAAGGGCCGCGCACACTGAATGGGCTGATACTCGAACATTTTGAAGACATACCGGAACCTAATACCAGCTTTAAAATCGGCACCCATCGTCTTGAAATCATCCAAACGCAAGACAGAATTGTCAAAAGCGTCAAGATATTCCCTTAAGCAAACACTGCAAAATTTAATCAGTAAAATATTATTCAATCAATTAAATTGCGCTTGAATTTTTTACTGTTTGGCTCAAAATAGATTCAACCAAGTAAGTTCAAATTATGGCAAACCCTGCACACGAAAATAATACCGCGCTTAAACCTGAGGTTGCAAAACCGAAATTGCCCCCCATGTTTAAAGTACTGTTATTAAATGACGACTACACTCCCATGGAGTTTGTCGTTGAGACCATTGAACGCTTTTTTAACAAAAGCCGTGAACAAGCAACACAAATTATGCTCAAAGTACATATTGAGGGTGCCGGCGTCTGTGGCGTGTACCCGCAAGATATTGCAGAAACTAAAATGAGCCAGGTAATGAACCACGCTCGGGAGGCACAACATCCCTTGCAGTGCATAATAGAAATAGCGTGATTTAATTAGAAAGTCAGGTACCAGCATGATAGCGCAGGAATTAGAAGTTAGTTTGCACATGGCCTTTATGGACGCAAGACAAAAGCGCCACGAGCTCATCACGGTTGAGCATTTGCTGCTCGCGATGATAGACAACCCCACTGCGGCTGAAGTGTTACGCGCCTGCGGCGCCAAGCTGGAAGTGCTGCGCACCGAACTCAACCAGTATATCGAAGAACACACACCAACCGTTATCGGCCAGGATGAAGTAGACACACAACCTACACTTGGTTTTCAACGTGTGATTCAACGCGCCATGCTACATGTACAGTCCTCCGGCAAGAAAGAGGTCACCGGTGCTAACGTGCTGGTTGCGATTTTCGGTGAAAAAGATTCACATGCCGTGTTTTTCCTGCATCAGCAAGGCATAACTCGCCTGGATATTGTTAATTTCATCTCTCATGGCGTTTCAAAAGTTGGCGAAACGGCAAAACCGGAAGGCGGTGATCAAGAAGCCGATAGCGAAGCAGCACCGAATGGCGCGCTGGAAAACTACACGATCAACCTGAATGCACAGGTAGCAGCCGGCAAGATCGACCCGCTTATTGGCCGCGCCTCTGAGCTGGAGCGTGTTGTGCAGACACTATGCCGCCGCCGTAAAAACAACCCGCTGCTGGTAGGTGAAGCTGGCGTTGGTAAAACCGCGATTGCCGAAGGCCTGGCACGCCGCATTGTGGAAAAAGACATTCCCGATGTGCTCGCTAACGCTGTTGTTTACTCACTGGATATGGGCGCCCTGCTCGCCGGTACCAAATACCGTGGTGATTTTGAGCAGCGCCTGAAAGCGGTGATGAAGCAGCTGGAAGAAAAACCGGAATCCATTTTGTTCATTGATGAAATTCATACTTTGATTGGCGCAGGCTCAGCCAGCGGCGGCACTCTGGATGCCAGCAACTTGCTAAAACCCGCGCTATCCAATGGCTCGCTGAAATGCATAGGCGCGACCACTTACCAAGAGTACCGCGGCATTTTTGAAAAAGACCATGCACTGTCACGCCGCTTCCAGAAAGTTGACGTCGTAGAACCAAGCATTGCTGAAACGATTGAAATTCTGAAGGGACTCAAATCACGCTTTGAAACTCACCACAGCGTGAAATACACAGCGAGTGCATTATCTACTGCGGCAGAACTATCAGCCAAATACATCAACGACCGCCATTTACCGGACAAAGCTATTGATGTGATTGACGAGGCTGGGGCTGCACAACGCATTTTGCCTAAATCCAAACAGAAAAAAGTCATCGGCAATAAGGAAATTGAAGACATTATTGCCAAAGTTGCGCGCATTCCGCCAAAAAATATATCCACCGATGACCGCAATGCGCTCAAAACATTGGAACGTGATTTGAAAGCAGTTGTGTTTGGTCAGGACAAAGCGATTGAAGCATTAAGCTCTGCCGTAAAAATGGCGCGTAGCGGGCTGGGCCAAAACAATAAACCGATAGGCAGCTTTTTATTCAGTGGCCCGACTGGCGTAGGTAAAACCGAAGTGGCTAAACAGTTGGCTTACATCATGGGTATTGAGCTGATTCGTTTTGACATGAGTGAGTATATGGAACGTCATGCCGTGTCACGCTTAATCGGCGCGCCTCCTGGCTATGTAGGCTTTGAACAGGGCGGCTTGATGACCGAGGCCATAACCAAACATCCATATTGCGTATTGCTGTTGGATGAAATTGAAAAAGCACATCCTGATATTTTCAACATACTGCTGCAAGTCATGGATCATGGCACGCTCACCGACAATAATGGCCGCAAAGCTGATTTCAGAAATGTGACGATTATCATGACCACCAATGCCGGCGCCGAGAATCTATCTAAATCCAGCATGGGTTTCACAACCTCCAAACAGGCTGGTGATGAACAGGCAGATATCAAACGCTTATTCTCGCCCGAATTCCGTAACCGTTTGGATGCCATCGTATCATTCACCTCACTGTCACCTGACATCATCATCCGTGTCGTGGATAAATTCCTGATCCAGTTGGAAGACCAGCTGCATGAGAAAAAAGTGGAAGCTACATTCTCAGACAAACTTAAAGCCTATTTGGGTAAAAAAGGTTTTGATCCGCTAATGGGCGCACGACCAATGGCAAGGCTGATACAGGACACGATTCGTAAAGCACTGGCTGACGAATTGCTGTTTGGTAAATTAGCAAACGGCGGCAGTGTACACGTCGATGTGGATGACAAGGATGAGGTTAAGCTTGTATTTGAATCCAGCAAACCCAATCAAGAGATCGGAGCCGCGGCCACGATAGATTAACAGTCATCACAGTTTTACATATCACTCAGTTATTTTAATTTTAGAATTGTTTTGTGATTTCACAGAACAATTCTATAAGTAATACAGTCAATAAATCGCAGTACTAAATAACTATCCTTATAAATAGCATGTGGGGCGATATGCAAAAACTTGTTCAGATTATCTATATCAGTCGGTCGACCTTTGAGAATACCGATACAATCAACAAGATTGAACCCAATATTGTCAGAATATTGGCAAAATCCAGAATCAATAATCGCAAGAACGGCCTAGTTGGTGTTTTATATTTTGGCGACGGTGCTTTTTTTCAATGCCTGGAAGGTGACGAAGACGCAATTAATAGTCTTTTTGCCAAAATCGAAAAAGACCCTCGCCATAAAGATGTTAAATTAATTTCCAAAAAATATATTTCCAGGCTTTCTTTCCCGGATTGGGCCATGAAGTATGCACCTCTGGATGAAAAGATAAGTAAATATCTGAGAGAGAATGGCTACCAGACCTTCGACCCATACCTTTTCGCTCCGGCGACGACACAAAAAATCTTAGGCCTGTTAATTGACGCCTATGATCCGACTATAGAAATAGAATCCAATTACCCAAGTCTGGCACAGCCGCCAGCATCTAAATCCAGTCACACTAAAAATCTGACTGTTGTATCTTTATTCTTTTCAATAATTGCGTGCATATTATCGGTTGCGGCGCTGCTGTCGGTACGTGGTTTAATTTAAAAATATAAAAAATTCAGCATAAATTTAAGGTAGATTTGATGATAGAAGTTAAACCATTTAGCTCAGTGGGCTGCAAAGATTGTCGTGACCCTGAAAAACTAGGTATCCAATTCACTATGGCTTTTCAACCTATTGTGAATGTGCGTGATAAAACCATTTTTGGTTACGAAGCGCTGGTAAGAGGGCCCAATCAAGAAGGCGCAGACTTCATACTGTCGCAGCTCAATGATAATAATCGGTATAAATTTGATCAGGCAATTCGTGTGAAAGCTCTAGATCTGGCGAAAAAAATGAATCTACAGGGAATGCTGAGTATCAATTTCTTACCAAACGCTGTATATCGACCAGAAACCTGTATCAGAGCGACTCTTGAGGCAGCGGCAGAATTAAATTTCCCTACGGATCGTATTATGTTTGAAGTAACCGAGGGCGAGAAAGTTATAGATCACGATCATCTTAAAAGTATTTTTATCGAATATAAAAAGCAAAACTTTACCACTGCGATAGATGATTTTGGTGCAGGTTACGCCGGCCTTAATCTGCTAGCAGACTGGCAGCCTGACGTGATTAAGCTGGATATGTCATTAACCAGAAACATCCATAACGACCGAGTTCGCAGATCTTTAGTATTTGGCATTATTGCTGTATGCAAAGAGTTATCAATCAAAATTATTGCAGAAGGCATTGAGTGCAAAGAAGAGTGCGAGACCTTATTTAGCCAAGGTGTAGATTTATTCCAAGGCTATCACTTTGCCCATCCTGGTTTTGAATCGTTACCATCAATACGAGAAGAGGCATGGCTGTGACGATTTCAGTCTACGTGATTAGCGTTCAGGTTTAATAAATTAAACCATTACAATTATTTGATACCAATAATATATGACCAACTCTAACAGTAATGTGTATCAAAATCTGGCAATGTCGCTGGAAGATAAAGCACTGCTTTTCCAAGCCGCACTGGATCAATCCTACAACTCGGTAGTGATTACAGACGCTAATAGCGCTGATGGCGGCCCTCGCATTGTTTATGTAAACCCTGCTTTTGAAAAAATGACCGGTTACTCGGTTAATGATCTTATCGGCAAGTCTCCAAAAATTCTGCAAGGCCCCCTCACCGACAGAAACGTTATAGAAAAAATGCGTATTTGCATGCGAACTGGAAAATACTTTGAAGGCTCTGCTATTAATTACAATAAAAATGGCCATCCTTATAATGTCGAATGGAACATATCTCCGATTAAAGATACATCCGGAGTCATTCAATATTTCATTTCTGTACAAAAAAACATCACTGCCTATCTCAGGGCGCAGCAAGAGCGTGACCTGTTAGCAAAGGCACTGAATGACTCACCGGATTGTGTGATGATTACCGATATTGATAATAAAATCGTCTTCGTGAATACCGGTTTTGAACAATTAACCGGTTACAAGCACGATGAAGTAATAGGCAAGGAAACATCTATCTTATGCAATGCTGCATCGGATACAATCTCCAAAAATCCTGAATCAGCGCTCCCCCAAAAAACCATACATTTCAAATCCCAGGAACCAAATCTGCGTAAAGACGGCTCGACGTTTTATGTTGACCAAAGCATTGCGCACATTACGGATGATGCTGGAAAAATAACGCATTATGTTAGTTTCAGCAAAGATTCTACTGACAGGCTGAAACGAGAGCTTGCACTGGAAGATCTGGCGTCCAGAGACCCTCTGACTGGCCTGCTCAACAGACGCTCAGGAGAACAATTACTAGAGCAGTATGATAAAGACAAACAGCTACCTAAAAAACTGCTATGCCTAATAATGATGGATATTGATAACTTTAAAAAAATAAATGACACTTTTGGCCATGTCATTGGCGATCAGATTCTTAAATCCAGCAGCCAATTACTCAGCAATAAAGCAAGAAATACTGATAGCGTTATCCGGTGGGGAGGAGAAGAGTTCTTAATCATCGTCCCGAACTCAAGGCTCCAAGCTGCTCTCGAGCTTGCCGAGCGAATCAGAAATAGTATAGAGGAGCGCATTGACAGCGAAGTTGGTCGTGTCACTGCATCATTTGGCGTAGCAGAACTGCGTCTGGATGAAAGCACAGCAAGCCTGATTAACCGAGCTGACAAAGCTTTATACACAGCTAAACTAAACGGTAAAAATTGTATAAGATCAGCTAATTAGTACATTAAATGGATACTGCCACATGGTTATTGTCACAGCATCAACTTTCCAAGTCCCTATTGAAGTCTGCGCCACTATTGCGTTTGCCTTGTCGGGCCTGATTGCCGGTGCCAGAAAAAAACTGGATGCATTTGGGGTGTTCGTGGTCACAGGGGTGGCAGCCTTTGGCGGTGGTACCTTGCGCGATTTGCTGCTGGATAGACGTCCATTCTTCTGGATAAACCATGCGCACTGGCTCTGGGTGATGCTTTTTTTATGCCTATTTGCAATGGCATTTATGCGTAGCAGGCACATACTGCTTACGGAACGCGCAATCCAGATTCCCGATGCGCTAGGTCTGGGGCTGTATGCTGCATTAGGCACTCAAATCGCGTTAGACCTGCAAATGCCCGTCATTATCTGCGCCTTGATGGGGGTGATGACGGCAGTATTTGGCGGCGTGCTACGTGATATTTTATGTAATGAAATTCCCAAGGCTTTTAACGATTACCAGCCGTATGCGGTCATTGCATTTGCAGGCAGCCTGCTAGTGGTGATTCTTAACCAGCTTAGCATGCCGCAGTCGATTTGTATTTTTGTGCCCGCTGGTCTGATTTTTATATTCAGGATAACCGCCATTTATCGTGGCTGGCGCTTGCCCAGCTGGAAAATTGAATCCGAATAAACCGTATATAACTCAGCAGTTTCTGCCGTCAACTTAATGGAGTGGAACCTTGCAAACGCTGCTCGGCACGCTCAACTGCAAACTCATAAATATCCACCAAATCTTCTTCAGTGACATCAATCAAGCCATCCATCTGGCTGAGTGCCCACTTAAAATCCTCACCCGTCAGTGCCGGATATTGATTATGTTCAGACTGCGCAAAAACCTCATGGTGGATGTGGTGAGTGTGCCGCATCGGATATCTTCTGCCTGGTACCAGGTTGTTAAAAATAATTGCCATAACTACCATTAAGCCAGAATTAATCGCCACCACCTCATAGCAGAACTGCCAACCTAATGCATGCACTTCCGGGCCACCCAGTACTGCAATCATGGCAGTAGCAGCGCTTGGTGGATGCAGGCAATGCAGGATATGCATTACAAATACTGACAACAAAACTGCCAGCGCTGCTGCAAACGACAAGTCAGGTATCAACTGGGCACAGGCGACGCCGATAAATGCCGAAACCAGATGCCCGCCAATCACCGGCCATGGCTGTGCGAGTGGACTATGCGGCGCCACAAATAAAAGAAAAGCACTAGCCCCCATGGAGGCTAATACCAGCATTTTGAACGGCAGGCCAAGCTCAACATATTGAGCAAATAACAACAGCACCAAAATTGCAAAACAGGCCGTTACTGAAGAAATAATCTGTTCACGGAATGAGGCGCGGCTGTGCTGATAAGCTCTTGATACAGCATCTATCAATTTATTAAGTTGCAGCATATTAAAATATCTTTATTGTCTTTAAAAATGAACAGTTAATCAGCATAAATCGGTTGTTTAACCATCACCCGCTCAAACAGCGCGGACGTAACCAGACGCTGTAACCAGATTTTCAGCTTTATATAATCGGTAGTTTCAAACCAGCCATGATCCACCGCAGCAAATTGGCGTATAAAAGGGAAGATGGCAATATCTGCCAAAGTTGCAGTATTGCCAAATAGAAAGTCGCCTGATTGCAACTGTAACTCAAGCTTTGCTAAAAACTGCTCACCGGCACTGCGATAATATTCGGCAGGCTGCTCCGGAAAACGAATGGCATATTTGTAGCGATCAAGATTTTGTTTAAATGCGCCATCATTCTCCGCAATCAGTTGTCGGGTCTGCTCAACATCAGCGGCCAGCCAGCCATCAGCATCACGTTGCTGCAAGGCCCAATACATAATATCCAGGCTCTGATCAATCACTTGGCCGTCTGCTAAAACCAGGACCGGCACAGTGCCTTTGGGTGATACCAGCAACATATGTGCAGGTTTATCTTTTAACGCAATTTCACGGATTTCTACACTGATTCCAGCATAGCTTAATGCCATGCGGGCACGCATGGCATAAGGGCAGCGGCGATAAGAATATAGTATCGGCAAAGCCATCTTGACGTAGTAAGTACCTACTACCCCAAAGACCGACAGATGTCGTGAACCAGCTTAGGTCCTTTATAGATCAGGCCACTGTACACCTGTATCAGGCTTGCTCCGGCGGCGATTTTTTCTACGGCATCTGCACCGCTCAAAATACCGCCAACCCCGATGATAGGCACCGCTCCCTGCAAGCGCTGCGATAGCTGCTGGATTACCAATGTGGATTTATCTTTTACCGGCGCACCCGATAAGCCGCCTGTTTCATTGGCGTTCGGCATACCCTGCACCATGTCTCTGGCAAGCGTGGTGTTGGTTGCAATCACAGCATCAATTTTATGCGCCATGAGCAGATCAGCAATTTCATTAACTTGCTCATGCTCCAGATCCGGGGCGATTTTCAATGCGATTGGTACATAACGCCCATAAGTCTGGGCAAGCTTTAACTGTTCCAGCTTCAAGGTTGCCAGCAAGTCAGATAAAGCGGCTTTCTCCTGCAAGGCGCGTAAGTTTTTGGTATTGGGTGATGAGATATTCACCGTGATGTAACTGGCGTAGGCGTACACTTTTCGCATGCAGATCAGGTAGTCATCCACCGCGTTTTCATTCGGGGTGTCAAAATTCTTGCCGATATTAATACCCAGGATACCCTTGTAATGAGCAGCCTTAACATTCTCAATCAGATTATCCACGCCCAGATTATTGAAGCCGAAACGGTTTACGATACCTTGCGCCTCCGGCACGCGAAACAAGCGCGGTTTAGGATTGCCAGGTTGTGGCCGCGGCGTAACGGTGCCTATCTCTACAAAACCAAAGCCTAATGCAGCCATGCCGTCGATCACTGCTCCATTTTTATCCAGTCCGGCGGCAAGGCCAACTGCATTTGGAAAAGTGATACCCATTACCTGTCGTGGCTGACAAAGCGGCGCTTTGGGATACAACTTTAACAAACCTGACTTTTCAGCATATTTCAGGCCTTTCAGGGTTAAGTCATGAGCATTTTCTGCGTCTAACTGAAAGATAAGGGGCTTTAGGAGTGAGTATGTATTCATAACGTAATTTTACTTGAAAATCATTAACTGATGATGGATACAAACACACAGCCAAAGACGATCAAATTAATATTAAATATGCATTGGGTTGAATGGCCTCAAGGTGGTCACCTAGGCTCAGCGGTGGCATAATGTTTGCCTAGTTAATCAGCACTACGTAAACAAAAAATCATGACAAAAAATCAAGCACGGCAAATACTCGGCGGCATCACACCTACCCAATTTTTAGCTGAGTACTGGCAGAAAAAACCTCTGCTGATCAAAAATGCCATCCCGAATTTTCAAGGGCTGTTAAGCCCTGAGGAATTGGCCGGCCTGGCCTGTGAGGATGAGGTGCAATCGCGCATTGTTGAAGAGATCAATGGCACCTGGCATGCAAGCCACGGCCCCTTTGACGATGCAGACTTTGCCAGATTGCCTGAACAGCCTGATCCGGCCCACCGCTGGACATTACTGGTGCAAAGCGTCAACCATTTCTTACCCGAAGCCAGTCAGTTACTGCAGCAGTTCAACTTCATTCCGCATGCAAGGCTGGATGATTTGATGGTGAGCTATGCGCCAGATGGCGGAGGCGTAGGGCCACATTTTGATAGTTATGATGTGTTTTTATTGCAAGGTCAGGGCAAGCGCCTGTGGCGCATTAGTGAACAGACTGACCTCAGTTTAATTGAGGGTGCACCGTTACGAATTCTGAAAAATTTTGATACGGCGCAGGAATGGCTATTAGAGGCTGGGGACATGCTCTACCTGCCGCCACACCTAGCACACTGGGGCATAGCCGTAAGCGATGGCGTTGTTGATTGCATGACTTATTCTATAGGTTTCCGTGCCCCTAAGAATCAGGAACTGGCTACGGAATTTCTCGGTTACATGCAGGACAAACTGAATCAGGACGCCATTAACATAACAGGCATGTATCAGGATGCTGATTTGAATTTACAGGAGCATCCCGCAGAGATCGGTCAGGACATGGTAGGCAAAGTTTCTGTAATATTAAAAAATATCCACTGGTCAGAACAGGATGTAGGCGATTTTCTGGGTATCTACCTCTCTGAACCCAAGCCGGATGTAGTATTTGATGCCAACAAAAAAATAAGCCAGAGCAATTTTAATAAAAAACTTCTCAGCCACGGCATCGCGCTTGACCTGAAAAGCCAGATGTTATTCATTAACAATCAATTTTATTTAAATGGTGAAGCTGCTGCATTTACTGACAAATCAGCCGCCCTGCTCAGCAAACTGGCTGACTATCGCCAGCTTAGTGCCAGCGACATCAATCAACAACCATTGGACGAAAAACTGCAACAACAGTTACATGTCTGGTATCTGGCTGGTTTTCTTGATTTCATTCACAACCAGAATTAATCATATCCATTATGCAAAATAATGTGGCACTGATTCCTGATACGATTATCGTAGGTGAGCAGCTGTATAGCGAAGCTATTAATATTATTCTGGAAAATGCGCAACGCGAATTGCTGATATTTGACCAGGACCTGAGTCATGGTGACTTCGCCAGTCTGGAAAAATACAATTTGCTTTACCGATTTTTGAGTGCAAACATCGCCAGTCAATTAAAAATAATTCTGCAAGATGCTGGTTATTTTCATACTAAATGCCCGCGTTTATGCAATTTACTTGAAATATATGGCCACAAAATGAGCATACATGTCACAAACGCATCAGTACGCCACATTAAAGAATGTTTTATATTGGCTGATGGTAAAAGCTACATCAAACGCATACACATTGATCAGGCGCGTTTTAAATATGCCATCAATGACGAAACGAGCGCAGAAGTGCTTAACAATCGCTTTACAGAACTGACAGCAGCGATTGAAGACATTGTGCCAACAAAACCGCTGGGCTTATGAGCAATCAACCCAATAAGACATCAATATCAATCACATGCTACTTGTGCTTAGCCGTCTGCCTATGCCTGCTTCTGCCTGTTCGTGCGGAAACTGAATTTAAAATCATCACCTTGCAGCACCGCTTTGCTGAAGAAATATTACCTGCTATTAAACCGCTTGTCGGTGATGATGGCACGGCAACTGCCATGCAAAACAATCTGATTATTCGTACCAGCCGCAACAATATGGCTGAAATCGAACAACTGGTGAATAGCCTCGACACTTTGCGCCAGAACCTGAAAATAACCATACGCCGCAATAACAACAGCGACATCGGGCAAAACCATGCAGAAATCACCGGTCGCAAACGTATAGGCAATGTTACAGTCGAGACTAACGGCAGACGTATCAACAAACCCAATGCCATGGCGCTGGATATCGAAAATTATCAAAGCAAAAGCAACATCAGCAGTGAGCAGTTCATCCGCGTGACTGATGGCGAACAGGCGTTTATCAGTGTGGGTCAATCTATACCCTATACACAGGAATGGATCAGCCTGACTAATCGTTACATTGGTGTTCAACGCAGCACGACGTTTATAAACATAGATACGGGATTTGCAGTGCGTCCCAGAACCATTGGCAACCAGATAGAACTTGAGATTACACCCAGATTTTCACAATTGAATCGAAATGGATTTATTGACTTCACAACACTTACTACCATTGTTCGCGTCAATCGAGATGAATGGCTGGATATTGCCGGCATCATGCAGCAAAAAGACGAAGTTAGCCGCACAATACTTGGCTGGCAGGGCAGTAATCAGTTGCTTGGTAACCAGCTTTTAATCCGCGTTGAATAGAAAATCTCGCGAAAAATGATAAAAATGAGAACTTTTTTTAAAAAACACCGATAAAGCCTGAAAATATACTGTTTTTTGTTAATAATAACTGGTAGAATTTGCGCCACTCGGTATAGCTAATTAGGTAAAAGTTTTCAGCAGTTATCGAAAAAAGTTTTTTAACTAGTTTAACCTTTAAGGAAATTAAAATGACACGTTCAATTCTACTTGCTGCATTGTTAGCTCTTGCTGTTACTGCTTGTGGTGAAAAAGCTGCTGAAGCTCCTGCTGCTGAAGCTCCTGCTGTTGAAGCACCTGCTGCTGAAGCTGCTGCACCTGCTGCTGAAGCTGCTGCACCTGCTGCTGAAGCCGCTGCTCCTGCTGCTGACGCAGCTGCTGCTCCAGCCGCTGAAGCTGCTCCTGCTGAAGCTGCTAAGTAATTCTTAGTTAGCAACATCTGCAAAAAAGCCGACTTTAGTCGGCTTTTTTGTTTTTACTGTGTTTAATTTACTGGTTTAATTTTACCGTGTTAAAAAGTTATCACTGTAGAAAGCTGTAGCTTTAAGAGAAGTATAGTTTTAAGAGAGCTATAGCTTTAATAAACAGGCGCCACCGCGAACACCGGCCATTATTTATCAATGGCATTTATTAATCGGATGTATTAATGGCGAATTAAACGATTGCTCTCCAATCAAACCCCTGCTGCTGGTCAGCAATTCCAATCCAATCCGGATCACAGCCCAACACATTAGCCAAAGCGGTTTTTGCCAATAATGGAGTATTGTTTTTAGCGCTTAAATGTGCAGCCACTAAATGCTGTAATTTACTGCTATCCAGTCTGGATAATAAATTTGCAGAGTCAATATTCTCCAAATGCCCCAGATCACCACCAACACGTTTCTTAAGCGACCAGGTATAGGGCCCATTTTGCAGCATGGCTGCATCATGATTGCACTCCAGCACCAGCGCACTACATCCACTCAGCTTGCTCTCAATATGTGGTGTAGACCGGCCAACATCAGTCAACACTCCCAATAAATGGTTACCATCCGCGAACACGCACTGAATTGGCTCGCGAGCGTCATGCGGCACAGGATAAGGCTGAACTTCGATGTCCTGCACAGAAAAAGCCGTATGGGAGTCTATTACATGCAACTGCAAGGCATGTTGATTGGGTAAATAGCGCGTGACCATTTTAAGCGTGCCGTAAGTGAGCCATACGGGAATATTATGTTTCGCAGCAAATTTGAACGCACCACCAGCATGATCATCATGCTCATGCGTAATCACTATGCCATCGATGTCAGCGGGGCCAAGATTCAAGCGCGCCAATCTGGCCAAGGTCTCTTTGATACCAAAGCCGCAGTCCAGCATCAGACGCGTCTGTTTAACCTCTACAACTAGCGCATTGCCCGCACTACCGCTACCTAGCGAGGCAAAGCGCATTGGGATCTATCCTGAAAACAGAAAGTTGCACGATTGATTATCTCAGTTGCTCGTACATTAAGGCAATAATACGGTTAGCAGTGGTAGTGCGCACACGTTTACCGTTTACATCTACAACAGCCACCTCTGCATTGCCAGCATCGCCATCGGCAACCTTGATTCGGTATTGTTTTTCTGGATTGGTTTTTTTCTTATCATCACTTCCCCAGAACTTGAGGCTATCAACCACACTCTTATCCTGCTTTTCAGCCGGGGTCTGATCTTGCTTCGGCTCATCGTCACCCCAGAATTTCAAGGTATCAACCAAGCCTTTCTTTTTCTTGGGGCCGTCATCAATATCAACATCGGCATAGCGCACAAAAAACAAGCCATTAGAACGATCTTTATCTTCAATGACAAAACCTATCCGGTCCAGCGCCAGCCCCACACGACGCCAAGCGCGGTCGAACTGGTCATTCAACAATAATCTTGCACTGCCGTCAGACTCCTTTACCACTTCAGCACGTTTAATTGCTACTGCCTGGGCTACGATAGTTTTAGATTTTTGCTCTTCAACACCAAGTTTCACCATTAAGCGACGCAGCAATTCGGCATCCAATTCCGCATCGTTTGCATCAGTAGGCGCTGCTTTTTGCGAGTCTAATGTATAGCCGGTATCAATCACACCCAATGTAGTCACTACGCGATTTTTGCCGTCATCAGGCGCGCCAGAAACTGAACGATGTGACATGTAAATCTCTGTACTACCTGCTTCTGCACCACGATCAAGACGCGTACGGAATTTTTTCCTATCAGCCAGGCCAGATAATTTATCCAGCCATTTGTCAAATTTATCCAAAGCGTTACCCGACTGGTCTTTTCTAAGATCATCGGTCTCAATCCACTCAGTTTCCATCAGGCCAATTTGCGGGTTCTCTGCACGAACGGCAAAGCCCATATCAAGCCAGAATTCACGTATTGCTGGCCAGATTTTCTCTGCCGGCGCATTAACCACCAGCCAACTCTGTGCACCTGAGCGCTCAAGACGAACCCCCTCCGGAGTTTGCAGTATTTTCTCTACGCCAGCCTCCTGACCTTCCTGTGCCTGGGTATAGGTTGAATAACTTGTACTGCCGGGAATTGAATATGTGTCGCTCGATGGGCTTGCAGTCAAATCTGGAGGCACTTCCAATGGGCGAGAGCGGCTTGCCCCCTTGTAGTCAGATTTGTTGTCAACAAATGGAATAGAGTCGCAGGCAGTTAAGCTGGCAACTAACAATATTGGTAATAGTAATGATGATGCTCTGGCTGTAACGCTTTTAATATCCATGTTAGCTAACTCGATATTGACTTGTTTCATTCAAACCTCTTTAATTTAAATCTTTAAGTACGTTAAAGAATCTGGGCTGCTTTGCCGGCAGCAAGCAATACATCATGATATTGGCTAGACAAGTGCACCAATGGCAAACGAATACCGGATTTAATAAAACCCATTTGCTGCAGTAGCCATTTCACCGGAATCGGGTTAGCTTCAACAAATAGTTTCTGATGTAACGCGAATAATTTAGCGTTAATCTCACGCGCCAATTTAACATCACCCGCAGCAGCCGCTACGCACATTTCATGCATCAATTTAGGTGCTACATTAGCCGTTACAGAAATAACACCGCGCGCGCCCAATAGCATTAGCGGCATAGCCGTTGCATCGTCACCGCTAAACACCGCAAAATTCTTAGGTGCCCGCAATAAAAGGTCTGTGCCGCGCTCAATACCGCCTGTAGCGTCTTTAATACCCACGATATTTGGATGTATTGTCAGGCGCAACACAGTCTCGTTAGTGATGTCACAGCCGGTACGTCCCGGTACGTTATAGAGTATTTGCGGAATATCTACCGCCTGCGCTACGGCTTTAAAATGCTGATACAAGCCTTCTTGCGTAGGCTTGTTATAGTATGGCGCCACCAGCAGGCAGGCATCAGCCCCCAGCTCTTTGGCTTTTTGTGTCAGCACGATAGCTTCATTAGTTGAATTTGCGCCTGTACCGGCAATGACCGGCACACGGCCATTCACCTGACTCACTGCAGTTTTGATTAACAGACAATGCTCATCAAAATCAACCGTAGGTGATTCACCGGTAGTACCGACGATTACAATTCCATCAGTGCCCTGATCGATGTGAAAATCAATCAATGCATTTAATGACGGAATATCCAGACTCCCATCTTCAAACATAGGAGTAACAATAGCGACTAGACTGCCTTGCAACATAGCAAACCTAAAACAATTTATAATCTTCCATTTTAACTTAAAAGACAGATAAATAAACACACTCTGTTAGTAAACTTATAGGCTATTTCTGTAGACTAATTTTATTTACACATCTAAATGTTTTTGATGTGCTTTTATTGAGTAAATACAATGACTATCGCGGTATAATTCACGCCCATATCCGCGTGTTGAAATGTGGCAGAAATTTAATATGACTTTTGATTTGCATCACTACATCATGATTTTAATTGGCACAGTACTGGTCAACAACATTGTGCTGGTTAAAATTCTTGGTTTATGCCCGTTCATGGGGGTTTCCAAGAAGCTGGAAGCTTCTATCGGCATGGCTGGTGCCACCGCCTTTGTATTAAGCATAGGCTCGATGACCAGCTGGGGCATCAATCACTACCTACTTGAGCCAAACGGCCTTGAGTACCTGCGTACGCTTTCATTCATCGTAATCATCGCCGGCGTGGTACAGTTTACCGAAATGGTCATGGAAAAAAACTTTCCGCCGCTACATCAGGCGCTGGGTATTTTCTTACCGCTGATCACCACCAACTGCGCCGTACTGGGCATTCCATTATTAAATGCACAAGCCAGCCACAGCTTTTTAGAGTCATTACTGTTTGGCATGGGCGGTGCAATCGGCTTCTCTATGGTGTTAATCTTATTTGCATCCATGCGAGAAAGACTCGAAGCTGCTGATATACCTGTAGTATTTAAAGGCTCCGCAATCGCCATGGTTACCGCGTCACTCATGAGTTTAGCATTTATGGGTTTTGCCGGGCTTGATAAATATTAGTTTTAAGCACTGATCCCGACATATGTTAACTGCCCTATATATTATGCTTGGCCTGGCTTTGCTGCTGGGCGTTGTGCTAGGCATCTCCGCACTGTTATTCAAAGTTGAAGGCGACCCGCTGGTGGCGCGCATTGATGCGATTCTGCCACAGACTCAGTGCGGCCAATGCGGCTATCCTGGCTGCAAACCCTATGCTACCGCCATCGCTAATGGCGAGGCAGATATTAACCAATGCCCGCCGGGCGGTGATGCCGGCGCACGCGCGCTGGCCGAATTGATGGGCGTAGAATACAAGCCGCTCAATGCCGAGCATGGCACCCCAAAACCAAAATCTGTAGCTTTTATAGATGAAAACACCTGCATTGGCTGCACGCTGTGTATTCAGGCCTGCCCGGTGGATGCAATTCTTGGTGCTGCAAAGCATATGCACACCATCATCGCCTCCGAATGCACAGGCTGCGAGCTGTGTCTTGCACCCTGCCCGGTAGACTGCATCACCATGCAGCCTATTGCGGAAACCCCTGACAACTGGAAATGGAAATACCCGGTCATCCCCATCAAGGCCATGCCTGTAGATGGGAGCCATGCTTGATCATGAATTCAATCATTCAATTTGCAAGTAAACTTTTTCAAGGCCAATCAGCAGCAGACGCTGATGATGTGTATAGATTCCATGGCGGCGTTCACCCCAGTGAACACAAGCAGGAATCCACCACGCTGCCGATTGCAAAGCTGGCAATGCCGGAAACACTGGTACTGCCGCTGCGCCAGCATGTGGGCTACATTCCAAAAATCAAAGTACAGGTAGGCGACCATGTGCTGAAGGGGCAAATGCTCGCAGAAGCGGAAGGCACTGTCTCTGCGGCAATTCATGCGCCAACCTCAGGCACCATCAGCGCCATCGGTGAAGAGGTCATCCCGCATCCGTCCGGCCTGCCGGATATGTGCATCACGCTGACACCTGACGGCAAAGACGCTTGGGCGCCATTGCAGCCAGTGGACTGGCGCAATACCGATAAAAAAGAGTTGGTGGCGAGTTTGCGCGCATCAGGTATTGTTGGTTTGGGCGGTGCTACATTTCCTACTCATATAAAAGTACGTGCAGACGGCAAATCTCAAGTACACACTCTGGTAATTAATGCTGCCGAGTGTGAGCCATTTATCACCTGCGACGACATGCTGATGCGTGAACGTGCTGACGAAATCGTCAAAGGTATCGAAATCGTCAAATTCCTGCTTGGCGCCGATCAGTGCATAGTAGGTATTGAAGACAACAAACGCGAAGCGTCGATCGCCATGACAGAAGCCTGCAAAACGCTGCCTGGTGCTTCAGTCAAGGTGGTGCCTACACTCTACCCCAGCGGTGATGCGCGCCGTCTGATTCATCTAGTAGCGGGCATAGAGATCCCGCATGACAAACGCTCAACCGATGTGGGCGTGCAGGTATTCAACGTTGCCACCGTACTGGCTATTTACCGCTATTTTGCATTCGGCGAACCGGCTGTTAACCGTATTGTTACCGTAACCGGCAGCGTTAACAAACCACAAAACTTTGAAGTTTTGTTTGGCACACCGTTACAGTCATTAATAACTGCAGCAGGTGGTAGCAAAGCAAATACCAGTCATTTTATTATGGGCGGCCCGATGATGGGCTTTGATTTACCCAGCATTAATGTGCCAATCACCAAGGCTGCGAACTGCATTATTGCGGCAACTCCCGATTTATTTCCCGCCGCTCCGCCAGCCATGCCCTGCATACGCTGTGCACGTTGTGCAGATGCCTGTCCGGTAAATCTGCAACCGCAAGAGTTATACTGGTTTTCAAAATCAGATAATTTTGAAAAAGCACGCGATTACAAGCTGTTTGATTGTATCGAATGCGGCTGCTGCTCTTATGTATGCCCAAGCAACATTCCACTGGTGCAGTATTATCGCTATGCAAAAAGCGAGATCATCGCAGCAGACAAAGCCAAAGAAGCCGCTGACCTGGCGCGTGAACGTAATGAGTTCAGGCTGGCGCGCATTGAACGCGAGAAGCTGGAACGCGCGCAGAAACATGCCGAACGTGCTGCCGCCGGAAAGGCTGAAGCTGCAAAAACGGAAGAGCCTGCTAAAGAGCCGGTTAAAACCGACACTGAAAAACCAGCTGCTGCCGCCCCGGATGATGCCAAGAAAGCTGCCATTGCCGCTGCGATTGAGCGTGCTAAAGCATTAAAAGCCGCTGCGGCAGCTGATGGCTCTCAGCAAAAAACCGAAAGCGCAGAGACTGCCAGCAGCACCAGCAATAAGCCAGCCCAAAATGAGTCAGATAAAGACGAACAGGCTAAAAAAGACAAGCAGGCACTGATTGCCGCCGCAATTGAACGAGCAAAAGCGCAGAAACTGGCAGCAGCCCAGGCGGGAGCTGCCCCAAAAAATGTTGATAATGCCAGTCCTGCGGTGCAAGCGGCAATCAGAGAGATTGATGCTATCCGCGAAAAAGCCAAGCAAGCAGTCAAGGCCAAAGATGCTGACGCACAAGATTAAATTAGCTACGATTAAATTCGCTAAGAATAAAATGCTTAAAATTGAAAAACAATAGTTGTTACCGGGATAAAAATTGAACCGCTCACCTTACATTTCCGATGCACCTAGCGTCAGCATCATCATGCTGAAAGTACTGCTCGCACTCGTACCGGGCATTTTTGCCTATACCTGGGTTTATGGCGGCGGCATTCTGGTTACATTAACCATTGCGACCATCACCGCTTTACTATCTGAGGCCGCCTTACTTAAAATCCGCCAACGCCCGATTCGCCCCTACCTGTCAGACTTGAGCGCGGTAGTAACCGCTTGGCTACTGGCATTGGCATTACCGCCACTCGCACCATGGTGGTTAATAGTGGTGGGCACATTCTTTGCAATTGTGATTGCCAAACAGCTATACGGCGGCCTTGGCTATAACCCGTTCAACCCGGCGATGGTCGGTTACGCGGTATTGCTGATTTCATTCCCCATCATCATGACTAAATGGCCGGCACCTTTGATACTGGCACAAACCAAACTTGGTTTTATGGATCAGCTGCACTTCATTTTCAGTAACGCGTTGCCTGCCAATGTAAAAATAGACGCCATAACTTCAGCCACGCCTTTAGATTACCTTAAAACGCAACTCATGCTTAAACATGAGGTTACCAGCATCACACAGGCTCCGGTTTTTGGCACCTTTGGTGCAAAAGGTGGGGAACTGGTCACCGGAGCATATCTGCTCGGCGGCTTATACCTGCTGCAACAGCGCATCATCAGCTGGCACTTGCCCACGGCATTCCTGGCCACATTAGCCGCGATGTCTTTAGCGTTTTATACTGTAAATCCGGCACATTTTGCCAACCCGCTGTTCCATTTAATGAGTGGTGCATCAATGCTCTGCGCATTCTTTATCATTACCGACCCGATCAGCGGCCCGACTACGCCACGCGGCAAAATGTATTTTGCGGGCGGCGTAGCTGTAATCACCTATTTAATCCGTGTATACGGCGGCTACCCAGACGGCGTAGCATTTGCAGTGCTATTGATGAATATGTGCGTGCCGTTAATTGATGCGCATACCCAACCGCGTGTTTTTGGCCACTCAAAGAACTAACCAGATATGTCAGACACTGTTATCAAGCACACCTCTGTTACCGCCATCACCATGGTGGTTTTCGCCTTGATAGGTACGGCGCTGCTGGCCTACATATTCAACATTACACGCGAGCCTATCGAAAAAAGTGAAGCTGAAGCGCGCATGGCGTTATTCCGGCAGATTCTGCCGGATGAGCATTACTACAGCAATGTCAAAAATAGCCATGTTAAAAATAAAGACCATGAGCACCATGCAGATGATGATAACGACCTGCTGAAAAATGTGGTCGAAATTGCCCCGAATGAATTACTCGGCAACAAAACTCCCAGCAAAGCCTATGTTGCAAAACAGGATCACAAACTTGCAGCTGTCATTCTGGAAGCAATTGCCCATGATGGCTACAGCGGAGATATCAAACTACTGATTGCAATCCGTGCCGATGGCAGCATAAGCGGTGTTCGTGTTTTAGCACACAAAGAAACACCGGGGCTAGGCGATTACATCGACATTGCACATGGCAACTGGATAAAACTATTCGACAACCAATCTGTCGAAACAACACCGCTTGAACAATGGAAAGTGAAAAAAGACGGCGGAAAGTTTGATTACATGGTCGGCGCAACGATCACGCCGCGGGCAGTAGTGAAGGCGGTTGCAAAGTCATTGCAGTTCTTTGAGCAAAATAAATACATGCTAGAACAATCATCAGCACATGACCACAAACCAGACCAAAAGTCAGACCACAAATCCGAACATAAGGATTAACCATGAGCAACAATTATAAAGAAATCGTTACTAACGCACTATGGAAGCAAAATCCGGGTGTTGTGCAATTATTGGGCCTCTGCCCTACTCTGGCCGTCACTACCACTGCGGTTAACGGCATGAGTTTAGGCCTCGCTACGGCGCTGGTAATGGCTGCTTCAAACGGCACGGTTTCACCGGTGCGTAAACTGGTGCCAAGCGAAATCCGCGTGCCGGTATTTATTCTGGTCATCGCCGCCTTGGTGAGTATCATCGACATGTCAATCAATGCGTTTGCACAGCCACTGCATAAAGTACTGGGTATTTTTATCCCACTTATTGTGGTGAATTGCATTGTACTGGCGCGTGTTGAATCTTTTGCCGCTAAAAATACTTTTGTGCCTTCCGTGCTGGATGGTTTTATGATGGGCCTGGGCGGAACAATGGTATTGGGCTTATTAGGCGGCATTCGCGAAATCTTTGGCAAGGGCACATTATTTTCAGGTCTGGATCTTGTATTTGGCCCTGGTGCAAAACAATTTGTGCTGACAGTCGTTCCTGATTACCACGGCTTTCTACTCGCGGTATTACCACCCGGTGCCTTTCTAGGGCTAGGTATGCTGGTTGCGCTACGCAATTGGGCAGAAATCAGGAATACTAAAAAAGCTGACTCCTCCGCCAGCGGTTTAAAACCCGCCCTAAATCACTAGGCCTATGAATGCACAGCAACGTCTTGAGATTTTCAGGCGCTTAAGCGTTGCCATTCCCAACCCGACGACAGAGCTTAATCACAACAGCACTTTTGAACTGTTGATTGCAGTGATTTTATCGGCGCAGGCCACAGACAAAGGCGTCAATATTGCAACAGCGCAATTATTCAAAGTTGCCGACACCCCGGAAAAAATTCTCGCACTAGGCTTACCTGGCCTGGAAAGCTATATTAAATCCATTGGCTTATATCATTCAAAAGCCAAAAACGTACTCGCCACCTGCCAGAAACTCATCTCTGCACATCAATCCCAGGTACCTAACACCCGTGCAGCGTTAGAAGCACTACCTGGCGTTGGCCGTAAAACTGCCAATGTGATTTTAAATACCGCTTTTGGCGAACCCACGATTGCCGTAGATACGCATTTATTCAGATTAGGCAATCGCATCAATCTTGCGCCCGGAAAAACCGTGCTGGAAGTTGAGAAAAAATACCTGAAGACAATTCCCAAAGAGTTTATGCAAGATGCGCACCATCTGCTGATTTTCCATGGCCGCTATACCTGTACCGCACGCAAGCCCAAGTGCGGTCAGTGCTGTATTGCAGACCTTTGCGAATACAAAGCAAAAGAATTCGATTCAGTACCAGATAAAAACCGACGGAATTAACCATGAAGGTCGCAACCAGCATCATGATAGGCAATCACGCATCTGCAGACTTGGCAGGCGAGGCTGTTGCCAACGCCATGCGGAAAGCCGATATCAGCATTGCCAGCAGCGTATTGCTGCTGCTGACCTCTGAATTTGCCGGCAATCCGCAAGCTGCCATCAAGGCTGCGGCAAAGGCCGCAAGCTGCACGCAGGTGATGGGATGCTCAGCAACCGGCATTTTCACTGAAGATGACTGGGTACTGGATGCACCGGCTGCGGCGGCCATGGTATTTGGTGACGACATCACCTTGGCACTGCCAAACAACAACCCAAGCCAGCAACCGTTACTTACCATCACTGCACCCAATGCCATCAACAGCACCTGGCTTAATAACGGTAGCAAGCGTTATGGCGGCGTATCCGGCGATGTGATTGGCCAAGGCCCGTTCTCAGTCTGGCAGAACGCCAAAGGCGATGTCAGCGGGCATATTGAAGCATTTTTTTCAGGGGTAGAAATTGCCACCGGGGTTTCCCATGGAGTGCAGATACTTGCACAGCCCCAGCAAATTCAACAAACAAATGGTTTTGATCTCACACAGTTGAACCACAGGCTGCCACTGCATTCATTGCAAAAGGCATGGCAGTCGCACAGCAAAAATAACGGGGCGGTACCACTACACCTTGTAATCGCTATCTATGCCAATAGCGCAGAAGATATCACACAAGGAAAATTCGATCAGACCACAATCATTTGCTGCGATGAAGACAGCGGCAGCATCACCCTGGCTCAGCCGCTAAAACCCGGCCAGTTCCTGAGTTGGTGTTTGCGTGACACCGCTGTTGCCGAGGCAGATTTCGGCAGCATGTCACAACGCCTGGCAAATGAACTAAACACCCCGCCAGATTTTGCTTTACTGTTTTCTTGCCTGGGGCGTGGCCCGTATTTTTATAACGGCTTGGATCGCGACTTAAAAGTCATTACACAAACGTTTCCGCACATGCCATTATTAGGCTTTTACGGTAATGGCGAAATTGCCCATATAAACGGCAGAAATCAGCTACTACCCTACACAGCCGTTCTTTCTTTATTTGCAGCATCCTAAACAGACACTATTTATACTGACTATGAGCTTATACAACCCCAGTCGAGATCAGGCTCGCCAGTTTTTATTTGATGCCTGGGCAAAATTTAAACAAAATGCCCCGCTCACAGATTTAGAAAAGATTGCCGTCGAAGTCATACAGATGCATACGGAATATCACGCAATACTGGATGCGCCTGAACGCTACATGAACCAGCAATATTTCCCGGAGATGGGGGAAACCAATCCCTTCCTGCATATCAGCCTGCATTTATCAGTGATCGAGCAAGTGAGCATCAACCAGCCTATTGGCATTAGTGATGTTTATGCTAAATTACTGAAAAAATACAGTGATAAACATTTAGCACAACATGATTTATTAGAATGCCTGGCGGAAACAATCTGGCATTCACAGCGGAACAACTTACCTTTAGACTCAGCACATTATCTTAACCTACTAAACCAAAGAATCGGGCAAGCATAGTGACTAGCAATATCAATGACTGGCTTAATGAGCATGGCGATTACCTGTATCGCTTTGCGCTCGCCAGATTAAAAGACCCGCATCAGGCAGAAGATGCTGTTCAGGAAACCATGCTGGCAGCAATTAAAAATAACAGCTTTGAAGGTGACTCTTCCGCCAGAACCTGGCTAACCGGTATTCTCAAACACAAAATTATTGACCTGCAACGTAAACATATCCGCGAACAGCCTGTCTCCGACATCATTGATCTGGATTCCTCGGAAAGCAGCATGGATGACTTCTTTGACCAAAAAGGCCATTGGCTGGATAAGCCGGTAACCCTGAACATGCCTGATGACTCCCTGGAGCAAAAACAGTTTTTAAGTGTTTTAGATGAATGCTTGAGTAAATTACCTAAAAAATTAAAAGCCATTTTTATGCTGCGCGACGTGCAGGAAGTTGAAAACGAAAATATTTGTAAGGAACTCAATATCACTGCGACCAATGCTTGGGTAATGTTATATAGAGCGCGGATGGGATTAAGAAAATGTTTAGAGTTAAATTGGACTTAGGATAAAGGAACACATCATGTTGACCTGTAAGCAAGCCAGCAAGCTCATTTCACAATCTTTAGACCGTCCTCTAACGTGGTCAGAAAAAGTGCAACTAAGACTGCATCTTTTTATATGCGATCCCTGCCTACATTTCAGGCAGCAACTTAATTTGTTACGCACAGTTTTGCGTCGAATCAGAGTTAGCATAGAAAATGACCAGGCTATAAAACTGCCGTTAGTAGTGAAAAACAGAATCATGCATATGATTGAATCCAACCAGTCATAGCTGCAAAACCTGTTTAATCGGAAGCAAGTTATTTTTAATTAAATTTAAGGAATTCAAAATGAACAAAACTCAAAAAACTATCTCTCTGGCTATCGGTGGCGCATTTGCACTTTCTATCGCAGCTGCAACTGTTAATGCTGCTGAAAATCCATTTGCATTAAAATCATTGTCTAGCGGCTACCAAGTTGCTGACAACCACACAAAAGCTAAAGACGGCAAATGCGGTACTGGTAAATGCGGTGCAAACAAGAAAAAAATGGAAAAAGCCGCTGAAGGCAAATGCAGTGCTGAAAAAGCCCACGAAGGCAAATGCAGCGCAGAAAAAGCTGCTGAAGGCAAATGCAGTGCTGAAAAAGCCGCTGAAGGTAAATGCAGCGCTGAGAAGAAATAAGCAATACCCTCAGTTATTCTAATAAACTGCGCATGGCAATCACAAGCAAAATACATGGTGCGGGTCTGGGGCTTAAGCGTGAGCTGATACCCCAGATTCAATCAGCGTATGGACAAGAACAATTATCCAATATCAGCTTTTTAGAGATAGCGCCCGAAAACTGGATTAATGTTGGCGGCAAATACGCCAAACAACTTGATTGGTTTGTTGAGCGCTATCCCATTGTTTGCCATGGCTTATGTCTATCTTTAGGGGGACTAAGCCCCCTAAATGTAGATTTTCTACGGCAGGTCAAAACATTCCTGCATCAATACAGCATTCCGGTCTACACAGAACATTTAAGTTACTGCACTGATGGCTTCAAGGGCGAGCAAGGCTACCTTTACGACCTGCTGCCAATACCTTTTACCGAAGAAGCCGTGCATTACGTTGCACAGCGCATACGCCAGACTCAGGATATTCTCGGTCAACACATAGGCGTTGAAAACGCCTCGGCCTATGTAGCTTCCCCTGTGTCAGAATTAAGCGAACTGGACTTCATCAATGCAGTGATTTCAGAGGCTGATTGCCTGCTGCATCTGGATATCAATAATATTTACGTCAACAGCGTCAACTTTGGCTTTGACCCGCATCAGTTCCTGCGCGGCATTCCGGGGGAGCGCATTATTTACAGCCATATGGCCGGACATTACCAGCAAACACCGAGCCTATTGGTAGATACGCATGGCGAGAATGTGATTGACCCTGTATGGGCTTTATTGGAAGACGCCTACCAGTTGTTTGGCACATTTCCCACCTTGCTGGAACGCGATAACAACATACCGCCGCTCAATGTGCTAATGCATGAGATCAATAAAATTGCTGATTACCAAAACAAGGCTAAAGATAACATCACTAGAGAACCTAGTTTCAAAGCCGTATGTCAGTCAGCAGTAGCGATAGGTTAACCAATAGCATGACTGCAGAATTACCAAGCTTTCAACGCTATCAATTAGCATTCACGGCACGCCTTCGTGACACCAAGAATGCACCGCCCTTGGCAGGTGTTCCGCATGAACGCATGGCCGTCTATGAAGAAATTGTATTCAATAATTTATTCGAGTCTGTTTCTGCATGCTTTCCCATCGCGAGTAAAGTCATTGGCAAACGCAAATGGTTAAAATTAAACCAGGCGTTTATGCGTGACTACTCTGCCCACAGCCCCTTGTTCCGCAAAATTCCGGAACAGTTTTTACAGTACCTTAACAAACCCAGCGCAGAATTACAGCAGCTAATGCCAGACTACCTCAACAGCCTGTGCCACTACGAATGGGTTGAATTACTGGTATCAGGTATCGAAGAAGCCAATCCACAGGGCCTGCAACCGGATGGTGATTTGGCCACTGACAAACCGGTTTTTTCAGCGACGATGCAGCTACTCAATTACGACTATGCTGTGCACAAAATTACGCCACGCAAGAAACCACAGCATAAAACCAGCACCCAGCTGCTGGTTTACCGTTATGCTGATGACATGGTAAAGTTTATAGAGTTAAACGCTGTGACCTACAGACTAATCTCCTTGTTATTAAACGAGGCTATTACTGGCAAACAGGCGCTCACGTTACTTGCAAAAGAGTTACAACATCCGCAGCCTGAGAGTATTATTGAGTTTGGGTTATCGATACTGGAAGACCTGAGAAGCCAAGGCGTGATTATCGGCACGCATTAAGCGCAAATCCACATACCATAAACTATAACCGTAAAATATACCGTAAAATATAAAGGTGTAGCTGTGAGTTTAATTCAAGCCTTGTTAAATCCCGCAGCTTACCCCCACCCGGTAAACAATATTGAACTGATCGAAACCCATATTTCCTGGGTGCTGTTAACCGGTCAATACGCCTACAAAATCAAAAAAAATATCCAGTTCGATTTCCTTGATTTTTCTACACTAGAAAAAAGACATTATTACTGCGAAGAAGAGTTGCGCTTTAATGGCCGCTTCGCCCCGGGCCTATATCTGAAAGTCGTGCCCATCACCGGGTCATTGCTGGAGCCACGCATTGACGGCAATGGCGACATTATCGAATATGCCGTACAAATGAAACAATTTGATGGCAACCAACTGTTAAGCCACATTGCCGAGCGCGGTGAATTGACAGCTGCAATCATAGACCAGCTAGCCGACCTGACTGTCAATTTTCACAACCGCGCTAAAGCAGATACCACCAGCAGCCAGTTCGGTACTCCTCAAGAAATTCATCACTGGTTTCAAGGTAACTTCGCGCACATTAAACCTTTAATCAAGCACGCAAGCATGTTGCAGCAGATACTTGAACTGGAGCAATGGGGTGAACAGACATTATTGAAACATGCACCACTGATGCAACAGCGCAAGCAGCAAGGCTTTATTCGCGAGTGCCATGGCGATTTACATTTAGGCAACATCACGCTGATTGATAACAAAGTTACGCCATTCGACGGTATTGAATTTAACCCCAGCCTGCACTGGATAGACACCATCAGTGAAATCGCTTTTGTGGTGATGGACTTGCAGCAGCGTGGCTTTCCGCAGCTTGCTTATCGTTTTCTTAATCGCTATCTGAGTAAGGGCGGTGATTATCAGGGCATGGCATTATTACCTTACTACCTGGTGTACCGGGCCATGGTGCGCTGTAAAGTCGCCCTGCTACGCTGGCAGCAGCATCAAAACCAGCAAGACTTCCAGGAAGCGCAAAATTACGCTGACCTGGCCACGAGTTACTGTCGACCTAAGCCAGCTAAGTTGCTCATCACGCACGGTTATTCCGGATCAGGAAAATCCACACTGAGTGCGCAGCTGTCAGAAAATTCAGGCATTATTCATCTGCGCTCCGACGTAGAGCGCCAGCGCCTGCTTGATAAATCTCAGCAGAACACTGCTAATAATGAAGTGAACCAGGGTCTTTATACGCCAGAAAACGTACTGTTTGTTTACCACAGACTGACTGAGCTTGCGGCTACCAGTTTAGAAGCCGGTTTCTCGGTGTTAATTGATGCGGCCTTTTTACAATCCAACCAGCGGCAACTGTTTGCTCAGTTGGCGTTGAATAAAAAACTAGAGTTTACGATACTGGATTTTTACGCACCGGAACAGGAATTAAAACGACGCATTAGCGAACGTTTGCAATCGGGCATAGACGCCTCTGAAGCGACGCTAGCCGTGCTTGAACACCAGCTAAAAACGGCGCAGCCACTTACCGCGGTCGAGCTTGAAAAAACGATTCTGGTTGATACCTGTGATAAAGACGCATTGGACAAATTAATGTGGACAAATTAATGGCTGACAGCGCTTTAGCGACTGCCAGCCATTAATTACTTGCTACATTAAAACTTGCTAGACTTTAGTCGAAACTGACAGCCTGATTCTGGCGCTGCTCCAGATCGGCAACCAGCTTCAACTGTTCAGCCTGGCTCATATTCCACCAGCCCTTGATTTCCTCAATGGTACGATAACAGCCATGGCAATAGCCCGAAGCCTCATCAATGCTACAGACACCAATACAAGGTGATTCAACTTCTTGTTGTGCAATTTCAGACATACTCTCAACCGCTCTAATTAATTAATTTATTAACTCACTCTTGATTAGCTCAACACGCCGTGGCACTGCTTGTATTTTTTGCCAGAACCACATGGGCAAGGATCATTGCGGCCCACTTTTACACCTTCACGCACCATTGGCTGCGCAGACAAAGTGCTATCGGCACCCTCATCAGCTGCTGCTATACCCAATGCCTCATCATAATCAGCATGCTGGTATTGTACGTTTTCAACTTCTACCGGTTTCTCCACCGCTTCAACATCGGCTTCGGTTTTCACCTGTACCAGCATGGTAACTTTGGTCACTTCGGTTTTAATGGTATTCAATAAGCCCTCAAACAGCTCAAACGCTTCACGTTTGTATTCCTGTTTAGGATTCTTTTGCGCATAAGAGCGCAAATGGATACCTTGACGTAAATGATCCAAAGCCGCCAGATGTTCCCGCCAGTGATTATCCAGGCTCTGTAACATCACGGAGCGCTCAAACTGGCGCAGAATATCGGCACTGGCCAAGGCTTCTTTTTCTGCATACGCTTGGTTGGCTGCTGTAATGATATGGTCACGCAGCGTTTCCTCATGGATATCAGGATTATCTTCCAGCATTTTTTGCAGCGGCAGATCCAGTCCGGTTTCAGCTTTCAGCTCACGCTCCAGCGCCGGCACATCCCACAGCTCTTCTACGCTGTCTGGCGGAATATGCGTTGCAATCATATTTCTTAATACATCTTCACGCATCGCGGCAATGGTTTCACCGACATCGGTAGCTTCCAGCAGTTCATTGCGCTGCTCATAAATCACCTTGCGCTGATCGTTCGACACATCATCATATTCGAGCAACTGTTTACGAATATCAAAGTTACGGCCTTCAACTTTACGTTGTGCGTTTTCAATGGCACGCGTTACCCATGGGTGCTCAATGGCTTCGCCATCCGGCATGTTCAATTTACCCATGATGGCAGATACGCGATCCGAAGCAAAAATGCGTAACAGCTGATCTTCAAGTGACAGGTAGAAACGGCTTGACCCGGCATCGCCCTGTCGACCGGAACGACCACGCAGCTGGTTATCCACACGGCGTGATTCATGGCGCTCGGTACCTACGATATGCAAACCACCGGCTGCTAAAACGCCATCATGGCGAACTTTCCAGTCGGCTTTAATTTGCGCGATACGTGCCTGTTTTTGCTCTTCGCTAAGGCTTGCATCAGCCTCAACTTCAGCGATTTCCGGCTCTGGATTACCACCCAGCACAATGTCGGTACCGCGGCCGGCCATATTGGTTGCAATAGTGATCACGCCAGGACGACCTGCCTGCACAATAATGTGCGCCTCACGCTCATGCTGTTTTGCATTCAATACCTGATGTTCCAGTTTTGCCTCTGTCAGCAATTTGGAAATCAACTCGGAATTCTCAATCGACGTAGTACCAACCAGTACCGGTTGGCCGCGGCTTTGGCAATCCTTAATATCCAGAATCACGGCTTCATATTTTTCACGCGCGGTTCTGTACACTTTATCCATCGCATCTTTACGCTGCATTGGACGATGGGTTGGAATTACCACTGTTTCCAGACCATAAATCTGATTGAATTCGTATGCTTCGGTATCTGCGGTACCAGTCATACCTGACAGTTTCGCATACATACGGAAGTAGTTCTGGAACGTAATAGATGCCAGCGTCTGATTTTCTTTTTGAATTTCAACGCCTTCTTTAGCTTCCACAGCCTGATGCAAGCCATCGGACCAGCGGCGACCCGCCATCATACGGCCGGTGAACTCATCCACGATGACAATCTCACCATCACGCACCACATAATGCTGGTCTCTATGGTAAAGATTGCGTGCACGTAACGATGCATACAGATGATGTACCAGAGTAATGTTGGAAGCTTCATACAAGCTTGAACCTTCAGCCAGTAATCCTGCTTCTGTCAGCAAAGCCTCAGCATGCTCATGGCCTTGTTCAGACATCACTACGTTCTGTGCTTTTTCATCTACCCAGAAATCACCAGCGCCTTCTTCTTCTGTTTGCGCAACCAGCTTAGCGGCAACATCATTGATCTGGTTATACAGTTCTACGCTATCATCAGCCTGACCCGAAATAATCAACGGAGTACGCGCCTCGTCAATCAAAATAGAGTCAACCTCGTCGATCAGTGCGTAATTCAAACCACGCTGCACACGCTCCTCTGCGCTATAAACCATGTTGTCGCGCAGATAATCAAAGCCGTATTCGTTATTGGTACCGTAGGTAATATCAGCCGCATAAGCCTGACGTTTGGCTTCATTGGTCATCTGTGACAGATTAATGCCAATGGATAAGCCTAAAAAGTTATAAAGTTTACCCATCCACTCCGCGTCACGCTTAGCCAGGTAATCATTCACGGTAATCACATGCACACCTTTGCCGCTTAGCGCGTTCAGGTAAGCTGGCAAGGTCGCCACCAAAGTTTTACCTTCACCGGTACGCATCTCGGAAATTTTTCCGGCATTAAGCACCATACCGCCGATAAGCTGCACATCAAAGTGACGCATACCCAAAGCGCGGCGGCTACCTTCACGCACTACGGCAAAAGCCTCCGGCAACAACTTTTCCAGGCTCTCGCCATTAATGTAACGCTGCTTGAACTCTTCTGTTTTTGCTCTAAGCTGTTCATCACTCAACGCCTGCATTGCCGGCTCTAGCGCATTGATTTGCTGAACTTTCTGCGCGTACTGTTTAACAAGCCTTTCATTACGGCTACCGAATAATTTTTTGAACAACGTGGAGATCATGAAATGAGTGACTTTCCGCTAGAGGATGAAACTTTGTGGTTAGTGTATGAATGAATATGGGATTGTAATTTTGGAATACTGAAGAATTAATTAAACCTGCTAAATTTAATGAATGTTACTTCTACTTTCTAAATTACTTTGCTCATAAGCTATGGTTAATGACTAAATACTGTTAATTGCCGGCCTTAAGATATTTTCTCGGATCCAAAGGGTTACCTGCCAATCTGATTTCGTAATGCAAATGCGGCCCGGTAGATCGACCGGTACTGCCAACCTCGGCAATCTTCTGGCCTTTTTCAACACGCTCGCCAGCCCTGACAAACAGTCTTGAGGCATGTGCATAACGGGTTTCCAAACCAGATCCGTGATCAATTTTCACGATTTTACCATAATCAGGCGTTTGCTCGGCAGTTGACACAATACCGCCCGCTGCCGCATAGATAGGCGTGCCTGCGGATGCAGTAAAATCCAGGCCCTCGTGAAAGGCTTTTTGGCCGTTAAACGGGTCTATGCGCCAGCCAAAACTGGAAGAGTTAAACGCAGCAGCAACCGGGCTGCTGTTAGGCAAAGTATTTTTCAATACGCTCTGCTGCAACAGCTTGGCCTCGATACTACTTAAATGCTCAGTACTGAATTCGATTCTCTCCATTAGCTCGGCGATTTTTGTCTGCAATTCAGCTTCTGACAAAGGTGCGCTGCGCACTAATGGACCGCCACGATTGGCTGCTCCTGCCATGTCAGATACCGGACTGTCCAACTCAGGCTTCAATAGGCTTCTCGCTGGCTTCTTGGCATCACTTGCCGAACCGGCAGCTACACTCTTCTCACCGGCCAGCTTCGCCAGTCGCTCACTTTGCGCATCCAGCCTCATCATACGCGCCTGCAGCTCGCCCAACTGCAATGCATATGCATCAAGATGCTTCTGTGGATTATTAAAAGAAAAACGCAGATGATTCGGAATTAGCGACTTGGCACCCTGTTGTGTATTAGGCTGCTGTGGCACAATGAACATTGCGGCAATTACAACTGATAACAACACAAACGTCAGCAGAATCAGGCTTACTTGCAATACAGAAAGCGTTCTGGCTTTCGCCATGTTATTTGAAACTAAAATGATATTCATACCACCCCTCATCATTACAGGTATTGTATAAACCACCATGCAACGACTTAATACATTACTCAAGCAACCCGAGCTCAACGCGCTCAATGCGCGTAACCAACAAACTCAAGCTACACAAAAAATCTGGGAAGCGATTGCGCCTGATAATCTGGCTAAATTTAGCCATGCAGGCAGCATTCAAAACCAACAACTCACCGTGTATGCTGACAACAGCGTTGTTGCCGCAAAAATAAAACTTTTGTTACCTAGTCTATTGATTCAGTTACAAAAGCAAGTGTGTGAAGTTACTGCAATTCGGGTAAAAGTGCAAGTAAAATCTACCCCACAACCCAAGCCCAAAATACGCAGAAAACTCACTCCAGCAGCGGCCAGCAGCCTAAAAAATCTCAGCAGAAAACTGACTGGAACGGCTCTGGGTGATGCACTCGAAAAATTGTCTAAAAACACTGACTGAAACACCCTTAAACGCCCCATCCTGCGCGCTTATCTATTGTGAGCACTGTTTAATAATGCAATAATGATTTGGGGTTACAATTTATTAACAATGCTTAATTTACATGGAGCAATAACCGCAACATTCTTTTTTGCAGTATCAGGCAATATTTGCAACAAATGTTTAGTACTTGGTTTCACATACTAGTTTTATTTAAACGTTTTACAGCAGTTTCTCAAGTAACGTAATTGATAAAAATTTAGATAGGGAGAAGTCATGTCAGTCGAACTAATGGTTGCCATCGGCGCCGCAATTCTGGCGGTACTGTATGGAGCAGTAATGAGCAAATGGATTTCAGGCCTGCCGGCAGGCAATGCGCGCATGCAGGAAATCGCCAGTGCAATTCAACAAGGGGCTGCAGCTTATCTTGCCCGTCAATACAAAACCATCACCATCGTTGGTATTATTCTGGCAATTCTAATTGCAATTTTCATCAGTAAAATTACCGCAGTTGGCTTTGTGATTGGGGCGATACTTTCTGGTGCCTGCGGCTTTATTGGCATGAACGTGTCAGTAAAAGCCAATGTACGCACCGCACAGGCAGCTACCAAAGGCATAGGCCCAGCACTGGATGTAGCATTTAAAGGCGGCGCCATCACCGGCATGCTGGTAGTTGGCCTGGGCCTGTTAGGCGTTGCCGGCTTTTACGCATTTCTGGGTGGCGAAACGGCAAAAGATTTAAACCCGCTTATTGGTCTGGCATTCGGCTCCTCCCTCATTTCCATCTTCGCACGTCTGGGCGGCGGCATTTTCACCAAAGGTGCTGACGTAGGCGCTGACCTGGTTGGTAAAGTAGAAGCCGGCATTCCGGAAGACGACCCGCGCAACCCGGCTGTGATTGCAGATAACGTAGGCGACAACGTGGGTGACTGCGCAGGCATGGCGGCAGACTTGTTTGAAACTTATGCCGTTACCTTGATTGCAACCATGGTGTTAGGCGGCCTGCTGATTACCACCGCCGGTGCCAACGGCGTACTTTACCCACTGCTGCTGGGAGCTGTGTCTATCGTTGCATCCATTATTGGCTGCTTCTTTGTTAAAGCCTCCCCAGGCATGAAGAATGTAATGCCAGCCTTGTACAAAGGCCTGGCCGTTGCCGGCATACTGTCATTGGGTGCATTCTATGTGGTTACCATGAAAATGTTCCCGAATGGTTTAACAGCTGGCGACTTGGCAATTTCAGCTAATCAGCTGTTCGGCGCATGTGCAGTAGGCCTGGTGTTAACCGCTGCCCTGGTATGGATTACCGAATACTACACCGGTACCGATTACGCTCCAGTTCGCCATGTGGCGCAAGCTTCAACCACCGGCCATGCCACCAATATCATTGCTGGTATCGGTATTTCAATGAAATCTACAGCATTACCGGTTATTTCAGTGTGTATTGCCATCTGGGCTGCTTACCATTTGGGCGGCCTGTACGGCATCGCCATCGCTGCCACTTCCATGCTGAGCATGGCAGGTATCGTCGTAGCATTGGATGCTTATGGCCCGATTACCGACAACGCCGGCGGCATCGCTGAAATGGCAGAGCTGCCAAGCAGCGTGCGTGATGTGACCGACCCGCTGGATGCAGTAGGTAACACCACCAAGGCAGTTACCAAGGGTTATGCAATCGGCTCAGCCGGCTTGGCTGCGCTGGTGCTGTTTGCCGACTACACCCATAAACTGGAAATTGCCGGCATTGCTGTTAAATTCGATTTAAGCGACCCGATGGTAATTATCGGCCTGTTCATCGGCGGCCTGATTCCGTTCCTGTTCGCAGCCATGGCGATGGAAGCCGTTGGCCGTGCCGCAGGCGCAGTGGTTGAAGAAGTACGTCGCCAGTTCCGTGACATCAAAGGCATTATGCAAGGCACCGCCAAGCCTGAATACGGTAAGGCAGTGGACATGCTCACCACGGCAGCAATCAAGGAAATGATGATTCCATCACTGCTGCCAGTAGCTGTGCCTGTTGCTGTAGGTCTGCTATTAGGCCCGGTAGCGCTTGGCGGCCTATTGATGGGCACAATTGTGACTGGCCTGTTTGTAGCCATCTCCATGTGTACCGGCGGTGGCGCCTGGGACAACGCCAAGAAATATATCGAAGATGGCAATCACGGCGGCAAAGGTTCAGATGCGCACAAAGCCGCTGTTACCGGCGACACAGTAGGCGACCCATACAAGGATACCGCTGGTCCGGCAGTTAACCCATTGATCAAGATTATCAACATCGTGGCTCTGCTGATTGTGCCATTGCTTTAGACGTAAGTAATACTAAAAAGGCGACTTCGGTCGCCTTTTTTAATAACGTCCAAGTAGAAAAAACGGACAGTAAAATCAGATACAGAATCCTCTACGCATGAACTGGACTCCAGATTGTAGAGATGTTGCCGGTAAGTCAAATTTCCAGTTTTTACATGCCCGTCTATCGGCGCGGATGCACACCGCGATTTTCATAGTGAAACCGCCCAGAACTTTGTCGACAGCGCTATCGATGACTTCCTGCATGATGTGCGCCAGGCAGCTTCTTTCTAGGCACCCCATGAAATCCCAAGAACCTTCAGAACACGAAAATCATGTGATAATTGTGCGTTGTCCGCAACGTAATGTTTGGTTCTGCTTGTCACCAAGCTTGTGTAATAAGCAAGTTCAATCTGTTTGAAAAGGATAGCCTGATGAATATTGTTGAAGTTGCAACCTCCCGCCGTACCTGCAAGGCCTTTGACGCCAGCCGCAAGCTAGCGGAAGAAAGCCTTGCTGCCTTGCGTACCGTGTTGCGTTTCACCCCCTCTTCAGTAAACTCCCAGCCTTGGCATTTCGTGATTGCAGCTAGCAATACTGCCAAGGAAAAGATCGCCGCGACCCTGGATGGGGCCTACGCCTACAATGCGCCCAAGGTGCGCAACGCCTCGCATGTGCTGGTGATGTGCGCCCGTACTGATCTTGACGATGCCCATCTCGACCACGTGCTGGCACAGGAAGATGCCGACGGGCGATTTCAAGTGCCGGAAGGCAAAACCATACAGAACAACACGCGCCGCTTTTTTGTTGGGCTACATCGTCAGAACCAGACAATGGACGTCTGGATAGAGCGCCAGATTTACATCGCACTGGGAACAATATTGCAAGCAGCCGGAGCGCTGGGTATTGATGCCTGCCCGATGGAGGGAATTGACACTCATGCGATAGACGCGGCGCTCGGCTTACCAGAGCAAGGTCTGCGCTGCATCGTACTGGTCGCGCTCGGTTATCACGATGCCGGTGACTTCAATGCCAAGCTACCGAAATCGCGGCTACCAGAAACGGCTGTATTCACGGAGCTGTAAAGGAAGTATTGATCAAATAACCGCAGAACAGTAGCGGGTCAAACCTTTGGCGCTGAACTCGATTAATTAACGATTTTTTTGAAGCTAAACCTCCGCACTGGGGGTTGAGCAGAAGCTCGGGACAAAACTAGCGCTCAAAGATAAAAACTCAACTGCTTCACTCAGACTAAAAGTTGGCATTAAGACGAATCATTAATGCTTTATTTTTAAAATTTTAGTTATAAACATATGCAATATAATTATTAAAAGTTATATAAAGTCCGTTATATTATCGTCGAAATTGAATTGGGGTAATTTATGGGACATATAGCATTTAACGAATTTGGTGAGGCCGAGTATAAGGCTCTGAGCGGCACACCTGTAATCACTTTTAAAAATCCAAACCAAGTCAGTTTGTCTATTAGAGCAAGCGCTTTGGTTTTTGAAGATCCTGAGTCACGCAAGCTGCTGTCTTTGATAGAGCGTGTCGCGCCTAGCGATGTTACCGCATTTATCATGGGTGAAACCGGCACTGGCAAGGAGCTTGTAGCACGTCATTTACATGCGTTAAGCCCTAGAAAAAATGGTCCTTTTGCTGCAATTAATTGCGGCGCATTTTCTGAGTCTTTGGTAGAAAGTGAATTGTTCGGGCATGAGAAAGGCTCTTTTACCGGCGCTGTTTCCAGCAAGCAAGGCTGGTTTGAAAGTGCCAATGGCGGTACGCTGTTTCTTGATGAAATTGGCGACTTGCCGTTATCAACCCAGGTTAAATTATTAAGAGTAATCCAACAGCGTGAGATTGTGCGGGTTGGCTCAAGAAGAGCGATTCCCATTGATGTGCGATTGATAGCAGCAACGAATGTGAATCTGGAAGAAGCCGTTAAAGCCGGCCGTTTTAGAGAGGATTTGTACTACCGGATTAATGTAGTGCCTATTCAGATTACGCCATTGCGTAACAGGACGGGTGACATACTGCCGTTAACTGAGCATTTTTTATCGATCTACAAAAACCGGCTACAGACAAAACAGCCTGTACTAAATGCAGACACTATCAAGTTACTGCATGAATATCCTTGGCCCGGAAATATTCGCGAGCTGGAAAATGTGATTCATAGGGCTCTGCTGGTTAGTGACGGCAATGAATTACGCCCACGCGATTTAAATCTGCCTGCAATACAGCTGGTGTCTGAAAATGCAGCCTCAAGATCAACAAGCGCAACAAGTACAAGAAGCACAACAAATGCAGATGGCTTTAACAACCCAAGCTATGAGGAGTGCACGCTGGATAAAGCGCTCACTGAAATTATTCAGCAAGAGCCTGAACACCTGTATGAAACTGTGAATCGTAAACTGGTGCTAACCGCTTACGCGCATTGCAGGAATAATCAAGTGCAAACTGCAAGAGTGCTTGGAATCAGCCGGAACATATTACGTACCTTGCTTAAGCAGTTCGGAGTCATTCAATAATACTTGATTTCCTTAATACTTAATTTCCTTTTGTTCGCTTTACAACACCTCTGCTTCTAATCAAGCAGAGGTGTTTTTATTAGCTATGAATTAAGCAGAAACCGTCATTTTTAGCCACTTTTATCAGGCACGATTCGTGCTGATATACATAGCAAAGTTTAATTTCGCATTATTTGTATAAGGACTAAAAATGAAAATCGTTGGTATCACAGGCAGCCTTAGCGCTCCTTCCCGCACTAAATCGTTGGTGGAAAACATTATTGGTAAAGCTGCCTTGCGTGCACATACAAAATCCACGTTGATTGATATTGCACAATTGGCGCCTGAACTTGGTAGTACAGTGAGTTTTGCTAACTTTCCACAAGTACTGACAGATGCATATCAGGCGATCGCAGAGGCTGATTTGATTGTGATCGGCACCCCGGTATACAAAGCTTCATATACAGGCTTGTTAAAACATTTCTTTGATTTGCTTGATCCCAAAAAGCTGACTGGCAAGGTTGCAATTCTGGCGGCCACCGGCGGTACAGATCAGCATGCACTGGTATTGGAGTACCAATTAAGGCCGCTGGCCAGCTTCTTTGGTGTGGCAACTGCACCTACAGCAATCTATGCCAGGGATAATGAATTCATTGATTACCGCCTGAATAGCGATGCGATTGAAAGTAGAATTGAAACGGCCGTCAATCAGGCGTTTAACCTGCTGGATCATAAATCTACACAGGCACTTGCTGCGTAATTATTGCAGTTATAAAAATTGAAGTTATAAACACATAAGTTATAAAAATAGAAAAGCCCATGCAAAATGCATGGGCTTTTTTGTTTCTACTGTATTAATTTGATTGCGTTATGACGGCAAGTTTAGTGATGCCTGAGCGTTCGATAACGGCCATCACTTTTGCTACCGAGCCGTACTTGACTGATTCATCGGAACTCAAGTGGTAGACCAGATCCGGATTGCTGCTGTGTCTCGCTTTTAGCTCCGGCTCAAGTGCGGCAAGTGTTACCGCCTGTTTGTCGATGTAAACATTGCCTTCGGAATTAACGCTGATGGTTACTGGCTTGCCAGGATCCGGCTGCTTTGTTGCAGCGGTTTTAGGCAAGTTGACGTGAATGGCGTTGTTTAACAACGGTGCGGTCACAATAAATACAACCAGCAGTACCAGCATGACATCCACTAAAGGTGTGACGTTGATCTCGCTTAAAACGTCATCCCCATCACTTTGTGTTGAAAAAGCCATTATGCTACCGCTCCTTTCAGATTACGAACTATGGCTTTTTCGCCCTGGTTGGTAACCGGTTCGATATTTTTCCTGAAAGTTGCCTTACGCGATAACGTAATCAGGTCTTCAGCAAAATCATCCAGGTTATTGCTGCTGGTTTTTAGTCTGCGTAAGAAGAAGTTGTAAGCCAACACCGCCGGAACAGCCACCGCGATGCCGACTGCCGTTGCAATCAACGCCTCACCAATTGGTCCGGCAACTACATCAAGGCTGGCAGAACCGGTTTTGCTGATTTCAGTAAGTGCATGCATGATGCCCCAAACAGTACCGAACAGCCCCACGAAAGGGGCCGTGCTGCCTATGCTGGCCAGCACCACTAATCCGCTCTCCCGGGTGACACGTTCTTTCTGGATTTGCTGACGCAATGCGCGCTCCAGTACATCCTGCCTGTCACCGAAATGCTGCAGGTCATTTGCCGAGTTTGAGTCGATATCCTTCAGAACGCTAAAACCTACAGTAGCAACTCTGTAGGCTGGGCCATTATGGCCCTCAAGATTTGCAGCGGACTGGAAATCAGGCGCGCTCCAAAAGGCAGCGCGGAACCTGACGTTCTGCTTGCGTATCAGCCAGACCTGCAATGATTTTGCCAGTATCAGTGTCCAGGTAATGACTGAGCCTGCAATCAGCGTAAACAGTACGCCCTGTACTACGATTGATGTAGAAGAAGAGAAATTAAACATGTTGTATATACCTTTATTTAGCTAGTTTGAATTCAATGGGGACAGTCGCCCAGCCATCGATGGCCGTATTGCCACGTTTGGATGGAATGAATGTCCAGTTTTTAACGGCAGCAAGTGCCGATTCATCCAGTGTTTTGCGACCACTGGATTGTTTTATTTCCACCTTGTCCGGCTTGCCGCTTGCAAGCACATGAACGCGCAGCAGCACCTTGCCTTCCCAGCCTTGGCGCTGTGCAAACGCCGGGTAGTCCGGTGGTGGATTATTTAAATATGCCGCGTTGCCGATTGCCTCTGTAATCGGTTCTTCTGTTTTCACCGGTGACGGCGCTTCCGGAACGGGTGCTGCAGCCACAACCGGTGCTCTGCTTACAGGTGCTTCGCGGTTCTCAGGTACGGTAATTGCATCAGGTGCAATCACCGGCTGAGCCGCGGCTGTGCTCAGGACAGGGGCAGGTTTTGCCACAGGTGGCGGCGCCTGCTTGAGCACTTTAGGTGGCGGCGGAGGTGGTTTAGGCGGTTCAACGACCTCAGGCGGTGTGGGCTTGATAAACTCGATTTCCACTTTATTCACCTTAGGTGTTGTAACAGCTGCAGCTTCCGGAAATTTCAAATAAGCCACTACAGCTGCGCCATGGAGTAAAGCGGCTAACCCGGCCAGCACCCAGATGTTATGGCTGCCAGGCACACTGTTATCAAAATTTGCCTTGGGTGAAATAGAACCCTCGGCGCTATGTTGCCGTAATGCAGTTTCTGGTTTGTATAGCGCCGCCTGGGCATTATCTATATCAAAACCGGAAAGCTTTGCCGAAGCACTTGTTATGGCTGCCATATTATTCCTCCAGCCAGTTGTGATTATTTACAAAGAGCATCATTCAACCTCAACCATTGCAAAATCAGCCATTACATCAGCCTTGATGCGCTGAAACAAAGCAGATGACCTGTCACGTGGCCGGGCCAGCGGTACGGGAACTATACGTTTGATGCGGCCGGGGTGAGATTCCATGACGACGATACGGTCGGCCAGGAATACCGCCTCTTCCACATCGTGCGTTACCAGAATAGTGGTCAGGCCTTCATGCTCCCAAAGTCTTTGCAGCTCTTGCTGGAGCTTCAAGCGCGTAAGCGCATCCAATGCACCAAACGGCTCATCCAGCAACAGTAGCTTTGGTTTAAGTACCAGCGCCCTGGCAATCGCCACACGTTGTGACATGCCGCCTGATATCTGGTGTGGGTAAGCTTTTTCAAATCCATTCAGGCCGACAATGCTGATCTGTTTTTCTACGCGCAACTTCCGCTCTTCCTTGGCAATATTAGTGGCAGAGAAAGCCAGCGCAATGTTCTCTTCAACAGTGAGCCAGGGAAATAAGCGATGCTCCTGAAATACAATGCCTCGACTCAGGTCGGTGCCGGTAATGGGCTTTCCCTGATAGTCAATGGATCCGCTATAGCTGGTATCAAGACCTGCAATCAGTCTTAGCAGTGTGGATTTTCCGCAGCCGCTGGCACCAACTATGGACAGAAACTCTCCTGGCTTTATTTCCAGATTAATGCCGTTCAGCACATTCAAAGATGTTTCATGTAATTGATAGCTCTTACCTACGTTGCTAATAAGCAGAGATGGATTATCAAATTCCTTATTACCTTGTGAACTGGCCAGGCCTTCGTTGCTGCTCGCTTTTGCAGTGTAATTTGTTGCTAGCTGTGCCCTTGTTAACGGCGATACATTTTTTCCAAGGCTGATAGCTACGTTATATGTTGTCATGCCTTTAATTCTCCAAACCAATAAACAATAGCCATAAAAGGCTTTGCATTTACATTGCAATAGCCATGCCACAATATTTTTATTATTAAAATCATATAGTTATATATTTCCATGGTGGCTGCATGCAATTGCTTTGCTGTTTAAACAGCAGCCGTTTGGTACAAGCTGTTGAATTGGCAGCATTTGGGATGTTATGTATCGAGTTACGTGCCTGTTGCTTGCCCAGCAGGGCTGCTGTTGTATCCACATGTCAGCTGTATTTTATTCAGCAATGAAAAATCAAAAGCCTGATTATTTTATGCAAGCAATTGATTATTAACTACTTATTTTTATGGCACGAAGTGTGCAGATGTTTTGTTTAAGCAATTAGGCATGCTGCCGCATTTATATAATTTAGGAGACATTCATGAGTAAGGCTTTAGATACACTTTGGTATACACGTTGCCCGGTACCGACAGGATTGGGAATTGCTGTGCAGAAGGGATGGCTGGAAGAAAGTTTTTGTGCGAAATCCACTGCAATCAAATCACTGCGCGAGTCCAACGATAAGTCAGTACGCGAGTCGCATTTTGATCACACCCTGAGTAATTCAGTCAGGCATGGTGGCAATATTCCTGCGATATGGGCACATTCCATTGGCCGTGACACCAAGGTGATTGGCCTTTCCTGGGCAGACGAAACACAGCTGATACTGACGTTGCCTAGCTCAGGTATTCGCAGCGTCAAGGATTTGAAAGGCCGTAAATTCGGCTTGCCAAAATGGGTTAATGTGCAGATTGATTTTGTGCGTGCACAGGCACTGCGCGGGTTAGAAAATGCACTGAGCCTTGAAGGCCTGGCGGTGAGTGATGTCGAGATTGTGGATTATGCGATTGAGACCGGCTATAGCGATGCTCCAGCTAAAAAAAGTGAAGATGGCAGCTATGTATTTGGCAGCCAGTCCGGCAGTCGTAATGACGAACTGGTTGGCCTGCTGCGTGGTGAGGTTGATGCAATATTTCTTAAGGGCGCAAGCGCGGCGGCGCTTGCATATCAATTCAACCTGGTCACCGTAATTGATACCGGCGCACATCCAGACCCGCTGATTCGTGCCAACAACGGTACGCCGCGCACACTTACCGTCGATGCAAATTTGATAGAAAACCACTTTGATGCAGCCGAGCGTATTGTTGAACAAGTGCTTCGTGCCGAAGAGTGGGCACATGCACATGCTGATGAAACACGTAGATTTTTGGCTAAAGAAACCAATAGCAGCGAGTATTGGGTAAGTGTTGCCTACGGTCAGGATGCGCATCTGCGCCTGCGTACGGATTTTGCCCGTGAATCCATAGACGGCCTGCAGGATTTTGTGAATTTTCTGCATCGCTGGCAGTTTATTCCCAAGCAATTCGATGTGAATGACTGGATCGATACCAGACCTTTTGATGCGGTGATCAGCAAGCGCCAGATCAGCGCCGCTTAATTAAATAAGGCCTGACATAACTCAGGCCTTATCTTGTTTTTGAATGTGAGAATAGAATGAATTTCAGTATTAAAAAAAACCTGCATTTGGCAACTTTGTTATTGGTAGCCATTGCTTTTGTTTTGGGCCTATTAATGGATGCTCAGGCAGCTGATGACGTTAAGGAAGTCAGGATCGCAACTGTTGCCTACAATGTTAATGGAAAAATCGGTTTTAACGGCAGTGCTGCGATTATAGAAAAGCAGGGCTGGTTAAGAGATGAACTCAGTAAGCAGGGTGTCAAACTCACCTGGGTGCCGGTAACCGCACAGTCGGTTGGCGTAACGATCAACGAAGCTTTCGCTAATAAAAGCATCGATTTTGCCGGTTACGGCGATTTGCCATCCATCATCCTGAATTCTGGCGGTGTAGAAACCCGCATTGTTGTGCCTGGTGGCCGTGGCAATAACGTATATCTGGTTGTACCACCTAATTCCACTGCAAAAAGTCTGGCTGATCTTAAAGGCAAACGCATTGCCTTGCATCGTGGCCGGCCATGGGAAATTACGTTTGCACGTTATGTAGAATCAAATGGCTTGAAATTTTCCGACTTCAAGATATCAAACCTTAACCCAGGCGCTGGTGCCGCTGCGCTGGCAGCGGGAAATGTTGATGCCTTTGTAACATTGAGCGATGCCTTTCAGCTGGAAGATAAAAAAATCGGCAAGATCATCTGGTCAACCAAAGCTTCGACGCAAGATTGGAAAATGCGTGCGGAATTATGGGGTGCAAAGGACTTCATCGCTAAAAATCCTGGGATTACGCAAACCGTTGCCACTGCTTATGTGAAGGCTGCATATTGGTCATCACAAGAGGCCAATTTTGATGAGTATCTTAAAGTTGCAAACCAGAATGGTCAGCCCGAAAACGTGTTCAGGCGCGAATATTCTGGCGATTCCGTTTCATGGAAATCACGCTGGAGTCCGTTGTTTGATGATCTGGTTTCAGACCATTACGCAAACGCCGCACAATACAGCCGCAAAGCCAACTTGATTCGTAAGGATGTAAACACTAGCCAGTTTTTTGAACCACGTTTTTTAAATGCAGCCCTCAAAGAACTCAAGCTTGAAGCTTACTGGCAACCTAGAAAACTAGCGGCTAAAGCTTCCTGACAAGAGAGGTTTGATGATGTCTAAAATACTGGACTTTACTGATAGCGTCCGTGTGCATTCGGTATATTTCTTATCGCCGATACTGTTTCTTGTTATCTGGACATGGGTATGCCGTGCCGGCATATTCCCGGAACAGATTCTGGTTTCGCCACTCGGCGTTTATGAAACCAGCCTGGAGCTTTGGGCTACCGGTGAACTGCCGGCACACTTGCGAGATAGCCTGTTCCGATTAGGTTGGGGCTTTGCCATCGGTTCTCTACTTGGCTTGCTGTTCGGTGTATTGATGGGCTTGTTCAAACCGGTGGATAGATTCTTTGCGCCATCGTTTAATTCGATACGCCAAGTACCAACCATCGCTTTTATCCCCATGCTCATCATGATTTTTGGTGTTGAAGAGACGTTCAAAATCGTGGTGGTGGCCAAAGCCGCGTTTTTCCCTGTGACATTGGCAACCTACGATGCGGTTAAAGGTATTCCGAACACTTACTTTGAAGTGGCTAAGGTATATCAGCTACCGACGTGGCATTTAATCAGCCGCATTGTGTTACCGGCGACCACACCGCCCATTCTGACAGGTTTCAGGTTGGCCTTGGGGCGGTCCTGGATGGTCTTGGTGGCCGCCGAGCTCATAGCCGCTGATAGCGGTATAGGTCAGATGATGGAAATGGGCAGGCAAATGTTCAGAATCGATATTGTGCTGGTAGGCGTGCTGGTAACCGGACTCATAGGATTCCTGCTGGACCGTGGCTTGCGTTATGCGGAGGCCCAGCTTGGCCAGTGGAAATACAGGTAATAAATGAGGGCAGGATGATGAAAAAATTAAATCAGTTTGTATTGAGTATCCAGCATCTGCATGGACTTCTGCTGCCGCTGGCAGTAGCTGCGATTTGGGAGTTCATGTCCAGGCAGGGCGATGCTTATGCATATACTTTTGTGCCGCTATCGCAGGTTGTGACTGGTTTTATAGAGCTGCTTAAAAGCGGAGAACTGCTGGTCAATCTGGCAGCTACACTGCAGACCACGGTTACCGGATTGATCATTGGCGGTGTTGCTGGCTTGCTCGTCGGCGGCCTGATGGCGGTTTCGCCCACAGCCAATAAATTGATCGGGCCGCTTTACCATACTATGCGTCAGATTCCCTTGCTTGGCTTGATTCCTTTGATTGCGCTCTGGTTTGGCAATGGCTTGTTTTCAAAGATCCTGATCGTGAGCCTGGCTGCGTTCTACCCAATCGTGCTAAATACTTTTGAAGGCATGCATGGTGTGGAGAAGAAGTTTGTCGAGGTGGCTTCGGTACTTAAATTTAGCCGTTTGCAGTTGTTTGTTAAGGTGTTGTTGCCAGCCGCGATGCCGTCTATTTTGACTGGCGTCATGCATGCCTTGGCTTTTGCCTGGATATCTACCGTGGGTACCGAGCTGCTATTTTCGACAGGGCCCGGGCTTGGTGGCCTGATGCAGGTTGCACAGGAAGCATCAAGGATGGATATCGTCATTATTGCAGTTGCCAGCATAGGCTTAACGGGGTTGCTGATGAACGCCGGATTATCCTTTGTGAGTCAATACCTGCTGCGCTGGCGCAGTGTGCGATGACGAGGTGTTAAGCGTTTGGTAACTATATGCGGTGTGTTGAACATACACCGCATTTTTTGTATCTGGATGACGCCATGCAGGCTGCCTCAAATCAAGCAGCTGTTTAATGTGCTGTTGTTTGCACAACACAATTCACAAACATATCAATTGCATTTTTATGATTTATATTCAATAAAATCAATAGATTATGACTTATCAAATCACTGGCACGGATTCTGCAATATCTCTCTGGTAACGGCGCCTTCAAGCGCCATGCAGATTTTATTAACAGTAAAGAGAGTATTCAATGAGTGAAGTCATCAATAACGTTTACCAGCGCAATGGTAGGTTTCAATTAAAGCCTTTGGTTAGATATGTATCACTAGCACTGGCAATTAGTTCAAGCACAGTTTTAAACAACGGATATGTTTACGCTGAAGAGGCTGCGCCAGTTCAAGCTGGAGAAAAATCAAAAACAGAAGCCGCTGCTTTACCATCTGTCACGGTTACTTCACAAAAGCGTGAAGAAAGTGTGCAGGAAGTTAAAACGGCAATTACAGCACTAAGCGGCAAGGATTTGCTGGATCAAGGTGTTGGTCGCTCTGCAAGCGAAGTGCTGAACTATGTGCCTAATGCTTCTGCCGGTACGCAGCAGCATGGCCGCCCACGCTGGTGGATTCGTGGTGTTGGTGCTGGTCAACAGCAATTCGACCTTGCAAGCCCTGTTGGTTTTTATCTGGACGAAGTCTATATCAGCAACGCCACGGCAACAGGTTTTCCACTGTTTGATTTGGAGCGTGTTGAAGTGCTGCGTGGCCCGCAAGGTACGTTGTGGGGTAAGAACACCACCGGTGGCGCTGTAAGTGTGGTTTCAAAAAAACCGTCGTTAAATGCCGATGCCAAAGACAATTATGTAAAGGTTGATTATGGCAGCTATAACGACAGAATCGTACAAGGCGGTATTGGTGGTGTGATTATTGATGAGCGTCTGGCAGGCCGCATCTCATTCCATCAGGAAGATCAGGATGGACGCCTGAAAAACGACTTTACCGGCGGCAAGGATGGCGGGCTCACAGATGGTGCTATTCGCGGACAGTTGTCGGCTATTTTGACGCCAAATTTAGAAGCGCTGTTGAATGTGCATTATCGTAAATATGAAACTGACGGTGCAATTACCACCACCAAAAGTTATGCGCCGAATGGGGTTGTGCGAAATGGCTACGCCCCTAACAAAAATATCACGCATGTCAGCACCAACGCTCCAGACTCCAGTGACTCTACCCAAAACGGCATTAGTCTGAATCTTAAATGGCAGCTTGGCCGTTATGCGCTGACTTCAATTACGGGTTATGAAGATTTTGAAACCAGCATTCTGACTGATAATGACTATACCCCGTTAGAGATCTCCAGATCACATACCGATGGCAAGAGCCGTCAGTTTACGCAGGAGTTCAGGCTGGCTTCACCTAAGGAAGATCGCTGGAGCTGGCTGGCAGGTGCACATTACTTTAATGAAAATGTTGACTTCAGCACGCAGGGTGCCAAATTGCCATCCGCATCAGTACCTGGTTTGGCGGGCGCTCCACCGGGCGCCACATACAACAGTTCAAACCTTAATCACAAGGCCGAGAGTTTCGCATTATTCGGCAGCAATACTTACAATTTTACCGATCAGTTCAATGCCGCTTTAGGTTTGCGCTGGACGCGTGAAACCAAAGAGTACGACCTGAACAGGAAAGCCTCAACAGGAGCTGGAACCTGGAGTAATTTATCGCAATGGTGGAATGCTTATACCGGTGCATACGCGGCAGCAGGCCCATTGGGTTCCGGCACTTTCAGCAGCAGCGATTCTAAAACCTGGAATGCGTTTACCTACGACATCACCCCTGAATACAAAATCACGCCACATGACCGCGTGTATGCCAAATATTCTCATGGCGTGAAGTCAGGTGGTTTTAATACCGCCGCCACTAGCCTTGCTGCTGTTAATACCGTGAAGCCTGAACAGCTTGACGCATATGAAGTAGGCTACAAATCAGAGTGGCTGCAAGGAAGGCTGAATTTCAATGCCAGCTTGTTCCATTACGACTACGAAGATGTGCAGGTGAATGTGGTCGGATTTAACGCTAACGCCGGGACCACCGTTTCATATTTGCAGAATGCCAAAAAAGCGACTGTGAACGGCGCCGAGTTTGAGTTAGAGGCGCTGCCGATTGAGAACCTGCATATCAATACAAGTTTGGGGCTGCTGGATACAGAATACGACAAATTGAATGTATTAAACGGTGGTGCTGATCTGAGCGGCCGATCACTGGTACGTTCGCCGCATGTAACAGCGCAGATTGCTGCCGATTATAGAATTCCTGTGCAGTACGGAAAAATCATTGTCGCAGCAGATGCCCGTTATCAAGGCAAGCAGTATTACTTTGTGGACCCACAGTCTGAAGCGCGTGAGCACTTGAATCAGAATGGCTACACCCTCACTAACGCACGAGTTTCATTTGCAACACATAATGATAAGTACGTGTTTACAGGCTATGTGAATAATCTGTTTGATAAGGAATACAAGAACCACTCACTGCCGGCATTCAATCAGGCATTGGGCGTCAATGGCGATAGCGTTTACTGGGCAGCACCAAGAACGGTAGGCGTTTCAGTGACTACCCGCTGGTAGTAGCAATTGTTGATTTAAATGGCGCCAGATTCACTTCAAAGTGGTCTGGCGTTATTTTCATCATTAATACGTTTAATGTTTTGTTAATCAAATCTAAAAACAAAACATCAGTTATTCAATTCAATTCCGAGAATTTACCAACATGCGCCAGTCGAACATATTAGATACTCAACCCCCATTATTAGCTACCCATCATTTTACATTTGCATTTGTAGGCCTGGCATTGATGAGCGGCATCACCATCGGCATGAACAAGATTTTAGTGACGCTGTTAGCGTTGCATCTAAATGCCGAATCCTGGCAGATCGGTTTGCTGATCGGTGCAGAAAGCCTGTCCATGATGCTGATGTCACTGCCAGCCGGCATTTTTATCAGCCGCTTCAGTGCACGCTGGGTTTACGGCATATCCAGCCTGGGAGCCATGGCACTCTACCCTTTGATCGGATACTCCAATTCCTGGTATCTGGCGGCAATGTTCTTATTTATTGCCGGCATCTGTATTCCCTTTCGAGTGGTCGCGATGAACACCTCATGGCTGGAGCGCTTACCCGAAGTAGGCACTAGCAGAGGTGGCTGGTACAGGGGCACTTTGATGCTGGGTATCGGTCTGGTTGGGCCTCTGCTGGGTAACCTGGCTTCCAGTCACTTCGGGGTGCATGGCAGCTATTGGATTACAAGTATTCTATTTGCCGTGATGTCGTTTTACGGTTTTTCCATCCTGTCGCATACGCGCATCATTGAGAGCTCAAAAAGTGTGAGAGGCGGAGTGAAAGATATGCTGCGGCACCTTGCTGACCCTATGGTACGCCAGGTATGTATTTATGATGGGCTTGGCGGCATGGTACGCGGTTTCTTTGGCACCTTTATCATTATCATTGCCGTCAGGCAGTTTAACTGGAGCGCCCAGCAAGGTATTACGCTGATGGTTGTAGAAGGCGCGACCTTTGTTGCAGTATTGCTGCTGCTTGGTCATTTTGTAGCAAAGCTTGGTGAAAAAGTCACTTATAACCTAAGTCATGGCAGCTTGATTACCGGCCTGTTGTTTCTTGGCCTTAGTGGCGGTATCGTTGGTTTGCTAACTGGTGCGGTGTTACAGGCAGTTGGTCAGGCTCTTAATCATCTCGTCAATATTTCCCGACTAGCCCATTCCGGTAAAAACATGGGGCACGTTTCCGGATTGTTCACGATGGTGGGTATGGCCGGTGGCTTTGCCGGTGCGACCCTGGGAGGATTTCTTAGTAAAGGATTTGTGCTGCAGGACATCTTTCTATTCTGGATTCCAATCTGGCTGGCGGTATGCCCCGGATTCAGGGGCTTTATAAGCAGCATTTTTAAAAAGCCGGCTTAATTTCTACAGCCTGGTCTATTTCCTATAGTTTGCAAAATCAACAGCGCTGCTTCCGGCTTTGTTGGTTTTGCAGCAGCAATTTCCTCTCTTGTTCGACGACGTTTCGTATTCTTTAAAAATATCCATATTTTTCATATAGATAGATAACCTTAAATCAAGCCTGAGTATTGGCATGCATCCTGCAATTTAAGAGTGGTATCGCTACCGGCTTTAGTGTGGCTAACAGATTTTGCTTAATTGAAGGAGTAAATGCATGACTGCTGAATTTTTATGGCAATTACCAACAAGTGGTGATGGCCGCTATGGAGATAGTAAAAAACAACGTCGCGGAGAACGTGGCTCATCCCGTCACCCGTATTCAGAAGGGGTGACTGATCCGCGCGGATTGAATTTCAACTACTTTGACTACCTGCATCAGGTTGCGCGTGCAGCGGAGCTTGCCGGGTTTGAAGGCATACGCATTCCAGAGGACATCAATGGTGATGAGCCATGGATTGTTGCTGGTTATGTGGCACGTGGCAGCAGGCATTTAAAGCTGCTCACCGAGTTTGATGTTTCGCGCGGCTCATCTGTTTATGCAGCTAAAAATACCGTGAGTTACCAACGCTTCACCGATGGCCGTTTTGCATGGCAGATCAGCGCAGGCGGTGGTGAGCAGCATCGCCATTCATTAGGCGATTTTGTTGCAGATGATGAAATCATCCCGCGTATTGAAGAGTTTATAACCGTGGCTAGAGGCGTGCTTACCCAATCGCCCTATAGCTTTAAGGGCAAATACTTTGAGGTGTTGAACGGCGGTTTCCAGGGCGCGTTAGCCAATCACAAGGTTCCTCCTGTCTATCTTTCCGGGAACAGTCAGGAAGCGTTAGCGCTTTCAGCTAAAACAGCAGATGTACATATTTTTGATGCTGCCAGTGTCGATGATATCAGGCGGCAAGCCAATGATTTAAGTTTGCTTGCCAAGCAATATGGACGCCAACTGAATTTGGGCTTAGGTCTGCGTATTGATATTGTTGCCCGCGAAACCGAGCAGGAAGCAATTTTTGACGCACGCAGGTTCTGGGAGCAATCACTCAAGAAAAATGACAACCATGAGCCTGTAGTTAATAACCAGCTGTGGTCAGGGCTATCAACAGACCTCACCGGTGCCAACGCTACCCTGGTAGGCAGTTACGAACAAGTGACAGAAGCACTTGTTGATTATGCAGCAGCCGGCATCACAAGTTTTCTGCTTTCATCCGTCCCCCACTTTGAAGAAGCCTACCGTCTGGGCGAATACGTATTGCCTGCAGTGCGCGCCCAAATTGGACATGATCAACGCCGTGCGGCTTAACTAAATTTAAGGAGTATTGAATGACTATTGATGTTTTTTGGCGTATCCCCACGCATGGCGAACCCAGCTCACACCGTAACCGCACCCCGCATCGCGGCGACTGGTTTCCCGGTGATGACAGCAAGGCTAAATCGGGCAGTATAGGCAATGGCAGCGATGGGGCTAATTACATAGATTACATTGCAGAGATCGCACATGCCGCAGAAATTTCAGGTTTCCAAGGCGGCTTGATTCCATCATTTCCAATGACCGACGAACCTTGGGTAATCTCTTCATTGCTGGCGCGTGAAACTTCTACTTTCCGTTTCATGATTCCATTCCAGCCGGGATTCCTGAACCCAGTCGTTGCTGCAAGAATGACGGCGAGCCTGCAGCGTGCAACCGGCGGCCGAGCCTTGTACAACATCATTACCGGTGGCGGTGGCCCGGCACAGCTGTGGTGGGGCGATTCGGCATCTCATGATGACCGCTATGGCCGTACCACCGAGTTTCTGGATGTATTAAAAGGTGTCTGGAACGGCGGGCCGTTCTCCTATCAAGGCAAGTTCTATCAAGTAGAAAATGCCGGTTTGCCGAATCCACTTTCAAAAGAAGAATACCCGGAAATCTATTTCTCCGGCTCATCTGATGCTGCGCTAGCTTCAGCATCCAAGCATGCGGACTATTACCTAACCTGGCTGGAGCCATTTGAGCAGTTGCGCGATAAATTCGACCGCGTTAAAGCACGTACGCAAATTCTTGGTCGCAAAATAAAGTGCGCAATTCGCGTAGATATTATCGCGCGACCGACCGAAGAAGAGGCATGGGCCGAGATTGAAAAAGGCTTCAATAGCCTGAGCCGTGAGGCCCTGGATAAATTCCAGAACCCGGACGGCAGTGATTCAGTGGGTGCCGCACGTCAGCGCAGCAACCGCCCTACTACCATCAATAGCTACAAAGACCTGATTATCGAGCCTAATGTCTGGTCTGGATTCAGTTTGCTGCGTGGCGGTCAGACCAATGGCATTGTTGGCAGCTACGAGCAGGTAGCGGAAAAACTGGATGAACTGGTGGCATTGGGGGCAGATGCATTCATTCTGGCAAGTACGCCGCATCTCGAAGAAGCGTATCGCGTCGGCGAAGAAGTGCTGCCACTGCTGCGTGGCAAAACCGATACCGCCATTCTGCGTGCAGTAGGTTAGTGCGATGGCTAATCAACGATTAACCGCCCAGCCTGATACTTCAGCACTAAATGAAATATGGTTTACGCGCTGCCCGGTGCCAACTGCAACCGGTTTGGCCTATCAGCTGGGCTGGCTTCAGGATGAGTTTGCAAAAGATGGCATAGCTGTGGCGACTATTCAGGACGCCTCTAAAACGCTTGCGCGCCACCATTACGACCACGAGATCAGCAGCCTGATTCGTGAAGGTGGCAGCTTGCTGGCACTGGCAGCAAAGGCCCAAGGTGCCAGAACCAAGCTAATCGGCCTGACATGGATCGATGAGTGGCAGGTCATACTGGTGCGGCCTGATTCCGGCATCAGTAAACCAGCTGACCTCAAAGGCTTGCGTGTAGCGCTTCCAGCTTATGTGCAGCGAGAGATACCTGCGCATATTCGCGGCAGCAGCATTGCCCGCGGCATGAGCCTGCAAGGGATCAAAGGCGCACTGGCGCATGACGGCCTAACGCTGGACGACGTGAGCTTTGTGGAGGTCGGTTCCGGTCAAAGTGCCAATCCTGGTCTGGGCAATCTCTGGGAAGGCATTGAGTATCTAGCGCGTGGCGAAGTTGATGCGGTTTATGTCAAAGGCGCCTCTGCAGTCGATGCTGCCAAACGTTATGGTGTAGTGGTAGGTATAGATCTTGATGATTTTTCGGACCGCAGGTATCGCGTGAATAACGGTACACCAAGACCTATCACAGTGCACGAAGACTTCATTGAGAATCACTTTGATTTGTTAGTACGTTTTCTGGCGCAAACACTGCGTGCGGCAGACTGGGCTGCATCTGAGCTGGATGGAGTGCATGCCATCCTGAAAAGTGAAACCCGCTCCGGTGATGAAGGTGTTGCTACCGCATATCGCAACGGCTTTCACAAATCATTGCAGCCAACCTTGTCCGGAGATTTGCTGAATTTATTCAAAATCCAGAAAAATTTCACCTTGCTTCATGGTGTGCTAGACCGTGACTTTGATCTGGATGCATGGGTGGATCCACGTCCTTTGGCTGCTGCCCGACAGTGGCTGGATGACTATTACCAAACGCAGATTAAAGCTGCGTAATTAATTTTATTTATTATATTTAAGGAGTTCTGAAATGGGAAAAATTGATACAGAATTAGCTGCTGATGTTACCGCTTTTGCACAGAGCGTAGCGCGTGATGCTGCGCATGCATTCAAGGTGCTACGTGACACAGATACAACAACAGCCTACGGCACGGTAGGTTTTACCGTACGCGTGCCAGGGCACGAAAAACTGGTGGTGGTGAATGACCCAGGCCCATGGAACCGCGGTGCAGAAATCACACCGGCAATTATTGGCTTTGACGGCACCGTCTATGCCGGGCACCATACCGGCGGCAAACGCTATAACAAGCTGTTTATAGAGCGCCCGGAAGTAAATATTATTTCACATGTGCATACTTTGTATCTGGCCGCTTGGGGCCAAACGCACCGTACCTTCCCGATTAACTATGTTGCCTTGAACCGTCATCACCTGGTGCGTGAATTACCGGTTTACATCAACCGCCTGCAGCCAGAGGTGGACTTTATTGTCGAAAAAGTAAACGAGAATCCGCATAACTTTGCAATTGTAGAAGCTAACGGCGGCGGTACAGTCTGGGGTAAAGGTGGCGTGCGTGAACTGACGGACACTATCATTCTGCTTGAAGAAGCAGCCAGATTGCAGCTGCTGGCTGAAGCGGTTGGCGGTTCACGTAACTATGGCGCCGGTGCATTGAGACAGAACTGGAAAATGACAGGTTTGTTTGATGAAGCCAAATCTCTAGGTTTGTTGCCAATTACAGATATCTAATCTCTGCTAAACAGGTCTACATCTCGGTGATTAAGATTATTTTAATTAACTAATTACCGAGTAGGCATCTCCATGTATACCGGGGTTGGTGCCTGAGATAATGCAAAAAAATAGATTGAAGACGACAATCACGGCGCCAAAGGTTCAGATGCCCACAAGGTAGACGTTACCAGCGACACGGTGGTTACCCTTAGAAAAATACCGCAGGCCAGGCAGTTAACCCTTTGATCAAGATTATCAACATCGTGGCACTGCTTATTGTGCGATTGATTTAAAACTGGGTTGTATATAAAAGGCGACTTCGTTAGCCTTTTATATCTCTGGGTGACTACTATGCGGACAAAGCGGACAATCGGATCAAATATTTGATACGAAATGCCTAATTGCTTGTGTCCGTACTTGCAACTAATTATTATATGGACAGAGCAAAGCTTAAATATAAGATTTAAAAAGAAAAACAACATGTCAAAATCAACATTCCCTATATTATTATACGGACGCATGCGTCCGGTTAATACCTGTTAGCACAATATGCAAAAAAACTTTGATTTCATCCATCGCTTACAAACCCGTACAGCCATGCTTGCAATTGGCCGTTCCACCCTACGAAATCAAGGCGCACCTGGTATGGTGGCCCATGCTCGAGAATTTTTAGGTGGCATTGACTTAAGTAAGTTTTCAACCATATCAATTGAGCAGTTCACTGAGCAGCTAAATATAGAAACGAACTCCCTTGCTGATAGCTTTCCTTCTGAAGGCAAAGGGAACTGGGGTGCAGCTCGAAAATCCATAAATATTTTTCTCAGAGATGTTTTATATTCTCGCCATCTCTGCGAGCATTTCAATCTTGCATATATAGAGCCTTGGCTTGAAGTGCCTCTCGATAGCGATGTATACAATGGCTTATCACTTGACTCAAATGAGGCTCTTCCAAAATGGCCAAGAATAAGAAATCTTGATTCCAAAATTAGTAACAACCTCCAAAATATCGCAACGAACATTGCACAATCACTCGGCGTTTACCGCATCCACCTTGATGTACTTTATTGGCGCAGAGAGTTAGTTAATAATTTACAGGCTAACCCATCATTCAAGCGGGACGCCTAACGGCGCCCCTTAATTCATACGTTAGGCCAAACAGGGGGTTTGCCAATGTCCGACAGCTTCTCTGCCTTCTTTGGAATGGCACTCGACACATGGCCAATTCCTGAGGCAGCTGTTCTAATTAGCGAATCAGTCTCTGATGTTCAGCTATTGTTTATTGGTCTTCCTGACGGCTCGCTCGGAATTCGGGTGATTCGAAATGGCACAAACGAAGACTATGAAACTGACGTTATCGCTCCAACTGGAGAGTTCAAGATTGTGGCGAGTATTGTCTACTCCCCTCACTCCCCACAAGTCCGACTTAACGGATCTGAATTAGTCTGCGCTCCAGTTGGATCTCGTCCTAAGGAAACATTTCACCTCAAGTCGCCACCCACTCAAAGCACGCAAGAACAGACACCGCCTTCTTCGGTGATTCCTCCGCATGCCACTGACGTAGAGGCGCTATTTATTCGCACAATTGGCGACCTGGCTCAGACCTCAACATCCAATGACTGGCACGCTCTCTTGAAAAGTAGCGCGGCTTTAAGGCTGCTACTCCTAGATGGCCTACTTCATAAGGCCAATGAAAGGCACAGACTCAAGATTAGCTTCACGGTTGCCGACAATAGCGATTCCCCACCTATTGAATTTGACAAGCTATGGAACAATATCGCGCCACATGACATCCCATTGGAACATCTCATTTCGGTCAGTCTTGACCAGCTACTTAAATTAAAAGTATTTGAATCCAAAAATGGCACTATTTCAGTGCGCGACGTCATCCGAGCCGCTGCAAATGCCGATGGAGGCATTCACTTTGGAAACCCTGGTAGCCCAGAGGAAGAGCTCGTGCTCACGCTTGATAAACAAGCTTTACGTTTCGGCCAAGCGGCTAGCCGGCATATCCTTAAAGATATATGCAAGGTTGTGGTTGCTGGATCGATTCCGCTTGTTGAGCAAATCCAGTCAGGCCAAACTTCAGCCTAACCCTTCCATCAAGTGGGACGCGCTAAAGCGCGCCCCTTATGTCAACCGTTGACTGTCCGCCATGGGGATGTTGAAGATATTGATTAGCACAACTAGATCAACCAGTTGTACTGATCTAGTTATACTTCGGTTTGCTCTACTAACTCCAAAGCATCATCTACTTCTATCCCAAGATAACGAACCGTGCTATCAAGCTTGATATGTCCCAAGAGTAGCTGAATTGCGCGTAAATTCTTAGTACGTTTGTAGATCAAAGATGCCTTTGTTCTTCGCATAGTATGGGTACCGTAAATAGCAGAATCTAAACCAATCTCTTCTACCCAGGCATTGACGATACGTGCATATTGTCGAGTAGATAAATGCGGTGAATTATGAATACGGCTGGGAAACAGAAAATCTTCCGACCTTAGTTTTGCATATTCTAACTACGCATAAATGGAAGTGCGCGTTGGTTCAGTAATTTCAAAATGCACAGGAAGACCTGTTTTTTGTTGCATGATAATGGCACGAGCGTTGATTTCATTACCGTGTGATATGTCCCGCACTTTTAACTTAACAAGGTCACATGCTCGAAGTTTGCAGTCGATTGCAAGGTTGAATAAAGCAAGGTCTCGTATGCGCTTTGACAACTCTAGACGAATGCGTATTGCCCAAATTTCTTTTAACTTGAGCGGTGCTTTTTGCACCAACTAGCTTATTTTTGTTCCATGGCTCAAAGCTTTTTGAAGCAGAAATATTTTCCATGATATTAATCTCCTAAAAAACAATAGGGATCAATAGCTTGCGCTTCTTTACTGAACTATGCGTATGAAATTGACTTAAAAGCGGACAATCGAAATCAAATATATGATTAGAATTGACTAATTGCTTGAGTCTGTCATCAGTCTTGCTACACGCTTTTCACTACACCTAATTCCTGCTTCACGTAGATCTCTATGAATACGCGGGCTACCATAGATGCCGTAGCTGTCATCAAAGAACTGTTTGATTTCAGTTATTAGCTTTTTATCTTCAATAGCACGCTTGGAAGGCAGCTCAGTTTTCCAAGCGTAATAGCCGTTGCGGTTGATCTGTAAAACGCGACACATGGCGCTGATGCTAAATTCTGAATTTTCATACTCGTCTGTTGATATCATGCCGCCTTGTTCGGCGTCAGTCACATCAAAAACATTTTCTAGAGCTTTAATGATTTTTGATATTCATGATAATGTCGTTAAATAACGACGCATATTTAGCCTTATGATCTAACTATATGATTTTAATTAATTAAATTTGTCTGGCACTGACGACAGTTTTTATATACTCATGCATGTAGCAATGACCTTCTTCTCAATAAACATAACTTTCAAAAATATTGGATATTTAGAGCCTGCTTGGGTTTGAGCATAGTTATGCATTGATATAAGGTTATTGCTCAGCCTCAATTTTCTTTGGCATGGATCATGCTTGTAGATCACTACCATGAAAGATGATGTACTACACCAGTATGTTGATAAGTAAAAGTGACTTAGAACGTGTCTCCAGATGTTGTTAAGGTATTCTTAACTGGCACTGACGCGTCATCACCAATATTAATATACTGAGCTCGAAGTAGCCAAGCTTACTGGTATTACGTTATTTTGTTCAATAAAATAATTTTGTGTATGGAGTTGTCATAATGAAAAAAACTTACAGATTCTTACTATCGGCTTTATTGCTGCTAGGAGTCAGCTTTTCAACAAGCGCACTCGCACATGATTCGTTTGGTTTTAGTCTGAATGTAGGTCAGCCATATTATTACGAGCCACCCACGGTGTATTACTCAACGCCACTAGCAGTTTATTACGAACCACGACCTATTTATCGTGAATATTACAGAGAGGCTCCTGCGGTCTATTATGCTCCACGTGTAAGTCGTTATTATGATGATGGCCGGAGAAGGCGTTACGAACATCACAGGCATCATAATGATGATTAATTTGACTTATTAAAAGGATTTTGAGATGCGATATAAAAAAATAACTCTTGTTTCATTGCTCATTTCTGCTTTGGTTTTGGGTGGTTGTTCTAACTTATCTACCCGTCAAAAGAATGCTGCTGCTGGTGCTGCAATTGGTGGTGTAGCTGGTGCGGTACTAACTGGAGGCAGTTCATTCGGAACTGTCGGTGGGGCTGCAATTGGCGGTGTTATTGGCCACGGTGTTGATAGTTTCAATAGTAAAAAGAAATAAAGTCATCTCAAATACCTAGAATTTCCCCTATGGTATCTGTGAGTAAACTGAATCGACACTAGTTTATTAGATGTCTTTGAGCCGTTAATTTAAGGACGCGGTCGAGGTTCATGGGGAGCATATTACCTAGCTCTATTTCTAATGCTTTTAAGCAATTTGGACTCTAACAACAGGCAGCTATGGGGATTAACACATCTTAGGCATGTTAGCTGGATACAGCTGCTGTTTAGTTAAGTTTTTCTGATTTCAGCAATCGGCCTTTGGTGTCTTACTACTTGTTGGCTTTATAGGTTGTGGCATGTGCACTAGCATCTAACAACCCCTGCAATGCCGATGCTGTACTGGCGTCATATTCATTTCATCGTTATGCGAAAATCATCCCACAACTACTAAAAGCTGAAAGATGGAACTCATTTTGAAAACGTTATCGATAGTCGTATTTTTACTGGCTTTGTCTGGTTGTAGCAGCATTCCAACTGGAAGTCGCGACAATTGGATAGGATATGCCGAATCAGGTAAAGCTTCTTTTTACGCTGATGAATTTCAGAATCGAAAAACTTCTAGCGGAGAGCGGTATAACCATAGTTTAAAAACAGCGGCTCATAACCGAATCCCTTTCGGTTCAAGTGTAAAGGTAACGAACAAGAATAATGGCAAAAGCGTCGTTGTAAAAGTAAATGATCGTGGCCCTTTCGCAAAAGACCGAGTTATTGATCTTTCAAAATCTGCATTCAGCAGTATTGGCAACCCTTCTTCTGGTGTGATAAACGTTAGTATAGAAGTTGTTGAGTAGCACATAACAATTCGTCTAAGCGTGACGCTGCTTCTCGGCACGGCTTAATTCAGACATTGAACGTCGGCGTTGGGAATTTAGCCGCCATACACTATTAGCTAGAATATCTAGCAATGAACACCAATTCGTCTAATATAAATCCAATTTTTGGTCACTAAAACCAGGTTACTCCGCTAAAATAACCAACTAATTTATCATCAACGGTTTTATCCCGACCATTCAATACACAAGGCACCAATCATGAGACATTCAGAATTTCATCGTTCACACCGTATTGGCTGGTTACGGGCAGCTGTTCTGGGTGCCAACGATGGCATAGTCTCCACTGCCAGTCTGGTAATCGGTGTTGCTTCAGCCGGGGCATCCCATGAAACAATTCTTATCACCGGCGTTGCCGGTCTGGTATCAGGCGCCATGTCGATGGCGGCAGGCGAATATGTATCCGTTAGCTCGCAGTCAGATACAGAAGCGGCAGATATTGCCCGCGAAACCGAAGAGCTTGCCACACAACCGGAGCATGAACTGGAAGAACTGACCGGTATTTATACTTCGCGCGGATTGACGCCCGATCTGGCGCGTCAGGTAGCGGTTCAGCTTACAGCACATGATGCGCTGAGCGCCCATGCGCGTGATGAACTCGGCATTATTGATACCATGAATGCAAAACCGGTGCAGGCGGCGCTGGCTTCTGCGGGTACATTTGCGCTTGGCGCAGCACTGCCTTTATTGGTAACCTTTGTCACTGCAAGTGGCAACACTATTAACTACGTTGCGGTAACATCACTTATATTTTTAGCAGCACTTGGTGGCTTGGCAGCGCAAGCTGGCGGTGCAGGCCTGTTTAAGGGTGCATCCCGCGTTGCTTTCTGGGGGGTACTGGCAATGGCGGCAACTGCTATTGTTGGCAAGTTATTTGGCGTTATTGCCGGATAGTTGATAAAACAAAAAAAGACAGCCTAGGCTGTCTTTTCTATTACTACAGTGCAAATTTAAACTGCGAATTAAAACGCTGGTTTTACTTTTGCGTCGTTGTAGTTCTTAACGCCATCCAGAATTTCTTTCTTGGCTTGATCAACATCACCCCAGCCATTGATCTTTACCCATTTGCCTTTATCCAGATCTTTGTAATGCTCAAAGAAGTGCGCAATCATATCAAGACGGCCTTCTGATACGTCTTTATAAGATTTCAGATGACTATATAGACCACACACTTTATCTACCGGCAGAGCCAATACTTTAGCATCCAAGCCAGCTTCATCTTCCATCAGCAGCACGCCAATTGGACGGCAACGTACAACCACGCCTGGAATCAGCGGTACTGGGGTAATCACCAATACATCTACCGGGTCTCCGTCATCTGCCAGCGTGTGCGGCACATAGCCGTAATTAGCTGGATAGTGCATAGAAGTACCCATGAAACGGTCTACAAAAATCGCGCCGCTTTCTTTATCCACTTCATATTTTACTGGGTCACCCTGCATCGGGATTTCAATGATCACATTAAAATCATTAGGGACATCTTTACCGGTTGGCACGTTATTCAATGACATTGCTTATTCCTAAATATAAATTTACTAAATAAATGTAAGACTAATTTTGAGGCGCAATTATAACAAGTCCACGCCGCTGGCATAGCAAAAGACTTGTAATAAATTGCTAAATGACTGTTTTAATGTGCTTTAACTTGCTCACGGCAGCTTTGGATAATCCATTTTGGAATAAATAAAAGTGCCAGATACAACAAAACCGGAATAATCACGACATCATCCAATTGGCCGAGAATAGGAATGAAATCGGGAATCAGGTCGAACGGCAGCAGTAAATAACCTACCGCCAAGCCTAAAAATAGCTTAGCTACCCAAGGTGTATGCGGATGTTTCAATACTAAACGATAAACTGCGAACTCATGCTTGAGCTGTATACCAAGAGACTTAAGCTTACCAAACAAAATAAATCCGACCTGAAAACAGCTACCGCTTATCCGATACTAAGCGGCTTGCCGGTCAGGCGTTCAAACGCTTCCATATACTTTTCACTGGTTTTTGCTGCCACGTCGTCGGGCAAAACCGGTGCCGGTGGCGTTTTATTCCAGCCGCTGGCTTCCAGCCAGTCACGTACATATTGTTTGTCATAGCTGGGTGGATTTTTGCCTACCGCGTAACTTTCAGCCGGCCAGAAACGTGATGAATCCGGTGTCAGCACTTCGTCCATCACATGCAGTACGCCATGCTCATCCAGGCCAAATTCGAATTTGGTATCGGCAATAATAATGCCGCGAGTAAGCGCATACTCTGCCGCTTTGGTGTAAAGCTCGATAGCAACCTTAGCTACCTGCGCAGCCAGCTCTTTGCCGATAAGCGCTTCTACTTGTGCAATGCTGATATTCTCATCATGTTCACCCACCGCTGCCTTGCTAGATGGTGTGAATAAAGGCTGCGGCAGCTTTGACGCTTCTTGCAGGCCTGCTGGCAACGGAATCTCGCATACCGTGCCTTTGGCTTTATATTCTTTCCAGCCGCTGCCCACCAAGTAGCCGCGCACAATCGCCTCAATCGGCAACGCTTTCAGTTTTTTAACCACCACAGAACGGTTGGCCAGCTGCGCTTTTTCGGCTGCATCTGTCACCACGCTCGCAGGATCAATGCCGGTTAAGTGGTTAGGCACCACATCATGTAGCTTCTCAAACCAGAAATTTGCCATCTGTGTCAGCATCGCGCCTTTGTTGGCAATGCCGGTAGGCAGAATCACATCAAAAGCCGACAAACGGTCTGTGCTTACCAGCAGCATGGTATTGGCATCAATATCGTAAATATCGCGCACTTTACCTTGATGAATGCGTTTCAGGCTTTTGATACTGGTTTCTAATAGTGGTTTATTCATGGGCTTAACTTTGAGAGTCACTGAGTTGACGATGATTTAACTGCTTATTATAAAGTGCTGGTGAATCTTTATCTAATTTTTTACATTACACGATAGGCCGGTTCTCGCCGATTTTAATGATTTTTAGTGTGTTAGTACCACCCGGACTGCCAATAGGTTCACCAAAAGTCAGCAACACCACATCACCGGCAACCACCGCCCTCTGCTGTAGCAGCACCTGCTCCATCTCTTGCAGAATTTCCTCTTTATTTTTATCGGCCTGATCGATTGGGTACGGGTAAACGCCACGATGCAAAGTTAGCTTTCTGCGCGCAAATTTATCAGGCGATAGCGCATAAATCGGTACTTCCGCATCGGCACGCGACAGCCACTGTGCGGCATTGCCTGATTGCGTGAGCGCAGCAATCGCTTTCACTTTCAGGTGCTGCGCTGTATAAATAGCCGCCGCTGCAACTGCCTCATCCGTTTTAATAAATACCTGATCCAGCTTCTGTTCGTGATACGCGCTGAAATATTCTTTTTCTGCCTCAATTACTACGCGGTGCACCGCCTCTACGGTTTCCAGCGGATACTGGCCTGAGGCAGTTTCCGCTGACAGCATCACTGCATCCGTGCCATCCAGAACCGCGTTGGCCACGTCGGATACTTCCGCCCGCGTTGGAATCGGGCTGGAAATCATCGACTCCATCATTTGTGTGGCGGTAATCACCAGTTTGTTATGCGCACGCGCCATGCGTATCATGCGCTTTTGCAAACCGGGAACTGCTGCGTCACCAACTTCAACACCCAAATCGCCACGCGCCACCATAATCGCATCGGATGCTTCAATAATAGTCTCAAGTTCAGCAATCGCTTCAGCACGCTCAATTTTGGCAATAATGCTTGCTGCGCCACCGGCTTTTTTAACCAAACTTCTTGCCAGCTCTATATCCATGGCTGACTTCGGAAAAGAAACGGCAATATAATCAGCTTCAAGCGCTACTGCGGTTTTTATATCCTCACGGTCTTTTTTGGTGAGTGCATCGGCTGACAAACCACCACCCTGGCGATTGATACCTTTATTATTTGATAAAACACCACCATTTAATACTACGCAGTGAATCTGATTGCCTTTTACCCTATCCACCTGCATGGTAATACGGCCATCATCCAGCAACAAAACAATGCCCTCACTGACTTCCTGTGGCAAGGTTTTGTAATCCAGTCCAACGCGATACTGGTCGCCTAATTCGCAATCGGCATCCAACACGAACACATCACCCGTTTTCAAGGTGACTTTACCTAGCTCAAATTTACCAATTCTGATTTTTGGGCCCTGCAAATCACATAGCACGCCGACAGGGCGCCCTAACTTCGCTGCAATATTACGTACGATTTCCGCACGGCGGATATGCTCTTCTGCGGTGCCATGGGAGAAATTAAGGCGCACGACATTCACGCCGGCAGTAATCATGCGCGCCAGCATTTCCTCACTGGTTGAGGATGGCCCTAATGTAGCTACAATTTTTGTTTTACGTAATGTCAATGTATTTACCTTTATTATTGCTTTTTGGCGTATGAATAATGCGCTTCAGCGCAAATTCTGCTTTTATAGAATCACCTTGTTGCACTTTTTCATGGCCCTAAAAACAAAATGGGGCTAACCGCCCCATTTTTAAAGCACTAAACAATCAGGGCTATCAAGCTTTAGCGCGCTGTTCCAGAATTTCCACTGCTGGTAATTTCTTGCCTTCCAAAAACTCCAGGAATGCGCCGCCTGCTGTTGAAATATAATCAACCTTACTTTCAATACCGTATTTCTGAATGGCAGCAATAGTGTCGCCGCCACCCGCCAATGTAAAAGCTTTGGTGCTGGCAATTGCATTAGCGATGGTTTTAGTGCCTTCGCCAAATTGGTCAAACTCAAATACACCTACCGGGCCGTTCCAAACTACAGTACCAGCATTTTTAATGATCTCCGCTAATTGATTAGCAGATTTCATGCCAATATCAAAAATCATATCATCAGCCATCACTGCTGCCACGTCCTTGCTGACTGCAGGTTCATTGGCATCAAATTTCTTGCCGCAGACCACATCAACTGCAATAGGCACGGCTGCACCTCTAGCTGACATTTTATCCATTAATGCACGCGCAACTGGCACCAGGTCATCTTCGCACAGTGACTTGCCCACCTCAAAACCAGCGGCTTTCAGGAAGGTATTGGCAATGCCGCCTCCGACCACCATCTGGTCAACTTTTTCGGACAGACTTTCCAGCACGGTCAGCTTGGTTGAAACCTTGCTACCGCCCACAATCGCCACCATCGGGCGTGCCGGACTCAATAACGCCTTGGTCAAAGCTTCTAGTTCATTGACCAGCAGAATACCGGCTGCTGCCACTGGCGCGAATTTAGCCACGCCATGAGTGCTGGCCTCGGCACGATGCGCGGTACCAAATGCATCCATCACAAAAATATCACAGAGCTTGGCATACTTTTGTGACAATTCATCGACGCTTTTCTTTTCACCTTTATTAAAACGGCAATTTTCAAGCACAACCAGTTCACCGACACCGACCTCAAAGCCGCCATTTACCCAGTCTTTCACCAGACGAACCGGCTTGCCTAGCTTGCCGGAAATAACATCAACTACAGGTTTGAGAGAGTTTTCCTCTGAATATACACCTTCTTCAGGACGGCCCAAATGCGAGGTCACCATCACTTTTGCGCCAGCTTTTAGCGCATGCTCAATGGTTGCCATCGAAGCCGTAATGCGCGCATCGGATGTTACCTTTCCGTCAGCCACCGGCACATTAAGATCCGCGCGAATCAATACGCGCTTGCCTTGTAAATCCAGGTCCGTCATTTTGATGTAATGCATGGTCAACTCTCCCCTTAAACCATTCAACCTTATTTTGCGCTCATTAAAGCCACTGCCGTATCCAGCATGCGGCAGCTGAAACCCCACTCATTGTCATACCAGGACATCACTTTGACCAGCTTGCCATTCTGTACGATGGTTTGTTTGGCATCAAAGTTGGATGATGTTTCGGTATGGTTAAAGTCTGAAGAAACCAATGGCTCAGTGTTATAAGCCAGAATGCCTTTAAGGGGGCCTTCTGAGGCCTCTTTAATAATTGCGTTCACTTCTTCCTTGGTTGTTTCACGGCCTGGCACAAAAGTCAGGTCAACCACTGAAACGTTGGCAGTTGGCACACGTACTGCAAAGCCAGATAACTTGCCTTGCAACTCAGGAATCACAATACCAACCGCCTGTGCCGCGCCGGTTTTGGTTGGAATCATATTCAGCGCAGCAGCGCGAGACCGGTATAAGTCCTTGTGATGGCCATCCACCAGCATCTGGTCATTGGTGTAGGAGTGAATTGTGGTCATCAAACCTGATTCAATGCCCAGCTTGTCATTCAACGCCTTAACCACAGGCGCCAGGCCATTGGTAGTACATGATGCATTAGAAATTACGGTCATGTCAGATTTCAATATCTGATGGTTTACGCCGTAAACGATAGTGGCATCACACTCGTTTTTATCTGCTGGCGCAGAAATAATGACTTTCTTGGCACCGGCATCAATATGCGGTTGGCATTTTTCTTTGGTGCGGAATGCACCTGTGCATTCAAGCACTACATCAATACCGAGTTCTTTCCATGGTAAATTAGCCGGATTACGGTCGGTAGTAACACGAATCTTGTCACCGTTGAGTACCAGGTAGTGTTTACCGTCTTCGTCCAGCGTTTCTACGGTACCTTTGAACTTACCGTGAATGGTGTCATGTTTAGTGAGGTGCGCTGTGCCCTCTAAACTTGCTGAGCCATTAATTGCGACAATTTCAATATCTTTACGTTGCTGCTCATATACTGCACACAAAACATTGCGACCAATACGTCCATAACCATTAATTGCGACTCGAATTGCCATGATAATTCCTAAATTTATTCTGTTAGCACAAAGGTTAAATAAATCCCCAACTGCTTTAAATAACCGTTTAAATCAAAAGTAATCAATACTTAAGCCTTACTGAACACAATACAGCTAAAACCAAACTTTTAAAAACTTAACTTTTTATATTTACTAAATTCTACTTACGCTAACTTTACTTCTGCACATCCCTACAAAAAACAAGGCACCTCGTGTGAGGTGCCTTGCAGACTAGCTTGCTTTAAGCTTATGTAAGCTTATAAATACAGCAGCAGTGAATTAAAGCACCGATTTAACAGTTGCAACTACGTTCTCAACTGTGAAGCCGAAGTGTTTCAACAATACACCGCCAGGAGCTGATTCACCGAATGTATCGATACCAACTACAGCACCTTCCAGACCTACATATTTACGCCAGAAATCTGAGTGAGCAGCTTCAACCGCTACGCGTTTCACACCTGGAGTCAATACGCTGTCTTTGTAAGCTTGGTCTTGGCGGTCAAATACGTTAGTAGATGGCATTGAAACCACGCGTACTTTGGTACCTGCTGCGTTCAACTCAGCTGCTGCTTTAACAGCCAGGTCAAGCTCAGAACCGTTAGCGATGATGATTACATCTGCTTTACCAGCAACGTCAGAGAATACATAGCCACCTTTACGCATTAAGTCGAACTGCGCAGCATCGTGTTTGATACCAGCAACGTTTTGACGGCTCAATACCAAGCTTGATGGACCATTTTTACGCTCAACTGCAGCTACCCAAGCCACTGCTGTTTCTGTTGAGCTACCTGGACGCCATACATCCATGTTAGGAATGTAACGTAAACCTGATGTATTTTCGATTGGTTGGTGAGTAGGACCATCTTCACCTTGGCCGATAGAGTCATGTGACAATACAGCGATAGTACGTTGTTTCATCAATGCAGCCATACGCAATGCGCTCTTCGCGTAGTCTGAGAACATGTGGAATGTACCGCCGAATGGCAACAAGCCACCGTGCAATGCCATACCGTTCATGATCGCGAACATACCGAATTCACGCACACCGTAAGAGATGTAGTTACCTGGCTCTTTACCAGATACGTGTTTGAAGCTTGGTGCTGCTGTCAGGTTAGAACCTGTCAAGTCAGCTGAACCGCCCAAGAACTCTGGCAATACGATAGCCAAAGCAGTGATTGCATTTTGTGAAGCTTTACGAGTAGCGATACCTTCTGCTTTTTCGTTGGTAGCTGCGATCAATGCATCAGTTGCTTGTTTCCAGTTAGCTGGCAACTCACCTGCCATGCGGCGTTTGAATTCTGCAGCTTCTTCTGGGAATGCTTTAGCATAAGCATCGAATTTAGCGTTCCACTCGCCTTCAAGTTTAGAACCTTTAGCTTTTTGATCCCAACCAGCGTAAACGTCAGCAGGAATTTCAAATGGAGCATGTGGCCAACCGATAGCAGCACGTGTTACTGCAACTTCAGCGTCACCTAATGCAGAACCGTGACAGTCATGGCTGCCGGCTTTGTTTGGTGAACCTTTACCGATGATGGTTTTACAGCAGATCAATGATGGTTTGTCTGTTACTTTTTTCGCTGCAATCACTGCTGCGTTAATCGCGTCAGAGTCGTGACCATCTACTGATTGAACGTGCCAGCCGTATGCTTCAAAGCGTTTAGCTGTGTCGTCTGTGTACCAGCCTTCGATGTGACCATCGATAGAAATACCGTTGTCATCCCAGAAAGCAACCAATTTACCCAAGCCCCATGTACCAGCCAAAGCACAAGCTTCGTGTGATACGCCTTCCATCATACAGCCATCGCCCAGGAAGCAGTATGTGTAGTGGTCAACGATGTCGTGACCTGGTTTGTTGAATTGGTCAGCCATTAATTTTTCAGCCATCGCAAAACCAACCGCGTTGGTGATACCTTGACCTAATGGACCTGTAGTTGTTTCAACGCCTGGTGCATAGCTGTATTCTGGGTGACCAGCACATTTTGAATGCAATTGGCGGAAAGTCTTGATTTCATCCATAGGCAAGTCGTAGCCTGTCAGATGCAATAAAGAGTAAATCAACATTGAGCCGTGACCATTAGAGAGAACGAAACGGTCGCGATCAGCCCAGTTAGGATTTGTTGGATTATGACGCAGATGGTGATTCCACAATACTTCCGCAATTTCAGCCATGCCCATAGGTGCACCTGGGTGGCCTGAGTTTGCCTTTTGCACTGCATCCATCGACAAAGCGCGGATGGCATTGCATAAATCTTGACGTGTTGCCATTGTTTTCTCCCTAATGATTAAAACTTGAGGACTTATATACAAGGAGACTGCTTGCGCGTGAAAGATGACCGCTGGCGCGAAACCTCATAAAACCTTAATTGAACTCTTCAAAAAGCCAGTAAAATTAACCGCTTTTCCTTGAAGGCTAAATTATTGCTTAGATAGCCTTTTTCGGCAAGTACAACATCAGAAAAGTGTCTTTGTAATCAACATAGGAACGATACTCTCCAACGGCTTTTAGCTGCCCGCAGCAGAAATTCGCTACAATCTCAGCGTCAAAAGGCTACCATTCGCCCTGTCAACACTGATTGCAGAGTAAGCTCAATCGCCCGGCAATTCGCTTTAGCATCTTCAAATGTCAGGTGTGGCTGCCTGTCGTTGAGTACGCAATCGCTGAAATGCTCGATTTCCAGGTTGAAATGGTTGCTCGGGGCAAAACGTTCTTCTGCGTATTTACCGTCTTCCAGCGCCCACGAGATCACCGGCACATCATTCTGAAACACCCAGGCCGCGTGGCATTTAATCCAGCCTTTGCTACCGATGATTTCATACTCGGATTTACGTGAGCGTTCAAAGCTGATGTCAAAATGACCGAAACGCGCCCGACCTTCGGCATCACGTCCGAAATCCAGCACTCCGCTGGTCACAATATCGGCACCCACATCATTCAGCTTGGAATGTGCCACTACAGACACCGGCTCCAGTGGCTTGTAATCCTGCCCAGCATTGGCCAGACCAAAACACCAGCGCAGCGAATGAATCGCATAAGGCCCTATGTCCCACATCGCGCCGCCGCCGGACTCAACCCCGCTGGCAATTCGGTACATGCGTGCGGGACGCATCAGGAACGAGTAGCTGGCGCGCACCGAAAGCACGTCGCCAATCAGGCCGGAGGCGACGATCTCCTGCACGCGTGCATGCTGCGGATGGAAACGGTACATAAACCCCTCCATCACTTTCACATTGTTATTGATGGCGGCTGCCTCTATCGCCTCAACATCAGCCACCGTCAGCGCCATGGGCTTCTCAATCAGCACATGCTTGCCAGCATTAATCGCCTTGATTGCCCAGACCGCATGCTCGCCGTTTGCCATCGGGCAGTACACCGCATCTACATCAGGGTTATCAATCAGCGCCTGCAGACTATCGTAACATTTCACCCCAGCCAGATTGAATCCAGCAGGCGCGTACTTCTGCAGCGTGGCTTGCGCAGCCCCTTCACGGCGGCTGGCGATCGCCACCAGCTGTGAATTTGGCGCTTCGATAATCGCCGGCAGCAAACGCTCACACACCCGTGCCGACCCCAAAATACCCCACTTCAATTTTTTGTCTGTCATTACTTTTCTCCCAACCTCATCAGCAGCTTTACTGCGGGTTATTCAAACCATTTAATACTGCAGCCTATGCTCGACACCTGTTCTTCTGGCCCATGCCCGGTCTGTGCAATCAACTTCATGGCATTGAACAAATCCCTGGGATTATCAGCTGGCGGCTCACCACGACCTGCTGCATCAAAACGGCCACGGTACTGCAGTTGCAGGTTTTTGTTGAATCCGAAAAAATCCGGCGTGCAAACTGCACCATAAGCCTTTGCCACCTCTTGCGTCTCATCCCATACATAGGGAAACGAAAAATCAAACTGCTTTGCTTCTTCCTGCATGCGCGCAAAAGAGTCTTCCGGATAGGTTTTGACATCATTGCTTTGGATAGCAATCGTATTGATACCGTATTTCAGTAACTCGCGGCAATCGGCAACCAGACGCGTTTTGATGGTTTTAACATACGGGCAATGATTGCAGATAAACATTACGATCAGACCATTTTCACCAACGCTATTGGCAAGCGTATAGCGCTTACCGTCTACGCCCAGCAGATTAAAATCCGCAGCGGACTGACCGAAATTACATACAGGGGGATTCAAGCTAGCCATCTTATATTCCTTATTCCGTTATACTTTTACATGGGCATTTCTATAAATACATTTTTTGGGCGCATTACTGCGTTGCGCGGCACTCGGAACCTCGCTGTATAACTCATACTATCTCAGCTCCTCTGTTCCGTGCGCCTTGTACTGCATCCCAAACTCTGCATTTATAAAAACGCCCACATGTATCTTACTATTTATGCTGCGACAATAGTTAGCTCGATATTATCACTTTTGTTTTCGTTTTTTCTTAATCTTTCGGAGTCGCCTGATTTATGGCCAACTTGCGTTTTTTTACCGATTCACCGCTGGCAGTTAATGCCGAAATTCAACTCTCGGAAAATGCAGCAGCACATGCCACACGCGCGCTGCGCCTGAACGTGGGCGATAGCGCAACCGTATTCAATGGTGATGGCTTTGATTATGAGTGCACACTGACCTCAGTCAAAAAAAACACCGTCAGCGCAACCATCACCGGCGCAAAACAGATCAGCAACGAATCACCACTCAGCATTACCCTGCTGCAAGGCATATCCAGCGGTGACCGCATGGACTTTACCATACAGAAAGCAGTTGAACTTGGCGTTACAAAAATTCAGCCCATCAACAGTCAGCGCAGCGTAGTAAAACTATCAGCAGAACGTGCAGAAAAGCGCATTGAGCATTGGCAGAACGTTGCCATTTCTGCGTGCGAACAATCAGGCCGCGCTTATGTGCCCAAAGTATTGCCGCCACTTTCACTTGAAACCTGGCTCAGCCAGAATCCACATACCGATACAACACGTATCCTGCTTAACCCGGTAGGTGCCAGACGCTTAATTGAAATAGCAAAACCCGCCTCCAGCATTGAACTGCTGATTGGTGCAGAGGGTGGCTTAAGCAATGGGGAAATTGATCTGGCAACATCACAGCAATTTCAATCGATTGTGCTGGGGCCGCGCATTTTACGTACCGAAACTGCCGCGCTGACGGCCATTTCCGTGATGCAGTCATTATGGGGTGACTTTTAATTGATGCTGGAATATTGACATAAATATTGCGTTAAAAACAAAATTAAAATATATTTGTGCTTTACACGCAAAATAAAACACCATGTCACTCGGATCATCCATACGCAAACGGCGCAAACTGCTAAATATCACCTTGCAGGAACTGGCCAGCCAGACCGACGCAGATAGCGGCAACCTGTCACGCATTGAGCGCGGTGCACAAGGCGTAACCGAGACACTGCTGCGTAAAATATGTGCCGCTCTCGATTGCACGCCGGCTTACCTGTATGCACAAACCGAATCTGCAACTGCCAGCACGAGCGCAGCTGCGCCATTCAGCATTAAAAAACCGCAGGAATTCGTCCGCTGGTTCCGCTCTGTCGCGCCCTACATTCACGCCTTCGGCGGTCGCACCTTTGTCATTGCTTTTGGCGGTGAGGTGGTGAATGAAAAGCAATTCATTGCACTGTCACACGACCTCAACCTGCTGGCCAGTCTGGAAGTCAGGCTAGTACTGGTACACGGCGCACGCCCGCAGATTGAAGAGCGGCTGAAACGTGCCAGAATCGAAACCAAACTGGTTAACGGGCTACGGGTCAGCGACGATGAAACCATGGAAGCCGTCAAGGAGGCCAACGGTGTGATTCGTGTGGAAATCGAGGCTCAGTTATCCATGGGCTTAATCAACTCGCCGATGGCGGGCAGCGATATACGCGTCGCCAGCGGCAACTTTGTGACAGCCAAACCTTTAGGTGTACGTAACGGCGTAGATCTGCAACATACCGGGGAAGTGCGCAAGATAGACGCCATCGGCATACAAAAACGGCTGGATGACGGTGAAATGGTATTGCTGTCACCGCTGGGCTACTCGCCTACCGGCGAAGCATTCAATCTGTCGCTGGAAGATGTTGCCGCGAGCACTGCGATTGCACTGGATGCTGACAAGCTGATTTTCCTCATGGACTCAGAAGGCGTGCACAACCTGCGCGGGGAACTGCTGCGCGAAATGACGGCAAAAAAAGCCAAAAACCTGCTGCAGCATGTCACCGACAATGAAGATGCCATCAACACTTCTGAAGACATCGTTTATTACCTGCCGGCGGCCATCCGCGCCTGCGAGCATGGCGTGGCACGTACGCACCTGATCAGCCGCCACATAGACGGTGCCATCATCCAGGAACTCTTCACGCACGACGGTATCGGCACCATGGTGACCGAGCTGGGCCTGGAAACCATGCGCCAGGCTACCATTGACGATGTAGGCGCGATACTGCAGCTGATCGAGCCGCTGGAGGCTGAAGGCGTTCTGGTCAAACGCGGCCGTGAACGTATCGAGATGGAGATCAACTATTTCCAGATCATGGAGCATGACAACCGCGTCATCGGCTGCGCTGCACTGTATCCGTTCACGCAGGAAAAAACCGCCGAATTTGCCTGCCTGGCCATTGACCCGCAATATCGCGGCGGCGGCCGCGGCGACAAGCTGTTTCATTTTTGCGAAGACCGGGCGCGCGAACAAGGCTTCAAAACTTTATTCTGCCTGACCACACACACCGAGCACTGGTTTTTGGAGCGCGGCTTTATCGAACAGCCTGTAGACAAATTACCGGCAGAAAAGAAAAAGCTCTATAACTTTCAGCGTAAATCCAAAGTATTTATCAAGTCGCTGTAAAAAAACGGCAGCATTTTTTCAAAAATTGCTGCCGTTTTTTAGTTACAATACTGCATAGAAAATATCGAAAATCCCATACCACGGAAACCCTATGCTAAATCAATCCACCGCTGCAAAAAAAGCCAAAACGCTTGCCGAAGCCCTGCCTTATATCAAACGCTTTTTCGATAAAACCATCGTAATCAAATACGGTGGCAACGCCATGACTGATGAGCATTTGAAAGAATGCTTTGCCAAAGATGTAGTGCTGTTAAAACTGGTTGGCATGAACCCGGTAGTTGTACATGGCGGCGGCCCGCAAATTAACGAGATGCTGGACAGGCTAGGCAAAAAAGGCGAGTTCATCCAGGGCATGCGCGTTACCGATGAAGAAACCATGGACGTGGTAGAAATGGTACTTGGCGGACAGGTCAACAAGGAAATTGTTAACCTGATTAACCAGCACGGCGGTAAAGCAGTTGGCTTGACCGGACAGGATGGCAATTTCATCCACGCACACAAACTGATGATGGAAGATATGAATGACCCGACCAAATTCATCGATATTGGCCAGGTAGGCGAAATCAGCGCAATTGATCCGAGCATTATCAATTTTCTGGATACCGGCGACTTCATTCCGGTGGTAGCACCAATCGGCGTAGGCAAAGACGGTGAAACCTACAACATCAATGCCGACGTAGTTGCTGGCAAGCTGGCAGAGATCCTCAATGCCGAAAAACTGATCCTGCTCACCAACACCCCTGGCGTGCTGGATAAAAACGGCGAGCTGCTGACCGGCCTGACACCAAGGCAGATTGACGACATGGTGGCAGACGGTACGCTCTCTGGCGGCATGCTGCCAAAAATCAGTTCCGCACTTGATGCTGCACGCAGCGGTGTTAAAGCCGTGCACATTATCGATGGCCGCGTTGAACATGCGCTGCTGCTGGAAGTGCTGACTGATGAAGGCGTAGGGACGCTGATCAAGGCTAAATAATAGTCTGGCATGACCAAAATCTGGATATTTGACCTGGACGATACGCTGCATAACGCATCAGCACATATTTTCCCGGTCATGAACCAGACCATGACGCAGTACATCATGGATCACCTGAACCTGAACGAAGATGATGCGCATAAGCTGCGTAAGCACTACTGGCGAGTGTATGGTGCCACGCTCAAGGGTCTGGTGCGCCACCACAATACAGACCCGCATCACTTTCTGGAAGAAACGCACCAACTGGAAAATCTGCATAACATGGTGATTCAGGTGAAACGCCTGCGCCACATGCTGGATAGCCTCATAGGCCGTAAGTTAGTGTTTACCAACGCACCGCGCAGCTATGCATTACGTGTGCTGGACATTCTGGATATTGAAGATGCTTTTGAATGCATATTCAGCGTGGAATCTACAAAATTTCACGCCAAGCCATCGGTACGCGGTTTTCAGCAGTTACTGAAAACACTCAAAGTTAAACCCAGCGACTGCATCATGCTGGAAGACAATCTGCCGGCACTAATGACCGCAAAAAAGCTAGGTATGAGAACCGTCTGGGTCAGCAAAAAACTGCATAAACCCAGCTTTGTGGATTACCGCATATCCTCGGTGTTAGCGCTTACACACATTAAGATATAATTAGAATCATCATCGCTACTTTATAAGGACAACAACATGGCAGGCGAACGCAAACAGCAAATCTTACAATCATTGGCCAAAATGCTGGAGGCTCCCAAGCGTGAAAAAATCACCACCGCAGCGTTAGCCGCAAAACTGGAAGTATCCGAGGCCGCACTTTACCGTCACTTCGCAAATAAAGCACAAATGTTTGAAGGCCTGATTTCATTCATTGAAGAAACCATCTTTGGCCTGATCAACAAAATCAGCAGTGAGGAAAGCGAAGGTTTAAGACAAGTACACCGCACTATTACCATGCTGCTGCTGTTTGCAGAGAAAAACCCGGGCATGACGCGCGTACTTATCGGCGATGCACTGGTAAATGAAGATGAAAAACTACAACTGCGTATCAACCAGTTATATGACCGCATTGAAGTCACCCTGAAACAAAGCCTGCGTATAGCAGAAGCGCAGACAGGCAAACCAGGTAACGCAGAAGCACAGGCAAACATGATCATCTGTTACGTAATTGGTCGCTGGCAACAGTATGCCAAGAGCGGCTTTAAACGTAAACCTACAGAATTTGTTGTGCAGCAGCTAAGCAACTTACTGTAATTGTCTTTTATCCACAAATAAAAATATTCCTCGACTCGCCATTCCCGCCTACGCGGGAATGACGAAATTGAGAGAAATTTAAAAATCTCTTAATTGAATCAATTTATAAAAACGCAATCATAGTTAGCAGTTGTCAACTTGGCTATAATGCCAGTTTACTCTAGGCAATATGAGTTTCCAGCTGATCAGGAGATAGACTTGGAAGGTACAATTTTTGGTTTAACAGAAGCGCAGATTACCGAGCTTGGCATGACCTACGGCGTGGGCGGACTCATGCTGCTGATGATATTTATTGTGGGTCATCTGGCATGGGAATCCAGGGTAGGAAAATTTGGCACCTTTATACTGTTTCTGGGCCTGACTTTTGGTCTGGTTGGCTTTGTAGCCAAATATATTATTCAGCACTCACTACACATTTAAATCCAGACTTAATTATCTAGCTATTATCCGGCTGCTTTAACTGCCTCCAGCCTTGCTTGAAACACCTTGATTTTGATCTGCTCCGGCCCCTCACAGTTTGCGGCAACGGCACCCGCATCAACCGCCGCCGCTGCGCTTTGTGCTTTCAGCATCAGCACAGCTGCTGGCGTTGCGCAATCGGCATAGCCGGTTCTGCCGCGAGAGTCAGCTTCACAGGCTTTAAGAAAATCTTTAAATCTTTGCGGCTGGCGAATCGCATCCAGCTCGATTAAAAATTCCAGTAAGGTAGCAGGCCGCATCTGCGGTGCCTGATGGAGCTTGCCATGAAACTTGGCCGTCATCACGCCTAACTCCCTACAGTCATTGGGCACACGCAGGCGTTTGCACACTTCTTTCAACAGATTGGCACTGCGCTGCTCATGGCCGATATGTTTGGGTAGCATTTCAACCGGTGTCGTACCTTTGCCCAAATCATGCATCAAAGCTGCAAAGCGTACCGGCAAACTGAAGTTTTGGCTGGCAGCATAATCCACTACCATCATCACATGCACCCCGGTATCAATTTCCGGATGATGTTGTTCCGGCTGCGGCACGCCCCACAACTTATCGAGCTCCGGTAATATTTTCTGTAATGCCCCGCAGGCGCGCAGCACTTCAAACATGCGCGACGGTTTTGCTTCCATCAGGCCTTTTGCCAGTTCTTGCCAGACGCGCTCTGCCACCAAAGCATCCACTTCGCCAGCATCAACCATCTGACGCATTAACACCATCGTTTCCGGCGCTACGTTAAAATCGGTGAGACGTGCCGAGAAACGTGCAACCCGTAAAATGCGCACCGGATCTTCTGCAAACGCAGCGCTGACATGGCGCAAGGTTTTGGATTGAATATCGGCAAGGCCGCTAAAGGGATCTACCAGACGACCGTCATCCGCCTTGGCAATGGCATTAATCGTGAGGTCACGCCGCGCCAGATCCTCTTCCAGCGTCACTTCTGGAGAGGCATGTATGGCGAAGCCTTTGTAACCCTTGGCCGTTTTACGCTCGGTACGCGCCAATGCGTATTCATCACGGGTCACGGGATGCAGAAAAACCGGGAAATCCTTGCCCACCGGTTTAAAACCGGCAGCCAGCATTGCTTCCGGCGTACTGCCGACCACTACATAATCTTTATCCTTGATTGCAAAACCCAGCAATTCATCGCGAACGGCACCGCCAACGATATAGGTTTGCATCACATCCGCCAAAACTATCTCGCCGCAAAACTACGATAACGGTCGTAGGCACCGCGCTGGGTTGAATCCACCAGATATTCAGGCATAACCGCCTCAAGCACAGCCGGCTCAACACCAAAAATGGCAGGGAAAGAACTGGCACTGACACTATCGACTTCCATGGAGCGCACATTATCGCGGGACATTAATTTAACCGGCAACAGCTCCATTATGAAAGCCTGTGCATAAGAGAGCGCATTGCCCAAGCCGACAATCGGGCGTCGCACGCCCAAAGCAACCATGATCTGCTGCACCAACTGGCGGAAAGTGTATACCTTGGGGCCCGCCAACTCGTAAATCTGGCCGTAAGTCACCGTGTTTTGAATGCTCGCGGCAAAGCAGCTGGCGACATCCTCAACCCAAATCGGCTGAAATCTGGCATTAGGTTTAGCCAGCAGCACTACTGGTAAAAACTTGATCAAAGTTGCGAACAGATTGGTAAAACTATCACCAAACCCAAAAATAATTGAAGGCCTGAATATCGTCACATCAAGTTTTGGCGCATAAGCCAATAAAGCGGCTTCACCGGCAGCCTTTGAACGCAGGTATTCACTTGGCGCACTCTTGTCAGCCTGCAGGCTACTCATTTGCAGCAGTCGCTTGATACCTAATATCTCACAGATTTTTGCCAGGCGCGCCGGTAATTGATGATGCACTTTATCAAAACTTGCGCGACGGCTCTGATGCAATATGCCAATCAGGTTAATCACGGCATCGGCATCTTTCAGCGCCGCGGTCAGCGCCTTATCATCCAGCACATTGCACTCAAGCACAGATACATTGGGCAATAGAAAAAGATGTTTGGCTGTATCACGCCTACGTGTCAGTACAGTTACCGCGTAACCGGCCTGATCTAATTTAGCAACCACACTGCTACCAACAAAACCTGAACCACCCAGCACACATATTTTTTTTACTTGCATCGTTAACCTTTATTTTCCTTATTTTTCTAGCTTCGCTTTTTAGTAGCATACTTTTTTAAGCTATGCTTCAGGGCACTGCTATTCGTTATCAACATCCGCCACAATCACTTCGGGCGTAACTGCACCCGGAATAATACCCAGGCGCGACTTCAGACTTAGCGGCGACCGGCCCAGCCTTGGCGCGTACATCTGCGCGTTGGCCATCACCTTCTGTACATAATTTCTGGTTTCTGCAAATGGGATGGTTTCAATATAAACTGCCGCTTCCATTGGTTCTTTTGCCAACCAGCGCTTGGCTCGGCTCGGCCCTGCATTATAGGCGGCCGTTGCCATCACGGCCTGTCCATTCATAAGCTCAAACGTGTAGCGAATGTAATAAGTACCGATATCAACATTGGTTGTCAGGTCATGAATCAGGTCATTACTATATCCATCCATACCCATGCGTTTTGCTGCCCATTTTGCAGTAGCCGGCATCACCTGCATCAGCCCAGCGGCACCAACCCCGGATTTTGCATGATGCATAAACCGGCTCTCCTGACGTGCAAGGCCATAAATCCAAGCTTCGTCCACGCCCTGGTTTAGTGCTGCGCTACGGAATAGATCACGGTACGGCGTTGGGTAGCGCAAACTAAAATTATGCAACTGCTTGGTGTTATCAGCTGTTGTTATTGCAATGTCATACCATTGCTGGCGTGCAGCGTACTCAGCTGCTGCCAGCAACTGCTTGTCATCAAAGTTGCGTGTGGCCCACACCCATTCCGCCTTTGCCTCCCAACGCATATCCAGGCGTTGCAATTCCAGTGCACGTTTGATTGCAGGTTGGCTGGCAATGGCAGACACTTCCACATCCTGCACCTTATACTCCTGCTCTACGTTACTCATTGCACTATCAATTTCCTCAGCTGCGAGCCAGCCATAATAATGGCGCTCTCTGGATAGCGGCCCCCAAATTTTATTGGCTTCAACAGTTAGCCCCTGTTCATTTAGGGCGCGTGCTTTCCAGTAGCGCCAGGCACCTTCCTGCTGCTGCTCTGGCGACATTGCTGATACCGTTGCATTTACCGTATCCCAGTCATTGGCGCGCAATGCTGCACGCACTTTCCAGGCAAGTTGCTCTTTATCCAGGCTGATATTTTTTGCCTGCATAAAATATTCAAGCGCTTTTGGGTTATGGGTACGCGCCGCATGGTAGGCAATACGGCCCCAGGCAAAAGCCTGATCTACACTGGAAAGTTTATTTTTAAAATTCTCGAATAACTCTACAGCTTCCGGCACATTGCTACGTGCCAGCTTATCCAGTGCAAAAAGGTTTAGCTCTATGCCGGCGCGGGTTTTAAACGAAGCTGATATTTTGTTTGCGACTTTTTTGCGGCCAGCTTTCAGCAATTTAGGATTATCTTCAAGCAGCGCCTTGGGCGTCTGGTTGGCAATATCGATTAACTTTAAATTCTTCTCATCAAAATCTGCAATACGTCTGGCAATACTCTTGGCTAAAGGCAGTTTGCCATTTTGCAATGCGAGCCTGAAACGTTCCCACACGTCATCAGAACTGAGTGCGCCAGCCTTTTGCATGGCATCAAACAGCGGATTACAGCTGCTCGGCAAGTCGGCGGTGGTTAACCATATTTTTTTGGTTTGTGCTGCAATATCGGCACCTGCGCCTTCTGCTACACTTTTACCAAGCAAGGCATAACACTGCACCGCAATATCTTCACGCTTGTAATACGGATACTGATCAAAAAACCACTGCCAATCTTCCTGCTTGCCAAGCTTTTTCAGCCACTCCCCGCGTAGACGCTCGGCAAATGGAAAGTCTCCGTATTTCATGAGGAAACTCTGCACTTCATCATTGTCGGCTTTATCCAGCCTGAGCAGCATAAGCCAATAATCAGCGTATGGTGCTAACAGGTATTGCTGATCGTTCAGCTCCGCAAGATCTTGTGCCAGCGCAATTTCATTCTTAGCGGCGTAAGACTCGCGCGCATGCTGAAACAGCGCCTGATCAGACATCGCCTGCACCGGGCTGGAGATAAATGCAGCGCAACACAGCATCAAGCTTATGCAGCCTGCTGAATATTTATGAATGAAATTGCCGGACTGTCTAAACATAGCTAGCCTAAACATAGAATATACGTCGCAACACAAATAGCACAGCAGCCACCATGGCGAGGTACAGCGAATACTTGAGTAGTTTCTTGAAATAGAGCAGATATTTTTTGTCATCAAACAGCAAATACAGGCCTAGCAACACCATTGCAGCTATCACCAGCAAAACAAATGTCAGGCGGATCATTAACACTTTACGCGCCCCTTTCTCATTACACTCTACTTAATTTGCTTACTATCTAATCTACTACCTGCTTTGCTATAAGTCCACTCAAATACAAGGCATCCAATTAAATGGCAGACCTGACTAAAATACCGGTTCTGGTACTAATTGTTTGGATTTTGGCTGGAATGCATCGGGCGCATCTTGCTGCTGTTCAAATGTAGTGTATTCCCAGGCTGTTTCATCCTGCAACAGTGCGCGCAATAACTGGTTATTTAGTGCATGACCGGATTTGTACGCATAAAAAGCGCCTAAAATCGGGTGTCCAAGCATATATAAATCGCCAATAGCATCCAGCACTTTGTGTTTTACAAACTCGTCGTCGTAACGCAGGCCGTCGGTATTCAGCACCCGGTACTCATCGAGCACTATCGCGTTCTCAAGACTGCCGCCACGCGCCAAGCCATGTGAACGCAGATATTCAACCTCATGCATGAAGCCAAAGGTACGTGCACGGCTGATTTCCTTGATATAGGAATCCGCCGCAAAATCTATCTTGACGTTATTGCCAGACTGCTCGAACACAGGATGGTTAAACGCAATAGTAAAATCTATTTTAAATCCGTGGTAAGGCTCAAAACGCACCCATTTATCGCCTTCAACCACTTCTACAGTTTTTTTAACGCGTATGAATTTTTTAGGTGCCGGCTGTTCCACAATGCCAGCTTCCTGTAACAGAAATACGAAAGGGCCTGAGCTTCCGTCCATGATTGGTATTTCGGAAGCATCGACATCGATATAGACATTATCGACACCCAAGCCGGCTAGTGCCGACATGATATGTTCAACCGTAGCAACGCGCGCGCCATTAGCCTCCAGTGCTGAGCACATTCTTGTATCGTGCACAGCCTGGGGGGTTGCCAAGATTTCATTGGGCAGAGGCAGATCCACCCGCTTGAAAACAATACCGGTATCAGGTGCAGCCGGGCGCAGGGTAAGAGTAACCTTTTCGCCGTTGTGCAACCCAACGCCTGTGGCGCTAATCGCTTTTTTTAATGTACGTTGCTTTAACATGCCTATATCAATATCCCGTTTCAGCCCTTTTGAGGTGACTTTTTCATGCCTGTAAACTGCCTTGCATAACCCTAAACCTACTGCCGAAAACCTGCGCAAATCTTGCGGTGACGACAGCTCGCACACAGGAAAAACAAGCCTGCATGTCAATTTTATGTTAATAATCAAGCAAATAATAGCATATTTAGCCGGCTGACGCCTCAGGCTTCTCTGCTGTTACCTGCCGGACAAGTTCGTTTACGGCGGCACTACCGTTTAAAAAACGGTATATCAGTCAGCCTGTTTACGTAAAAATGCCGGAATATCGTATTCCTCTACACCAGACATCTTCATCGCTTCAACCTGAGCACGGCGGCTGTTGGTGCCAAACACCGCAGGCGCTTCGTCCTCGATGATTGCGGCTCCACCTACAAACACTGGCTGATTCGTAGTGCCATCACGTACAACCTGCTGTGGCATCACACGCAGTTCAGGTTTCTGCTGGCGGCGCTGTGTACCGGTCAAACCAGTTGCCACCATCGTTACACGTAAACCATCACCCATGTTTTCATCAAACACGTTACCAACAATCACAGTTGCGTCTTCTGCGGTGAAGGCTTTAATCGTGTTCATCACGTCATAGTATTCTTTCATTTTGAAAGAACTTGATGTCGTGATATTAACCAGAACGCCACGTGCGTTGGCCAAGTTGACATCTTCCAGCAATGGGCTTGCCACAGCTTGTTCAGCGGCGATACGTGCACGCTCTGCGCCGGTAGCCATAGCTGAACCCATCATTGCCATGCCCATCTCGCTCATTACGGTGCGTACGTCAGCAAAGTCAACGTTCACGGTACCAGCGCAATTGATGATCTCGGCAATGCCTGATACCGCATTGTGCAATACATCATTCGCTGCACGGAAAGCCTCAAGGAACGGCACATCCTCGCCCAGTACTTCCATCAGTTTTTCGTTAGGAATCACAATCAGTGAATCTACGAACTTGGATAATTCATCTAGACCATCAGAAGCGACTTTAGTGCGTTTTCCTTCAAATGCGAAAGGTTTGGTCACCACAGCCACGGTCAAGATACCCATTTCTTTTGCAATCTGGGCAATGATAGGTGCAGCACCGGTGCCGGTACCACCGCCCATACCGGCAGTGATGAACAGCATATCGGCACCATCAATCAGCTCGGCAATTGCATCGCGGTCTTCCAGCGCGGCTTCACGACCAACTTCCGGTTTGGCACCGGCACCCAGACCACGGGTCAATGCTTCGCCGATTTGCAGCACGGTTTTAGCCTGGCTCTTTTTCAAAGCCTGCATGTCAGTATTGGCGCAGATGAACTCTACACCACCGACGCTCTTTTCAATCATGTGTGCAACCGCATTGCCGCCGCAACCGCCTACACCGATGACTTTGATCACAGCTTCCTGTGAATTTTTTTCCATAATCTCAAACATTGTAATGCCTCCTCTTTTTAACTTTAAATTACTTCTGCCTTAATTACCTTGCTACTACCTGCTTCTTACTACTTAAAAATTGTGCTTAAAAATTTCCTTGGAACCAGCTCTTCATTTTGTCCAGAATCCGGGCAAATGAACTTGATTCCAGCTGCCCATTCAGATGGCGCTCCAACTGCTGCTTGCCCATCAATACCAAACCCACACCGGTTGCATAGCGCGGATTGCTGACTACTTCTGATAAACCGCCCACATAACGCGGCATGCCCAGACGCACCGGCATGTGGAATATCTCTTCGCCCAACTCCACCATACCGCGCATCATGGCGGAACCACCGGTAATGACGATGCCGGATGCGATCATTTCTTCCATGCCGCTGCGGCGCAGCTCATTGAGCACCAGCTCATACAACTCAACCACGCGCGGCTCCAGCACTTCGGCCAGCGTCTGTACAGAGAGCTGGCGTGGGTCACGGCCATCCACACCTGGCACTTCTACGATCTCACGTGGGTCAGCCAGCTGGCGCAACGCGCAACCGTGCTTGATCTTGATTTCTTCTGCGGCCTGAGTTGGCGTGCGGAAAGCCACCGCCACGTCATTGGTCATCTGGTCACCGGCAATCGGCACTACTGCCGTGTGGCGAATAGCACCTTGTTTGAACACGGCGATATCAGTGGTACCGCCGCCGATATCCACCAGGCAAACGCCCAGCTCTTTTTCATCTTCAGTCAGTACTGCCAAGCTGGATGCCAACGGTTGCAGAATCAGGTCGCTCACCTCGATGCCGCAACGCTTGATGCACTTGACAATGTTCTGCGCGGCAGCCACAGCACCGGTGACGATATGCACTTTTACTTCCAGCTTCATGCCGCTCATACCCAGCGGTTCGCGCACGTCTTCTTGTCCGTCGATAATAAATTCCTGCGTCAGGATATGCAGAATCTGCTGGTCGGCCGGTAGGGCAATCGCACGGGCGGTTTCCACCACGCGATCCACATCCATCTGCGACACTTCCGCATCCTTGATCTTCACCATGCCATGCGAGTTCAGGCTCTTGATATGGCTGCCGGCAATGCCGGTATACACATTATTGATTTTGCAGTCGGCCATCAGCTCGGCTTCTTCCAGCGCGCGCTGTATGGATTGCATGGTGGACTCGATATTCACCACCACGCCTTTTTTAAGGCCGCGTGACACATGCTGGCCCAGGCCAATCACTTTCAGCGTGCCTTCCGGTTGCAGCTCTGCCACGATGGCGACAATTTTCGAGGTGCCGATATCCAGCCCCACAATTAAATTCTTATCTTCTTTGATTCTGCTCATTGTTCATCCCTTCCGTGAATTAAGTCACGGTTCTCGTTTGCTTCTTGCTTGTATCGTTTACTTTTTTATCACTTACCTGCCGTGTTTCCGGTTTCTCAACGTTCGCTGTCACTGCTTCTGTCTTGGCGGCCGACACCTTAATATTCTCTGTTGGCTTGCGCACCGCAAAACCATTCGGGTAACGCAAATCTGCATAAGCAATCTTCTTGTTCAACCCTGCAATCGTGCTGTTATAGACACTTGCGAATTTTTCCAGCCTGGGCTGCATATCAACCCGACCCAGCTCAATCACGATGCCGTTATTGGTTGTAATCTGCCAGGCACGTCTGGGGGTTAATGCCAACATGGCAACTTCCAGATTCGCGGTTTTCAGCACTTTATTAAATGCATCGTATTGCGATGCCACTTCAATCACACCATCGTTCGGGCCGTAAAACACCGGCAGGTCACTGCCCGATGCCGCATGAAACAGCTCACCCTGTTTATTCACCAGCGCCACACTGCTCCAGCGTGCCAAAGCCTGATGCTCTTCTATCATGACCTCCAACCGGTCCGGCCAGCGGCGGCGCACACTCACCTTGCGTGCCCATGGCAGTTTTTCAAATGCACTACGTGCTTTCACCAGATCCAAGGTAAAGAAATTACCTTTCAGATGCTTGGCCACAATCAGCTGCACCTGTTCACGACTCACATGGTTCAACTGCCCATCCACCTTCACTTCGCGCAGCGGGAAAATCGGCAAATGCACCACCGCATACAACACTGCATACAGCATCACCACCAGGCTCAACGCGAATAGCAGGTTTGCTATCCAGTTCAGTAATGTGGGTTTATGCCACATGCGCAAGCTCCAGCACGCGAATCACCAATTCATCAAAACTGATGCCGGCCGCTTTTGCCGCCATCGGCACCAGGCTATGGTCTGTCATGCCCGGGCTGGTGTTTACCTCTAAAAAGTAATGTTTACCGGCTTCATCCATCAAAAAATCCACACGTCCCCAGCCATGGCAGCCGATTGCATTGAATGCCTGCAAGGCTTCCTGTTGAATCTGTGCTTCTTTCTCTGCGCTCAAACCACATGGGCAGCGATACTCAGTGTCATCACGCAGGTATTTCGCCTCATAGTCATAAAATTCATTTTTCGGCACGATACGCACGATAGGCAGCGCCTTGTCACCTAGAATGCCTACGGTATATTCACCGCCACCCACGAACTGCTCGGCAATCACCAGCGGGTCAGCCTTGGCAGCAAGCTCATAGGCCGCTTTCAGGCCGCCGGCCTCTTTCACTTTGCTGATGCCGATACTTGAGCCTTCGTTGGCGGGTTTTACAAACAATGGCAGACCCAGCCTTTTTTCAATCGCTGCGAAGTCAGAATTCGCATTGACCAGTTCAAAAGCCGGCGTACTGACACCCGTCGCTGACCAGATCAGCTTGGTACGCCATTTGTCCATGCCGATTGCCGATGCCATGACGCCGCTGCCGGTGTAGGGAATGCCCAGTAATTCCAGCGCACCTTGCATGGCGCCATCTTCACCAAAGCGGCCATGTAGCGAAATCATGGCGACATCAAACCCTTCAAGGTCATGCAGCGGACGCTCTGCCGGATCGAACGCATGCGCATCCACACCTTGCCTTTGCAGGGCGGCCAATACCGCAGCGCCGCTCTTGAGTGACACTTCACGCTCACCTGATTTACCGCCGAATAAAACGGCTACTTTCCTAAAATTACGCATTATTCTCTTACCTCTAATTCGCCTAATACTCTTACTTCCTGCTGCAGCAGCACGCCTTGTTTCTGTTGCACAGTGTCACGCATATGCGCGATCAACAACTCAATATCCAATGCCGTCGCACCGCCGATATTCACAATGAAATTCGCATGCTTCTCTGATACCTGAGCCCCACCTATGGTGTAACCCTTCAAACCGCTGGCTTCGATCAGCCGTGCCGCATAATCACCTTCAGGATTTCTGAAGGTAGAACCTGCACTCGGCAGATTCAGCGGCTGCGAGGCCAGGCGTTTTGCCAGCAGCGCCTTGATTTTCTGTGTGGCTTCATGCGCATCACCGCTTGCCAGCTCCAGCCAGGCTGCCACGAACCATTCATCCGCCACCGGCATGCCGATATGGCGGTAAGTCGGCACAAACTCGGCTGCCTCGCGGCTATGCAGCTCACCTCTCCGGTCAATGGTGGTAACGCGTTTCACCGTATCCCAGGTTTCGCTGCCATAGCAGCCCGCATTCATCGCCAGCGCACCGCCCAGCGTGCCGGGAATGCCTGCAAAAAACTCTGCGCCCTGTTTGGCCTCTTTGGCGCAGAACTTCGCCAGCTTGGCGCAAGTTACACCAGACTCGACATACACCAGACCGCCATCCATCTTCATATCGGTCAGCACGTTATGCATCAGTACCACCGTGCCGCGCACACCGCCATCACGCACCAGCAGATTTGAACCCAGGCCGATGAACGTGATCGGCTCATCGGCAGGCAGGCCTTGTAGGAACGTGCGCAGATCATCCAGCCCGGCAGGGATATAGAACCTGTCGGCACGGCCACCCACGCGCCAGCTGGTGTAGCGGGCGAGCGGTTCGTTCAACAGTAATTTGCCGTTTAACTGCGTCATTTATTTGCGAGCTCTCTTGTTTTTGCTGCTACCTGCCCGATAGAACCTGCGCCCATCACAATCACTACATCATCAGCCCGTGCTATATCCAGTATTGCCTGCGGCAGCTCATCGGTGGTTTCCACAAACAGTGGCTCTACCTTGCCTGCCACGCGAATAGCGCGAATCAGCGAACGCGTATCAGCCGCTACAATCGGGGCCTCACCTGCCGAATACACTTCGGTCAGCAGCACTACATCAGCGCCTGACAGTACTTTTACAAAGTCTTCAAAGCAGTCACGGGTACGTGTATAGCGGTGCGGCTGAAATGCCATCACCAGACGACGGTTCGGGAATGCGCCACGCGCCGCCGCAATCACTGCCTGCATTTCTACCGGGTGATGTCCGTAGTCATCAATCAGGGTAAAGGTGCCGCCTGCTTTTGCAGCTACTTCGCCATAACGCTCAAAACGTCTGCCCACACCCTTGAACTCTTTCAGAGCTTTAATGATGGCGGCATCTGGTACATTCAACTCGCTAGCAATCGCAATCGCCGCCAGTGCATTCAACACGTAATGGTTGCCCGGCAGATTCAAAGTGACATCAAATTCGGTGGTCACGCCGTTAATGCGCTGCACGGTAAAGTGCATCCTGCCGTTTTCGGCACGCACGTTTTTTGCGCGAATTCTTGCATCTTCACTCAGACCATAAGTCATCACCGGCTTGGTCACGCGCGGCAGAATCTCGCGAATGTTGGCATCATCAATGCACACCACGGCCATGCCCCAGAACGGCAGCTGTTGCAGGAATTCCACGAACGCGCTTTTGAGTTTCTCAAAGCTGTGCTCGTAGGTGTCCATGTGGTCCTGGTCGATATTAGTCACCACCGCCATCACCGGTGAGAGATGCAGGAACGAGGCATCTGACTCGTCCGCCTCGGCCACAATGTATTCACCGGTACCCAGCTTGGCGTTGGCATTGGCGGCTTCCAGCTTGCCGCCAATGACAAAGGTCGGGTCCATGCCAGCCTCAGCCAGAATGCTCGCGATCAGGCTAGTGGTCGTGGTTTTGCCATGCGTGCCCGCCACGGCAATACCTTGTCTAAAACGCATCAGTTCGGCCAGCATCAGCGCGCGTGGCACCACCGGTATTTTCTTGGCGCGTGCGGCTTTGACTTCAGGGTTCTCTTCATTCACGGCAGAAGACACCACCACCACGTCTGCATCCTTCACGTTTTCGGCCACATGTCCTTGATAGACCGTTGCGCCGAAGCCCGCCAGGCGTTTGGTTGTGCCGTTGGCAGCCAGGTCTGAACCGCTCACGTTAAAATCAAGGTTGATCAGCACCTCGGCAATGCCGCTCATGCCGGAGCCGCCGATACCGACGAAATGAACATTCTTCACTTTATGTTTCATAGCGCTACCTCCCTGCAGATTGTGGCAACATCAGCCGTTGCTTCCGGCTTGCCCAAGGCACGTGCCCGTTTCGCCATATCCAGGCACTGCTCACGGCTAAGCTCTCTCAATATTTCTGCCAATTTCTCTACACTCAATTCTTTCTGCTGCACCAGTATTGCCGCGCTGGCTTCCGCCAGATACGCCGCATTGGTGGTCTGGTGGTCATCTACCGCAAACGGGAACGGCACCATCAGCGCACCCAGGCCAACCGCCGAAACCTCGGCCACCGTTAACGCACCGGAGCGGCAAATCACAAAATCCGCCCATGCATACATGCTGGCCATGTCATCAATAAAAGCACGCGCATCTACCGCCACACCGGCTTTTTCATAATTGTTTTTCAATACTTCCAAATGCTTGACACCGCTCTGGTGCACAACCTGTGGACGATGCTCAGGCGGCAGTTTTGCCAGCGCCTGTGGAATGACTTCATTCAAGGCATGCGCGCCCAGACTGCCGCCAACCACCAGCAGGCGCAGCGCACCTTCACGTCCGGCGAAACGCTGTACTGGCTCCGGCAAATGGGCAATATCAGCACGCACCGGATTACCCACCAATACGGCTTTATCGCCAAACGCCGCAGGGAAGGCCGCCAGCACGCGTGTTGCCAGTTTTGCCAATACCTTGTTGGTCAGGCCTGCCACAGAATTCTGCTCATGGATCACTAGCGGTTTGCCAAGCAGTTTCGCCATGAAGCCACCAGGAAACGCTGCAAATCCGCCCATGCCCAACACCACGTTTGGCTTGTGCTTCTTGAGTGCGCTCAGGCTTTGGCTAAACGCCTTTGCCAATTTCACCGGCAGCAGAACCCAACCCAGCAAACCTTTGCCGCGCACACCCTGCATGTGGATCATGGCTTTGGCGTAGCCTTTGCCTTCAATCAGGCGGTTTTCCATGCCGCCTTCGGTGCATAGCCACACGATGCGCCAGCCCTCAGCCTGCAAATGGTCTGCCACCGCCATTGCCGGGTACACATGTCCGCCAGTGCCGCCAGCCATCACCATCAAGGTTTTAGTCAGCGCTTTACTCATGCCGGCAACCCTTTCTGCAATCTGCGGTTCTCAAAGTCGATACGCAGCAGAATCGCCATTGCGATGCAATTCGCCAAAATGCCGCTGCCGCCAAATGACAGCAAAGGCAATGTCAGGCCTTTGGTCGGCAACAGCCCCATATTCACACCCATGTTGATAATGCCCTGCACACCGATCCAGACCGCAAGACCTTGTGCCAGTAAGGCAGCAAAATAGCGCTCGTTCTCGATGGCCTGCTTGGCGATACTGAATGCACGTATCACGATCCATGTGAACAAACCGACCACGGTTGCCACACCGGCAAAGCCGAGCTCTTCTGCAATCACCGCCATCAAAAAGTCGGTATGCGCCTCTGGCAGGTAAAGCAGTTTTTCCACACTCGCGCCCAAGCCCACGCCAAACCATTCACCGCGACCAAATGCAATCAACGCATGTGACAATTGATAACCCTTACCATACGGATCTGCCCATGGATCCATAAAGCCGATCACGCGCTGCATACGGTAAGGTGAGCTCATGATGAGGCCCACAACCGCAACAGGCAGCAGGGCAACCAGGCCAAAGAAAATTTTGCCGTTAATGCCGCCCAGCCAGAGAATGGCAATGGAGATAGACGCGATCACCGCAAACGCGCCGAAGTCAGGCTCGCGCAGCAGCAGGAACCCTACCAGCACCATCACGCCGACCATAGGCAGAAAACCTTTCTTGAAGCTATCCATCACCGCCGCCTTGCGCACGGTGTAATCGGCAACGTATATCGCGGCAAACAATTTCATCAACTCGGATGGCTGCAGGTTGATCACGAACAGCGACAGCCAGCGGCGGCTGCCGCCGACTACACGGCCAATACCGGGAATCAGCACCAGCACCAGCAGAAACAACCCGAGCAGGAACAGGTAAGGCGCCATCTTCTGCCACCAGGCAATCGGGATATTGAATGCCACGAAGGCCGCACTCAGGCTCACTACGATGAAAATAGCCTGGCGCACCAGATAATAGCTACTGTTGTTGCCCACGGCCTTGTCAGCTTCAGCAATCGCAATCGAGGCTGAATACACCATCACCAGGCCAATACCTAATAAAATTAGCGTTACCCACAGCAGACCTTGATCATAACTGGGGGCATTGATGCGTTCGCGGTTGAGCACATTCACGATCATGATGCCTGCTCCAATCGCTTCACTGCTGCCACAAACACCTCTGCGCGGTGCACATAGTTCTTGAACATATCAAAGCTGGCGCATGCCGGTGACAGCAGTACTGCATCACCTGCTTGTGCCAGTTTTTTAGCAATACTCACGGCTTCCGGCAAGTCGGCAGCGTGGTACATAGCAACGCCGGTTTCCAGCAGTGAGCTCTCAATCAGCGGCGCATCACGGCCGATCAGCACCACGGCACGGGCATTGTCAGCCACAGGCTGTTTCAATGGCGAGAAGTCCTGGCCCTTGCCATCGCCGCCTGCAATCAGCACTACTTTCTGTGACAGACCGGAAAGTGCGGCACAGGTCGCACCCACGTTAGTGCCTTTGGAATCATCGAAATAATCCACGTCGTCAATATTGGCCACCCACTCCACGCGGTGTGGCAAACCTTTGAAGTTATACAGCGTCTGGATGATAGGCACGTAGTCGATGCCAATGCCGCGGCACAGTGCAATCGCTGCCAGCGCATTGGCGGCATTGTGCAGGCCGGCAATTTTCAGGTCGCGCATATTCATCAGGTCATGTGTGCCGCGGCTCAGCCAGAGTTCACCATCTACGCTACGCAGGCCATAGCTATGCTCGTCTTCGCCAACATCAAGACCAAAAGTCACTTGCTGCAGTTTTGCGCGTGCCATCAGCATGCTCCAGGCATCGTCGCGGTTCAGCACCTGCAGTTTAGCGTTGTAGAAAATGCGTGCCTTGGCAATTGCATAATCCTGCATGCTGGCATAGCGATCCATGTGGTCTTCAGATAGATTCAGCATGGTCGCAGCATCCACAACCAGATGACTTGTAGTTTCCAGTTGGAAGCTCGAAAGCTCCAGCACATACACATCTGGGGTTTCCATGCCCAGCGCATCCAGCACCGGCAGGCCAATGTTGCCTGCAACAATCGTTTTCAATCCGGCGGTCTTGCACATTTCACCCACCAGTGTCGTCACTGTAGTCTTGCCGTTAGCGCCGGTGATGGCAATTACCTTGGCGCCAGCTGGACGATACTGAGCAAATAGCTCCACATCGCCTACCACCGGTACGCCACGCGCAATTGCGGCCTGAATCTCCGGCTCGCTGAGCGGCACGCCCGGGCTGGCAACCACCAGATCAGCACCCTCGAATATCGTGGCGGTGAATGCGCCGGTATACAGTTTCACTGCTGGCAATTCAGCCTTGAGCGCTTCCACGCCAGGCGGGTTTTCACGCGTATCAGCAACAGACAAGCGTGCGCCCTGGCGGTTAAGCCAGCGCAAGGCGGAGAGCCCGGTATCACCCAGCCCCAGCACCAATACTTGTTTGTCTTTTAACGCGATTGTCATTTTTTATAGTTACCTAAAATCTTTTATCTAATTTTCAAACTCGCCAAACCTACCAGCACCAGCATCATGCTGATGATCCAGAAGCGCACCACCACTTGCGTCTCTTTCCAGCCTTTTTGCTCATAATGGTGGTGCAGCGGTGCCATCAGGAAAATACGTTTTCCTACCCCGGTTTTGCTCTTGGTATATTTGAAATACAGCACCTGTATCGCTACCGAGAAGGTTTCCACCACAAACACGCCACCCATGATGAACAGGATAATTTCCTGACGCACAATCACGGCCACGATGCCCAGCGCCGCACCCAATGCCAGCGCACCAACATCACCCATGAACACTTCTGCCGGATAAGCGTTGAACCACAGGAAGCCCAGCCCCGCACCTACCATAGCCGCACAGAACACCATGAGTTCACCCGCACCCGGCACATAAGGGATAGCCAGATATTTGGCAAAATAGAAGTGACCGGTCACATAAGCGAATATCGCCAGCGCGCCTGCCACCATCACGGTTGGCATGATTGCCAGGCCATCCAGGCCATCAGTCAGGTTCACCGCATTGCTGCTGCCGACCACAACCAGGTAGGTGAGCACGATAAACACCAGCCCGCTCATCGGAATAACCAGGTTTTTAAAGAATGGGATCAGCAGGGTAGTTTCTGCAGGTACGGTAGCCGTCTGCTGCAGGAATACGGCCACACTGAAACCAACCACGGATTGCCAGAAATATTTCTCTTTGGCAGACAGGCCTTTAGGGTTGCGGTGCACCACTTTGCGCCAGTCATCCACCCAGCCGATAATGCCGAAACCCAGTGTTGTGAACAGCACCACCCATACAAAACGGTTGCTCAAGTCCGCCCACAGCAGTGTAGAGATCGCGATGGAAATCAGAATCAATGCGCCGCCCATGGTAGGCGTGCCAGCTTTCACCAGATGCGTCTGCGGGCCGTCATCACGCACTGCCTGACCCACTTTGTAATAAGTCAGCTTGCGAATCAACGCCGGACCCGCCACAAATGAAATTGTCAGTGATGTGAGCGTTGCCAGTACCGCGCGCAAAGTAATGTAATTGAACACATTAAAACCGCGGATATCGTGTGCCAGCCATCTTGCCAGTTCGAGTAACATTGTTTTTCTCCCTATCCACCGTGCTGCTGTTTTGCCAGCAGTAAATTAACCACGCGCTCCATACGCATAAAGCGTGAGCCTTTCACCAATATCGTGATGTTGTTGTTTAGTTTTGGCTGCACATCGGCTGCCAGCGCCTCCGGCGAATCAAAGTGTGTGGCACCCGCACCGAATGCACTCACCATTTCGCGACTTAACTCCCCCAGGCAATACAGTTTCTTCAAGCCTGCGGCTTTTGCATAAGCACCGATCTCTGCATGCATCTGTTTCGCGTCTGCGCCCAGTTCACCCATATCACCCAGCACCAGAATCTTGTCACCGGGCTGCTTAGCCAGCACATCAATTGCAGCTTTCATTGAATCCGGGTTGGCGTTGTAAGTATCATCAATCAGCACCGCGCCATTGAAGGCCACCTTGCGCTCAAGACGGCCATACACGCCACCGAAGCTTTGCAGGCCTGCTGCAATATGCGCATTGGAAATGCCAAGCGCATAGGCCGTGGCACTCGCCGCCAGCGCGTTGCTGATGTTGTGTACACCTTCTACCTTAAGCTCAAAACTGACCTGGCCGTTTGGCGTAGTCAGGTTTATCAAACTCACTCCGGCTTGCTCTTGATAGGTTGCAGTCACATCCGCATCGTTCTGCAAACCAAAGGTAACGACTTTCCTGCCTGTATTCAGAGTTTGCCAATAGCCGGCAAAATCATTGTCTGCATTGATGACGGCAACGCCGCCCTCCTGCAAACCGGCAAATATCTCGCCCTTGGCTCGGGCAATGTTTTCACGCGAGCCAAGCTCACCGATATGCGCAGTGTTTGCGTTGTTAATCACCGCCACATTCGGCCTGGCGATATGGGTCAGGTAATCAATCTCGCCCAAGTGGTTCATGCCCATTTCGGCTACTACGTACTTATGCTCAGGTTTAATCTTGAGCAATGTCAGCGGCAGGCCAATATCATTATTCAGGTTGCCGTAAGTGGCGTGCACTTTCTTAACATCACCGGTGGCTGCGGCCAGAATGGCGGTGAGCATTTCCTTGGTGGTGGTTTTGCCGTTGCTGCCGGTCACACCGATGACCGGTGCGCTGAACTTGCTGCGCCAGTATTTGGCGAGCTCACCCAATGCCAAGCGTGTGTCATTCACCAACAGCGCAGGACGAGCGGCGGTCGCGGCATCTGACACCAGCACAGCAGCTGCACCTGTATTAATCGCATCAGCGGCAAAAACATTGCCGTCAAAATTGTCGCCTTTAAGGGCTACAAACAGCTGGCCTGCCACGATATTGCGGCTATCACTGCCTACGCTGTCAAATGCGGCATCAACTCCCAGCAGTTTTGCATTAAGTGCTGCGGCAGCCTCTGACAGCTGCATCATCGGCGCATGCATACTTTGAACATCACTGAGCGCTGCCTGTGCCACTGCGGCATCGCTGAACGGCGTCTTCACCCCGGCGATTTCCTGATATTCCTCATGTCCCTTGCCTGCCACCAGCACCACATCACCACTGCGCGCCAATTGCACGGCCTGCCTGATGGCGGCAGCGCGATCTATCTCGACCAGGTAAGGCTTATCTATACCGCTTAGCACCTGTTCGATAATACTGGCAGGGTCTTCACTGCGCGGATTATCAGAAGTCACCACGACCTCGTCAGCCAGCATGGCGGCTACAGCACCCATCAGCGGGCGCTTACCAGCATCGCGATCACCGCCGCAGCCAAATACGCAAACCAGCTTACCTGTTGTCTGCTCACGCAAAGTCGCCAGCACTTTTTCCAGCGCATCCGGTGTATGGGCGTAATCCACCACTACTAAAGGCTTATCATCACCGCCGAATTGCTGCATGCGCCCAGGCACCGGCTTGATTGCCGCTATTGCGGCTACTGCATCCTGCAGGCTGACTTTCAAGGCCAGCAATGCTGTCAGCACTGCAAGCACGTTATAGGCATTAAAGCGACCAAGCACCGGTGCATTCACGACAGTGCCGCCCTGTGGCGTAACCACCTGCATGCTCAAACCGCGCTGATGTAGCTCCAAATTGGTGGCACGTACATCACCGTGGTTCATGCCATATGTCAGCACTGGCTTGCCTTGCGCTTTCAGCTTGCCCATGACACTCTGGCCAAATGCATCATCAGCATTGATGATAGACATGCCCAACTCTGGCCATGTGAACAGCAGCTCCTTGGCTGCTGCGTAGTCTTCCATGGTCTCGTGGTAATCCAGATGGTCGCGGCTCAGGTTGGTCAGCACTGCCACATCAAACTTCACGCCATTGACGCGACCCTGATGCAGACCATGCGATGAAACCTCCATCGCCACCGCTTTGGCACCCTGTACTGCATAATCCGCCAGCATGCCTTGTAATAAAATCGCATCCGGCGTGGTATTGCTAGCTTCAGACTGCGCGCCCACAAAACCATTGCCTATGGTGCCAATCACCGCTGTTTTTTGACCAAGCACCGTCAATGCCTGCGCGATCCACTGGCTGACCGAAGTTTTACCATTGGTGCCGGTCACGCCGACCATGCCAAGTTTTTGTGATGGATACCCGTAGTAGTCGGCTGCAATTTCGCCCACCTGGTCTTTCAAGTGAGCCACGCCCATATTCGCAACCTGCCAGGCAGGGTTCCATGCAAAGCCTGTACTCTCCCAAGCCACCGCCGCAGCGCCTGCCTCAACGGCCTGTGCGATATAGTTGCGGCCATCGCTATGCACGCCGGGATATGCCAGAAATAATGAGCCGGCCTGCACCTTGCGGCTATCTGCGGTAATAGCGCTGAATTTCATATTCAATGTTGAGAGCAAACTCATATACTCTCCTGCACTTCTTCCACGCCACTTGGAATCACCACATTATCATTCGGTGCATCCTGCGGTATGGCCAGCATACGCAATGCATCAGCCATTACCGCACTGAACACTGGTGCCGCCACGGTACCGCCGTAATATTCCCCGCTGCGCGGATCATCGATCATCACCGCCATAATCAGGCGTGGGTTTGATGCCGGCGCCATGCCCACAAACGAGCCTACATATCTATTTTTTTCGTAACCGTGATCACCCAGCTTAACGGTAGTACCGGTTTTACCGGCCACACGGTAACCCAGCACCTGTGCTCGCAAAGCCGTACCGCCCGGCAACACCACCATCTCCAGCATATCTTTAACGTTATGCGCCGTTTCAGCCGCAAACACTTGTGTGCCCACCGGCGCATCTTTCAGCTTCAGCAAAGATACTGGCTTTAACTCACCATCATTGGCAAATACAGTATAGGCACGCGCCAGCTGCAATAAGGTTACGCTAACGCCATGTCCATATGACATGGTCGCCTGCTCGATGGGGCGCCAGGTTTTAAAGTTGCGCAATCTGCCAGCTGACTCACCCGGAAAGCCGATGCGGGTCTTGGTGCCAAAGCCGATCTGATTGAACACGCCCCACATATATTGCGAACTAAGCGACAACGCCATCTTTGCCGAACCGACGTTGGACGATTTCTGAATCACCTCGGCCACCGTCAACACGCCATGCGGATGGGCATCATGAATCGTGGCAGGGCCTATGCTCATATAGCCCGGTGCGGTCTGTATTTTGGTATCAGGCTTATAGTTGCCAGATTCCAAAGCCGCCGCCGCAGTCACCGGCTTCATGGTAGAGCCCGGTTCAAACACATCGGTAATGGCACGGTTACGCGATTTCCCCTGAATATTCACCGGGTTATTCGGGTTATAAGTCGGCACATTGGCCATGGCCAGCACTTCGCCGGTTTTGGCATCCAGCACCACTGCCGCGCCTGCTACCGCCTGATACTTTTCTACCGCTTTTGCCAATTCACGATGAGCCAGATACTGAATTCTGCGGTCGATTGACAGCACCACATCATGACCATCCTGCGGGACCTTGACGGCCTCCAAGTCCTCGACAATATGGCCGGCGCGGTCTTTAATCACACGACGGCTGCCACTTTTGCCGGAAAGCGTTTTGTTCATGGTCAGCTCAAAACCTTCCTGACCCTGGTCATCAATACCGGTAAAACCCACCAAGTGAGCAGTCACTTCCCCTGCCGGGTAGTAGCGCTTGTATTCACGTTGCAGATAAATGCCGGGCACACCAAGCTTCATCACTTCAGCTGCCAATTCCGGAGACATACGGCGCTTCAGATACACGAATTCACGTTCGCTGTTTGCAAGTTTCTTACTGACTGCTTCAGTTTTCAAACCCAACAAAGTAGCAATTTTTTTGGTTTGTTCGGCATTGATTTTTACATCAGACGGGTTAGCCCACACTGACTCCACCGGGGAACTGATTGCCAGTAGCTCACCATACCTATCGGTGATTTTTCCACGCTGAGATGGCAGTATCAGCGTGCGGTTATAACGCGCATCGCCTTTTTCCTGCAAAAAGCGTTTATGAAAGCTCTGCAAATACAAGCTGCGACCGAGCAGAGCAACAAAGCCCAGCAACACCAACACCAGCAAAATGCGGCGTCGCCATGCCGGCAGTTTTACAATCACTGGAGCCAATGGAATAGCCATTATTTAGCCACCCCGCTTTGCAATTGCGGCTGCTGCTCAGTCGCCGTTTTTTTAAGGCTTACAATCTGAATTCTTTTTGCATCCGGCACCTGCATCTGCAATTGCTGCGCTGCAATCTGCTCAATGCGTGAATGCATCGCCCAGGTGCTCTGCTCCAGCTGCCACTGGCCGTATTCCTGGTTATATTGTTTTTCTGCCTGATTCAACTGCTCCAGCTCTATATAAAGCTTGCGCGCTTTATGCTGTGCATTCACCAGCCCCAAGGCCGAGAACATCAATGCAAAAAACAGGATAAGGTTCAGGCGCGTCATGCTACAGACGTCCTTTCTGCCACGCGCAACACCGCACTGCGTGAACGTGGATTAGCCTTCACCTCTGTCACACCTGGTTTAACCGCCTTGCCGATACTCACCAATTTTGGCTGCGGTAGGTCAGCCGCGCGTACTGGAAAGTTGGCTGGCAAATCGTCGCGATTTTGCTGATCGCGCACAAACTGCTTCACGATACGGTCTTCAAGCGAATGAAAACTGATTACCGCCAGGCGACCTTGTGGTTTTAACAAGGCTAGGCACTGCGGCAAGGTTAGCGATAATTCCTCAAGCTCCTGATTGACGAAAATCCGTAAAGCCTGAAATGTGCGCGTTGCTGGGTTCTGCCCTGGCTCAAACCGCGTGACTGTGTTTGCCACGACCTGGGCAAGTTGCCCAGTAGTGGTGATGGCGCGCCCGTCATCGCGCTCCTTAATAATCGCCCTTGCAATCGACTTAGCAAACCGTTCTTCACCATAATTTTTTATAACCTCCGCTAACTGCTGCTCTGTTGTACGGCCAAGAAATTCTGCCGCTGTTTGCCCACTGCTTTGATCCATGCGCATATCCAGCGGCGCATCGTATCTAAAACTAAAACCACGCTCCGCATCATCGATCTGCGGTGATGAAATTCCCAAGTCGAGCAAAATTCCATCGACTTGGGTAACACCAATATCAGCCAGGCTTGCCTGCATGGAGGCAAAATGGCTATGGATAATGCTGAAACGAGGATCGTTGATTGTTTTACCGGATTCGATCGCAGTCAGGTCGCGATCAAAAGCAATCAGGCGGCCATCAGGGCCCAATTGCGACAGGATTTTTCTGGAATGACCGCCACGGCCGAAAGTACCATCAACATAGATGCCATCCGGCTTAATCGCCAAGGCGTGAACAGCCTCATCCAGCAACACGGTAATGTGCGGGCTTGCTGACTCGGAAACTGTATTTGAATTTAATGCTGACACTTCTAAGGGATACTTTTCTAATTCACTTAGCCCTTCCAAACCGGCTGTTTTGGAAGACGCTTTTTTTAGAGACAATGATGCTTTGGTGGGCGCGCTGCGGACGCCCTTAGTCACAGCGAAAATCCCTCTAATTCCGCAGGCATGGTAAAACCATCACCCTGCATGACTTGTTCCAACTGTGCGCGCCAGGCTTCCATACCCCATAACTCGAAGTGGCTGCCTTGACCAACCAGCATAATTTCCTTACCCAAACCGGCAAAGTCACGCAAAGCAGGCGAAACCAGTACACGCCCTGCACTATCCAAAGTAACATCTTCAGCAAAACCCACCAGCAAACGCTGCAAGGCGCTGGACTGCTTGTCGAATGACGATAGCGCCATCAATTTAGACTGAATTGGCTCCCACGCAGGCTGTGGGTACAGCAACAAACAACGGTGCGGATGCGCAGTCAGCACTAAGTTACCGGCGCATTCAAGCTGCAACGCTTCCCTGTGCTTTGTAGGCACAGCGAGTCTGCTCTTGGCATCCAAACTTAATGATGTAGCACCGCGAAACATACGCTCGTTATTTTCCTTTTATGACTTACGCGCCAAACACCTGGCACCCAACTCAAAAACCCGTTTAATCACTTTTAAAATATAAAAAATGGGGAATCACCTCACCACACTTCTTAACAGCCAGCTCAACAAACCCTTAGTAGTTGTCAAACATTCAATCTGCTTACTTTGGATAACTTAATGGGCAATTCCCCACAAAAACCCACTTTCCCCCACTAATCTGCACTATAGATAAAAAAAAAGCGCAATGCAAGCCCTTTTTTAGTATTTTTTCTTTATAGGTCAATGACTTAGCGCATTTTGATGCAAAATATAAAATCGTTATAAATTAAGCACATAGCAAATTATATGAATGTGGAATATGAGAATGCTTACAGAAGCGATTGAATTGTCGACATGCGAAAAATAAGCCGGCACTTAATGCTTGTCCGTGGAATATATCAACAAAGTCAGGCGGATATAGATACAAAGCCCGTAATAACCGTAAAGGTCATCACCATTTAACTAAACCAGTAAACTGGTAAGTTAAATGCGAAGGGCTTCCCCTATTTACTAAGCCACTAAAGTGGCAAGTAAAGAGCGAAGCTGGCCGATAAGCCGGGTTCTGTCGTACATTTCTGCACGTAACAGTCATTCATCTAGGCGCATGATTACTCATGCGCTCGAGCAACCTACCCGCTGGCAACGCGAGCCACGTCAATGCCAGCCTATTTGGTCTTGCTGCAGATGGAGGTTACCGCGTTTCACCGTAACTTAATACGCTCGTCTCTGTGGCCCTATTCCTCGCCTCACGGCGGACGGCCGTTAACCGTCATCCTGCTCTATGCAGCCCGGACTTTCCTCCCTCACCTGAAGGAGACCGCAAGGGTCTTCCCCATTTTGCTACGCCAGTAAACTGGCAAGCAAAGTGTGACGGCGACTGCCTAGCCAGCTTCAAGTGCATTTTAACATGGACTGATGTCATTCCGACGAAAGTCGGAATCTAGCGACGTTAAGCTACCATTCAACAAAGACACTGGATTCCAGCGTACGCTGGAATGACGGTATTTGAGATATTTTCAGGAGGAAAAAAGCGACAGTGAAAATTCAGGTGGTTTCACCCCCCCTGCTTCCGCGCCTGTAATGCTGCAAAAAGTTGGGAGATTTCAGCGAGGACTGTCTGAGACCGCAAGGGTCTTCCCCGTGGAATATATGCGCTGAAGCGCATTATTCACACGTGAAGCGAAGCGAGTTTCCGATTGCCGCCCATAAAACTCAGCAGCGCAGGAAATAAGCGGTAGGGGGTGTCGTTTACTTTGGTTACTTTTTTTGGACAAGCAAAAGAAAGTAACTCGCCTGTCAGGCGAGACCTGCTATTTACTTAAGAAGTCTCAAGCTGACGCTTCCAATTCTCATACCCTTTATAGCATAAGGGGAAATTAACAGTATTTATAGACTGATCTGAAAATTTTAATTTCAATCCAGCTTTGAAACATACACCAAGTGTTTCATAATTAATCTTTGATATGATTTTTTCTGTTTCAGGCGCCATAGGCAACCATAGTACAGGTAATTCACCATACTTATCATCACTTGAATGATCAACACGTACTTTCTCAGTCATCAATACTTCATTAAACTCATCAATCACCTCCAAGGTTCCGTTCAAACCAACTACCTTTTTCCCAAAAAGGTAGTTATTCCTTAAATAAACAGCAAAATATGGTGTAGGTTCAAAATTAGCAGCATTAACTCCTCTACCTCCAGCACGCGCACTAAAGGCTATTTCTTCGTAAGCCTTCTGCTCTGCCAATGCCTCTCTCAATGTAACCTTTTTTGATTTTTCAACAACATCAGGAAACGCCTCATGTCGCGAATAATATCTGAGAATTGATAATGAATCTTCCTTGCTTAGATTTCCGTACATTGAATTAACCAAAAATTCAGACGAAGTAGCTGGCAACGTCTCATATTTAGAATCAGTGCACCCTAAAAAATTATTAGTAACAAAGATCAAAATTACAAAATAAAAACAATTTAGTTTGTTAAAGCTAAATACCAAATAATTGTGATGCTTGAGTTTTGATTTAACCTCCTTCTTGAATCCACTAAGATTATTAGAATTATTCATTAATATGTCCTCGCTCAATAAGCATAGCAGTATAAATTTTCGCTTCGCTCCAAGAATACAATACCTGTCCACAAACTTCACATTTCAATTCATCAGTATCACGCCAATTGATACGCTCTGAAGTAAGTTGAAATTTAGAAAAACAGTGATTGCATGAAATTATTTCACTTTTCATGGTTTACCCCCTTGAGCCATGCCTAAAAACTTAAATAAAGGGGCTGTAGTAGATAAGCTTATCTACTACAGCCCCTAAATAAATTAAATTAATTTCCAATGCACCATCTGCTCCGCCCTTAACGGCACCAACACATCCCCGTCATAAGGCAAACTACCCGGCACTTTCCAGCTTTCTTTAACCAAAGTGACTTTCCCGGTATTACGCGGTAAACCATAAAAATCTGCGCCATTGAAGCTGGCAAAAGCTTCCAGCTTATCCAGCGCATTCACAGACTCGAATGCCTCCGCATACAGCTCCATTGCAGTACGCGCCGTATACATCCCCGCACAGCCGCAGGCGGCTTCTTTGGTATGTTTGGCATGCGGCGCACTGTCCGTGCCAAGGAAGAATTTAACACTGCCTGATGTCGCCGCTTTAACCAGGGCAACACGATGCGTTTCACGCTTGAGCACCGGCAGGCAATAATGATGCGGCTGAATGCCGCCCTTAAACATGTCGTTGCGGTTCATGAGCAGGTGATGCGCAGTGATTGTAGCCGCCACATTGGCTGGTGCGAGCGCGACAAAATCTGCCGCATCCTTGGTGGTGATATGCTCGAACACAATCTTCAATGCCGGGTATTTTTTCAGCAGCGGAATCATGTGCCGCTCGATAAACACCAACTCGCGGTCAAACACATCAATATCGCTATCGGTCACTTCGGCATGCACCAGTAAGGGTACACCCAACTCTTCCATGGCCGCCAAAGCACCCGCACATTTATCCAGGCTGGTCACACCAGAGTCAGAATTGGTGGTTGCACCTGCCGGATAAAGCTTAACGCCATGCACCAGCCCGCTGGCCTTGGCTTTGGCGATCTCATCGGCACTGGTGTTGTCTGTGAGATACAGCGTCATCAGCGGCTCAAAAATCATACCTGCCGGCAACGCCTCCAGAATGCGCTCACGATAAGCGAGTGCTAACTCTATAGTCGTCACTGGCGGACGCAAATTAGGCATCACAATCGCCCGGGCAAATTGCCTTGCCGTATCCGGCAGCACTGCTTTTAATGCGGCGCCATCTCTTAGATGCAGGTGCCAGTCATCCGGGCGGGTAATAGTAATTTTATTCATCATGTTTCGATTCGTTTTTCAGTTGAAGTGCAAATTCGTATAAATCATTCTTTTTAAGCTGGGTAATATCGGTTGCCAGCTTCACTGCCTGCTTCAATGGCAGCTCGGCCAGCAACAATTTCAGAATGCGCACGGCATCTTCCGGTATGGCGTCAGCTTCTTTGAGCATTGGCGCCTCTACCAATAGCACAAACTCGCCACGTTGCTGATTAGTATCGGCCTCCAGCCACGCCACTGCATCTTTAAGCTCGCAGCTATAAAAAGTTTCAAATGTTTTGGTCAACTCACGCGCAAGGGTAATGCGGCGCTCCGCACCCAATACCAGAGTCAAATCTGCAACACATTCCAGAATCCTGTGTGGCGCCTCATAAAACACCAGCGTAACAGCTTGCGCTTTCAGTGTTTCTAGCACTTTACGCCGTGCTGCGCCGCTGGCCGGTAAGAACCCATGGAACAGAAATCCGTTCTGCGTGATGCCGGATGCCGACAAGGCCGCAATCACTGCACTGGCACCAGGTACCGGCACTACTTTAATACCAGCCTTGCGTACCAAATCCACCACCACCGCACCTGGGTCGCTGATACCGGGTGTGCCGGCGTCAGTGACCAGCGCAATACTTTCACCCGCGCTTAATTGCACCAGCAGTTTTTCGGCAGATTGATGTTCATTGTGCTCATGCACGGCAATGAGTTTTTTGCTGATGCCAAAATGGTTCAGCAGGCCGGAAGTATGCCGCGTATCTTCCGCCGCAATCGCATCTACGCTTTTTAAGATATCCAACGCCCGCAGCGTAATATCCTGCAAGTTTCCAATTGGCGTGGCGACAACATATAATATGCCTGAGGGATGCAAAATCAGATGACCAAAAAATTATTTAGCACTATTTTAACAACATGCCTGTTTTTTAGCAGTTTATATTTACCAGCCCATGCCGAGACTGTAAAAAAGGGCTCGTCTCCGGCAACTAAATTGCAGCCTAAAAAATCACCTGAAGCTAATTTTCTGGATGGCAACACCTGCCTGAAACAAGCAAAAAATGCTTGTGCCCGCTTAGCACTGGCAAACATCCCAAGCACCTCACCTTATGCAAAATTACTGCAAGGCACACTGGCACTTTCCGAACAGCAAACAGACAAGGCTTTGCTGTTATTACTGCCGCTACAAACCGAAGACAATTTGCTGACGGAAGCCAAAATCAGCCTGCACGAATCTCTGGCAAACGCATTTGAAAAGCTGGACGACACTCAACAAGCTGTGCAGCATTTAATGCAAGCTGAAACAATCATCACAACATCAGCCACGGCAGGCGCTCAAAACAGAGTTACGGAAGTCCAGCAAAAAATCTGGAACTTAATCAGCAAACTTGACCAGGCTGAACTCCTTGAGCTACGCGGCAATAATACCGACAATGACTTTCAAGGCTGGATAGACCTATGCCTGGCAGCCAGAAATCAAGACCTTAACAGCAGCCTGGCAAGCTGGGGTGCCAGCTACGCTGACCATCCGGCACGGTTATTTGCCAAAAACTTAACCGCAAGCAGCACCGCTCAAACTGGCACACAAATCAGCTTGAGTTCCCCAGGCAGCATCGCATTGATTACGCCACTAGCCAATGAAGCGGATGCTAAAAAGGCAGACGCTTTAAAGCTGGGGCTGGAAACAGCCATCAGCAAACACGGTCTTACCAACGAAATCAAAATCTATTCCAGTGCCGACAACAAACAAGATATTGATGAAATATATGCGCTGGCAAGAAACGAGGGCAACGCCTATTTTATAATCCCCGATTTTAGTGCCGCCGCCACCAATAACGGTATTGACCAGGCAGACACAAACAACATCCTGCATATCAGCCTACCTGTGACCGATGAAGCACAAGCTATTGCCAGCTTTGCCAACAGCCACGGCATGCAACACATTACGGTGATAAGCAACAGCAAAGACACATCAAAACTGCTGCTGAATAGCTTTCAGGATGCCTGGCAAGGTAAGACAGAGGGTATGGAGAATAACGCTACCCTTAACATTATCACCCTGCCGGACGACATTACGGCCACGAGCAGCAACCTGCTTGAACTGAAATCACAAATAGCTTCAAAAAATCCTGATATGGTTTTACTGGCCCTACCTGCAGAAGAGGCTTATTTGGTAAGACCTCACCTTGATATAAGCACACCCACAATGGCATTTTCCAACGTGAACGAGATTACCAATAACGCAACACCCCAGCTCTTGAATGCGCTGCGCCTTGCCGACATGCCGTTCTTGCTCATGGCAGATCAGGACAAATTCAAAGACTACTCATCGGCAAGTGCCGACCTTAATACGAACGAACTGCGCAGATGGTTTGCATTAGGTGTAGATAGTCTACAATTACTGATTATCAGCCAGCAGCCGCTGGACAATGAAGTATCTATCAACGGGCTGACAGGCGCACTAACTATAAACAGGGCAGGTACGCTACAACGCAGACTATCACTGGCCAGGTTCACCTATAATGGAATGATACCGGAGCAATAGACACGCACCATCAAAACTCAATGCTAACCAAACCACAAGCCAAACATCTTAAAGAAGGTAGCGCTGCCGAAGATGCTGCCGCTGATTTTTTGCAGCAAAAAGGGCTGAAACTTATCGCAAGAAATTTCCGTTGCCCACATGGTGAAATTGACTTAATTATGCAAGATGGTAAAACACTGGTTTTTATTGAAGTGCGTTTACGCAGTAGCAATAGTTTCGGCGGTGCCGCAATGAGCATCACTCCATCCAAACAACAAAAACTCAAACGCTCCGCCGAACGCTATATGCAAATTCATGGTGAATGTGCCTGCCGATTCGATGCGATTTTAATGCAAACAATTAACACCGGCGCAATAGAATGGGTACATAATGCGTTCTAATTTAAGGAAACATGGAACGCAGAACCAAAGCGGGTAGATTCTGCGGGAATGCCAAGAACTGGTATTAGGTTATGTCGAAACCAAAAAAACCGCGCAACGAAGTAATCTACTCGCACAGGCACTTATGTCGCGCAGGTGTCGCGCAGGCATTTATGCCTTGTTTCCTTTTTTTACTGAAACACTTATACAAAGGACCTATACAATGAAATTAAGCTTAAAACTATTAGCTGCACTGGCATTGGCATCTCAAATCAGCGCCTGCGTTCCAGTTGTCGTAGGCGGTGCTGCTGCAGGCGGCGCGATGGCTGCCGACAGGCGCACTTCCGGCACTTATGTTGAAGATGAAAATATCGAGCTTAAAGCGACAAAAAAAATCTACGAAACTCTGAGCGACTCTTCCCACGTCAATATTACCAGTTACAAAGCCAACGTATTATTGACAGGCGAAGTACCTGACGAGAACGCCAAAACAAAAGCCGGCAACATCATCCTTGGCATAGAGAACGTAAAGAGCATTACCAACGAACTAGCTATTGGCCCGGTAACTTCCATCAGTTCTCGCACCAACGATGCCTACCTAACCTCAAAAATCAAGGCACAATTCGTCTCAGAAAACCGTTTCCAGGCCAATTACGTAAAAGTTGTGACAGAAAACAGTGTTGTCTATCTGTTAGGCTACGTTACCCAGAAAGAAGCTGAGAATGCGGTGGAAATAGCGCGCAATACCAGCGGCGTATCCAGGGTAGTGAAAGTATTTGAATACATCCCTTAAACTCATCTAAACAAATAACAAACCACCATTCGGCTTCCGGCATACTGCTTGCAATTACAAGCAGTTGTCAGAACCGAAGTGGTTTTAAAGCATTAGCTCAAGCGACTGAAATTAGCAGTTGATTTTGAAGCATCCATATAGCAGATGTTATAATGTGCAGAATCTTTGGCTGCATGCAATGTCCTAATACCTATATATAAGAGTTCAATACAAACTATGACGCAAAAAAATAACGAAATCATCATCGAAGGCAACACCCGTGCCGGTAAAGCTTTTCGCCCAAGTGACTGGGTTGACCGCATGTGCAGCACCTATGCCAGCTTTGGCGATGACCGCAAATTAAAATATTCACCTTACCTGAAACCAAGGGTAGTCAATGGTGTACGCTGCCTGGCAGTAGACATGAAACTTAAAACCGTGAATCCTGAAGGCTTTGCACAATTGATGCATTTTGCCGAAGAAAACCAGCTGAATGTTCTGGATGGTGAAGGCAACAGCATTCCTGTTCCCCAATAATATTAGCACCAAGGCCATACAAGTAAGCGCTGGCCAGTTAACAGCGCCTGAATAAAGCCTGATAAAAATAAGCTGCAAGACGTTATTGCAGCTTATTTTTTACCTGTAGCAATTATTTTTTCGATAAATTCTTTGGTGACAATGCCGCGTTTGATCTTAACCAGCACACCTTGCGGGTTATAAATAAAAGTAGTGGGCAGCACCTCAGCGGTACCAACCTGCTCGGTAACACTGTCGTCGCCAAGCACGATTGGATAAGACATTAACATATCGTCCACATACTCTTTAACTTCTTTCACGTCCTTATAATCAAACACCACGCCCAGTACCATTAAGTCTTTCTGCTTACGATAGTCGTACAAATTCACCAGATCAGGCACTTCTTCCAGGCAAGGCGGGCACCAGGTTGCCCAGTAATTAACCAGCACCCACTTTCCCTTGTAATGTGAAAGCTGGTGCTGTACTCCATTCATATCTTTCAACATAAAGCCTGTTTTAACTCCAGGATCTGCCAGTGCCAACTGACTAATAACCAGCAATATTAAAATGAATACAATTCTTTTCATTTGTTTTTCAAAAATCCATATATTATTCAAAAAATATAACATTATTATTGAATTAAATTAGCACGCTTAAGTCCTTACCTAAAGCGCTTACAAACAATAACTGATTGTGTTTTTGCTAATCCGCTTTCAAGCAATATCATACAATCGTCCGACTGCTTTGATTGACATGAATTAAAAAAATAAAATGGCCATAAAACTCAACACACCAGTCTTGCAAGAAAACCCGATATTTATTGCGGAAACACGTCCGCAAAGAATCGAGCAATTAATAGCAGAGCTTGAGGACAATAATCCTGAAGCGCTTGCGCAGCATTTGCACGAAGAACTGGAAACCCTGAATCGCCAGAAAATATCACCAAACCTTAGATTGCAGGCACTGGAAAGCTACAGACCCTACCTGATCAATACAGCACAATCGCTGGCAGAGGCTTACATCCACTCTACGCTACCGCTGCAAGACAAAACAAAGTCAGCTGCCGCAATCTGCGAATTTTTATGGCTGGAACTCGGCTATGGTTATAAGCTGGCATTGATTGACCTGCAAAACCAGCTGATTAAACTTGGCACAGACAAGAGTTCTGCGCTGGCGATACACCGCGCGATACACGCCATATCAGAGTATGCACTGGTGCACTACCAAACCTATGTTATTCCACCCAACCATATCTGGAGTGACCTGCATCAACTCTATTTTTGTGCGGTGCAATTAGGTATTCATAACAGCGCTATCGAGTCTGATAAAAACAATTCAGATGACGCATTGCTCACCTCAATTGAAAATGCATACAAACATGCACTACTGATGTCACTCGCCGAACCGCAGCAACTGACGCAACCGAACATCCGATTAATCGATGAATACTTAACCCACCATATCAAGCATACATTCATTAGTGCCTTAGTACCTCTGGAGAACACGGCCGGTGCTTTTATCATTAGCCTTGACTCGGATAGTCCACCAGTGCCATACAGTAAGCAAAAAAATGAGCCAAATCCTGTTTCGGACGTGCTATTACAGACAATTGACCTGATATTTGCCATTCATCAGGATTTAAAAACACTGCAAAATCATCAACTGCCCAAGAACAATAGCATTCCCGTCGGAGCAAACCGCAACAACTATATTGAATTACTGACGCACCTGATCAAAAACTGGGGCATCAGCCCCAAACGCATATTCAATCGCTCGCTTAAAAATGGCGATATTGAATTAGTCACCGGTATATCCGCGCTGCATCGCATATATAACAATACAAATAATCCAGCCACAGCAGAGTCAGCCTCACACTGGAAAATACTCAATATCAGTCCAACCGGCATGGCGATAAGGCGCCACCATACCGCCGAGAAAAATATCAGCGTTGGCGCACTGATTGGCATAAAAACCAATAGCGAAGCGCGTTGGGATATAGGGTTTGTACGCTGGGCCAATTGCGGAACCAGGGATAGATTGGATATTGGCTTACAATTGATCGCTACGGAGGCCATAAGCGCCATCGCCCATGCTGAAGGCGACGTCGAGAATGAACAAATTCTGCTGCTGCCGGAAATCATCGCAGCAAAACAAGCGGCAACAATCATCGCGCCCGTTGGGACTTACAAGCCAGCACGGCAAGTAAGCATTAACTATAACAATAAAACCATGCAGGTCATGTTGACCAAGCTGGTCGAGCATACGCACTTAATTGAACGCATACAGTACAGCATTCTTGCCTAGTGATTTTGAAGCAATTAACTAGCCAACTAACCTTAATGTAACTTTAAATGTTGCAAGTTACATATGGCACTTCACGAAACCATTTTTTTTCGTTACGATATGCGTTTATTACAAAGTATTATTCATTAGAGGTTTACCATGAGCGAACACATCACACACCTGAGCGATGCAAGTTTTGAGCAGGACGTCTTACAATCGCAACTTCCAGTACTAGTAGACTACTGGGCAGAATGGTGTGGTCCATGCAAAATGATTGCACCAATCCTGGATGAAATATCAAAAGAATATGCAGGCCGTCTCAAAATAGCCAAATTGAACATTGATGATAACCAACAAACCCCTCCTAAATATGGTATTCGTGGCATTCCAACACTAATGCTATTTAAGAACGGCAACGTTGAAGCCACCAAAGTCGGCGCACTGTCAAAATCTCAATTAACAGCTTTTATTGACAGCAACATCTAAACACTTTACGCTTAGCAATAAATACAAATGCTTGGTTTTACAGCATTAAGTTCCGTTAAACCAAGCATACTCTTCTTCAGTCACTAAATTTAATCCCTAGCTTTTAATCTATAAGCTTAACCACTTCATCACAATCTTGTTTTAGCGAGACCTCATGCACTTATCAGACCTCAAGCACTTACCCGTAACCGAGTTAGTTGAAATGGCAATTGCCAACGAAATCGACAATGCCAGTCGCATGCGCAAACAAGATCTGATATTTGCCATCCTAAAAAACAAAGCAAAAAAAGGTGATAGCATTTTTGGTGATGGTACGCTGGAAGTACTGCAAGATGGTTTTGGATTCTTACGCTCCCCTGATACTTCCTATTTAGCCGGGCCAGATGATATTTATGTATCCCCCTCGCAGATCCGCCGCTTCAACCTGCATACCGGCGACAGCATTCAAGGTGAGATCCGCATTCCTAAAGATGGCGAACGCTACTTTGCATTAGTCAAAGTCGATCAGGTAAATGGTGAAGCGCCAGAAAACACCAAGCACAAAATTCTGTTTGAAAACTTAACTCCACTATTTCCAACCATACCGCTCAAACTGGAGCGCGATATCAAAGGTGCGGAAAACATTACCAGTCGTGTGATTGACATGATCGCACCTATCGGCAGAGGCCAACGCGGCTTGCTGGTAGCCAGCCCCAAAAGCGGTAAAACGGTTATGATGCAGAATATTGCGCACGCGATTACTGCCAACCACCCCGATGTGATCTTGATCGTACTTCTGATTGACGAACGTCCGGAAGAAGTAACCGAAATGACGCGTTCGGTTAAAGGTGAAGTTGTTGCATCCACGTTTGACGAACCAGCTACACGACACGTGCAGGTTGCCGAGATGGTGCTGGAAAAAGCAAAACGCCTGGTTGAGCATAAAAAAGACGTGGTGATTCTGCTTGACTCAATTACACGTCTGGCACGTGCTTACAACACCGTAATCCCTTCATCCGGCAAAGTATTGACCGGCGGTGTGGATGCTAATGCATTGCAGCGCCCAAAACGCTTCTTTGGTGCAGCGCGCAACATTGAAGAAGGTGGCTCTCTGACCATTATCGCCACCGCGCTGGTTGATACCGGCTCACGTATGGATGATGTGATTTATGAAGAGTTCAAGGGTACCGGCAACATGGAAATCCATCTTGACCGTCGCATGGCTGAAAAACGCATCTACCCGGCTATCAATGTAAACAAGTCCGGCACACGCCGCGAAGAATTGCTCATCGAAAAAGACGTACTGCAAAAAATCTGGGTATTACGCAAACTGCTTTACCCTATGGACGACCTCGAGGCGATGGAGTTCTTGCTCGACAAAATCAAGTCCACCAAAAACAATGGGGACTTCTTCGACAGCATGCGTAGAGGCTAAAACGCTGTCTGTTAACAACTTATTATTAACAATTTATCTTGCGTAGCTTGGTCTTTGTAAATATAATGCCGAGTTACCGCAAAAATGCGCACTATAATTTTGCCGTATCATTCGGCAATCAATACAGAGGCTATATATTATGAAAGATGGAATTCATCCAGAATACCGTGAAGTCGTGTTTCAAGACATCGGTGCAGACTTTAGTTTTTTAACTCGCTCTACTATTCACGCTCGCGACACTATCAAGTGGACTGACGGTAAAGAGTATCCACTGGTTAAAATCGAGGTGTCATCAAAATCACACCCGTTCTACACCGGCAAACAAATGATTCTTGACACTGCTGGTCGCGTTGATAAATTCCGCAAGAAATACGGCATGTAATACTATTTGCGAAGTTTCGCAAATACTCAAAAGGCAGCTCAGGCTGCCTTTTTGTTTTATTGCGACATTTTGGCATCCAAACATACTCATATAAAATAGACCCTTCATAAGCTAACAAAACCAATATTCACTATGCGCTTTCAACTTGATCATGACTGGCAAGGCAATATGGCAACCCCCCGCGCGCGCGTGGGTGAAAACGCCAAAACGCAACTACTGCTGGTGTTATGCGCAATCTGGATATTACTGGGACTGACCGGCCATGCACCATGGAAGCCATTAGAAGCCGCCAGCATCACCATTGTTAAAGGAATTATTCAAGGTGGCAGCTTGATCGCCCCTCTGGCAGCTGGCGAATCAACGCTGGAGTCACCGCCGCTCTATTACCTAACCGCCGCCGCCAGCGCAAAATTACTGAGCCCGTTTTTCAGCATGCATGATGCTGCCCGATTGATCAACGTGATCTGGATGACGGTTGTACTGCTGATGGTAGGCATGGCAGGACGTGAGCTATGGACACGCGGTGTGGGGAGACATGCGACCTTTATCATGATAGGCACGATAGGTCTGGTGATTAATGCACATATCCTTAATACTGAAGTTGCAAGCCTAGCCTGTGCCGCCACCGGCTTTTATGCGCTAGCGCTTTGCAAGCGCAGACCTTGGCGAGCCAGCGGCTTATTAGGTGCTGCATTCGGCATTGGATTTCTGTCAGATGGATTAATGCTACCACTGATACTGCTTAGCACATCACTTTTGCTGCCACTGTTTTTTCGGGCGTGGCGCACAATCAGTTACGCAAAAGTATTGGCCTTGGCACTTACAATTGCCAGCCCGTTAGTAGCCGGCTGGTTGGTATTGTTATACCTGCAGAAGCCGGTGTTATTCAACCAATGGATACAAAGCAATCTAGACGGATTTAACCAGCAAAACCATTTCTATTTCCTCCGCATTATGATCTGGTACGCATGGCCAGCATTGCCATTGGCATTATGGGGATTATGGCGCAATCGCCAGTTATTGATCAGCAAGCCAAAATTTCAGCTTATTACTATCTTTTTTTGCTGCACGCTGTTTTTTCTGGGCTTCGGCGCACAATCCAAAGATGTCTATGCTCTACCACTACTACTGCCTATGGTTGCACTAGGTGCCGGCAGCGTAGAACACTTGAAACGTGGTGCAGCAGCTGCTCTAAACTGGTTTGGCATAACCTTATTTGCGCTGATCGGCTTTCTAATCTGGCTGGGATGGGTAGCCATGATGACCGGTCATCCTGCCAAAATAAAACAGCGCATGCAGTTTTTATCGGGCTCCAATGACACTCACTTTCACTGGGTGATGCTGCTGTTCGCAATTCTAATCACGGCAATCTGGCTATTCACATGTGTACGCGCCAAACAAAGCAACCGCTCTACGGTAACTAACTGGGCTGTAGGCATGACATTTAGCTGGGGCCTGCTAATGACATTATGGCTGCCATGGATTGACTCAGCCAAGAGCTATAAGCCAGTATTTACCAGCCTGCATAAAGCGCTACCTGCCAAGAAAAGCTGCATAAACAGCGCGAATGTAGGGCAATCGCAACGCATGTTACTGAACTATTACACCGGTATTCATTTAAAATCTGTGGAAAACTCAGATAACCTGAGCTGCAACCTGTACCTGATTCAGGATACAAAAGGCATGGCAAAAACGCAGCTGGGAGACGAGTGGAAGCTGATTTGGCGAGGAAAGCGTGCTGCCGATAGAAAAGAAAGTTTCAGGCTGTTTCGACGCCGATAATTCTGAATTTTAATTGACGCTGTTTCAGCCCTGCCAATTTTAAATTTACTATGTTTGCAAATTATTAAGTTTGCAAATAAGCTTTAATAGCAACTTGTACCTGCTGGTGCAAACCTTGACCACCCTGCTCATTCACGTATTGCGCAATTTGCTTACGCATAGGCAATGCCCAGAACTTGTTCAAATGTCCTGCTATGTCCTGCTGCGCATGGCTTTGATCAGGATATGATTCGTAAAAATCACCAATTTGGTTAGCCATTGAAATTAAGCGTTGAATATCCATTTTTCCAGATTTTCTTTATATTTAATAATATTTATATTGCTAGCTTGTAACAATCACTGATCCAAAATTCTTTCACGGTGACTGTAAACAACAAAGCGACCTTTTCTGGCAAAACCAACCAAGGTCAACCCGCATTGTTGTGCAACCCTAACCGCCAAGCCTGTAGGCGCTGAAACAGCTACCAACAAGCCAATGCCGGCACTGGCTGTTTTTTGCACCATCTCGAAACTGGCACGGCTGGTAGTAATTACAAAACCCGGCACCAGAGTTTCTTGCCTGGAACGCATTTTTTCCAGCGCACCAACCAGCTTATCTAACGCGTTATGCCTGCCTACATCTTCACGCACCAGACTCACCGTACCGTCAGCCAGCACATAAGCACTGGCATGGGTAGCACCGGTTTGCTGCTGCATGAATTGCTGCGACTGAATTGCACCCAAAGCACGCTCAATGCTAGCTGCCGCAAAAATGCTATTGTCAGCCAGAGTCTGCGGATAACGCACCGCTTGACTCAAACTCTCCGCACCGCATAATCCGCAACCTGTTTTACCTGCCAAAGTACGACGCCGCTCTTTTAGCTGCATAAAACGTTCGCTGGCTATTTCACAGTGCAGCTCCAAGCCATTAAACTGCGCGCGTAGTTCTATACTGTAAAGCTCACTGGCATTGCGCACAATGCCTTCTGACAACGAAAATCCTAACGCAAAATCTTCCAGATCCTGTGCCGTTGCCAGCATTACCGCATGCGACACGCCGTTATAGATCAATGCAACCGGCGTTTCCTCAGCCAACGTATCCTGTGCCTGCGATAACTCACCATCTCGCCACTGAGTAACTTCAAACGTACTCAATGGCGAATCTGATATATATGGCGTATCCAGTTTTTTAGCCAACTTTAACGGCGTCAGCTTTCCTGTTAGCAAAAGCGATCTGCGCCTCACTGAAAGTTTTGTAATGTTTTTGCCAGTCAGACAGTTGGCTTACACGTGTAATCTGCACCGCCGTCACTTTATATTCAGGACAGTTGGTCGCCCAGTCTGAATTGTCAGTCGTAATCACATTGGCGCCGGATTCAGGATGATGGAAAGTGGTATACACCACACCCGCCTGAACACGCTCGGTAATCTTGGCGCGCAGCACCGTTTCACCGGCGCGGCTGGTAATACCCACCCAATCGCCGTCGTTAATGCCGCGATCTTCGGCATCATGCGGATGGATTTCCAGCATGTCTTCAGGATGCCAGGCAGTATTCTGCGTGCGGCGTGTCTGCGCACCCACATTGTATTGCGAAAGGATGCGGCCGGTGGTCAGTATCAGCGGGAATTTTGCATTCACCTTCTCGGTTGTCGGCACATACTGAGTGATAAAGAACTTGCCTTTACCGCGTACAAACTCATCGATATGCATGATAGGCGTACCATTTGGATGCTCCTCATTACATGGCCATTGAATGCTGCCCAGTTCGTCCAGTTTTTTGAAGCTTACGCCATGGAAAGTTGGGGTCAGGCGTGCAATTTCATCCATGATCTCGGACGCATGCTTGTAGCCCATTGGGTAGCCCAAAGCCTCTGACAGCTTGGCCGTTACTTCCCAGTCTTCATAGCCGTTTTTAGGCTTCATGACACGGCGCACCGGTGAAATGCGGCGTTCCGCATTAGTGAAAGTACCATTTTTCTCCAGGAATGATGCCCCGGGGAAGAACACGTGCGCATACATCGCGGTCTCATTCAGGAACAAATCCTGCACGATTACGCATTCCATATTTTCAAGCGCATGAGTTACATGCTGCGTATCCGGGTCAGACTGTACAATATCTTCGCCTACGCAGTACAACGCCTTAAAACTGCCCTCGCTTGCCTGATCCAGCATATTCGGGATACGCAAGCCCGGCTCGCTGCTTAACGGACGATCCCACGCTGTTTCAAACAGAGCGCGTGTAGCATAATCAGACACATGGCGATAACCTGGGAATTCATGTGGCATAGAACCCATATCGCATGAACCCTGCACGTTATTCTGGCCGCGCAGCGGGTTAACACCCACACCTTCACGGCCAATATTTGCGGTTGCCATCGCCAGGTTGGCAATGCCCATCACCGTGGTAGAGCCTTGACTATGCTCAGTGACACCCAGCCCGTAATAAATTGCGGCATTACCGCCTGTAGCATATAACCTTGCTGCGGCACGCACGTCTTCCGCTTTCACACCGATTTCATCGGCTAAAGCCTCTGGTGAATTTTCCGGTTTAGCCACAAAATCCTGCCATGCCACAAATGAATCCCACTCGCAGCGCGCTTTAACAAAATCTTCCTGCACCAAACCTTCAGTCACAATGACATGCGCCAGCGCTGAGATCAATGCTACGTTAGTGCCCGGACGCAGTTTCAAGTGGTAATCGGCACGAATGTGCGGTGAATTGGCAACCAGATCAATCTCGCGCGGATCGGCAATAATCAATTTAGCACCGGCACGTAAACGACGCTTCATTTGCGAAGCAAACACGGGGTGACCATCGGTCGGGTTGGCACCAATAATCAATATCACATCAGAATTCATCACCGAATCAAATGTCTGTGTACCGGCTGACTCACCCAGCGTCTGCTTCAGACCATAACCGGTTGGGCTATGGCAGACGCGTGCGCAGGTATCAACGTTGTTCACGCCAAACACGGCACGGATCAGTTTCTGCGTTACGTACACTTCTTCGTTGGTGCAGCGTGATGAAGTGATACCGCCAATCGCATCCTTACCATATTGCGCGTTAATCCGTGTCAACTCGCTTGCTGCGTAACTAATCGCTTCATCCCAGCCGACCTGCTGCCATGGATCATTAATGCTCTTACGTATCATCGGCGTAGTGATGCGATCTTTATGCGTTGCATACCCCCATGCAAAACGGCCCTTAACACATGAATGCCCATGGTTAGCACCGCCGTTTTTGCTCGGCGTCATGCGTACGACTTCTTCGCCTTTCATTTCCGCATCAAAGCTGCAGCCCACACCGCAGTAGGCACAAGTTGTGGTCACGCTATGTTCCGGCGTACCGGCTTCGATCACGGTTTTTTCAATCAGGGTAGCCGTCGGGCAAGCCTGAACACAGGCGCCGCAGGATACGCACTCAGAATCCATAAAATCCTTGTTACCGGCAGATACTTTTGAATCAAAACCGCGGCCTGAAATCGTCAGGGCAAACGTACCCTGCGTTTCTTCGCAAGCCCGCACACAACGTGAACAAACAATACATTTGCTGGGGTCAAAAGTGAAATACGGGTTGCTCTCATCTTTGGCAGATTTCAGATGGTTCTCGCCATCATAGCCGTAGCGCACTTCACGCAGGCCAACCGCACCCGCCATGTCCTGCAATTCACAGTCACCATTGGTCGCACAGGTCAGGCAATCCAGCGGATGGTCTGAAATGTACAGTTCCATTGTGCCACGGCGAATATCCGCCAGTTTCGGCGTTTGTGTGTGTACAACCAGCCCCTCAGCCACTGGCGTGGTACATGAGGCAGGATAGCCACGGCGGCCTTCAATCTCGACCAGACAAAGGCGGCAAGAACCGAACGGCTCCAAGCTATCTGTTGCACACAGCTTGGGCACCATGACACCGGCCACTGCCGCCGCATGCATGATGGAAACACCGTCTGGTACCGTAATCTGCCTGTCATCTACAGTCAGCGTGATTTGCTTGGTAGACTGACTCTTCGGTGTACCGTAATCTGTTTTGGGGTTGTATTTAATCTCGTCCATAATTTATCCCTACCTAAAACTAGGCTACTTGGCCTCTGATGAAAGACCACCTGATGAAACACCAAAGTCTTCTGGAAAATGATTTAGCGCACTCAGCACCGGGTAAGGCGTCATGCCGCCCAAAGCGCAAAGTGAACCGTTAAGCATGGTGTCGCTTAAATCGCGCACCAGCGTGATACTCTTGGCGTGGTCTTTACCGGCAGTAATTTTATCAATCACTTCCATGCCGCGTGTTGAGCCGATACGGCACGGCGTACATTTACCGCAGGATTCAACCGCACAGAACTCAAACGCATAGCGTGCCATCTTCGCCATATCGACCGTATCATCAAATGCAACGATACCGCCATGGCCAAGCACAGCCCATAATTTGGCAAACTCTTCATAATCGAGCGGGGTATCAAACTGGCTCTCCGGCAAATAAGCACCAAGCGGGCCGCCAACCTGTACGGCGCGAATTGGCCTGCCGCTGGCAGAACCGCCGCCATAGTCATACAGGAGCTCACGCAAGGTAGCACCAAATGCCAGCTCGACCAGACCGCATTGCTTGAGGTTGCCCGCCAACTGAATCGGCAACGTGCCGCGTGAGCGTCCCATGCCGTAATCGGCATAGAACTGCGCGCCTTTATCCAGAATAATCGGCACAGTGGCTAATGAAATCACATTGTTTACTACGGTCGGTTTACCGAACAAACCTTCAATTGCCGGCAGTGGTGGTTTGAAGCGCACCAAGCCGCGCTTGCCTTCCAGGCTTTCCAGCAGTGAAGTCTCCTCACCGCAGACATACGCACCGGCAGCACGACGCACTTCGAGCTTAAATGTTTTGCCACTGCCCAGAATATTCTCACCTAGGTAGCCAGCTTTGTTGGCCACTTCAATCGCCTCGTTCAGCACAACCAGGGCATGCGGATATTCTGAGCGCAGGTAGATATAGCCCTGCGTTGCACCCACGGCCACACCGGCGATCGTCATGCCTTCGATCAGCACGAAAGGGTCGCCTTCCATGATCATGCGATCAGAATAAGTACCGGAGTCACCTTCATCCGCATTGCATACAACGTATTTCTGCTCGGACTCACAACCCAATACCGTGTTCCATTTGATACCGGTCGGGAATGCTGCACCACCACGGCCACGCAAACCTGAATCGGTCACGGTTTTAACAATTTCTGCGCCGGATAATTTGAGCGCATTTTTCAGGCCTTTGTAACCGTCATGCGCCAGATAATCTTCCAACGACACCGGATCAGTGATGCCTACACGGGCAAAGGTCAGGCGCTGCTGTTTTTTAAGCCATTCTATCTCTTCAGTCAAACCCAGGCTCAGCGCATGCGGTTTTCCATGAATAAAACCAGCATCAAACAGTGCAGGCACATCTTTCGCTTTGACCGGTCCATAAGCGACGCGACCCTGCTCTGTTGCCACCTCAACCATGGTCTCCAGCCAATACAAGCCGCGAGAACCGTTACGAACGATTTCAACCTCCAAGCCACGTGCCTTTGCTTCAGCAGCAACAGCCGCCGCTACTTTTTCAGCACCTACAGCAAGTGCGCTGGAATCGCGCGGAATATAAACTTTAGTAACCATTACGCTTTAACCTCCGCACTCTTCACTTCTGCAATCAGAGCGTCTAATTCCGACGGAGATACGCGCCCATAAATTTCATCATCCACCATCACTGAAGGTGACAGCGCACAATTGCCCAGACAGTAAACCGGCTCGAGCGTCAGTGCGCCATCTGCCGTAGTCTGGTGATAATCAATGTTGAGACACTGCTTGGCATGTGCCTCCAAAGCCTCAGAGCCCATGGCCTGGCAGGATTCCGCACGACAGATCTGCATGATATGGCGGCCAGGTTGATGTGTGCGGAAATGATGATAAAAAGTCACCACGCCGTGAACTTCTGCCACAGACAGACTCAAAGCTTTAGATATGGGCGTATAGAATGATTCCGGCACATATCCGATAGTATCCTGAATAGCGTGTAGCAGCGGCAGCAAAGCGCCGGGCTGGTGCTGATGCTTTTTAATCAAGGCATCAATCACCGCGCTGGTTTCCTGTGTTGTATGTAAATCAGACAAGCTATTCTCTCCGAAGCGACTAACATTTAATGACGATAGTGTTAGTATAATACAGTTGTTTACTGCTAACTATACCGACCTGTAATGATTGAAAAAGTGCCAATGTCTGCACAAAAATTTCCAAGCGAGCTATCCCGCGAACTTATAGACCAATTCGGCCGCAAGGTCGACTATATCCGCCTGTCGATTACTGACCGCTGTGATTTTCGCTGTCAGTACTGCATGGCAGAGGATATGACCTTTTTACCGCGCGATGAAGTATTAAGCCTTGAAGAATGCGCGCGGCTGGTCAAAATTTTCGTCAACCTGGGCGTCACCAAAGTGCGTATCACCGGCGGCGAACCATTGGTGCGCAAAAATGCCTTATGGCTGTTTAATGAAATCGGCCAGCTGGAAAAACTTGAAGAGTTAGTACTCACCACCAATGGCAGTCAATTAGAAAAACAATCTAAAGCATTAAAGGCAGCTGGTGTTAAACGTATTAATATCAGTCTGGATAGCCTGAATGATGAACGCTTTAAAGCCATTACCCGTACCGGCGAATTGCAAAAGGTACTGGATGGCATACAAGCCGCCAAGCAAGCCGGCTTTGAAAATATCAAACTGAATACGGTTTTAATGCGCGGTATCAATGATGACGAAGCACTGCCGCTGGTTGAGTTTGCAATCCAGCAGGCACTGGATATTTCCTTCATTGAAGAAATGCCCTTGGGTGAAGTCAACCACGCGCGTGATTCCACTTTTATCAGCAACGCCGACACACTGAAAACACTTCAAAACAGATACACACTTACTCCTAGCACTCACCAAACTGGCGGCCCGGCACGTTACTGGCAGGTAGACGGCACACAAACAAAAATTGGCTTTATTTCTCCGCATAGCCATAACTTCTGTGAAAGCTGCAATCGGGTACGCATCACCTGCAAAGGCGAGTTGTTTTTATGCCTGGGGCAGGAAGATAAAATTGATTTGATGCCATTATTACGACAATACCCAAGTGATGACAGGCCTCTTATCAATGCTATTTTGCAAAGCATGTCAATCAAACCCAAAGGGCATGACTTTGATCTACGCCGCGCACAACCGGCTGTCATCAGGTTCATGTCACATACCGGCGGCTAAGCATGTCAGTAACAGCGCTTATTCTTGCTGGCGGCCGCGCTACACGCATGGGCGGCGTTGATAAAGGCCTGGTATTATTGAATAACAAGCCGCTGATTGCACATGTCATTGAACGCCTGCAAACTCAGGTTGATGAAATCATCATCAACGCCAACCGTGAATTAGAAACATACCGCACACTAGGCTACCAAGTGTTCGCAGATGAAATCGCAGACTTTGCCGGGCCGCTTGCAGGCATAGAGCTGGGCCTTAAGCATGCAAAAAGTGAGTATTTACTTACGGCACCTTGTGACTGCCCGCTACTGCCAGCCAATCTTTGCGAAAAACTACTGGCCGCCCTTAGCGCCCATCATGCCGATATTGCCATAGCAACCAGTCATAACAAAGACCACCCGGTGATTTGCTTATGCAAAAAATCAGTACTGGTCAGCCTGAACAATTACCTACTGCAAGGCGGCAGAAAAGTAAGCGCTTGGCAAAAAAGCTTACACCATGTTTATGTTGATTTCAGCGTAACGCCTGATGTGTTCAGCAACATCAACACACCTGATGAATTGAATCTACTGACATCAACACTCCATCATGGCTAAAAAATTACCCATTCTAGGTATTTGTGCTGCCGGCAGTAATTCTGGCAAAACCACACTTATCAACAAATTAATCCCCGAGCTGGCTAAACATAACATTCGCGTTTCGGTGATAAAACATGCGCATCATAAATTTGATATTGATCACCCGGGCAAAGACAGTTACGAAATCCGCGAAGCTGGCGCAGTACAAACTTTGGTTGCATCGGGCAAGCGCTGGGCATTGATCACAGAAATGCAGCGCACACCCAATCCACCCGATGAAGCCAATCTGGATGAGTTGATTCAACTCATTGATCCAAATTATGCTGATTTGATACTGGTGGAAGGCTTTAAAACTGCCGATATCCCAAAAATTGAAGTACACCGGCCAAGCCTGGGCATGCCGATGTTGCACTTGAACGATGTAAATATCATCGCGATAGCCAGCGATTCTGCACCAACTACTAAGACTGAGTTGCCAGTGCTGGACTTAAACAATATTGAAGAAATTACCAATTTCATTTTGAATAAATTAACAGCCAGAAATTAACCACAAATGACAAAACCTAGTTTATCGCAATTAATTTCCAACCCAAGCTGCATGGATGACTACGACCCAAACTCCATGCCAGTAGATAAAGCACGGCTGTTTATCAAGCAGTTTCTTGACCCTGTTGCGGAAACAGAAATTGTGACTTTGCATGAGAGCCTTGGACGCATCATTGCTGAGGGTATTCTGTCACCGGCAAACGTACCTAACTACGATAACTCGGCCATGGATGGCTATGCCTTTAATGCGCAAAATCTTAACGGCGCTCAGCTTAAGGTTATTGGCACTGCATTTGCCGGTAAGGCGTTCAACGGCGCACTTGCGGCTGGCGAATGTGTGCGTATCATGACCGGTGCAGCTATGCCTGAGGGAGCCGACACAGTTGCAGTACAGGAAAAAGTGTTACGTGATGGAGATACAATTACACTGAGCGAAATACCCAAACCGCATGCCAACGTGCGCTACGCCGGTGAGGACTTAAAACAGGGGCAAAGCGTGTTATCTGCCGGTCACTTGATGCGCCCGGCCGACCTGGGTTTACTTGCCTCATTAGGCATTGCCAATATCAAGGCTTATCGCAAATTAAAAGTAGCCTTTTTCTCAACCGGCGACGAGCTGGCAGCGATAGACAAACCACTGGCTACTGGCCAGGTTTACGACAGCAATCGTTACACACTCTATGGCATGCTCAGCAGGCTTGGCGTGGAAATTATCGACCTGGGGGCAATCGCTGACGATCCGCAGTTGCTGGAGCATACTTTGCTAGATGCCGCAGGTCAGGCCGATGCCGTCATTACCAGCGGCGGTGTTTCGGTAGGTGAAGCAGATTACATGAAACAATTATTATCCAGGCACGGGCAAGTCATGTTCTGGAAAATCGCCATGAAACCGGGCCGGCCATTAGCCTATGGCAAAATCGGCAAGGCGCACTACTTCGGCCTGCCGGGCAACCCGGTTGCGGTAATGGTTACCTTTTACCAGTTTGTACGTGAAGCTTTGCTAAGCCTGATGGGAGAGGCTGCATCGCCAGCATTGCCGATGTTTAAGGTTGAGTGCACCACCCCAATTAAAAAGCTCACCGGCCGTACCGAATTTCAACGTGGCATATTGTTTACAGATGCAACCGGTACATGGAAAGTCAAGCCCACCGGCGCGCAAGGCTCAGCAATACTAAGCTCCATGTCGCTCGCCAATTGCTTTATTGTGCTAGATGAAAGCGTAGGCAATCTGGATGCAGGCGCACTGGTTCAAGTACAGCTATTGGAAGGTATTATTTAACGCGCCCTAATCACTGAATGCAGGACAACAGCACGATTTCCGGCAATCGTAATTAGCATCCAACAATTAGCTAAGCTTGTTGTATAATTTTGCGTTACTTTCATTCTAATAACCGCAATAAATCTAAAAAATACAGGCCCTTTGTTGTTTTGAATATCGCAGTCAACCATCCCGCTTTGCACGAAAACAAGCTTATTTGGGCAATCATTTGCTCAATATTGCTGCATGCTTTGCTTGCGATGGTGATTCCAAATATCAAATTTGATGCCATTAAGACCCCGGAAATTCTGGAGGTTGATTTTGTAAAACTACCCGAACCTCCGCCACCGCCGCCAGAACCGGTGCAGCCGCTACCAGAAGTAGCAAAGCCTAAAATAGAACCCAAAATAAAACCAGAGCCTAAGCCTGTAGTAAAGCAGCCCACCCCCGTGGTAGAAAGAAACGAACCAGTCACTGAACCGCCACCATCACAACCAACTGAAGTGATTGCCGTAGCGCCAAAGCCGACCGCAGCACCGCCAGTACAGACTGTGACGGCACCTGCCCCCGTTAAGCAAGAGCCGCCTCCGGTGACCAACCAGGCAGATGTTGAAGATGCACGTAACAAATACGGCAATTCTTTGTGGGGTGCTATCAGCAAACATAAGAAATACCCTAAAATTGCTGCCATGCGCGGCTGGCAAGGCGAAGCTATTGTTGAACTGGAATTGGATGGCAGCGGCAAGTTAAAGTCTAAAAAAATCATCCAATCCAGCGGACACGACGTATTGGATAAACAAGCCTTGGAAATGGTAGAAAAGGCACTGCCGTTCCCTGCACCTCCAGATGCGCTGCGTGGCACCAGCTTTACTATTACAGTACCGGTTCCATTCAAACTCGAATAACTGCGTCACATCAAAGCTTGTGCCCAAGAAAAAAATCTCCCTAAAAAATTTGCTGCTCATTCATGAGCTTGCATTTATTTTACTAATACTTCTGGTAGCTACTGTCGGCGCAATAGGTATTCATTTACAGGAAAAATCCAGCCAGGAATCCAGCCGTATCAGCCTCATCGTACAAGAAGTTCAGCAAACACGCGGCGATCTTTACCGGCAGATGAAAGAACTGTTCGACGCTTATTTTCTAAATGATATTGAAGCGCGTAACGAATACAACAACTTCACGCGCTCGGTTGAAAAACATTTCGTGCAGCTGCACAACATTGCACAGGGTGAGGCAGAAATCGCAGCGATTAATGATTTGCATGCCGGATACAAAACTTTTGTCCAGGAGACCTCCACTTTATTTGATTTACAGCCGAATATTACCGGCGATGAACTTAAGAAGAGGTTAAATACCGACTTGGAAGCAGGCTTGTTCAATCACTATGAAACATTGCTGGCACATACGGAACAGTTACTGAATGAAAAGCAAACTGAACTGGATCTGCAATTAAAAGACAGTAAACGTAAATCAAACTTTCTCCTGTTCACACCATTGATTTTAGCGGTTCTGTTGCTGGTGTTTTCGCGGATATTCTTAAAACGCTCCATAGTAAAACCTATTGAAGGTATATCAAAAGCCACCTCGGAAATCAGTGCTGGCAACCTTAACCATAAAGCTCCTGACGAAGATATTGATGAGTTAGCCTCTTTATCCAAAGCCATTAACGAAATGGCTGAGAAGCTCATCACCAGTCAGGAAAGTCTGGTCAGGACTGAAAAGCAGGCTGCCCAGGGCCTGCTGGTGCCTATGCTTGCACACAACATACGCAACCCGCTGGCCAGCATACGCGCGACCGCCCAAGTGCTGGACGAGCCAGAACTGGATGCAGAAACCCGTGAGTCCCTACGTGGCATTATCAATACCGTAGACAGGCTAGAACGCTGGACTGGCGCTTTGCTAGCTTACCTGCATCCGCTGAAGCCTCAACCAACCACAACAAGCATCAGGGAGATTGTGCAAGGCGCTCTGGAACCGCTACAGCAGAAAATTTCCAAAAAATCCATACAGATTATCCAACCAGCCTGGCCTAATACAAACGCCATCTATAACGATACAATCTTTACCGATCAGCATTTGCTGGAACAAGTCATCTATAACCTGGTTTTGAATGCGATTGATGCATCAAACAAAAAGTCAGTGATAGAAATACAGCTTGATATCACGCCCGTTGAGTTCATCCTAAGGATATTAGATAGTGGCAGTGGCATGCCTTTCACACCAGACCCTAGCGCCATGAGCGCTCCAACCACAAAAAGATTCGGCACCGGCATTGGCATCCCGTTTGCGTTCAAGGTTTGCGACGCCTTGGGCGGGAACCTTGAATTTTCAGCACGCGCGAACGGCGGCACTGCAATTACCATAATCCTGCCTAATTCCATAGAACTTAACGAGCAGCCCGTAGCCTAGAGACTATGGGCAGAATTAAGATTAATGTGACGTACATAAAAATATTGTCACTTTAGTAAATTATCCTCTTGCCTTAACCGCGCTTTTTATCAACAATGTAGGAAAGGCTCCAACAAGATGACACAGACTCTAATACTCAATCAACCAGTACCTGATTTTCAGCTACCTGCAACCAGTGGTAAAACTTTTCAGCTTTCAGATTACTTGGGGAAAACCCTGGTCATCTATTTCTACCCCAAAGACTCTACGCCAGGCTGTACTACGCAGGGGGTTCAGTTCAGAGATAGTTACACGCAGTTTCAACAGCACAATACAGACATTTTCGGCATTTCACGTGACTCATTGAAATCACACGAGAACTTCAAAGCTAAATTCACCTTTCCATTTGAATTACTTGCCGATACCGAAGAGCTGGCATGTGCCTTATTTGGCGTTATCAAGATGAAAAACATGTACGGCAAGCAGGTGCGCGGTATAGAACGCAGCACTTTTATAATTGATAAAAATGGCAACTTGGTAAAAGAATGGCGCGGTGTCAAGGTAGACGGCCACGCCCAGGAAGTACTCAATTTTGTTCAAACCCTGTAAGCTAAACTTGTTCAATCACTTTCATAGAGAGTAATTTATGGCTAAAAAAACCATCGGTGCTACTAAGCTGTTTGTACTTGATACCAATGTGCTGATGCATGACCCATCTTCTCTGTTCCGCTTTGAAGAACATGACATTTACCTGCCAATGGTGACATTGGAAGAGCTTGATAATAACAAAAAGGGCGTCACAGAAGTGGCACGCAACGCGCGCCAAGCCAGCCGTAGTCTTGAAGAAATCGTAGGTACTGATTTAAGCAATCTGGAACTAGGCTGCTCCCTATCACTCAATGGCAATAAGCAAGCTACTGGCCGCCTGTTTCTGCAAACCACGCAGCTTAATGTAGATCTACCGGGTTTGGCCGGCAGCAAAGCCGATAACCAAATCATCAGTGTCGTAATCTGCCTGCAAAAACAATACACCAATCGTCAGGTTGTGCTAGTCAGCAAAGATATCAATGTGCGCATTAAAGCACGCGCCATGGGTGTGCTAGCAGAAGACTACTTTAACGATAAAGTGCTGGAAGATACGGACATTCTGTATAGCGGCATGAAAGAACTGCCGGCCGACTTCTGGGAAAAACACAGCAAAGCAATGGAATCATGGCAGGAATCCGGGCGCATGTTTTACCGTCTTAGCGGCCCACTCTGCAAAACCTTCCTAGTCAATGAGTTTGTGTACTACGAGTTCGAGAAGCCTTTCCACGCGATTGTTCGCAGCGTCGAAAACAATACGGCCGTGCTTGAGGTGGTAAAGGATCATCTGCTGCCCAAACATAACGTATGGGGCATTAATGCACGTAACCGGGAACAGAACTTTGCACTTAACCTGTTAATGGATCCGGAAATTGACTTTGTAACTTTACTTGGCCAGGCCGGTACCGGCAAAACCCTACTCACACTAGCATCGGCACTTACCCAGGTGCTGGATAAAAAACTGTATTCTGAAATCATCATGACGCGTGTCACGGTGCCGGTAGGTGAAGATATCGGCTTCTTACCGGGGACTGAGGAAGAAAAAATGACGCCTTGGATGGGCGCGCTTGAAGACAATCTGGATGTGCTGAATAAAAGCGATGATGAAGCCGGCGATTGGGGACGCGCTGCCACGCAGGACCTGATTCGCACCAGAATCAAGATCAAATCACTAAACTTCATGCGTGGACGGACGTTTCTGAATAAGTTTTTAATTATCGATGAAGCGCAAAATCTTACACCCAAGCAAATGAAAACCCTGATTACGCGTGCCGGCCCTGGCACCAAAGTTGTTTGTTTGGGAAATATTGCACAAATAGATACACCATACTTAACTGAGGGTAGTTCAGGACTTACCTATGTGGTCGACCGGTTTAAAGGCTGGCCTCACAACGGCCATATCACATTGCAACGTGGTGAGCGCTCACGTCTGGCCGACTTTGCAGCGGAAGTCTTATAGGTATCTATGATGTATCATCTGGTTTGTAACTCTCCGAAACTTACGGCTAAAGGCTTACTGACATGAGAATGTGTAAAGGTTTTTACACATTGCTGATTGCCCAGTTTCTATCTGCCTTGGCTGATAATGCTTTGCTATTTGCCGCGATTGCACTGCTCGCGCAAATGCACTCTCCGGATTGGCACACGCCGTTATTGCAACAATTTTTTGTTATTTCCTACATTGTTTTAGCACCCTTTGTCGGCTCATTTGCTGATGCGCTGCCAAAGGGGCGCGTAATGTTTATTGCCAATGCCATCAAATTTATCGGCAGCCTTGCCATGATTTTAGGCATACCGCCATTATATGCATACGGCATCGTCGGCATTGGTGCCGCGGCTTATTCTCCAGCCAAATACGGTATATTGACCGAACTGCTACCACCTGAAAAGTTAGTTGGCGCAAACGGCTGGATGGAAGGCTCTACAGTGATTGCAATCATTCTGGGGGCTATTGTGGGCGGCATTCTTGCAAGCCATGATCCAAAACTAGCAATCATGATTATTACCGTACTTTACCTGCTTGCAGCAATCTTTAATATTTACATCCCGAAATTGCCGATTGATCATAAATTACCCAAGAAAAATCCGGCTTTCATGCTGACTGACTTCTGGTATTCATTTAAAGCATTGTGGCTTGATGCGCGCGGCCAGGTTTCATTAGCGGTTACCACACTGTTTTGGGGGGCCGGCGCCACATTGCGTTTAGTGGTTATCGCATGGGCAGCTACGGCACTTAACTTTAGTTTAGAGCAATCTACACAACTGATGGCATTGCTTGCCGTTGGCATTGCTATGGGCTCCATCATCGCCGCACGCTACATCACGCTTGAAGAATCTACAAAGGTACTGCCAGCAGGCATTGTAATGGGCTTACTGGTGATAGGCATGGCATTTGTGCAGCATTGGCAGTTAGCCGTCGTGTTACTGTTTATTATCGGCGCATTAGCTGGTTTCTTTGTAGTACCTTTAAATGCACTACTGCAACACCGCGGGCATGAACTTATTGGTGCAGGCCACTCGATTGCAGTACAAAACTTCAACGAACATATCGGCATACTACTAATGCTGGGCGCCTATTTACTGATGGTCAAAGCCCAGATATCCATCAACCTGATTGTGATTGCATTCGGGCTTTTTGTAAGCATATGCATGACCATCATTCATAGACATTATCGCTTTATCAAACCGTGCGACGATGGTGTCGTCTGAAAAAGTGACTAATGCAGCTTGACGTGCGCCTCGGTACGGCGCGTAATAATACGTGCCAGCGTCTGTAGCGCAGTAGTCCAAAAGCCATGCAATGCCATTAAATGCAGCTTATACAAAGATCGATACATGGTACGTGCGATCATGCCTTCAATAAATAAGCTGCCGCCAGAAAGCGCACCCATCAGGTTACCTACTGTTGTATAGGCCCCCAGATTTACCAGCGAACCATAATCCCTGTAAGTAAACTCCGGCAAATCTTTTTTACCGGCTATTCTGTATTTCACGGTTTTGAACAACATGGTTGCCTGCTGGTGCGCAGCCTGCGCGCGAGGGGGCACTGTGGCATCATCATGCCCGACCCAAGGACATGCTGCACAGTCACCAAAAGCAAAAATGTTTTCATCCAAAGTGGTTTGCAAATTGCGTTTTACAACAAGCTGATTGATACGGTTAGTTTCCAGCCCATCGATTTCACGCAGGAAATCCGGCGCTTTAATACCTGCCGCCCACACCACCAGCTCTGATGGAATAAATCTGCCACTATGCGTTTGCACGCCTTTATTGGTAACCTCGGTGACCCGCTCGCCGGTGTAAAGATGTACACGCAGCTTTCTCAACTCCAAATCCACCGAGTTCGACAGCTTGACTGGCAATGCCGGCAATACGCGCTCGCTGGCTTCTATAAGTGAAATTCTCACATCACGGTCAGGATTAATTTTATCCAGGCCATAGGCCGCCAATTCTCGGGTTGTATTATGCAACTCGGCTGAAAGCTCTACACCAGTAGCACCTGCACCAACGATCACCACCTCTAGCTGACCCGCCTGCACTGGTTCTGGCTGTGTTTGTGCGCGTAGCAGTGCGTTATGCAAACGGCGATGAAATTTTTCTGCCTGGTCCTGCGTGTCCAGCGCGATCGAGTGCTCTCTAGCGCCCTTTATACCAAAATCATTAGTGGTACTGCCAACGGCAATAATTAATGTATCGTAATAGAAACTACGGCGCGGCAGCACCTCGTTTCCATCTTCATCATAGTGTGGCGCGATAGAGACCTCTCGTTTAGCCCTATCCAGCTTATCCATACTGCCTAAACGAAAATTAAAGTGGTGCCAATGTGCTTGTGCGATGTAAACCAGTTCATGCCGTTCAGGGTTCATGCTACCTGCTGCAATTTCATGCAGCAGTGGTTTCCATACATGGGTTGTTGATTTATCAATCAAGGTAATTACTGCCTTACCACTTCGACCAAGCGTATCCCCCAGCTTTGTTGCCAGCTCTAGACCACCGGCTCCACCGCCCACGATGACCACATGGTGTAAGTTTTTTTGTTGTTTACTACTCACATGCATCCCAATCAATAATTAACTAGCATCATCATAAAACAAAAACGCGCTTACCATTCAAGCGTAAGCGCGTTTTATTCTGCCTTGGAACTATTATTCGTTACCAGTAACGCTGCCCATGCTACGAATCCATGCAATCACTTTAAGCAGTTCATCAGGTGTAATACCATTTTTAGGATCTGTAGGATCCATTAAACCAACGCCCTTAGCACCCATGCCACCATTTGTGCCATGCCAGATAGTTTCAAACATACCTTTATTGGTAGCATCTTTTGGATACTTAAAGGTAGGGCCGATTAAACCAGGACCCACTTGGCCTTTAGCCTCTGGACCATGACATTGTGTACATGAATACAATTGAAATACTTTTTTACCTTTAGCAATTGCCTCAGCATTGCCAATGTATGGGTTTTTGCCAGTAGCTAAAAATTCCTTTGCAGCTGGCGTATCAAACAAAGCAGCATCAATTACTAACGGCTTGCTGTCTTGTGTTGTAACGAACTCAATCGCTTTACCACTTGCTTCTGTCGCGACAGCACCTGTAGCACTTGACTCTTTTTTACCACAAGCACCTAATGCCAATAAAACCAGCACCAAGGCCAAACTGAATTTAGACTTACCCATCTCAATCTCCACTAAATATAATTATTAATACCACTTTTATCATGCGGCATTAAATATCGCACAAGCAAAGCTGCTGCAACACATAAAAAAAGGCTACCGTGATTATACAGTAGCCTTTTAAGTTGTTACAGTATGTAACTGTATTAAAACTTTTGCTTTTGACTCAAGTTTTTATCAACTTTCTAGCAATCTAGATCTGTTTTAACCTAGATTTATTTCAACCAAGGTGTTTCGCCACCACCCTTGTACTCAGAACGCAACCAGCCAATGATTTTCAAAATATCATCAGTGTTCAGATTTTCAGGGTTACCTAACTGTTGGTGCCAAGCGAACATACCACCATTAGAACCGCCAGAGATAGTTTCGAACAAACCTTTATCTGTAATGTGTTTAGCATATTGCCAGTTTTGGTCTGTGATGCTTGGACCAACTTGACCACCAGCATTAGGGCCATGACATTGAGTACATGAATAATAACCAAATTTCTTTCTACCTGCTTTTGCAGCTTCTTTATCAGCTACGAATTTTTTTGTGTATGGGTTTACACATGTTTCCAAGAACTGTTTCGCTTCTGGCGTATCAGTATCTACGGCTTTAACACCTAGTGGGCTACCGTCTTTTGTTGAAACTAAATTACAAGCCGCGCTTGCTTGGGTAGATAAAGTCATACCTACTAAACCAAGCATTGTAACCAGCAACGCTGCTTTAATTGATTTATTGCCTAACATGTCATCTCCTAATGTAATGAATTTAGCTACGTACTTACATGCTGGCGCATTTTAGAACGCGTTTTCATTTAACGTAGTTTAAATAGTTCGGTTGACGCTTCAACTCGAATTATTCCTTTATTTTACTCTGTTTTTGGAATTGCGTCACCGCGCTTTTCCTGAGTTTGTGTTTTACCTTTACGATAAGTTTTCATCAGGCTATCACCTTCAACAACAGGCACATGCGGAATACCGTATTCATTAAGGATCTGCTCAATCTTATCTTTATTTCTATCCAAGGCGCCCTGAATTAAAGCGATACGTTCCTTGTCAGCTTTACGAACTCCAATAGAAATATTCCAGAATTCCTTACCTTTGACATTCTCGTTCTCATACTCAGGAATCATGACTACTTCTAGCGGTACTTTTGATTGCTTAGCAAAGTAGCCGCCAATCGGACCCCACACTACTGCAACATCAATATCACCTTTAATAACATCATCAACCAGATAACTTGGCGGCAGGTTCAAATCACGTTGCATACGGTATGGCCTTGCATTACCTAACAAGCCATGGTCATTTAGCGGGATAGTAGCTGGGCTCTGACCCACAATGCCGATTACGGTTTTTTTCAAATCTGGGCTATCCCAATTTGTGATTTTCAAGCCACTGTCTTTCTTGTAGATGAACACATGGCCAGAACGATAGTAAGGTTTTGATGTTCTTAATGCATCATTATCAGGTGTAGTACCCATCACAACATCACACTTTCTTGCGTTGAGGGTATTTCTCAAAAAGCCCATGCGGTCATACCAAAATTGATATGTCAGCTTTTTACCTAAATCTTTAGCCAATACTTCAGCAATTTTGTTCTCAAAACCTTCCATTTTGCTGTTTGAATATGGCAGGTTGTCCTGATCCGCACATACTTTGAATTCGGTGCCATCATCAACACGCTGACCTTCGCCCGGACGCCCGTAATCAGCATCTTCGGCATACGAAACGTTTGCAATTGTCAGGCAAATTATTAGACCTAATAATTTCAAGTTTTTTAACATATTTTTGTTCCTTATCCTTAAATATACGGCCTAAATATTACCGCTCAAGCCCATAGAGTATTTAATCTTTTAAAAGTTCGCAGTTTACCTGCCTATTAGACATAAGAATTCCGCTTTTTAGGGCATTGTAATGAATTGGCATATATTTAAGAGAATTATTTACGACTTATTTTAACTATATAAAAAAACACCCCGACGAATCGGGGTGTTTTATTTTGAATTAACTAGTAATTAGCTAATAATTTCTTGTTTTTCAACAATCAATTACAGGCTGAATACTGTCAATGCACCGCCGCCAGGAGCAGCGTTGTATTTAGTCAATTCTTTGTAACCACCAGCAGCACCAAGTGCGTCTGTGTCGTTAGTCATACCAAGGTTCATCGCTA